>TBL_comb47_HYPODRAFT_10000297_pt1 | contig 64978 bp, 56 predicted proteins | sample TroBogypolimnion_40_FD_10682 | JGI IMG/M metagenome (IMG submission 10682)
AAGAATTTCTTGGTTCAGGTATTGCGAATCAAGGAAATACCGGTTATACAGGACCAACAGGAGCCACAGGTGCTACGGGTGCTACAGGAGCTACAGGAGCCACAGGAGCCACAGGAGCCACAGGTGCTACAGGAGCAACAGGTGCTACAGGTGCTACGGGTGCTACAGGTGCTACGGGTGCTACGGGAGCTACAGGTGCTACGGGTGCTACGGGAGCTACAGGTGCTACGGGTGCTACGGGAGCTACAGGTGCTACGGGTGCTACAGGTGCTACGGGTGCTACAGGTGCTACAGGATCACCAGGTGTGATAATTCAATGGGTTGGTGGACCAATGCCATTTATTTCAGATATTTGTTTAAATATAATGACATCTGCACAATCAACATTATTTTTACAAAAGATAACTCCAAGATCAATAACAAGTAAAATTTATATTAATTACAAAGTTATGTATCAATATTGTGATTCTTCAGGTTCACAAATAAGTTTTTCTATAAATAAAACTGTTTCAGGAAATACCACAACAATATTTACAGATTCAGCAATAGGTAATGATACAAGTGGTAATGGTTTAATTACAGGAACTTATGTAACAAATTATTTAGATACATCTATTAATACTTTCCCATTTTCTGAAACAAAATATACACTTTGTTATCAAGTATCTGGTTCAAATGATCTAGGTTCAGGTGTATTAGCTTCACCAGGTAATTGTCTTATATTACAGGAATTTCTTGGTTCAGGTATTGCAAATCAAGGAAATACCGGTTATACAGGACCAACAGGTGCTACAGGAGCCACAGGAGCCACAGGAGCTACGGGAGCCACAGGAGCAACAGGAGCTACGGGAGCTACTGGTATACCGGGTACAGCAGTTAGTACTGGAGCAACAGGTACAACAGGTGCCACAGGTGCTACAGGTGCTACAGGTGCTACAGGTGCTACAGGTGCTACAGGTGCTACAGGTGCTACAGGTGCTACAGGAGCAACAGGTGCCACAGGAGCAACAGGAGCCACAGGAGCAACAGGTGCAACAGGAATACCTGGTACAGCAGTTAATACGGGAGCAACAGGTACAACAGGTGCTACTGGTCCAACCGGTGCAACCGGACCTAACGGCATTGATGGAATAGCATCGCTTACAGGTGCTACGGGCTCAACTGGACCAACTGGTGAAACAGGGCCAACTGGTCTACCGGGTACAGCAGTTAATACAGGTGCTACTGGTACAACTGGACCAACAGGTGCTACAGGGCCAACTGGTCTACCAGGTACATCAGTTAATACAGGTGCTACAGGTACAACTGGACCAACAGGTGCTACAGGGCCAACTGGTCTACCGGGTAGTGCAGTTAATACAGGTTCTACTGGTACAACTGGTCCAACAGGAAATTTTGATTATAGTACATTATCAATTTTCCAAAATTCTGTAGTAAGTTTACCAAAATTTGGAACTACATGGGTTGAATTACCATCATTAACAATGAATAACATTTCATTTTCATTTGTTTCCGTATCTTCATCAGGGCAATATCAAATTGCTAGTTGTAATAGTGCTACTTCTATTGGTGGTTTATATTATTCAATTAATTATGGAACTTCGTGGACATTAATGACAAATTATCCCACTGGTACTTCTGCATTATCAGGATGGAATATTGTATCAATATCTACAACTGGACAATATTTTGTTGCATCATGTTCTACAGGTATTTATATAAATAAAGGATTTTTTATAACTCCTAATCTATCAACAAATTGGGTATACTCATATCCAATTACAAATGTAAATTTTATTTCAATATCAACAACAGGACAATATATATTAGCATGTACTAGTAGTAGTAATTATGGTTATATATATTCGTCAAATAATTATGGTGCAACATTCCCATTACACCCATCATTTTCAACTTTAAAAAATTGGTATAGTGTAGCAGTATCAAGCTCAGGACAATTTCAATTAGCTGTTTCTAGTTCTACTTCTGGTGTTTATTTTTCTAATGATTATGGTATTAAATGGAATATACTTAATAATATACCATCATCAACCATACTAATTAGCGCAGCAGCAATGTCGTCTAATGGACAATATATAGTTCTCGGAACACAATTTACCGAATATATATATACATCAAATAATTTTGGGGTTTCTTGGTTTTCATACATTGCTGGAAGCGGAACATATGGACAAATGAATGGTATTTCAATGTCATCATCGGGACAATATATAGTTACTTGTTTGTACCCAAATCAGGGAAATCCCACATTAAACAATATAACATTTTCTTCAGACTATGGGCAAACTTATACAGGTATACAATTAGGATTATTACCAAACGCAACACCTTGTAATATATCGAGCGTTAGTATTTCTTCAAATGGTCAATATATGACAGCTGTTGGAAACGATTCTTCATCAAATATATTTACAAATATATGGACTTGTTTATCTGTCGCTGCATATGGTGCAACAGGAACTACGGGAGCTACAGGATCTACTGGGTCAACTGGTGCAACTGGTGCAACTGGTGCAACTGGTATACCAGGAACAGCAGTTAATACAGGAGCGACCGGAGCAACTGGAAAAACTGGCGCAACTGGAGCAACTGGAGCAACAGGTATACCAGGAACAGCAGTTAATACAGGAGCAACTGGAGCAACTGGAGCAACTGGAAAAACTGGAGCAACTGGAGCAACTGGAGCAACTGGAGCAACTGGAGCAACAGGAGCAACTGGAGCAACTGGAGCAACAGGAGCAACTGGAGCAACTGGAGCAACAGCAGCAACTGGAGCAACAGGAGCAACTGGAGCAACAGGAGCAACTGGAGCAACTGGAGCAACAGGTATACCAGGAACAGCAGTTAATACAGGTGCAACTGGTACAACAGGAGCAACCGGAACAACTGGAGCAACCGGAGCAACCGGAGCAACCGGTGCTACTGGTACAACAGGACCAACTGGAAAAACAGGTGCTACTGGTGCTACTGGTGCTACTGGTGCTACTGGTGCTACTGCAGCAACTGGAGCTACTGGAGCTACTGGAGCAACTGGTGCTACTGGTGCTACTGGTGCTACTGGTTCTACTGGTACTACTGGCACTACTGGTACTACTGGTTCTACTGGTACTACTGGCACTACTGGTGCAACAGGTTCAACTGGTGATACAGGTCCAACCGGAGCTACAGGTCCAACAGGTACAACGGGTGCAACTGGTGCTCCAGGAACATCAGTTAATACTGGTGCAACAGGCGATACTGGTCCAACAGGAGCAACAGGTGCGACTGGAATACCGGGTACAGCAGTTAATACAGGTGCTACTGGTACAACCGGTTCAACTGGTCCAACAGGAGCAACAGGTGCAACTGGAATACCAGGAACTGCAGTTAATACAGGTGCAACTGGAACAACAGGTGCAACTGGAACAACTGGAGCAACCGGAGCTACAGGTGCAACTGGAATACCAGGTACTGCAGTTAATACAGGTGCAACTGGTCCAACTGGTCCAACTGGTCCAAGTCTATTTATAAATACTACTGGTCTTACCGGGTTTATAGGCATTGCAGGTACAACAGGTGCTACAGGACCAATTTCATTTCTAAATTCCGCAGGATGGTATTCAAAAACCGATTTAGGTATTCAAAATGTATTAATTCCTGGAGCATTAACATTTCCTGATAACAGTGTTCAAATAACAAATTCAACAGTAAATATGATTAATAATTTAGAACCATCTGGTAATTTTGGTTTAACAAACTGGACCAAATCGACATATTCTTTTAGTAATTATTATGCGTGTATCGCAATCTCTTCATCGGGACAATATATATCAGCAGGAAATCCAAATGGAGGTGGTATTATTTATTCAAATAATTATGGTAATACTTTTCAAGCATATAATGGACCAATAACTAATTATGCAGTATACACTATTTCAATGTCATCAACAGGACAATATCAAACTTGTACAATAGTTCTTGCTACGACTACCCCAAATAAAACAATATATTATTCATCAAATTATGGTTTAAATTGGACACAAAGTAATGTCTCACCAGGAACTTGGTTAAAACCCGCAATATCTGCATCAGGTCAATATCAGTCTTCAATAAATTTATTGACATCTAAAATACACTATTCAACAAATTATGGTGTAAATTGGACACAAAGTAATTCTACTATTATAGTTGGTGGGCAAAATGGAGGAATAGCAATGTCTTCATCTGGACAATATCAAACTGCTGTTACTTATGGTTCTTTTATACATTTATCAACAAATTATGGTGTAACATGGACCATAACAACATACACTAATAATTGGTGGAAAGTGGCAATGTCATCATCTGGACAATATCAAACTGCATGTGTTAATTATGCTGCTGTAGGTTGTGGAATTTGGTATTCGTTAAATTATGGAGTAACTTGGGCACAAAATGATGCACCATATAATATAGAAATAGGCTGGCGAGCATTAGCAATGTCTTCATCTGGACAATATCAAGCAGCACTAACTTATTTCAGAGATAATACAAACCCGGTATTATATTATTCAACAAATTATGGAATTAACTGGTTACAAAGTTTATCATTAAATAAAGCTGCTACAGGTACTAATAAATTTAATGAAATATGTATGTCTTCATCTGGACAATTTATGGTTGCTTGTGGTGATGATGTTAATGCATCTAATACAGGAATATATACAACATCAATCCCAACAAATATTGGAAGTGATTTATGGGTGAAAGGTAACTTATATGCTAATAATAGTTCAACTCCAAAAACTTTTGTTATTGATCATCCAATTTATGAATCCAAATATTTAGTACACGGTTGTCTAGAAGGACCTGAAGCAGGAGTTTATTATCGAGGAATAAATGAAATTATAAATGATAAATTCGCAATAATAAAATTACCAGATTATGTTTCATTGTTAGCATCAAATTTTACAGTACAAATAACAGACATTTATAACGAAGAAACAAATGTAACAAATGTGTATTCTGCAAGTCGTGTTAAAAATAATTTATTTACTGTTTATGGTAAAAATGGTTCATTTTATTGGACGGTTTATGGTGAAAGAATACAAATAGAAACAGAACCTAATAAATCTGATGTAATAGTTAATGGGGATGGACCTTATAAGTGGATTTAACTGAATAAAAACATAATAAAATAAAAAAATATACAAAATAATAAAAACAAAAAATATATACTAGCTACTAAAACGCACTTAAAACGCACTTAAAACGCACTTAAAACGCACTTAAAACGCACTTATAAAATTGTAGCTACAACATTCTAGCTACAATTTTATTTTTTTCTTTTCTTATATTTCTTACCTTTTTTCATTTAAGACTTTTCTTACCTTTAAATTTTGGATCTAATTGTTGCCGCACAGCTCCGCCGAGTTTCGCACACGCATCCTCTTGGCCGATTGTTCACTCGATGATTCGCTGCCAGAATCATATTCCTTTCCAGAAATACTCATTCGCTTGGTCTGAGCCACAAGATCTGCCATTGTAAGTGGCGAGCACGCGTCGTAGTGATCAACGAAGTCGGTCGAGTCCATAACAAATGTTTCGCTTTTACCAGTTGCTTCGCTTTTACCAGTTGCTTCGCTTCGAAGCGCCTGCAGTTTCTCGTACATATCATCCAGATCATATTGCATTTGTTCAAGCTCGGCAGCCGTTTCATCTTCACGATCTTCCAATTCGTCTTCGCGCGCATCTGCTTCAGCTTCTCGAAGGTCGGCATCAATTTCGCGTTGATCCGCTGCGGCTTCTCGTGCTTCTAATTCAGCTTCTCGTGCTTCCAACTCAGCAGCCCATTGATCCAAAATGAGATCCCGCTGTGACTTGGTTTCCATTTCCGCCACTTTGGCGGCCAGTTGGTGAATGTTCAAGTAAGTGTCGGGAATTTTTTCTGTTGTCATTTTTTTTAATATCAAAAACACACCTGGACACTGCGGAACAGTTAGTTTCCACTCACCACAACCATTCTCCAATGTCTCAAAGACACAGTCCGAATATGTTGTGTAGTACCACTCTTCCAAATGCACGAATGCACTTTTTGCCCAGTCCCATCGCCCAGTGTCGAAGTAATCAATGCGTGTGACCCATCCGATACCGTGGTGATCGAAAGTTTGACTGATTGTGGAATCGTCGATATCATTCGGAATATAAGGTATGTAGAATGACAAGAATTGTTTTTCAAGCGGAGGAACAGAAGCCTCCGCAGAAGCATCAACAGAAAGAACGCGTGGCAAGGTGGGTGCAATGGGTAAAGGAACGGAAGGTAAAGTGGATGCAGAAGGAACGGCAGGTAAAGGAACGGCAGGAACATTATGACCACAAGACATCGAAACATATTCAGACTCCCCCCCAAATGAGCACTCATTGTCGGACTCGGACCCAGAATCGGAGAAGTAGAAACCAGATTGTGCCATTTCTTGAAATAAACTTTTGTGATTGACTTTGCGTTGCTTTAGCGGTTGTTTGTTTGATGATGTGCTTATACTTATTTCATAAAAAAGCATTTCAATTTTTTTTTAAATACATATAAAAACCGCACCAACTAAAAATTTTATATAATGTGAATCAATTATATAAAATTCAATAACTTACATAGAATAAGATAGAATAACATAAAATAAATAAAAAAATATAAAAATCAATCATATTTTGATTTGATTTTTATATATAATTAAATAAAAAATTGAAATGCTTTTTTATAAAATAAAAATAAGTACAACAGTCAAAAACAACCACTAAAAGTATAAGCAACAAGAAAATGTCACAAGTCAATCAATCGCTTTCCGTCTTCCTTCCATTTGTATTTTGCAACATTTCGAAAAAATTTATAAAAAGGGTATTTGAGGCATACGAATATGGAGTGGTAGACCGCGTCGACTTGATAACAAAGCGTGATCAGCGCGGTAGAAAATATCATTGCGCATATGTTCACTTCAGCTACTGGTTCGAATCAGACCTCGTCGAACATTTTCAAGAACGCATTATGGGCCAAAAAAAGGAAGCTCGTGTCGTCTATGACGATCCTTGGTACTGGATCGTTCTAGAAAATTATGGAACCAAGAACAAGGAAAAACAAGAACAAGAACAAGAACAAGTGAAACAAGAACTAGCTGATGACACAAGCACTGATAGTGCTCTATGGGATGCAATTTATTCAGAATATTATGAGACGCAAGTTCTCGATGAGAAGGAAAAAGTCGAAGAACTGAGTCGACAAATCGTAAAAATGGATCAAGTGGCAGCAAAAACAGCAGAAATTCAAGAAGCCAGGATCAGAGATCTGGAACAAGCTCTAATTACAGAGCTTCGATGTTCACGCGATCTAGGAATTCTTTGCGAAAGCTATAAGGATTTATTAAAAAAAGAAGAGGCTTGGAGTGAATCTCAATGTGAAGCTATAAAAGAACTTCAGATAGAGTTGATGCGGGCAGTTTGTCCTGAATGGGATAATGAAAGGTAATATAATTGTAAATAAAAACAAATAAAATAAATCAAATCAAAAACCCCATTATTAATTGTTTAATTTCAGAAATATTAAATCGCATATTTTTTTTATCAGTATCTATTTCATTAATCATAATATGATAAACAATATTCTGTTTTATAGTTTTATTTAATTTTATTTCATTTATAATTGTTAACATTGTATACATCGGTATCCAATTACATAATGCAGTAGCACAACAAAAACAATCTATTTTATTTTTCACCATTATTTGCGAAAATCGCGGCGAAGGAGTTCTCAATGTTTGATTATACGGTTTTTCATTATAGAAAACTTCTGGTTTTTCAAATGGATATGAAACGGGAAGTTTAAATTTTAAATTTTTATCTATAGTTACTATTACACCATATTCAGTATATTCTGTTTTTATACTATAACCATTTTTTGTATATAAATCAACTATTTCATTATGTATTCTTTTTATGTAAGACATTGTTCTATTATATAAAAAATAGTGTTTATATAATAATTTGATAACTAGTTTTTCTTTTTCGATTTAAAGTCGTTTCCTACTCGCTAAATAACCAGCAGCCGAAGTACCTACACGACCATAAGCTGAATGTGGTTGATAAATATAGTTATGATTTGATGTATAACATAAAGTATTTACACAATTATTTAAATTATATGTAACAGGGACATAAGCACCTATAGTACTTAAATTAGTGGCACGCATATAAGGACTAAAACGAACAGGCATATTTATAATATTAAAAGATATTATAAATATTTTTTATTTTTACTAATGTTTACCACATGACCCACACCCAGGTTTTAATCCTGCAATACGATCAATCATCGGTGCCTTAAACGCCATTTTCATTAAAGCAGCAGCATTTCTAGGTCCTTGATTTACCTGTGCATTAAAACTACCTAAAGGTCTAACTGCAATGCGTGGTAAAGGATTATTTTGAATAACCATATTCATACGAGGCATATTAATATACTATACAAATAAAAAAACTCTTATAAAATAGGTTCTATAAACTTAAAAATAGTATTTAAATAATTTGGACCAGTTAAATTGTTTAATATAGAACATGTTTCAATAATTTTATTATTGTTTACTATATCTGCTCCATTATACCCATAATTTATACTATTTACACCATTACACGCGCACGCAAAATAAGGTATAAGTTGATTAGCTCCAACCTCAACTATGCTAAGATCTTGAAATTGAACAGTATAAATATCTCCAACAATACTCAAAATTTGTGCTTTTAAAACAGGTTTTCCAACAGAAGTACGTGCATAAACATAAGCGCCTACACTAAATATATTATTAGAAGCAAATGACAATTGTTCAAAATGTTTTCGATAAACAAAAGCCTCATTTTGTGATATAAAAGGACAGTTACATCCAGCAACAATTGATGTTTTAATTGTTTTACCACCATATATTGGTAATGCCCGACTAAATGGAATAAATTCTCCATAAGTAGGTGGAATATAACCACGACGAATATCCTTCTTTGCCTTAAGTCGATTTATATACCGATAATAAGAATTATGTTTAATATCAACTCCGCTTCCTCCAGGAGTTCCAGCACCAGGTCTTTCGCGCGTTTGCGTAGCTCGAGTACTACTTCCATGATAAAAACTACCTTGAGAGCGGCCACTATTTGTTTGTTTATGCCGTTCAGCACGATCACTCATTTGATTCCAATTAACACGAATAATAGAAGCAGGTCGTTGGTATGCACTTAAAGCCCCTAAATCGGAGGTATAAAGTGAAGAAGGAACACGAACAGTATTTTGTATAATTTTTTGTGTTACATACTGATATGCTGGGTCAGTACTATTTAATAAAAAATTATTTGCGTGGCACATAAAATTTATTGGACTGTCATTAAAATTATTATTTTGGGTTTGAGAAGAACCCGAACTAGGATCACCAGGATATACAAATGTCATTTATATTATTACACGAAAATATATAATAAATTAATAAATAAAATTGATTAATTTATTAAACAAAATCAAATCTAATATAAACAAACAACATCGACCCAAAGATAAATATGTTATCAATAACAACAAATACATTTTCGTGTGATTATTGTGGAAAACCATATAATAGAAAAAGTTCATATGATAGACATATTATTTTATGTGAAATAAGACATAAACCAAAAAGATTAAAAATCTGTGAAGAGCAAGAATCAACTGATATTCCTTCAGTACAACAATTATATGCAATTATTCAAGAATTAGCATTTAAACAACAAAAAATGGAAGAAAAAATGGAAGAAATGCAACAATGGATTGATAAAAAGAAACAAAAATTAAATATTGTGCAGTGGTTAAATGCGCAATTTACGCCGAAATTATTTATAGATCGAATAAAATCGTTAATCGTTGATGAAGACGATATATTATATTTTATTGAGCAGACTTTTGTACAAACAGTGATAAATATATTAAAAAAGAACTTAAAGACGCCGGAAGGAGGAAAGATTGTGGAGCCGATTTCGTGTTTTGTAGAAAAATCCAATGTGTTTTATGTGTATAAGACATGCACAATTCTTTTGGAAGAAAAAGAAATAAATACTTGGATAAGAATGTCTCCAGAAGATTTCATTTGTTTATTAAGATTTATGCATTCAAAAATATTAAATGCTATTTGCAATTGGAGAGATAAAAACAGTGAAAAGATTCGTTCTAGTGAAAAAATGAGCGAAACATATAATAAAACAGTTCATAAATTAATGAGTGTAGATTGTAGTCAAGAATGTACCTTGAGTAAAATCAGAGCAGCTTTTTATATATATTTAAAAGGCGATTTAAAAAATATGATCGATTATGAGTTTGAGTTTTAACGGTTCAAACGCCAATTATAAATATTAGGTTAATTAAAATATTATATATATATAATGCATATGCAAGCTCGCGAATTTACTTTATTCGTAAAAAATAAATTTTCTAAATTTTTTATTAACAAACGAGTTTTAGATGTAGGTTCTGGAGATATTAATAGTAATAACAGATTTTTATTTGAAAATTGTGATTATGATGGAAATGATGTTATACAAACAAATAATGTTACGATTATTTCAAAAACTAAAGATTTACCATTTGAAAATAATACATTTGATACAATTATATCTACAGAATATTTTGAACATGATCCAGAATATAAAGATTCTTTTATTAAAATTTATAATATGTTAAAACCAGATGGGTTATTTTGTTTTAGTTGTGCAGGGTTTGATAGACCTGAACACGGAACAAGAAGAACAACCACTATTGGTAAATTAGATGATATATCAGATTATTATAAAAATCTGACTGTAATAGATATAAATGAAGCATTACCATTATACACGATGTTTTCATTTTGGGATACTTACTATAATTATGATTCGAAAGACTTATATTTTATTGGAATAAAAAATGGATACAGTAATTTAAATTCAGTAGAAAAATATGTTAATAAATTTGTTATAAATACTTCATTTAGGATCGTCAAATAAAATTATAATATTAGATCACAGGAAATGAAGGCTGCATAGCAATTCCGCAAACACCCGCATCATTAGTGCTGTCACTGCGTTCAATCTTCAAATATCCATCGGCACCCCACGAAGTAGACCAACTATTTTTTACCAACCAATACTTGATTCCATTTTCAACGCCGTAACCGGCAATAAGAACACCGTGATCCAAATTAGTTCCACAAGCACTTCCAGTAAGAACACCACTAGAATACAATTGGAAAACCTTAGTATCTGCTTCAATCGCAATAGAAACTGGTCCCATAGAGACAGCTTCCTTCAATGCAACCTGGTTATTCGAAGGAACATCCATACAACTATAAACATTTGTAACACTCTTGCAACCAACGCTGCAATCGCCTCCAACCGCGGTATAAGGATAAGCTGCTTCAGAGCAAATACCCGAATCCATCACATAGGTAAAAGCATTATCCATTAGTCCGCCATTGCACCCCATATTTCCATATCTCTTGGAGCAATCAACCAACTGTTGCTCAGAAAGGCTTACTAATTCCTTCTTTGCAATCGACCACGCTCCCTCCATCGCACCAGTCGCAGAAAATGACCAACACGACCCACATTGTCCTTGATCCTTCACAGGAGTGACAGCATTTTGAGTTCGCCAATCAACAGTCTCTGGAACCGCTTTCCCTGTAGGACGAAACATAACACACGAAGAAGAAATAATAGGCTTGGTCAAACTATCCCTAGAAAATCCACCAGTATACTTGGATTTATATTCAGTTGATGTAAGATCAGCAAATTGATTTACACCCAAAGTAAAGTTATTATGCGAATTCAAATTATGACTAATAATAGTACGCAAATTATCTCGAAATACCTCGAATCGCCGCTCTAATGTCTCAATAGAATCATAACGCTTTCCAAACTTCTCCAAAAATTGATTGAATCGAGACCATTCACTAGTTCCCACTTCAAAAGAGAGAATAGATGAGATAGACATAACGCCAACAAGAAGTGCAAAAAGCTTCATTTTATATATTAGTATAATACAATTTTTCTAAGTCTTTCTCACAAATATACTTATTCTAAACTACTTAAAGAAACTCGATCCCATCCGTCTTTAAGTAGTTTTTATTTATTCTTTTTACTCTCAAAAAAAAGCTGGAAAGTGTTTCCTGTTTTCGTTTTTGGACATTTATTTTGTCCAAAATTGAAAAGGGAAAGGAAATGTTGGGAAAACGATTTTGATGCTTTTCTTAAAAACTGTTGAAACACGGTTTATGAGCATAATGCTCTTATTTTTTATTTTTTTAAATAAAAAACCACTGCATAAAATATTTCGACTTTTTTAGATATTATACAAATAAGCATTTAGAATTATGGACAATTATTATACAAATGATTGTTAATGATCTCTTTTCAACGACAAAAATCGCAAAGAAATTCGATTGTGAATCTTGTGATTATAAAAGCAGTAATAAATATGATTTTGAAAAACATTTGCTTACGAAGAAACATAAAATGATATCTTTTCATCTCTTTAGCGACAAATCTAATTTACAAGAAGTACCAGACCATTATAGCTGTCTATGTGGAAATAATTACAAACAAAGGACAAATTTGTATAGGCATAAGAAAAAATGTCCAATAATCAACCATTTGAATCCAGAAGTACCAAATAGTTTGAACGAGGAATTTATAAAAACTTTATTGAAAGATAATCAAGAATTCAAACAAATAATAATAGAACAGAATAGTAAAATAATAGATATTGTATCAACTCCAACAACCATTAATAATACAAATAATACAAACAATACAAATAATACAAATAATAATCAATTTAATTTGAATGTATTTTTAAACGAAAAATGCAAAAATGCTATGAGCATAGATGATTTTGTAAAATCGTGTAAAATAAAATCCAGCGACTTGGAAGATATTGGGAAACTCGGATATGTTCAAGGCATTTCTAATATATTTATTAAAGGGCTTAAAGACCTCGACGAGAAAGAAAGACCTATACATTGTACAGATAAGAAGCGTGAAACACTGTATATTAAAAATAGTAATGGCTGGGATAAAGATGATAATAAAGAAAGAATGAAAATGGTAGTAAAAGAATTAGCACACAAGAATTTCAAATATATTCCTATCTGGACAGATGCAAATCCGTCATATAATGATGGATCAACAAAGAAAAATGATCAGTATATGCGGATTGTGAATCAAGTTATGACTGCAATTTCACCGGAAGATGGTGATGTTGGAATAAATAAAATTATAAGAAATGTCTCTCAAGAAATAATAATTGACAAGGGAAAATAGAAATTAATATTTAAATATATTATATGACTGCCAAAAATAATGCGTTAAATAAAATAAATGATTTGTTAAATCAACCATTTGATTCGTCTTTTTGGACACCCGCAAGATTTAGATCTTTAGATCAAGATATATTATCACAAATTGAAAATCTTATACTTAGAGATATAGAAGATTTACCAAAAACTAATAATGATTTATCAGATGATGATTATGAAATAGCAAAACATAATTTTATTCAATTAATAGATGGATATAATACATCTCTTGGTAGAGGGTTAAAAACGAAGAAAAATAGAAGAATGAGGAAAAATAGAAAATCTAGAAAATCTAGAAAATCTAGAAAATCTAGAAGAACAAAAAGAATGAAAATAACAAAAAGAATGAAAATAACAAAAAGAATGAAAAAAACAAGACAATCAAGACAATAAAAAAAATAAATTAATATTTTATTATAATATAATTATGAGTGAAGAAGAGAGTATGCAATCTATAGATTTAAATACGCCACCAAATTCTAATATAACTATAACATCTCCAAGATCTCCAAGATCTTCTGTTAATTCGGGAAATGAACGAGCAAATCGACGAAATCAAGTATTATTAGATCGAGATCAATTATATGGAGTAACTGGAACTGCGGCAATAAATGATGGAAATATTGATCAAGAAATGAATGTAATAAATGCAGGAGATACATTAACTACAGAATTGTATAATTATGTTAATAATACTGATCCAGCTGATTTAAGAAATTTAATAAATGCAGCTAGTTTTAGAAAATTAATGGATGCAAAGGTTAGATATGAAGAATCAATTGTTGATAGAGGATTCGGTAAAAAATCCAGAAGATCTAAACGAAAGACAGGATCTAAACGAAGGACAGGATCTAAACGAAGGACAGGATCTAAACGAAGGACAGGATCTAAACGAAGGACAGGATCTAAACGAAGGACAGGACGAATGATAAGAGGAACAAATGGAAATAAAAAAACTAGAAAATCAAGAGAATTTATAGACTTCAAAATATTGCTTTAATAATATTTTTATATTATATAAATAATGACAGATTTTGCAAATGCGGCTGATGTAATACAGTTTATAGTTGACACAGATGAAAATGAAATTGATGTAGATTGGTTAGCAATGTCTGGTGTAATGAATGGAATAGACGATTATAATATTAATATTATAAATTATAAGAATGAAATAGGACCACTTAAGTATTCAATTATAAAACCTTTAATTGAACAATTATATGAGTATCGAGATCGAGGTACGGGTTTTAAAATAAAAAGAAAAACTAGACGATCTAGAAAGTCTAGAAAGTCTAGAAAGTCTAGAAAATCAAGAAAGTCTAGACGATCCAGAAGATAAATATTTAAATTTTTATTTATTGACTTTAGAATTATAATTATATTTTTAATATTATAAATGGATGATGGATTACCAGAATTTAATGATCTAACCTTAAATCCCCCCCGCAGAAGAAGAAGAAGAAGAACAAACTATATTTGATATTATTGATATGACAGATATAGATAATCTCACAGAAGAATGGTGGGACAATACAGTTAGACCAAATAATAAATATAAAACAGCTTTACAAAATTTTTATAACTCTTTAGATCCAGATAAAACTTTAAATAAAAAAGACGAAAAAATAAAATATTTTTTAGATAGAGATCTATCTAGAATAGATGGTGGAAAAAGATCAAGGCGATCGAGAAAATCCAGAAAATCAAGAAAATCAAGAAAATCAAGAAAATCAAGAAAGTCTAGAAGATCGAGGAAATCCAGAAAATAAATATGCGTATTTTTTATAGACTTTAGAATTATATTTTAATATTTTAATATTATAAATGGATGACTTAAATGATGAGCAAAAAAAAGTCATTAATTTAATTAATAATACAACCGATATAAATTTATTACAAGGTCTATATAATAAAAATAGACTAATTATTAAATCAATTGATGATCTAGATCGACTAAATTTAATAGAGGCAACTAAAAAATTAATAATACAAGGATATTATGATCAAGATTTCTTTGAAGGTGGCCGCCGAAGATCCAGAAGATCGAGAAGATCCAGAAGATCGAGAAGATCCAGAAAATCGAGACGATCCAAGAAATCAAGAAAATCAAGAAAATCAAGAAAATCCAGACGATCAAGAAGATCTAAGAAATAAATCATAATTATTATATAAATATTTATGATTTCTAAGAAAAGATAAAATAAGAAACTTAAGTCTAAGCAAAATAAGTCATCATAAAATCAGCAGGACTTAATATCGGAATACCTAATTTTCGAGCTTCAAATGCCTTTCCAGTATCTTCATCCTTCGATTTAGCTATTACAACCGCGGTATTTTTACTAACAGAAGTTCCAAGAATAGCACCTACCGTTTTCAAAGCATTTTTAATAGCTTCATCACGAACACCAGTCATTACAACTGATTTTTTATAAAGAGGATGACTCGTATCGCCAGATGATACTTTTGCAACTGATTGTTCTAATTTCGCTTCAAGTCCTGCCTCCTTAATAAATGTCATAAAATCCGCAATTTTTTCAACAAATGCTTCGGCTGATTTCTTAGCCATCCCTTTTACTTCCATTACTTTTCCAACTTTCTCTCCAATAGATGATTCTGATACTAAAATATCTGGGTATTTTTCCATAATAGGTTCTATTTTCTTTTCACTAATCCCTCTTCCGAATATGTTTGAAACAGACATCAATGTAATAAGCGATGCTTTTTCAAGACTAGATCGAATACCATCATAAATTTTAGTCGCCAAGATTTCTTTAAATCCTTCCACTTTCAAGAAATCCGTCTTTAACATATGAATAATCTTAGGCACACTATCATACCCAGCAGCAACAATTCGCGCAACATTTCCACTGCTTAATCCGTCCACTCCAATCCCTTTGAAAAACCCAGTAATATTTTTCTCCAAAACAGTTACATTTGATCCAATATCTTCCAAAATAATATCAACATGTGTATCATTCCATTTATATGCAACATCAGGCATTTTTGCACTTGATGCAGGAATAGTTACACTAAGAATATGCGGAATGACATCACCACTCCTGATAATTTGAATAAGAGCACCAACACCAATCTTATTCTGCTCTATAAATGCTGCATTGAAACCAGTCGCATATTCAATAGTTACACCTCCTAATTTAATGGGTTCAATTTGTACCCGTGGTTTTAAATAACCATCTTTGCTTGGCGTCCAAATTACATTAACAACTTTTGCTTCTGCTGTTTGATCAGATAAAACCATTTTAAATGCAAAAGCGTGATCAGGATTACCGGATTTTCTGGCATATATGCGATCATCTGCCACAATTATTCCGTCGATTTCATATACATATGTTTTACGCCACTCTACCAGCAATTCCGACAACATTTCATTTGTTACATTGGGAATAAGTTTATTTTGTACAGTTTCAAATCCGAGTTCAGAAAGCAGTTCCATTTGCTCAGACGGTTTTAATTCAGGTTTAATAACTTCATAACAAACAAAATGCAAGTCATGGACTTTTTCATCAAGCATTTTTCGATTTACAGTGCCGGCAACTAAGTTACGAATATTGGCGAATGATGATGCATATTTGGCTTCAAAGACAGACTTTTGCATAATAAATTCGCCGCGAACTACTACACTTTCGCTTTTACTTTCACCCTTACTTTTACTTTTGCCTTTTTTCGAAGAAGTAGGAGAAGGTAGATTCAAGAAAGGTATTAAATGACTAACATCTTGACCGACTTTCCCATCACCACGAGTATATAATTTAGGTTTTGGACATTCAGTAGAATACAGCCCACTTACACCATCTAATTTGCACGATATTTCATATGGACCCGAATATTTCGATTTCCACGCACTCAAAACTTCGGTATCAGGTTTAATTTTATCCATAGATGCCATTTCATAAGGCAATTTTACTTTATTCTTTTCAACTGGTGTTCCGATTTGTTTAAATACTATATTTTGAGGATACTTATTTTCCATGTATTCTTTTACAATATCATACTCAGTATCAGTCATAAGTGGCTCTTTATTATAATGAAAAGCCTTGTCTGATTCGATAATAATAGATGCCAATTGTTCTTCAGTTAAATGTTCCAAAACTTGGATACCTATTTTTTTAAATGCTTTGATTAATTCTAAAGCATCTGTTCCTTCGTTTTCTTCAATGATAACGAGCTTTGCTTTTTTTCCTTTTTCTTTGACAATTTTATTTGTTTTTGGTGTTCTAACTTTCTTCTCTTTTTTTTCCTTTTTTTCAACAACTTCATCTTCGATTATTAATAATGGTTTTTTCTTTTTTAGCGAAGCAAAAGGCGGTGCAGAAAGCGGAGCAAAAGGCGGAGAAACAGAAGACATCATTTTTTCAATAGTAGACCCCAATGTTTCTTTAGAAATAGGATCAGTTTTCAAAACTACAGACCGACCATCAACGCGTTCAACCGGTGTTTTATAAACCAATCCTAAAAAGTCGAAAATGTCCCTCTCATCCTTGAAAATGTGTGCAACTTTCTCTCCTTTTTTCTTTTTTTCATCCTTCTTTTCACCTTTCATTATAGACATTTCGTGTTCATTCAATGAATATCCTAGTTGCAAAGCTCGTCCCCTCATAACAGTATTGAAATGTTTACTTCCTGTAAAATAAAGTACAGCAAATGGATACTCTTCTGGAGTCGCATATAAGAAGTCCACTCTGCGAGCAAATGGTTCATCGGGTAATTGTGCAATTACAAGACATTTTGATGGCCCTCGTGCTAATACCTCCAATATGATTTTTTGTTGAATTAACATATCAATAAAGCTCTTGAAAAGATTTTTATCTGGCGAAGTGATGATCATATCAATATCACCAGAATCTAAGGCACCTCGACGATAACTACCAACAATTTCGAATTTCGAATCCGCAGCATTTTCTGCAGTTACAGAAGTAGTTATAATTTGTTGAAAATAAGTAGAAAACAGTTGATCGTACTTGACAATTTCAGATCGAGGGATGCGTTTCATAATTTGTTCATGATATTTGAGACCGACTTTTTGAGTCTCATTCAAAAGTTCATCTTGCCTTTCTCTCAATTGATCCAAAGTATTAATACCTTTATCAATTAAATCCTTGGCTTTTACTGCCCCAATACCATAAACTTCTGCTAGAATATTAATCGGATTATTTTTTTCTCTTTCTAAAAGTCGCAATTTTCCAGTGGTTATATATTCATTTAATTTTTCTAAAATAGTTTCGCCAATTCCGGGCAATCCTTTAAGCTGATTAGGATTATATATATCTTCGGGGTAAGATAAAATGGTTTCTTGGGCCTTTTTGTAAGCGCGAGACTTGAAACGGGATTTCATCCGCTCTTCTGCGGTGTCACCTTGGTTGGCAACAACTGCTGCCAATTTATCCATTAAATCGGCGAATATTTCATTGAGTCTTTTCTTTTCACCTTCTATTTCACTTTTCTTTTCGCCTTCTATTTCACTTTTCTTTTCGCTTTTCTTAGACATTCTTCCTTCTATTTTTTGAATAGGTATCTTTAAATCTATTTCAGTTGGTTCAATTTTTTTAGAAACTATATCTATATCTTCTTCCATAATAAGTAATTTAGGTTTTCTTTGTAATGATCTAGGTCTTTTTATCTTTCTTTTTATTTTTATTTTTATTTTTATTGGCATTTCTTCAAGAATAAGTAATTTAGGTTTTTTCTTTAATGTTTTTGGTCGTTTCATACCACCAATATGATCTTTATTATTCCAATGATTCTTTATATTATATTATTTATATTATTTATATTATTTATATTATTCTTTTTAGTTCTATTTTTATTATTTTTATTTTTATTCATAGAAAAAGTATAAGTCATATATATATTTCATATAATAAAGTTGCTTTGTTGAACACTTAAAGATTTAAAAATATTAAATACAATATGATTACAATTGAAGATCATTATGGAATCACTGTTTTAAGAGATGATTTATTAGTTGGTGGAACAAAATCGATTTTAATGCCTTCAATAGACGATGATATAAATATAACAGAATTTGTATATGCAAGTCCTGTTTATGGTGGATTTCAGATAGCCTTGTCGGCTTATTGTAAAACAGTCAATAAAAAGGCAACAATAGTTTGTGCCAAACGAAAATTGAAACATCCAAATACATTAAAATGTATTGAATATGGTGCCAATATAATCGAAGTTGAATATGGATATTTATCTGTTGTTGAAAAGAAAGCGAGAGATTATTGTCATGAAAAGCCTCATGTAAAAAAGATTGTATTTGGTACAAAATCCGAAGAAACTATTCAATTAATTTCAAATAGAATGACACAAGTTTTACAACTTTTAAAAAAACGAGGAAGATATCCAGATGAAATATGGTGTGCTGTTGGTTCAGGAACATTAATATCTGGTATAGTAAAAGCAGTACCAGAAAGTATAACAGTAATTGGAGTTCAAGTAGGAGCAGAATTTATACCAGATGAGCAAAATAAAAATTTAATGATTGTGAAGTATCCAAAATTATTTGAGAAAGAGAGTAGTTTGATAATTGATTTTCCATCAATGCCGAATTATGATTTGAAAGCATTTGAGATGTGTTTGGAATATTATAATAAATATTATAATGATAAAAATAGTAAACATTCTAAAAAAAATATATTATTTTGGAATGTTCTGTAATAATAATAATAATAATAATAATAATAAAAATAATAAAATATTACTTATTTCCCGACAAATTTGAATAGTCGATTCATATTTTGTGCTCCAGTTGGAGCTGTAGAAATTCTAACATTAGAATTAGGGAATAATAACTTGGTTGATTTTACTTGACTTATTCTTATTTGTTCTTGTTGTTTTCGAATCAAGTCCAAAACAACTAGTTGTTTATATTGTCTTCTAGTTAATGGAGGACTTTGTTCTTCTTGTTCTTGTTGTAAAGAATAAGCTTGTTGATATTGTTGTTGCTGATATTGTTGTTGCTGTTGCACAGGATAATTTCGTTGTTGCTGCACAGTATTTCGATTTTGTTGCTGTAAAATATTTCGATTTTGTTGCTGTCGTTGAACAATATTTTGATTCTGTTGATGTTGTACAGCATTCTTGTTAAATATTTGTAATTTTCCATCAGCACCTAAGATCATACCCATAGAAGATAACATATCATCATATGAAATATTTTTCTTTTTTATAGGTTGAACAGTTGCGGACTTTTGAGAAAAAACCGTTGTATCAATTGGTATATTTGTCCTATTCGTGGAAAACTGAGGAATAGGTTTTGTTCGATTAATAGTTTGAAAACTTCCCACATTTGGACTCGGTTTTTTTAAACTACTAGGATTAGTACTAGAAAAATCATCATCTCCAAAACTAACGTGTCGTTTATCAATTTCTTCAAAATGTAACTCCATAATAAACATAACAATTATTTTATTTTTAATAGATAAACTTTTACTAAATTGTATAATAAAAATAATGTTCGAAAAAATAAAATATAAAATATATTTTTAATATAATGAGAACTCAGAATTATATTAAAAATAGAGGTTCAACCCAGACGATTATAAATAATGATAGTGGAAAACCATCATTTAATAATATTAATTGGTCCGCGGATTATGATGGAAATGAAGCGAATATTGATTTAGATATAAATAATAATGGTAATGATACAATAATAAAAACAAGGTTAGATAATAATGATTTAGCACAATTATTGCATATTCCAGCAGTAATGGGATCATTAGATCAGCGTTTATTAACAGATTTTCCTTTGTCTAAAAATAGAAATCCTAGAAGAAAGTGTAGATCAATTCATTTAAAAAATCATATGAATCCAAATCGAATTATGCAACAAATTCATATGAAACCGAGACTAGTAGAAGAACCTATTCAACTTAAAATAATGGATATGATGCCTCCTTCTTCTTCTGAGACTGACTCTTCGATGACAAGCTTTCCGCCGATGACAAGCTTTCCGCCGATGACACAAGAATCTGAAGACCCCATATCTTTATTAAAATCGTTAACAGATTCACCGAATTTTTCACCAGAATCAGAATTTTCGCCATCGATTTTTGAAAAATATGCGACTGATTATAAACCAGAACCATTAATATCTCAATTGAAATATCAACCTTTTTTAAGACCTCAAAGTCAACAACATAATAAATCGTCAAAACAACTTAAAGCCGCAACAACAACAATTAAAAAAAGAAAAGGAAAAAAAGTAGGTAAAACGGCAGCACGCAATTATCGAACACCCTTACCTAAAACAATGCGAATTCATTTGACATCCGCGTCAAACTCTAATAGATCAAAAGGGTCGGGTCTTAAAAGATCTAAAAGGTCAACTAAATCAAAAAGACGATCATTAAGCTCACGCATTTTTGGAAACTTGTTCTAAAATTATTTATTAGCGATTATAATATTTTTGGTTACAAGTATAACATATTTTATATTTTGGATTTGTAATTCTTTCTCCACATCCACATCGTTTTACACAGTTATAACAAGTCGAAAAATCAGGTTTTTTATTTTCACCACAACTACATGTATATTTTTTTTTACAAGTTTCACATAGGGCTCCTTTACAAAGAACTTCATATCTTTTACAATCTTTGCAAAATATGCGACTATCTAAACATTTTTGGCACACGCCATTTCCTGTACAATGTTTTTTAATATTACACCTATTACATCGGGTTTTTAACCTACAATCGCCACATAAATTATCTGACCTATTTCTATGTTTTTCTCCACAATCTTCGCATATTCCTTGTTTTTTCATTTTATGTGTTAATTCACAACAATAATCACATAAAATTAATAAATCACAATCGTTAAGTATAAAATTCATTGTACCTTTTTTGTCATCCATACAAATCATACATTCTTTGTCATTAATAAATTCATCAACAACATCATCATCTAATCCTCGTATAATCAATACTGATCTATGTGTATCAGAATTCCCAATATAATTATATTTATCTAATGTTTCGCGAGTTTCTCTGTTTCTTGTTAAAAACGATTCAAATTTTTTAATCCTAACTTCTTTTTCATAATTTTCAAAAACTTCTTTATTTTTTTTTTTAATTTCTTTTATATTTTCAGATGATATCAATAATGATTTTTCAGCACAATCACATCCTGTAGTTAATCTCATACCACTTTCAATATTTCTAATAAACACTGAATTTGTAGGAGAACAAATATGACCACAACAACACTTAAAATTTTTATTAGCATAATCATTTTTACCAAATAATACTGACTGATATCGATATTTTTGACTTTCATTTAATATTTCTTGAAAACTAGTATACATATCTAGATCTGGTATAATAATAGAAATCATTATAGCAAATATATCAGGCATAATTATGTCCTTTCGTAATCCTACGTTAAATTTGTGTTTATTTTCTTTAATATATTCTCTAATATCATGTTGTTCCATTAATATATGTTGTACTGTTGGATTTTTTAATAAAGTTATTCCAAAATCGATTTTTAACTTTATAATAAATTCTTTAAATTTATCATCATATATAATTGTCGTTATACTTCCTTGTATCATTTCCATTTTTGAATCAATATATTGTTATTGATTATAAATACTTTTATTTAATTAAATTCAATTTTTTAATTAAATAATATCGTACCGGTTCTTTAAGTACTTTATCCGATTTATTATATTCCCAGGACTTTAAACGGCATTATATGCAGCAATATAAGCACTCAAATTAGCCTTACTCTTATCAGTCATCGCACTAAAATCCTGATGTTTTTGGTATAATGTGTTATACATATAATTCGACGCAACAGAACTGTTTTGGAACAACATTTGAGTTGTACCGGATGTTTGTTGGATATTAAATGAATTTAATATAAATTCGACATTTCCAACCGCAGCACCACTGTTTGTACTAATGCAAAAACATTGCACTTCATCTGTCGGTAAAACAATGCTTGAATCAAAATTAATACCTGGTATCAAACTTCCTTGATTTGCACTTGCATAATTTGTAATATTTGTAGTTATAGTATTAACACATTGAACAGGAGTAGCATTATAAGTATTATGAGGTGCAGCACTTCCAGTATACATACAATAATATTTATTAGCAGTCGATGCAGTAAACTCATAATTTATATGAGCATTTGCAAATCCGGCTAATAAATCGGTGCCATCACCCTTTGGTTTGGTATAAACAGTAATAAATGGTATAGAAGCTGTGCTAGCAACATAAATATTCATATACATATTCAAAAAACTGGCCATTGTCATTGTTCCATTTGGAGGAAGATACCAATTAATTTTATTTCCAGAGGCAAGATTTTTATACCACCACCCATCTACACTCTCAAAATTAGGTGATTGAGTTAATGTATAAGGAATTGGTGAGGGAGTATTTTCATCCGCCCAAACAGACTGTGCACAATTTATTAATACGGTATCAAATGCATTGGCAACAACACTACTAACTGTTTCGTTAATTTGACTAGTTTGATTTACTAACCCACCAATAGCTGTGGCTGTTGTATCTCCTTCTAATGCTTTAACTAATGTGTATACATTATTAAACGAATCTAACACAGCACTATCTGACCCTAAAATGGTATTAATACGAACTGTTTGATTCCATAATTGATTATCAACATATGTTTGTGTAGCCAAGTATTGACTTGTAGAAGAAGTGAAATCCACTGCTGCACCACTTATAGAAGTTGTTGTTGTATTAGATGATGATGAAGGTATAACATAACTAGCATATGGAAAATCAGTCATTGCTGCACCCGACGAGCCAAGTATAAGAAAACTTGGGCTAGTACTAAAATTTGGACCTAATTTAAAATTACCTGCCGCAGCAATATTTCCAGAACTATTACCATTTATTATAACTTTACTACTAGATCCAGAAACTCCTAAATTCATACCACCAGCGGAAGTAATATTACCTGAAACACTCAAGCTTCCTGATGAATTAATATTACCATTAGTAGAATTAACAAAAAATGTACTTGTATTTGCTGATCCAGTAACAATATTTAAGTTTCCTGAAACTATATTTAAGTCTCCTGAAACATTTGCAGGACAGTTGATAAATGCTAGATGTCTATCAGCATCAACTGCAAATTGATTTGAATTTATATTTAAACTTTTTCCAACAGTCATAACACCATTAAATTGAGCATTTCCATTTGCGGCAGAAAGGATAATTTTAGACGCACCAAGAGTAAGATCATTTGAAGCAGCAATATGTCCATCATTTCCTAAAGTCATCAAAGGAGACTCCGAAGTCCCACCAATAGTAACTGAACCATTAGAATATAATGAACCTCCGACAGCTACTGAACCAGTACTTTTAGTGACTAAAAAGTTGGACCCAACAACTAAATTATCTTGAAATGTTGTTAAACCAGTATCTGAAACTGTAAAGTTATATCCAGATCCCGATGATCCTATATTTAAAGATGCTCCATTTAAAGAAGCCGTAGAAGTAATTGCAGATGATGTACTAATAGCACCTGTAATACTAAGAGTACCAGCAGTAGAAAAATTACCTGCTGGATCTATCGATAAATTACACGCACCAGAACTAGAATTAATATTTAACCCTCCGTTGGTTGTCAACACATTTTTTGTTGTTATTGGTAATGTAGTTACTATACCTTTAGTTGAATCATTTCCAATATATGTATTGGGTCCAAGATATATTGTTGAGCCAGCTAAAAGTGAAAGTGAACCACTGTTGGACAACGGAGCGATAGCAGGAGGAGCCATCTTATAATATCTTTTAATATTATTTAAAACACAAATATTATAAAGCAACTAGGAACTAAATATAAAAGAAATATAAAAAAAATATAAAAGAAATATAAAATATAACTTTGAATATTATTAAAAATCTTTTTAAATATATATATGTATGAGGCTACATAGAAAACTTATAAATAAACAATCAAAAGATTATATCTATGGTAGCCTTTCTGGTAATTATTTACTCACTTATTTGCGAAAGATTCCTTATAATCCTCCAAATTCAATATCATCTAAAAAATTAAAAGAAGATATTATCTTGAGGGGTGAACCTACTGCACCTACTCCTGATATTACTATATCTAATAATCAAATTGCAACTACATTATTTGTAAATGTTAAATTATTTGTAAAACAATTTGAGCATATTACTGCAAGTACATATACAATTCAAGAAGGATGTAATTTGATTGTTGAATTTAATGGTTGTATTTTAACTTTGCCTACAGGAATTGCAGAAGGAACAATGATTACTATTGTAAATAGTAGTGATGGATTTATTACTATTAATAGTGGATTAACAATTAATCCAGAATATATGTATAATCAAATATATACATCATCAACAGGAACAACAAATTTGTCAATTTATAAAAATGTATCTGTAAATTTTACATATATAATTAATACTACTACTAATACAAATTGGTGGTCGATTTTTATATCTTAATATATCTTATATTTGTATTTGTATTTGTATTTGTATCTTATATTTTATATTTTATATTTTATTGTATTATTAATAAGAATAATGATAGGAAAATATAAAATATAAAAAACAAAATATATATAAATGTCATCTTTTAGACAATATGGTGGATTAAATAGAGCAGCAACTAATAATATTGTAAGAAGTCAGTATTCAAATAGTGAAAATCCTTCCATTACTAATTTTATAGGACAATGGAATTCGAAAATTGTTTCTGAAAGTCACATTGATTTATCCGGAAATACGCTTATGGGGGTTCAAGAAATTTGGTTTACTAATGGAACTGTTATAACTGAAGGTGTTGGATCTACCGGATCAGTAGGGCCAGCAGGAGCAGAAGGAGCGGTAGGGCCAGCAGGACCACAAGGAACAGAAGGACCACAAGGACCACAAGGAGCACAAGGAGCGGTAGGGCCAGCAGGACCACAAGGAGCACAAGGGGTACAAGGAGAACCAGGATCAGTAGGGCCAGCAGGACCATCAGGAGAACAAGGAGCACAAGGAGCGCAAGGACCACCAGGAACAGCAGGTGATTTTTTTACATATGACACAAGTCTTAATAATTTTGATTTAAGCAATCCTATTTCTGTTCTAGATGCGTCGGGTATGTATTCAATAACTGATTTAGGTATTCCAAATATATTATGTACAGGTTTATTGACTTTTCCTGATAATAGCGTTCAAATAACAAATTCAGATGTAAATATGATTAATAATTTGGTTCCAAATAATTTTAGTACAAATATATGGACATCTAATACTTCAGATCCTACTTCTGCTCAAACTTTTGAAGCAACATCTGTTGCAATGTCTTCATCTGGACAATATCAAGCTGTTGGACTATATGGGTCTAATATTATAATTTCAAATGATTATGGTAAAACATGGGATGTTCCTATGTGTGATACCCCAAACCTTGCTTTTTGGAATTCGGTAGCAATATCTTCAACTGGACAATATCAAGTTGCATGTAGTGGTTATGTTCCTGTAACACCTGGAACACCTGGATTAACAACACAAAATAATAATAATGGAATTTGGATATCAAGAAATTATGGGGTAAATTGGTTTACACAAAATTTAGATTCTTCAGCAAGTACGCTTAATTATAGTTCAATAGCAATATCTTCATCAGGACAATATATATCAGTAGTTAATACTACTTTTCAACTTTGTATAAATATAGATATTTTGCATAATCCACCAATATCATATTCCTATATAATGCCATATAATATTTTTTCTACTCCTCCTTCTCTATTATATGGGTTTAGTTCAATATCAATGTCATCATCTGGCCAATATCAAACTACTTGTAGTATTAATAGTGGTGGAATATGTTATTCAGCAAATTCTGGTGTAAATTGGATCCAAAGTAATGCACCAACAACAAATATTTGGACTTCAGTAGCAATGTCATCATCTGGACAATACCAGACTGCTTGTAGTAATAATGGAATTTGGTATTCAACAAATTTAGGTGTATTTTGGACACAAAGTAATGTATCAATTGCACCGTGGACTTCAGTAACAATGTCATCATCAGGAATGTTTCAACTTGCAAGTGTTATTGGTGGTAGTAGTGGTGGTGGTGGAATTTGGTATTCAACAACATATGGTGTAACTTGGACACCAAGTGGTGCACCAACAACATTTCCTTGGAGTTCATTATCAATATCTGGACAAGGACAGTATATAACTGCTGTTTATAATAATGTTTCTTCTTCTACGCCAGGAACTATATATACTACAATTATTAATAATCAAAATTTTGGTCAAACTGTTTGGACTTTAAATAGTAGTGTAAGTGGAAGTGGAAATTGGTATTCAATAGCAATGTCTGCATCTGGACAATATCAAATTTCTACTAGTAGTACTGGTACATATAATTCAATAAATTATGGTTTAACATGGGCACCAAGTACTGTACCTAGTGGTCAATTTGTATCAATGTCTTCGTCTGGACAGTTTCAAACTGCTTGTTATAGTAATGGAATATATTATTCATCTGATTATGGTTCAACATGGGTATCAAGTAATGCACCTACACAAATTTGGATGTCTGTAGCATCATCATCATCGGGTCAATATCAAACCGCTGTTACTGATGGTAGTGGAATATATCAATCAACTAATTATGGAAAAATTTGGACATTGAATTCTCAATCATCATCATCATCTGTTACAATTTGGAATTCAGTAGCAATATCATCATCAGGAATGTTTCAAACCGCAGTAAATGATGTTGGGACTATTTGGTATTCATCTGATTATGGTGTAATTTGGAATGAATTTTATTTAAGACCAGTTGTTATCATATCAGTAGCAATGTCCGCATCTGGACAATATCAGACTGCAGATATTAGTGGTGGTATAATATATTATTCAATAAATTATGGTGTAACTTGGTTACCAAGTGATGCACCAATTGCATCGTGGAGTTCGGTGGCAATGTCATCATCAGGACAATACCAATATGCTTGTATTAATGGTGGTGGAATATATTATTCAACTGATTATGGTATAAAATGGGAACAAAGTAGTAGTAGTCAATCAGAAAGCTGGACAGCGATAGCATTATCTTCTTCTGGACAATATATAACTGGAGTCGCAAATGGTAATGGAATTTCTTCAACATCTGTTCCTACAAATATGGGTTGTGATTTATGGGTACAAGGTAGTATAACTACACAAGGTAATTTAACTGTAACTGGTGCTGCAACAGCATCAACTTTCACATCTGGGTCAGATTATCGTATCAAGGAAAATGTACAACAATTAGATAATAGTTTTATAATAGATAATTTGAATCCGGTAACATATAAAAATAGAATATCTGGTAAACAAGATATGGGATTTATAGCACACGAAGTTCAAGAAATATTTCCTTGTTTAGTTTCAGGTGTTAAAGATGGTGGAGAAACACAAACATTAAATTATATAGGTTTAATTGCTGTTTTAACAAAAGAAATACAAGATTTGAAAATCCGATTAAATATTTTAGAAAATAAATCATTGCTTTAATAAATAATATTTATTAACTAACTAAATAATAAATGACGACACCTTGTGGGTTTTATGTCGATGCAAGTGATTTAACAGTTATTTTTAAACCGCTTACATCAACATCACAGCCTGATGCTTCGTGTGGATTTATATCTATTGCTTATGGACTAGATTTATCTTCTATATTTGAGCCTGCTACTTTAGATTCTTCAAGCCAAATAACGTATCCTACTAATTTTTTAAGTACTCTTTCAGGACAATATCCTCCACAAGATTTAAGTAATTATTTTATGGATAATGGGTATACTCCTGCACAAATGACAGTTACAGGTTATAATTCTAGTTTATCTATAGGTGTAGACCAATATGGAAATGTAAATAGTTCAAATGGTATGTTAGTTTTTACAAGTAATGGTTCTCTAACAGTATCATTTTTTCAGACAGGAGCAAGTTTAAATTTTATAGTTGTTGGAGGTGGTGGTGGTGGTGGTTGTGGTGGAACTAGTTATACTGTAGGAGCTAAATATGGAGGTTGTGGCGGAGGAGGAGCTGGTGGAAATGCTTTTACAACAATTATATCTACTGGTATTATAAATAGTTATACTATAACTGTAGGTGCTGGTGGACAAGGTGGTGTGTCTGGTAGTGGAAGTATTTATACAGGTGTTACTGGTGGTACAAGTTCTATCACTTATTCAGGCAATACAATTTCCAGTTTTGGTGGAGGAGGAGGAGTACACGGAAATAATACTAATGATGGTAATGGTGCAGGTGGTAATGGTGGTGGCAATGGTGGTAATACGAATGGTGGTACAGGTGGTGATGGGCAAGATCTAAATAGTGATGGAGGTGGTAATGGTACTAATTATTCTGGAACAACCCCAACAGTAGTTATTTCTTCTAGTACTTATTCTGTACATTATGGCGGTGGTGGTGGTGGTGGTTGTAATGGTTCTGGTGATACTAATTCAGGTGGAAATGATTGTGGAGGTACTGGTGGTACTGGTGGTTCGGGTGGTAGTGGAACAGGATCTGGTGGAATTTTAGATATAACTTCTGTACCCCCAAACATATATGTGGCTGGTGGTGGAGGTGGTGGAAGTGGTGGAAGAGTTTCTGCTGGATTTTCTGGAGGTCAAGGCTCACAAGGAATTGTTATTGTTTGGTGGTCAATATAATAAAAATTGATTTATAAATACTTTAACTTAATTAAATAAAGTATTTATACGATAATATGACATCAAAATCCGTCTTACTTCCAGTTCTTAAAAAGAGAAACGAACACGAAAGAGATAAGCATATGGTTTTCGATGAACCATCACATAAATATACGATCACTGTGGATCCCGATTCCAAATACACAAGCGTCACAACATGGAATCACAGTCATTTTCCTCACTTTGACGCGGATAAAATCATCAAAAAAATGATGAAGGGTAAAAACTGGAATCCAGAGAATAAATATTGGGGTCTTACTCCAATAGAAATAAAAAAGCTCTGGTCAGATAATGGATCAGCTGTTTCTGGTGCCGGAACAGATATGCATTTTGATATTGAATGTTTTATGAATCAAGAGTTGGTCGATGAAGACGATAATATATTCTTATATACGCATCAAGAGCTACTAGACATTTATGATGCTGAAATAAAAGACGGTATTCTGCCGCCGAATTTGTCCGTTGAATGGGATTTCTTTCTTCAATTTGCCAGAGCATTTCCGGATCTAAAACCGTATAGGACAGAGTGGATGATATATCACGAGGATTTGAAATTGGCTGGGTCTATAGATATGGTGTATGAAAATCCGGATGGTTCTCTCACAATCTATGATTGGAAAAGAGCTAAAGAGATTTCGAAAGTGAATGGATTCAAAGAATCAGCATCAACAGAATGTATAAATTATTTGCCAAATACGAATTTCTGGCATTATTCTTTGCAACTGAATACTTACAAGGCGATCTTGGAGCAGAAATATGGGAAGAAAATTACCGACCTATATTTGGTGCGACTTCATCCAAATAATCTTAAAAAAACATTTGATTTGATAAAGTGTGCTGATTTATCGAGGGAAATATTGGAATTATTTGAAGATCGACAAAAAGGGATTGAAATGAAATAAACATTATATGAAAATAATATAAAAGAATTTAAACACATATTGCATATTATATTTATTAAAATAAAATGGTTAATTTTCAGAATTTACTACTATATTCATTTTTTATATATTGTATGTATACTGGTATTTTAATTATTGGTGTAAAATATATTTTATATTATGAAGATGAAGAAGATGAAATAGAAGATGACCAAAAATCCATAGAAAAAGATGATTCTAATAATTTTAAATCGACACCTTTAATTAAATTTGAAGATAAATATCTGGATAAATTAAAGGCACTAGAAGTTAAGGAGTTGAGTATAGAAAAGTTGGATGGATTATCTAATAGTTTCACAATGGAGAATACTATTCTGGGAAATGTGATAATGTATTGGGATAATAAGAGAGAAACCTTTGCTTATTATGCTGATCATATTATTCCTTATCGATTTTTAGAAGTGATCGGCAGAAAATATGTGATTACAAATGATTGTAAAAAAATATTTGTAGATATGGCTGAAGAAATTAGAACAGCAGAGGGGAAATTAGAGGGAAAAAAGCGACAAATAGAGGTTTCAAAACAAGAAGAACAAGAGAGACGGGATAATCAAGGAATAAATTATATGAATAATATGAATAATAATGAAAATGCGATTCTTGAAAAAATTCCAGAAAAGAAGAATGTATTTGCTAAGATGAAGAGTTATAATACGAATAGTAGTATAAAAGCTGCAACCGTTTCTTTGGATTCTAAAAAATCGAGCCAAGTCCCAAAAAACACCGCTGTAAATACAAAACCAGAGGAAGATAAGATTTTGAAAGAAAATGCTAACCGTTATTCTTATCAAGGAAGATTGGCGAATTTTTCTTTTTTGAAAAAAGTAGAACGCAAAGTAGTTGATAAAGCATATGCGTTGACTTTTGCTGAATTTAAGAAGTTAAAAGTTTAAAAATAAAAACAAATGTTATTATAAGAAAAATGGGAGAAAAACCCCCTGAATTAGATCTAGAAGGTCATCAAATAACACCTGAAACTCCTCCTTATTTATTAACACCTGAACAAAAAAAGGTATACTATCAAGAAATTTTAGATAAGGCTGATCCTGAAAAAGTTTTTGATTTAGAAGTAGAAGATTTAGAAGAACATTGGGGTGATAATACATTACTAATGCTTCAATTTTTACCTTTTGGAATTGGAAGTATTTTTACAGGTTGGCGTTCAATTAATAAAAAAATTGAAGATATACAAGAAGTTACTGCATTGAAAATTCAAGCTAAACTTGCTGAAATTAAAAAAAAAAAACAAGTAGCAGCTGCAACAAGAGGAGTAGCAGCAAGAGCACCAACAGTAGAAACACCAGTAGTAACAACAGCACCAGTAACAACAGAAGTACCAACAGTAGTAACATCAGCACCAGTAACAGCAACACCAGCACCAATAGTAGCAGCACCATCACCAGTAAAAACAGCACAAGTTATACCATTAAAAATATCACCAGCAATACCAGAAGTAGGAGCAGTAACAGGTGGATCATCTAAAAAATCATTAATCAAAATGGGAAAAAGTAACACAAAAAAATCAAATGCGATAATAAGACGAATTCACAATTCAAGAAAAATATTCCATAATACAAATAAATGTTATAATGGTAATGCTTGTAAAAACAAAACTAATAAAAGAACCAATAAAATGAAAACAAAGAGAATACATAAATAGTTTATACTTTTAAACCCTTAAAGATTTAGTCCATTCAATATAGCCAGTACTTCTCATAATATGAAATGAAGTACCAAGGTGCTCTTTTGCGATTATAAATGCCTTCTGTTGTATCGGATTCAGTTGAATTAAATAATTGAAAATGGACTGTTGAGTTTCATATTTATAATCTTTTATATTTTCCGGAACTTGAAATTGTAATAGAGACCAATTGATTGATTCTGACATTCTATATGATAATATATTCTTAATTAATATATTATTATATCAATTTTTTTATAATTTAAAAATTGTAAAATTTTCAAAGCATTAATCAATTTATTTAGAATACTAAAAAAAATTGATATGATAATAATGTAATGAAATATAGATAACTAATCCCTCAACCCACTTCAACAACAACAATGCAATATGCTAGAAGTATTGTTAGTATCTCGACTAATAATGTTGATAATTGTGCTAATCATTTCGGACAAGATTGTAGAACAGTTGATAGATCCGATATTTATGCAGACGATAATTGTGATAGTACCCAAGATATCATTAGTCAAGAACTTGATCTTCCTATAAATATTTACCGTTACAAGTTCACACAGGATTTTATGAATGTTCTGTATGGATTTTCAAAGGTTCATCAATATGATGACCGCAAGAGCTTTAAAGAAGCTTGGACTATGTGGATAGAAGATAACGAAGAAATCGTCAGTGCTGAAACAGCAAGGCTTTTGAACTTGAGGTATGATGGCGATATAATAGATAAAATGTTCAAAAGTGCTCGCTATTATTTCAGGAAGAAAAGCACAACAAAACCTGAACCAAAGGACAGGCGTCAATATATGAGTGTGCATAAAGATTTGCTGGATGCGATGGATGAGCAGATATATGCAAATATGAAGCAAATCGACTACAAACCATCAGACGGCTTTGTAAATTTTTGCAATACAAGTGTTGAGTTGTTGAAGGAAGAAGTCACACGATTTGTTGTTGATCAAGGAGTTACAGACATTACTTATATAAAAAATAAAATCAAAAAAACTTACAAAAATCGATATTATATGATTGTGAGTAAATAATCATATAATAAGTTATGCAATTATACTATTGGATGAATAAAAATAATTCAATAATTAGTATTAAAAATAGGGAAAAAATAGAAACCCATAAAAAAAATACAAATATAGAAAAAAAATATAGAAATGTTGTTAAAAAGGCAGATATATTATGCGAAAATGAAATAAAAATAAGTGAAATTGTTATGCAAATTCCTTCTTTTTTTCTTTATTTTCACCCAATAATAAAATATAGTGATTTTAAGTTAGCAGAGATAGATTATAATAGGTTTGAAAAATGTAGAGTTCTTCAAAATTCAAACAAATATTATCTATTACAATATAATAATCGAGAGAAAACTATAGGATTTAATGATTTTTTCAATGAAAAAACTGAAAAAAAGGAACTAATTATGAGAATGATAAACACAATTAAAAGTCTAATAAAAATGACTGAAATACTTTGTGGTAATCAAATAGTAAATACGAATTTAGTTCCACAAAGCATCATTTTTAACAAGGATAATTCACCAGTATTAGTCAATTTTGACAATTGTTTTACATTAGAAGAAATAGAATTCGAGAGAAAAGATCCAATAAATCCAATAAATCTAATAAATCAAATTAAACCACATATAAATATAATCTTTTCTCAATATGATCCAAGAAAAATCCATTTACCCCCAGAAGTGCATTTATTATGCTATATGAATGCTAACAAATATAATAGTTTATCAATTGCAAACATAGAAACAGTTATAAATGATTGGTTCACCTCGATTTCTTTAAGCCCAATTGGAATATATATATCAAAAGGGCTTAAAGACCATTATATTTCATCATTTCGAAATTTAGTCAATAAACCCAAAAATGTTATAGAATGTGAATTGTACTTTTTTGCAGAAACATGGAATTATTATAGTTTGAGTATTATTATGTTGTATATGATTTCTCTCAATCAATATAAGTTAGATCATATTTTTTATATGAAATTTGTAGATATGTGTTTACAGAATCTCTCTTCTAATAAAAATACTAGAAAAATAAACAAGATGACGACTTTTGATAATTTATTGTATTCTATTTCTGAAACTGAATGGAAATCACTTTTTTATTAATTATAACTATAATATTACAAAAATTATAGTTATAATAACATATAAATTATATTCATATATATTATGCATTTAAGATATTTTATTATATATTTATTAGTATTGTGCATTATTATTTCATATTGGGAATGGGTTGTTCATTATTTACAACATCATTTTAGTTATATTAAAAAAATGTTTAAATATTATAAAATAAAATATCATGATCATCTAATACATCATAAAGAAACAAATCTTAACCAAACAATACCTGATAATTTTTCTACAATATCAATAGCATTTAATGTATTTGAATGTAGTGTTAATATTTTTATGTTTTTAATGATGCTAACTGTTAGTATTTTTTGGGTATATTTTCCTAATTTTAAAAAATATTTTTCATACTTTTTTACAATGGGTATATCATTTATATTATTAAATATATATTTATGGATATTAAGTTCGTTTCACAGTCACAATCATAATAGATATATTAAATGTAATGTGTCAAATGACTTAAATCCAGTATATAGTCCATTATCTTATTTTATTCCCAATGATAAATCCAGAATTTATAAATATTGTTTTTGGTTTCATACATTACATCATTTAAATAAGGGAAAATTTAAAAAGAATTTTAATGTTATTATTCCTTTATTTGATTGCATTTTTGGATCATATACTGATCATGTAGATAATACTAAGTATTTTTCTAAAAGAAAACCGAAAACTGATCAGGAAAAATGGTTAAAAGAACATACTATATTTGAAATTCGCGCTCTTGATAATAATAAACTTGAATATAAAGATAAAAATACTACTGAGTGGAAAGAATTTCCTGAGAATTTTTAATGTTTTCGGTGGCGTCTGGACTTTCTAGTTTTTCTTCCGGATTTGCTACGACTCTTCGACTTGCGATGTTTCCTTGATTTCTTTGTTACACCTTGTGTTACTGCGGATTCACCTTCTTCTGCAGCTGCGGATGGTCCTCCGTGTTTATACACTTTCTTTGCATCAACCATAGCCTGTTTAAATTTGTAAGAAGAGTTTTTAGCTTTATTAGTCTTATAAACGCGTTGAACAACTTGCATCCAAGATTCTCCTGCCATTATATATTGTATAGAGAAAAGAATTGAGATTTATAGAGTCAGTTTTCTTCTAAAAAGAACGCAAAAATAAAAAATAAAAAATAAAAAATAAAATTGATTTACTTAAATATTATATAATAAATAATAAACATTATAACTCTTCATTCTTTAAGTATGTCTGAAACAATTATATTTACTCGATATTTATACTTAAAAGACGAAGTATCAATATCAATAATTATTTCTCTCATTAATAAGAATGAGAATGCTCTTTATTGGGCATATGAATTGTATTATTCTGGTTTTGAAGAAGAATTATTTGGCCATTTATGGAAAATTTATTATGACTTTTATTATACATTAAATTCAGGATTTCAAGATTACTTTATAAAAAAATATAAAGAATGGAAGACTTTACGTGATGATAAAATTGTCGGTTTAATAATTAATAATCTTCTGATTCGCCCACACAATTTAGACATCTTTATGCTCAGACAATGTGTAAAAAAAAGTTCTAAAGATACAATTGTGAATTCATTTGGTTATATACTAGAAAATAGAGATCTATTAGAGATTTCTAAATATATATTTGAGAGAAAAGATGATATTGCAGTTATTTCAGAATCAATTCAGTTCTTTATTGGAAAAGGATTGAAAATAGATCCGTCAAAATTTTTAAAAAGATGGAAAAAAATGACAGGATATTTGCAGATTGATAAAAATATTCAAATACTGGCGTGGATTATTCACAATTTCTCTCAATTAGATAATATTAAAATGGGTAAGAATATGTATATTTCTGTAGAACACGACGAATTTGTTAAATATGAAACTATATGTATTGACGATTCAAAAAGATTTAGAGCTTATCAAATTTTACCAGTAGCATACAAGCACAAAATCGATGAATACAATTATTTGAGTTTATTTTATTTGGAAAGGAATAAAATTCTTACTGATAATAATAATCTTAAAAAAATATATTGGTATAATTGGGAATATTATGCAGCTTTATCGCCTATTTGGCTTGCAAGAATAAAACAATATAATGGTATATTGAATCATCAAACAAAAAAATTAGTGTTTTCCAAAGAATTAGAAGAAGAATTAGAAGAAGAATTGGATAATATGGATGCATTTTATTATCATTTTGGGTATGAACCAGATGAACAAAAAACAGAAATACAAGAGCATAGCATTCAAGAAATTAAATGTCAAAGAACATGGAGTAAATTTTATGAAGATCATAAAAATAATGGTATATTTAAACCGGATTCTGCATTTTTAGAGCAATTAATTTGTATTAATTATTAATAAAAAATTGATTTATAAATAAAGAAATATATAAAATATACAATAAAACAGAAATGGTCAAGAACACAAAAGGCGGAAGTGGACATAAGAGTCAAGCTAGAAAACATACTTATGATACAGGTTCAAAGAAAACTCGTATTTCAGTAGATGAACTTGAAGTTTATGGATGCGTAACCAGCATACTTGGAGGAGCAAATTGTTCTGTTAAGTGTGTTGATGGGCAAGATCGATTATGTATTATTCGGGGTAAATTTCGCGGAGGAAAAGGAAAACGCGGGAATATGCTTTGTCGAGGTACATGGGTATTAGTTGGTATCCGAGAATGGAGTTCTGATGGAGCATCGGATAAAGAATCTAGAAAATGCGATCTTTTGGAAGTTTATAATGATTTTGATAAACAAGAGTTGAAAAAAATTCGTGGATTTCAATGGGATATTATTGATATAAATGATGTAATATCTGGAAAGTCTATTAATTCAGATATGATTACATTCTCAAATTCAGCTCATATGAGTGATTACGAAGAATTAGTTCAAAAATCGGAAGGTGAAATTGTAAAACTTCAAGTAACACCTACTTCAGATCAACCTGAAGCAAATTCAGAAGATGAAGAAGTAGATATCGATGATATTTAATTAATTTCATTTATGCTCTCATATTCTTGTATTTCAATAATTTCATTTATTTCAATAATTTTATTATTCATTAAATCATCTATAATATTATCATCATCTATAATATTATCATCTATAATATCATCATCTATAATATCATCATCTATAATATCATCATCTATAATATCATCTATAGAATCTTTATTTATTGAATTTTCATCTGTAATATCAATTATATCATCATTTATTACATCTTCATTTGTAATATCAATCATACTATTTTCATTAAAAAATCTTTTTTCTACCGATTCAAATTTGTATTTACAAATCGGGCATTCAGCACATTCTTCAGTAAGCCATTGTAATATATCATCTGGAAAAAAACAGTGATAACAAGGTAATTGAATAATATCATCATTATCTTCAAACTCATATTGCGTTATAAAACAAGTAGAATGTTGTTGTTTATTTATAGCATCTTTATACTTAATCTTTATTAATTTAAGAATTTCTGTATCACTAATTACATTTTTTATCGGATTTAAATCATATAAACTTTGATTTAATACATCATTAATTTCTACATCATCTTCATTTTCAACTTCATAATTATGATTATGATCTTCTTGCATATTCATCAGCATATTTAATAAAAAAGACATCATATCTTCTTGATTAATAGACATTATATTACTTATAATAATATTATTATTTAAGTTTTTAAATATATACGAAATAATTTATATAATGATAACAAAAAGATATCATTATACTAATTTTTAGTTTTGTTTGTTTGTTTGTTTTTCTATTCTTTTCTTTCATAAAAAAATAAATTGCTATCTCCTGTAAAAATATATATTTTGGATTTGAATGAAGTCAAAAAGTTATTATAATTTAATCGCTGTTAGGAGACAAATATATACATTAAATATCCTTTAAACTCTAATTAGATGAAATAATATATTATAAATACTAAAAAATATATATTAATATAAGATTTAAAGATATAAACAGATATTCTATTACCATAATATATTATATTATCATAAATAATAATGAAAGGCAATGCATTCAAAAGCGATAAATTAAAGGAGAATAATAGATTTAGTGTTTTAAAAGAAGAATCAATAAACAAAGATGATAGAAGAGATGATAGAAGAGATGATAGAAGAGATGATAGAATAAGAAAGAATGATAAAAAATTTTTTACAAATGATAACCCTAAAAAGGATATAATGCCAATATTAAATGAATTAAATTTTCCATCATTTTGTGAAAAAAATGAATTAGCTTTGGAGAATAATCCGGCAATAAATTATTCAAATGCAATAAGAAGTGAAAATAATGAAAATACAACAATAAATAATAAAAATATTGAAATAGTAAAACCTGGTTGGGTAAAAATAAGCATTAGTAGTAATGATGGTAGTAACGGATATTCAAATTTTGAATATGGAATATCTACTATAATTGAACCAATCGAACCTTCATTTAATGATCAAATGAGTGAAGTAATAAATAATATGAATAAAAAATGGGAAAATTATAAAGAAGATTATATTAACTTATATGGGATAGATGAGTACGAAAAAAATCATTTAATGTTAAATCATGAACTAGACTATGATTCTGATTATGAATAAATATATTATTAGTTTATATTAGTTTATATTAGTTTATATTAGTTTATATTAGTTTAGATCAATATTGAATAATCTAATTGATTAACAATGTCAATAATAAATTATGATTCTGAGGAGGATGAAATAAATGAAAGATTAGGTAGAAGAAAAAAATTAGATATAAGTTGGATAAATGAATTTGAAAAAACAGACAAAGAATATGAAATTTTTTATAAAGAAAATTTAATGTATGTAAAGGTAACAATTATTTATGTTAATAAATATAATGAAATAGATAAAATAAAAGAAGAAAAAATAATAATGAGAAATCCAAATGTTATTTCAAAAGAATCAATTATTGAAATACTTAAAAGAAATAGTATAAATGATAATAAAAAATATACTATAACAACATTATTAAAATATAATATTGATTTAGATCCATCAGATATCCGAAGTTTTTTATTGAATCGTGATCACAATTATAATGGAGATGAAGATAACGAAGATTATTTATCAGTAGTAAAACATATAGATGATATAATTTGGAATAAAACAATATCAATGTTTCAAGATTTAAATAACTTATTTATCATCTTTTACGAAAATACAAAAATAATGGAAAATAAAAATGGATCAAATAATAATGGATCAAATAAAAATGGATCGAATAATGAATCAACTCAAAGAACAACAAAAAAAATTTATTTTGGTTCTTTAAGCTCTCATAAAAAAACATTAAGAAAAACTACTTAAAGAAAAGTCGCATTATTAATATATCAGATCACAATGGCAGCAATCGTAAACGCTCTTGATTCCAGTACACCAATTCAATTAGGAGAAAAAGGCAGCGCAGAATATGCGTGGTCTAATAGTATTCAAGAAAGAATTCTTCAATTCAGTTTCCAAACTGTTCGCACCACTGCGGATGGTGTAGAAAAGTTGGCAGTAATTCTTCGACAAATCTTGCGTGAATTGCAAGGGGGGCTAGACACTGGATCCGTCTGCCACGGAAAGCATCAAGAGCTTCTAATCACAGCATATAAAATAATCGGACATACTCGCGATATTATCGACGGAAAGGGTGAGTATGCACACGCATATATGCAAATCCTTGTTTGGTACGAGTTTCACCCCGAGTTAGCAACTTTTGCACTAGAAAAGTTTGTTTTGTTTGAAGATAAAAGTCATCCTTATGGTTCGTGGAAGGACATCAAGTATTTTTGCAATTACTGCAAGTTAAAGGGTGTTGCCGTCGATCATCCTCTTATGCAATTCGCTTTTAAGCTTATTAATACCCAGATTTTTTTCGACAATGTTAATGATAGCAAAACTTTGGCTGCGAAGTGGGCTGCTCGCGAGAAGTGCAAGAGATTCGGATGGATCTTTGAGCAACTCGCATATTCCTTTTTTGAACACTATTTAAAGTCCGCAAAGACTGCTGATTCGACTTGTCGTGCTCAGAAAAAGTGTAAGATGGAATATCGTAAGATGTGCAATGGCCTTAATAAGCAACTTGGAACTACTCAGGTTTTCCAATGTGCGAATAAGTGGGCTGACATTGATCATTCCAAGACAACTTCTATTACCATTTCCAAGCAGAAGCAAGCTTTGCTAAATGTGAAGAAGGATGGAACGCAGCGAACCGAGTTGGAAGACAGGATTCAATGTGCCACCAATTTCACAGCCCGCATCAAGAAGGCAGCAGCAGGAGAAATTGAGATCAAGGGCAAGCGTGTCGGTCTCAATAATTTTACTGTTCAAGCATTTGATCTAATTAGGAGAAAGGGTGGAATGTATCATAAAATTACTGAAGAGCTTCAAACCGAGATGGATCTGCTCAATTCGCAATGGCGAGATAATTCTACACAAACGGGTGCTTTGTGTGAAATGATCCCAATGTGCGATTTTTCAGGTTCAATGGATGGCGATCCTCGAGATGTTTGTTTTGCACTTGGTATTCGAGTTGCAGAAAAGTCGATCCTTGGTAATAGGGTCCTTTCTTTCAGCGAGAATCCAACATGGCACAACTTGGATGGATGCAAGAATTTCATCGAGAAGGTCGAGGTCCTACAAAAAGGCGAAGTTGGGTATTCGACTCAATTTTTCAAGGCTTTGAAGACCATCTTGGATGCAATTATCGAGAAGAAGTTGACTCCTGAACAAGTATCTGGACTTGTTTTGGCTGTATTCTCTGATATGCAAATTGATGTAGCTGGAGGTCCTCAACCAGAAAATATGGAGACAATGTATCAAACCATTGAGAAAATGTATGCAGAGGCTGGTATCAGAGTTCACGGAACTGCTTTTAAGCCTCCTCATCTTCTCTTTTGGAACTTGCGAAGTACCAGTGGGTTTCCTTGCATTTCTTCTCAAAAGAATGTCTCAATGATGTCTGGATTCAGTCCTGCATTGTTGAATATGTTCTGTGAAGTTGGCATTGATGCTTTTCAGAATAGTACTCCTTGGTCTATCTTGATGGAGTCAATGAACAAGCCAAGGTATCAATGCTTGGAAAACAAAGTTCTACAGACCGTTTGGTAAATGTTTCATTCTTTTATTTATTTAAAAATTCTTTCAATTCAAATATAAAAATAATATTTATTTACATTATTTTTATATCAAAAATTATTCAAATACTTATATACAACTTATTTTTTAATCATTCTTTTTATCTTTAGTATAGGAAAAATATTTTCTTTATAAAGAATATTTATTAATTTATCATTAACTGTTATATTTTTTCCTACATTTTCTTGTACTTTTGCCAAATCTAAAAAACAATCTTTTGATTCAAAAAGATCAACCATTACCAGTTCAATATTATTTATTACACTATTTAAACCTCCTGTTTTAATATTAAATAAAACAAGAGTATTTTTTTTTTCATAAAATAAATTTATAAGTTTATAAACAGAACTTGATTTTATACCAAAAAGATATGATTGATAATGATATCTTATTTGTGAACTACTATTATATCCATATAATTCTACATTTTTTTTCATCATGATATTATAAAAATGATTTATTGATGAATTAAGTATTATAGAGTCATTTATAAAAACTACATAATCATATTTTGTATAATCATATTTTTGAAGTGCTATCATGTATTTTCCAAAATCTAAAGTAACTGGATTATTTTCTACTTCAAAATAATCTAAAATTTTTGTAGTAATGTTATTTTTATCAAAATTAGTATTTAAACTATTCACAATTACAATATCATTACTAGGAAAATCAAAATGTTTTAAATTATTTAATAAGGTTTGTTCTTTTAATAATTTATTTGTATGACAAGCAAATAATGTCAAATATTTTTTATCTTTGTGTAATTCTGGCGAATAACTATTTGCTTTCATAGCAGCTATTTTATAAGATATTAATTCTTGTGTTTTTTTGCAAATCATACTTTATATTAATATTTTATATTAATACTTTATATTAATTATTTATTTTATCGTCCTGTAAAAACCTTTACCACATTTTGTGGTACAGTTCCAGTTATTCTTAATGTATTAATATATTGCTCATAAGTATATCCAAATTTTGATCCTCTAGTCATATTTCCTAATATTGAAATATTTACTTTCCTTAATTCTAAATAAAATATAACAGCAAATATACGTTCTAATGAACACCTATCTTCTCTACATGTAACAACATTTAATAAATTATTTATATTATATTTATTCATAATATGAAGTAAAAATGAATGTTTAATAAAACTTTGCACACCAAAACAACCACACCATACAGAATCATTATTTAAACATTTTTGTATGATATTTCCGTGATTTAATGCACCAGCAATTCTTAAATTATTATTATGATGTGTTTTATTATGTCCTTTATCAAAATGCCATAATGATATAGCAGGTAAATTTATAGTTTCAAATGCAATTCTTTTATGAAAAAATACACTATCGTGAATTATAACAGCTTTATCAAACCACTTATTTCTTGCAAAATAAATATATGGTAATAATTCACCTCTTCCAGGATATTCCGATTTAACAACTATAAGATTTTTATAATCATGATCCGCTTTCAAAAATTGTGGATTACTATTATCATCAATAATTACTATTAGTCTATAAGGATATAGTGTTCTTATTAATTTAACACAACGATTCCAGTATTTATTTGTTCTTTCAGAATTAACATGTCTTGAAATTATAAATCCATATGTTTTAGAAATAAGAGGCTGATTTGGATTTGGATTTGGATTTGGATCAATAATATCTTGTACATCATTTACATCATTTACATCATCATTTATATCATCTACATCATTTATATCATCTACATCATCTGTAATAATATCATTCGCATCATGCAAATCAGCATAAGTAATACCAAAATCTTCTTCAAAACTATCATTATTTAATTCTTCGCAACTCATATTTCTATAATAATAATATATTTTTTATTTTACTTAAAAATTGATAACTAGTAATTGTAATTATTCAAATTTAATTAACACAAATAATACAAAGATGACTAATATTGTTACAGTCCGTTTTGATCAATCAACATGGGAAGAGAATTGTCATTTTCGAAGTGAAAACAACAATTTAGGTTGTGTTTATGGAAGTCATCGGGAAATGACAAAAAAAATACCTCTAAATTCCTTAGTCTTTATAGTTGAAATGAATAATTCTACTAATAAAATCGAAGGGGTTGGTCTTGTTCGTAAAATTACTCGCCATGATAAAAAATTAAAAATTTACGGAGTTGGTAGTTATAACCGCTATATCTATAAAGGCAATTATCGATTAGATAGAATTACAATTGAAGAAACACATCCGAGAATAATACAAATATTCGATCAAATTTTATTTAAGGGAAAATCACATTTAAAGAGAGGTATTGGTTTTACAAGCATAACAGAAAAATTATATAATAAAAATAAGGTCCTAGAAGTTTATAATTACACTGAACAACAAATCAAAGAAGAATTAACGGCTCTTTTTAAATGCCATTTTCATAAAAATAATTCTGAAAATTTCTCAGAAAATATTGATAATAATATTGAGAAAAACTGAAAAAAGAGCACTAAAAAATAACACTAAGAAAAAGGCACTAAAAAAAGAGCACTAATAAACACAAATATATAATATCAATAGTTGATAATATAAAAATAAATCCTTTGTATAATTTATTATAATATATTATGGATACTAATATTGATAATTATACTGTAACTGAATTATTAATCATTTTAGATTTAGATACCATTGATCACGACCAAATTATTGAAAAAACAAATGATTATATTGAACAATTTGCCGAAGAAGATAATCCAGATATGGAAAATTTTTTTATTGATATGCAAACCAAATTGCTCCAATATTCAGAAGATTTTGATACATCTGTAGAACCTGTTACAATAAAATCCGCAGCAGAACAAACCGATAATTGGTGGGAAAATGAAGCATTAAAACAAGATGATCCTGTTCAAAATGAAAAGATTACTGAGCGTAAGCAGAAAATCGATGTATATAATGATCCACATCTTCCTATGAATCGTGATGAATTAGGAGTTAATAATACTTTTAGCGTTCCAGTCGCACAGGATAAATTGAACCCAAATTTGGAAAATATAACAACCCGTTTTATCAATTTAGACAGTCAATTTCGCCAAGCAACTGGCAGCGTAGAATATAGTTCTACTGATTATACATTAGATTTATCTGAACCATTACATAATGTCCTTTCACTGCGTCTATATTCTATTCAAATTCCTTATGCTTGGTATACAATTGATACTGCTTATGGTAATACATGTTTTTGGTTAGTATTTAATGATGATCCAACAATAAATGTAAAAATACGATGTGAACCAGGTAATTATACACCTTTGCAATTTATAGAACAAATAAATAAGGGTCACAACGAAACACATAATTTTAATCAAAGTTTTATCGATAATAGTAGTAATTATTTCACATTTGCATCACCGGTAACTACAACATATCCTGTAAATTATAATGCAAATAATGGAAAAATATATATGAACTTATATGATGCAAGTTGTACTATACAAGGCACAACATATCCAATAAATAATACTACAAAAATAGTATTTTTTGATGTAAATGCCAAATTAACATGCGGTGCTTATTTGTGTAAAACAACTAATACTATTAATCAAACTTTGGGTTGGATTATGGGTTATCGAATGCCTTATATTTTTGTTGAACCATCTGGAAATTATGCACCGGTTTTATTGGATTTATATGGTCCAAAATATTTAATTTTAGCTCTAGATGATTTCAATCAAAATCATATTAATAATGGAATAATTACTATTACTGAAATATCTACTACTTTGAAGGTGCCTAGTTATTATAATGCAGGTATGCCGCATAGATGCACAAATACATATGTTAGTAATTTAGTTGAAGATTTGGCAATTTTTGGAGATACTAATGCAAATTCAAATGCAAATGCAAATGCTAATGCAAATGCTAATGCTAATTCTACAAGTAGTAGTCAAGGAATTTTATTAGCTGAAAAGTTGAATATAAGTTATAAAAGTATAGCTCAAGTAGTTCCAACGGCTCCTAGAATATTAACACAAGCACAAATTTATTCTACAAATGAAATATTGAAAAATAATGAAAGAAATACGAATTTTAAAAGTAAGGCGCCTTCTAGTTCTGATACCTTTGCTTTAATACCAATAAAGCACGGTGGGTATAATACTGGAGATTTATATGTAGAATTTAGTGGTTCAATGCAAGATAATAAACGTGTTTATTTTGGTCCAGTTGATATCGATAGAATGCGAATTAAATTAATGGATGACAAAGGAAATATTGTTAATTTAAATGGAGCGGATTGGTCTATAACATTGATTAGTGAGAACTTGTATCAGTACTAAATCAACCTTTGGGAAAGGTTGAGCCAAATAATACTTTTATAAAAAATAATATACTGTTATTATATTGTCAATGAATATAATAACAATGGATATAATAACAATGGATATGATGTATGATTCTATAAAATATGCAATAATTAAAGGATTTGATAGTGTTGGATTTTTTGGTCCACAAATCTTATTTTTTTCATCGATTTATCTTTTATTCAATAAATGGACTTCTCTTTTCGTATATTTTATAGGGTTTTTTATTAATATTATGTTAAATATGGTTTTAAAAGCATTGATACAAGAACCGAGACCTTCAGAAGATAAACGACTATTTAATTTACAAATACTTAGTGGGAAGCGAATGGGACATGATAGATATGGAATGCCATCCGGACACGCTGAAGGTGTATTTTATTCAACCGCGTTTATATTTTTGACATTAAAAAATAAATGGATTGGGTTTAGTTTTCTTATTATTTCTCTCATTACTTCATATCAAAGAGTGAAATATAAGAATCATACATTTGAACAAGTACTAGTTGGATCAATAATTGGAGCTTTTATGGGATTATTCTTCTATTATTATAGTTCCAAGTTATTAAAGGGAACTATAAAAATGAAAGAAGATGATGATGCACCATATTAATTTTTTTTTTGCTTTTTTGGATATAAAATATCCCCTTCTTTGTTTATAATTTTTATTGCATTCACTTTCATCTCCGAATTTAAACTATTGAGTAAATCAATGCCGTGAGGACCATCTAAACCAGTAATATTTTTTTCATTCATTTGAACCCATATTAATTCATTTTTATAAATAGTTAATTCAAATTCAATATCGGATGATTTATAACCTGAAAAATCCAAGGTTGTTGTTGTTGTTGATGGTTTAATTGTAGAAGGACATAATAACTGTGGATAAAATCCATCTCCGAATTCACACTCATAAATATCATAATACAATGTTCTCATAATGGTTTTCATATTTTATTCTATTATTTGTATAATTATCTTTAATATTTTTTATTTTTATATATAATTATTTTATATTTATTTTAAACCCGATAATATATTAACATTTGATACCCGTGTAAAAAGGACCATTCTAAATTGCTTTCATCCAAATTAGTAGATCCTTCAAATGTCCATTTATCATTTTTATTCAACAAATCTTTCCACTTCATTGGAACCATTCTGTGAAAACTCATTCCATCATATGCCATTTCTTGATTTTCGACTGTTACTGTTGCACAAAAATGCTGTTGTTCAATATCTCTCACAATACAACTATCTAACTTGTAATTTAGATCTTCAATATTAAATCGAGTTTCTTTATCTACGATTTCTCCGGAATGTCCTGAACTATTATTTGAATCAAAAATTTCCAACACTATTATATGTGGTTTTTTATTTGATGAATTCATTAATTCCATTTTAATTTTTTCTTTCCAATTTGGAGCTGTTGAAATATTAGATACAAATAAAATATGCAGATCATTATTACCTAAATAATTTATAATACTATTGTAATATCTAATTGGATTACTTGCTTGATCAACTTTTACAACATAAGGCATACTTTTTTTATATTCAGCCGGTATAGATGCATATATTTGTTTAATAATATTATTTGTATCTAATTCATATGCATATTTATTCCCAGTCAATGATGATTCAATTGCAAAATTCAAAAGAGCAAATGCATCCCTTAAATTGTGTGGAATATGAGAACCATTGGATTGTTTTCCTTCTATCATTAATTGACGAAAATAATGGAAAAATTTGCGACCTTTATCGCTAACAAAAAGGGCAACAAACATTGTATTAAACCAACAATTTGATTGATTTTGAATTGGAGGGACCACATTAGATGGCATAATATGTTTATTTGCTGATAAATTTTTTAAAAGAAATTTTTTAGCTTTATGATCATCATATTTAACACATTCTTTTCCAAATAAATCGCCTGAAACCATAATTCTTAATGGTTCTTTAAGTTGAAATGCTAATTTATTATTGCAGCCTTCAATTTTCTCTCTAGGAATAGATTTTAATGTGATTAAATCTTTGTTTATTGAAGGAGAATATGAGGATTTTTTTGTTGATATTTTTGTTGATATTAGATCGCGAATACCTTTTCCTAATGAAAGATCAGATGAAAGATCAGATGATAGATCAGATGATATTTCACGGCTTAATTTTAGTATATCACTCGGAGTTTTACTTTTAAGAATGATTTTTTTTGATATTTTAGTTCTTTTAGTATTTCTGGTCTTTCTAGTCTTTCTCGTATTTCTGGTCTTTCTTGTTTTATTCTTCTTTATTTTTTTCATATATTTCCTATTCTTAACAGTATGTTTCATATATTTTCTCTATATTTTTATTTTATAGAATTGAAAAATCGAGAGAAAACCCAAGAAAATAAAAAGAAATTCATTGATATTATTGAAATATTAATAATATCAATATAACTTAAATGGGAGCAGGAATATTACCAACTACAATTTATAAAAATAAATTATATTTCTTATTTGGAAAAGAGAATAAATATGCTGATACACCTGGATTTTCTGATTTTGGAGGAGGAACAGATAATGGTGAAAGCTATATACAAACAGCAATTCGTGAAGGTGGCGAAGAATTAACAGGATTTTTAGGAAGTGATGAAGAATTGGGTAAAATGTTGAAGAAACGCGGTACTTATAATATTAATAATGGTTACGGTAAAAAGAAACACGGAACTTATAGAATGCATATTTTTAATATGGATTATGATGCTGCTTTACCGCGTTATTATAATAATAATCAACGATTTCTTCAAACAAAGTTAGACCAAGAAGTAATTAAAAAAAGTAAAATATTTGAAAAAGCAGAGATTCGATGGTTTTGTATCGATGAATTATCTTCTCGGAAAAAAGAGTTTCGTAGTTATTTTCAAGAAATCATTGATAAAATTCTCGCACAACAGAGTAAGATCTATAGATTTATTCAAAAAAAACAAAACCCTAGTAATTATTCGAGAGAAAATGATGATGATACTACTACACCTACTACTACTAGTAGTTCTGAAACTATTGAATTAGATGATGATTTAGATGATGATTTAGATGATACTACTTCTTCCTCTTCTTCATCTTCAGATTATTTGGATACTACCACTACTAGTACTAGCACACCTTTAACAACTACAAGCAATAAAACACATAAATTATATGGAAATAAAAATAAAAATAAATCTAAAACAAAGAATAAAGGTGGGAATAAATTTAAAACAAAGATAGGAAATAAAGGTAGGAATAAAAATAAGACTGTTAAACTACATCACAAAATAAAAATCTTATAAACATTTAATTATTTACAGTTAAAATTGAAAAGAATTAAATACATAACACTACATAATAAAAAGAACTATGAACACTTTAAACTATATCGGTTGCAAACATACTCTATTAGAGAAAATAACAGAAATTATGGAATCGAATATCCCAAATATGGGAGATAAAACTTTTATGGATTTATTTGCAGGAACTGGCAGTGTCGGTTTTAATATGCAGGATCATTTTAAATCCGTTTCAGCAAATGATCTCGAAACATACAGTTATATTATTAATTATGCCTTGTTATGCTGCAATTATTCAAGCAAAATACAATCATTAATAGAAGACTGTAATTATTTGGAATTTGTCGAAGGTCTAGTATATAAAAATTATAGCCCAAATGTCGACTGCGAAAGGATGTTCTTTACTTCAGATAATGCAATGAAATGCGACGCAATTCGCGTTTTTATCGACGAAAAATTCGAAAAAGAAGAAATAACCGAAAACGAAAAGATGTTTTTGATAGCATCATTATTGGTGTCGATAGATAAGGTCGCAAATACTTCGTGCGTTTATGGGGCATATTTAAAAGAATTTAAAAAAACAGCATTAAAAGCTCTAAAAATGGTACCTATTCACAAGCGATTAGTTGGAACAGGGTTAAACCAGGTTTTTAACAAAAAAGCCGAGGACTTGGTCAAACAAGAAAAAGAGGGTTGGGATGTGCTGTATTTGGACCCGCCTTACAATCAACGGCAGTATGCCGCGAATTATTCCCCCTTGAATTATATTGCGGAATATAATAGCGATATTGGCTTAAAGGGTAAGACTGGACTGATCGAAGATTATAACAAGAGTGAATTTTGCAGCAAGGTCAAGGTCAGAGCTGCATTCGAAGAACTAATAAAAAATAGTCAGTGTAGCTACTTATTATTATCATATAACAATGAAGGATTACTTGATTTGGAGAGTTTGAAAATGATTCTACGAGAGAAAGGAGATACTAGGCTTTATAAAATAAAATATAAGAGGTTTAAGTCCTCTTTTAAAAACGAAAGTAAAGAATCAGATAGTAAAGAAACCGATAGTAAAGAAGTTGATACAAATTCTGTTGAAGAATATTTATGGGTTGTTGATGTTTTGAATAAAAAAGAAGGAGCCCCTGGATCGTTTGAAGAAATTGTTTATTAATTATTTGTTTACAAAAAACATTATATACAAAATACTATTTACATTATTTTATTTATGATTCAACCAATATCATTTTTTTCTTCAGCTTTTTGCAGCAAACTTCCATAAATTGTACAGGATCGTGCCAGTAAGAACCAACAGTTGCATTAGGATCTGTCGGATCAAATGATTCATCTCCTTTGATAAAGTCAATGCCTAGCGATCGCAGCATTGGTATCTGTGATGCAGCATAGCGTTTTCCGGTTTTTTTGGTGTAATTATATGTTTGCCTTTTTTGGTCATTGCAATGCTTGCAAAGCGGTTGAAAGTCGTCGACAGTCTGGGTTTCTGAAGACAATACTCTTGGATCATTATAAAGACCATTCTTATGGTCTATCTCTATCTGACTTGTTGTACCACACGAGACGCAAGGACCTTCCTTAAGTGCATTTCTGATGTCCGTTCGAATAGGTCTGGCAGAACTTCGGTCCAATCTTCCACAAATTTTTATTAAATATATTGCGAGACCTTTCTTGAAAACCGCTCCTTCGAATGTGGTCATTTCTTCACTAATAAGTGCGCGTTCTTCGTCAGTTGGATCCCAAGAGAATCGCAATTCTCCATTGTGTTTTGCAATACAGACCTTGTATTTGCGGCCAAAATCGCCGTCAAGACGACACCATCCGCCTCCATTTCCTGATACAAGGCTGGAATATTCGCCGCAAAATTCGTCTACACAAACGATGCGACTTATTCCAGTCTCTGGATCGAAATTGGCGAGTTCCTTAAAAAGGGAACTCTTTGTGATTTTCTTTAGTTGAGAAGGTTGTGCCATTTTGTTGATCTATTTGTGATTAACTGATTTCATAAAAAAGCATTTCAATTTTTATTTAAAAAATCGTATAGGTTTGTCATTATAAACATCATCAACATTTATTATTAAATTAGATTTGCTATAATCTGATTTCATATATATCTCTGGATATGTCTTTAATAAAATTTTAATTATTTTATCAGATTCAGGGGATTCCAATCTTGGTATTTGCCCTTTTTGTTTAGATTTGGAAGACGTATTATAGAATGTAGTCATTTCTTCTAACCGGTCTTTAAATTCTTGTGTTTCTTCTATAGCAAGAGGACCATCAGGACCAGTACTAGAACCATCATTATCATCAGAACCAGAAACATCACCAGGACCAGAAACATCACCAGAATCATCACTTTCCATTTGAGAACCAGGACCAGAATCATCAGAACCAGGACCAGAATCAGTAACAGTATTTAAATTTAAAGCATATAATAAATCTTGTGCAAGTAAATTCATATTTAATAAATATTCTCCTATTCTTTTAGATAATAAACTAATATATCCGATATTCTTATTTTCTAAATAATCATATGCACCAAAAGCTATTACATCATACATTTCATCTAATGTCCATGAATAATTATCATCATATTTCTGAATTTTTAATTTTTTAATTATATTTTTAATATCTTTTATTATTAAATCTATATAATAAGATATAGATTGAGGCTTATTAATAAAATAATTTATTACAGTATACGAAGATCTTTGGGTTTGAGCCCAAGTTTTCCATTGAGCAAATGTTTTATAAATACTATCAGAATTTAATAAAGATTGTAAATAAACAAATATATTTCTATAATCTTGTAAACTATATGTATAATCAATACCGTTTGTAGCGGCAGCGGCAGTCGGTGTTTTTATGCCAGCTATCGCGCCATCACTGCCCTTATCTCTAACGACGTTATAAGAAATTAAATCAAGATTAAAAATTTCCTCTTCTATTTTTTGAGTAAATCCATTATTATTTTTTGAACCAATGAATAAATAAATAAATAGATTTTTGGCTAAAATGTTAATTATATTTGATCTAATTTCAATTTCTAAAACCCTTTTTAATTCTTCTGAACAAAAATTATCCCAAAAATAAGTTATTAATGGTTCTAAAATATTTTCTACTTGTTCTTTAAATGGATCAGAAGCTATTGATTCACCTCCATTAACAGCAAAAAATAAAAAAGAAAAAGAGGTAAATTTAATTGGAATTGGAAATAGTAGTTTAGTTATTTGTTTGTCGTAATATTCATTAGCTGGGCCTGGTGATATTAAAGTTAATCCAATATCATTAAAATAAAATTTTACTACTGCCTTTATTAATAAATTATTATCTTTTAAAAGTGCTAATATTGCAAATAATTCAAATATTGATCTATAAGTATCATAAAAATCTTTTTTCGAAGTATCATCAACGAGTGAAACTGGAAATTCAACACCATAATTTTCAAAAATAACAAAACCTATAACCATATCATTTAAATGTTCCTTACCTTCTTTTTTAGTCCAAAAAAAATAATCTAATGTACATTCTATCACCTCATTAAATATTGGGTTTTCCATTAAATTATCAAATAATATTTGTAATTTTAATTTTATAGCGTCTTTATATGAAATATCAGACCAAACATAACCTGGGTTTTTAATTTTTAATTTAAAATTATTTGAGACAGAAGATGCTGATGCTGATGATGATGTTAAACGCATAAATATAAATGGATCTCTATGTTGTTTATTCAAACTTTTAGAAAAAAAAATTATACCATCATCATCAGCATCACCATCTTCTGTATTAAATGTCATAAATAATTTATAAAGTATAAAAATAGGCGAGAATGTGACTTGTTTACTTACTTCACCTACAACACCTACTTCACCTACAACACCTACTTCACCTACAACACCTACTTCACCTACATTATATTCATCAAAAAAATCTTTAAACAATTCATATTTTTCAACATCGTTTAAAATTACACTTTTATCTAGCTGAAGTATTGAACTATGAAATGAATTAACAAGTTTAACTAATTCGTTACACTTATTTTTTTCAGTAACTGTAAATAAATCAATATCACTATTTAGTGATGATATACCACTTTGAAATGCATCTTCTAAATTTTCATTAGAATTATACTCTAATAAATTTTCTGATGAATTTGGTGGAATGCTTGTATTTATCTCTTCAATTGAGTCTGTAATTATTTTATTTATTGATAATTGAAAAACTACAGAAATAGGAAGTTTTAATACAAACCATTTTGGTATTGTAGTTATAGATAAATTTTTATCTAGATATTTAAGTAACTCAGGATCAGTTTCATTAGTACTTTCACTATAGTCAGAAAAATTTAATGGTAAAAAATCTCCAACAGTATATTTTTCTATTAAACTATCTCTTCTATTTTTTACAGTTAATTCTGATGTACCAAAATTAACTGTAAAAGTTTCAAGCTCAGTGACAGTTAATAATAATGCTTCATTCTCAGCAGCACCTCCATATTGTTTAATTGTATTTATACTTCCTCCAGAAGAAATCTCAGGTGTTTTTATTTTACCTATCAATTTTTTTGCAAATTTTCGTACATAAGTATGAAGCATTATTCCATTACTTATCTGAGCATCTATTTCAGGATTTAATACTAGTTTATTGCCTGAAAATAGGGGTAATTCTACTATTGTTTTAAGTTCATCATATGTTTTATTAAAAAACCATGCTATATATTCAAATACCGAATCTCGAATAATTATTTTATTTTTAAAAATTAAATAAAAATTAGGAATGTCATTAATTATAACTTCATTACTGACAACATATTTTGGTTTATAAACATTTAGGGCTTCATCACTAGCATTTTTAATTTCTTCAAATCTATAATCTAAAGCATTTAATAATAATTGGTAATTATTTAAATTTTCAAAAGTTACAAGTGAGGTGTTTAATAAATCTTCTGCATATTTGCATACAAACAATTCTATAATTGGAGTTTCTAATTTTACCAAAATCGATCCTTTTGTAGTTGTAAAATTAAAATTTAATAAACCATTAAATATTCCTGGTGTTTTATACCATTCATTTAAAGCTGCTACTGGTGATGCTGCTACTGGTGATGCTGAAGGAGCTTTCTTCTGCTTTTTAATATGCAGATTTAGTAATTCTTTTTCAATTGCATTTTTTAAATTATTAATAAATGTTCTTATTTTTTCAATCTCAATAATTTCAGGTATATATAATAACATATTATTAATAATTTTTTCGTTATCATCTATATTAGGGCTAGGATTTGTAACTGGATTATATGGAGGTTCAGGTTCTGGATTTGGAATAGAATCCATTAATTCTCTAAATTTATCATCATATGTATTAAAGTAATAATTATAATAATTATCCCATAAGTCTACATATTGTTTTAACATAAAAAAAAGTCCTATGATAGATAATCTTTCATTTACTTTTATAGGTAATTCATCAAAAGTTTTATTTATAGCATTTTGTTCTGGTATTTCACGTTCTAAGTGTCTATCTCTCTCGCGTTTTTCTTCAGTATTTATAAATGCAATTTGATTATCTTTGAGTAATTTTATGTCTTTTATTTTTGATGTATAATTTTCTATTTCTGAATAAAAAAGTTGATCACCTCCTAATTTAATCCCAAATATTACTTTTATATATTCATAAATTTCATTCATAGTTGTTTTTATTTTATTATCATCAAGATTAAGCTTTGTTATTTTTAAATTATTAAATTCACTTTCTAAAAAAACACATTTTCTTTGATATGTTTTTAGTAAATTATATATTGCAGCTTTTGCTATATCTGATGGACTCAAAGGAAAAGGTGAATATATCTTAAATTTTCTACCCCAACCACTACCATTACAATATATTACAATTGCATTTTTAGATATAAATCCTTTTGCACTTGAATAACCATCGCATGTACCTTCAATTGCTATACCTATTCTTTTTTTATTTAAAATTAATAAAGCATTTAAATATGCTGCATCTGCCAGTCTAAGAAAATCACCCATTGTTTTTTGTCGAAATAAAAATGCTGTTTGTAACCCTATAATATTATTATAAAATTTATTCATATCATTTTGTGCGTTTTCTTTTTGAGCTTTGTTAGCTTTTTTACCTAAAGCTTTATAAGACTGTAAAGCTGTATTATAATTATTTTTCTCGGCGAGCGTTGGGGCTGGTAAAAAAATTAAAAATAAAGGTTTTAAATCTCCAAATGCTTTATTAAACTTGTCAAAAAATTTTTTTACCTTGTTTATTTCGTCTAATTTTTTTTCGCGTGTATTATCAGTATTATACATAGCCTCAACATACTTATCCATTACATTTATTGTTAGAGTACTGTCTTTTCCAGCATCACCTAATACAGACATAATATATTTTATTTGTTGAGTTACACCAGGACATTTATCTTCTTCAGTAAGAATAAAAAATGTACTAGCTCCTAAAAATATTTTTGGATATGATTGGGTTGGATTTAGACCTTCTGTTCGCCATACTTCAAATATAATATAGTATCCTGTTTTATTGTTTGGTAAGTTATAAGCTTTTGTATTATCTATAATAGCTCGTTGAAAAAAATGTAATATTTGTCCGGAACTTCCATTAGCAGTATTTGTAGCATTTGTTGGAATAGTCCATCGTGTGTGAGGCAAGAACATAGTTGCAAAATTTATATTTTTAAAGTTATCATTTGTAGCTGGTGATTTCAATGCTGCGGATGAGCCGAATCCAATTGTTTTTATATATTTAAGTGCATCTATATCTTTACCACTAGCAGAATCTAAAATTCCAGATAATATTGTAGTTACTCTTGGTTTATCTGTAAGTTTTACATTACCCTCATCATAAACTTCATCATTTCCTGCTATTTCTTGTAATTGTGTAGGTGTTGGACCAGAACAATCTGAAACACCAAAATTATTATGATAACTTTCCAAACCATATCTAGTTCTAACTTCACTAGTAACATTATTAATTGAAGCTATTTCAGCTGGAGTTAATATTTTTTTTACTTTTTTTGTAGTTTCTTCTTCTTCTTCTTCTTCTTCATCTTCATCTTCTTCATCATCTTCTTCTACTCCAGGTGGTGGTTTTATCTTTGCTTCTATAATTTTAGATATATTAGTTGCACCAATTAATGTAATATCATTTATAGATTGCATTTCTGGTAATACATTATTACAAATTAATCTGTCAGAAGTATTTATAGGATCTAAAAATTTATGACCTGTTACTGTATTTATGGAATCCCAATCTAAAATTAATGCATCTTGATCAGTTTGGTCAGTTGTTGGACCTGTAGATGACATACGAATAGCTTTTTGTATTATATTTACCCTCATATTTACATCGTTAAAATAAGATTCTAATTCTTTTATTCCTCCTTTAAGTAAATCACCTCTAGGCTGTTCATCATGAATACCATCTATACATTGAAAGCATCCTTCGTATGCATAAAATAATGGATTTTCAAATAATGTTCCATCAAGCAACATACTTGCTGTTAAAATTTGTGGTGGTACAAATGAAAAAAATGTCGTTTTAATTCTATATATTGAAATAAAATGCATCCAAAATGTATATTTATAAAATTCTATAACAAACTCTTTAATTTTAATATCTAAATTTCCAATTGTAATTTGAACTGCTGTTGATAAATTTAATGATTTAAAATCATATGTTAAACACGCGATCTTGTCTATTTTATATTTGTCTGAACTATTAAGTTTTTCATTATAACTTTTTATTAAAACTTCTATTTGTGTATTATGCATTGCATTTGCTGCTGCTGCTCCTGCTGCTACTCCTGCTGCTGCTCCTGGTACTGCTACTGCAGGTGATATAACTACTGCGGTATTTAACCATGTTTTTATATTATTTGGAACATTTTTTGGTCCTGCTACTGCTCCTGCTACTGCTCCTACTCCTACTGCTTCTGCTACTGCTATGTTTGCTGCCCCTCCTACATTAAAAAAATTATTTATAAATTGAGTAGTTAATTTTAATAGAGTATCAGCTGTTCCTACTGCTCCTACTGGTACTACTGCTCCTGGTGCTACTACTGGTACAAATGTATCAGGAAATATATTTGTTGTTAATAAGAGCATTTTATTAAATATATCATAAGTTTTTTGATCAATATTATCATCTTCATAATCATCTGCAGCTGCAGCTACTGGTCCTGGTCCTACTGGTCCTACTGGTGCTGACATTATTATTATTATACAATTAGAGTATAATTTGATTATAATAACAAATTATAAATAGCTAAATTATTTATAATTTTTTGAAACTTCTAAAATATTCATCAACACTTTTTTAAGTATTAAAATATTGAAAACTTAAAAAAAAGCACTACTAGTAAATAAAATTGAGATAACAAAAATCAGATGCTAATGTTTTATTTAAAATATATGCATATGGTATATAAAATAGTCCTTTTTGACCCCAACTTGTTCCCCATGAATTAGCACATAAAAACAAAGAAGTACTATCATCATATCCTATCATAACAATACAGTGACCACCTTCATTAATTTCAGTTTTAATATCTGGCATTGGAACGATGCCAGTTTGTGCTACTTTATTTGTCAAAAAACTACTATATACATTAATTCCAAAAATAATAGGTAATTTTTGAACAGATAAACAATTCTTTATGCTAATAATATCTTGATTTATAAAAGTATATACATATTTTTTAAAATATAATGATTTTTGAAATATACTTAAAGGAGGAAGAGTTGCAAATTTGTCAATATTATATGGCCATAATGTCTCTGAACAAGCGCCATAATTACCTATAATTTTTGCGGCTTGTCTTATATCTAATCCAGTATCTTCAGTCGATGAGTCACCTTCCATTCCTCGACCACAATAATAATGAAGTAATCGAGAGATATGTACATTACTAGAAGTAGTCATATTTATATATAAGGCAAATGCATTAGATACGCAAGAACCTAGATTACCCTGATCTAAAACATTTATTTTACTTTTATCTACTACCATTACTTGTAAAGGTAACTTATTAATAGAAGGTAAAACTGCTGATTTATAATCTCTTTCATCCAACTTTTGGAAAACATAATTTAAATTAACTTGAAGATGTATGCGTTCTTCGTGAGACATTTATAATTATTAATACTATTATTAATTATACTAATAAAATGATTAAATGGGTTCTTTAAGTAGGTTAAAATAATATATATTGGAGTTAGATAATTGTAGAAAAGTGGGTTTAGATCATAATGCTCTGTTTTTTATTTTTCTTTTTAAAGAAAACACAAAAGTCAGAAAAAATGCTGGAAAGTATATCCTGTTTCCGTTTTTGGACATTTATTTTGTCCAAAAATGAAAAGGGAAGGGTTTTCATGACATCGGAATTTTTAGGACTTTTCTGGATTTTCGTTTTAGATCATAATGGTCTAGATTCAAATTATTATTGTTTTCATTTGTTATGCTAACTTTTTTTGGGGATTTTATATACTTTTTGCGGAAAAGGATTTAGGCATTTTTTTAATTTAAAAATACTTATAAGATTATTTTAATATAAATATAACACATATAATTAAATATGCCAAAAGTAGGTATTGATTATTCAAATACCATTATTTATAAGATATATTGCAAGAATCCAGATATAAAACATATATATGTTGGTCATACTACAAATTTTGTGCAACGCAAACACGGTCATAAACAATGTTGTGCTAATGCAAAAACCGATAATTATTCTAGTAAATTATATAAAACTATTAGAAATAATGGAGGATGGGATAATTGGACAATGGAAATCTTAAATTTCTTCAATTGTGCAGATCATTATGAAGCTAGAAAAAAAGAACAAGAGTATTTTATATTATTAAATGCTGATTTAAATAGTATTGAACCAATGCCAATACCAAAAAATAAAATACAAAAGAATAAAAAAGAAGAATTGCAAAATAATCTTATAAATATTAAAATGCCAAAAATGCTTATTCAAAATGCTTCCGAATTTTATTGTGAAAATTGTGACTTTAAATGTAATAAACAAAGTAATTATAATATACATTTAACAACACCCAAACATACCCGGAACATTGGTGATAAAAAAAACTCTTCTTATTCCTGTGATAATTGTAACTTCAAAACTGGTAATAAAAATGATTATAATCGTCATTTGTTAACAGCAAAACATATTTTAAAAGTGAAAGATTGTGAAAAAAAATTATTTAGCTGTATTATTTGTTCAAAAGAATATAAATCACGAAATGGAATATGGTGTCATAATAAAAAATGTATTAAATCTCAAAATACTATTGAAAAAGAACACGAGAAAACAACGGATAATATTGATATTATAAATCAAGAAATTAGTTCAATTAAGGTGTTAATGTTAAATGTGTTTCAACAAAATACTGAATTAACCAAACAAAATAGTGATTTAATAAATAAGATTCTAGAACTGACAAGTATACCATCATCAACAAATAATTCAACTAATACAAATAACAGTCATAATAAGCAATTCAATCTACAAGTATTTTTAAACGAAGAATGTAAGAATGCTATGACTATGACTGACTTCATCAATTCTCTCGAAATAAAGAATGAAGAATTGGAAAATATGGGGAAATTGGGATGGGTAGATGGGATATCCAATATATTTATCAGAGGTTTAAATGAATTAGATGAAAAACAAAGACCACTTCATTGTACAGATAAGAAAAGAGAAACTCTTTTTATTAAAGAGAAAGATGGTTGGAATAAAGATGAAAAAAAAGACAAGATAAAAATAATAATAGGACAAATGGTGCATAAAAATTTCAAAAAGATCCCACAATGGACACTTGATAACCCATCTTGTCATAATAGTGAGACAAAGAAGCACCAAGAATATATGCGAATGGTGAATCAAGTGATGACCGGAACAGCCCCTGATGATGAAGACGGGATTAATGGAATAAATAAAATAATTAAAAGGGTATCGGGAGAAGTTTGTATTGAAAAGAATAGTGTCGTTCTTTAAGTTGTTTTATATATGTTTTAATTTTAATACTTAAAAAAATTGAAATACTTTGTTGGATATCGACATATATTAGATATCTTCAAATACCCAGCCGATTAAATCAACCAAAATGAGTTCATCAACGAAATGCGGAGTGATCACGAGACGCAGTGCGCGCAATTCAGAAAAGTGTGGGAGAAAATTCTCAGAAATCATTAATGAGATGAGAGAGCATATGAAAGTAGCTAATGGTAAGAATATTAATCGGGATGAAAGAACAACGAGTATCAATGGATTGTATGTTTTATTGTGTGAATTATTACATTTATGTCGCAACCATTCTGTTTGTTTAGTTACTGCAAAAGCAACAATAAAAGCAACGAAAAGAATGTTTTTGATTTCTTTCAATCGCATTCCTGATTTGGTTGAAGAAATGATCACAAACAACCGGAAATACCCTGTTGGGTACTATAACAAAACAATGGCCATAATGGAAAGATACAAGCAATTATACATAGCCACTAAAAACAGCGACACATACAAGGCGGTGCTTTTCAGCCGCGTCAAAGTCCCAAATGACATATTCCGACTAATTATGGAATACTATATTGTATGGAATGAACCGGTCTTTAAATAGATTTATTAATACTTTAAAAAATTGAAATGCTTTTCCAAAAATAAAATATATGATACACATCTTCAACTAACAGCCGATTAAATCAAACAAAATGAGCTCATCAACAAAGTGCGGAGTGATCACGAGACGCAGTTCACGAAATTCGGAAAAATATGGGGTAATAATCTTTAGAATTACACAAACATTGAGGGCAAATATAATATTGGCGAGTACTTATTATTTGCCACGAGAAGTGCGGATGACATATATCGCGGATACATATACTATATTATGTGAATTATTTCAACTATATCGCAACAATTCTATCTGCTATACTGCAGCAAAAACAACAACAAAATGTTTGAATAGTATGTTTTCGACAGCTTTCAAACGCATTCCTATAATGATGGCGGAAATACAACGATATCCGTACGGCAAAGGTTACTATAATGCATTGGTATCTGCATTAAACAAATTCAGAATAATGTATAAAAAATCGAAAAACAGCGACACATACAAGGCGGTGCTTTTCAGCCGCGTCGAAGTCCCGAACGACATATTCCGACTAATTATGGAATACTATATTGAATAGCCTACAAGTTGTAGTAAGTAGTTGCTTCATCACATTCAATGTGAACTTCTGGAGGCGAGACCCATTCAGAATATGCTAATGCTTTTGTAGTAGGTCGTTCCAATTTAAGTAGTTCTTTTAGGGCTGTCATTCTTCTTTCTAATGGCAACATTTTTTTTGGCAATTTTCTGGATAATTGTTTCCAACGCCATTCGAATTGTAAGGCCGCAGGCCAGTCTGGAAAGCCAGATACATGACAAGCACGGATCCAAGTTTCTCCTTTTAAGACTTTGGCACTAGTAGCGTGAGCACCACCCTTGATTTCTTTATTATGCTGGCGTAAGCGACGATCTAGGTCAACAGTAGCACCGACATATGTAGCATTATCAGTGCTAAGTAAGAGATAGACATAAGACATTATATAATGTATTATGTTACTAATATTTTTTTAATATCTTTATTCAAAGAATATAAATATAATCTGTGAATAAATAGTAGTATGCCAAAAACGATAACAATAACGATACCAGATAATGATATGGTTCCAGAAATTGTTTCTAGTTTCTCTCCAGAAGAGAATTTTATGATGTTAAAAATAGGGAGTGAGTGTTTAAAAGAGGGTCGAAAAGCTGTTGCAAGTTTGACACAAAAAGATATATATAATAAAATAAAGGAAGAATCAAAAGGAGAAGTTCAGCGTTTAGAGTTGGATATATTGGTTGAGAGAGAAATGAAAATAAAAATGGAAGAACAAATAAAAAATATGTATGAAAATATATTAGAAAAAATGAGGAGCCAAATTGAAACAATGAGTGTGCAAATAAAAAACTATGAATTACAAAATAAAGATTTAATTAAAGTGGAAGTAGACAAAGAAAAGGAAAAATTTGATTTAATATTAGAAGAAAAGGATAAACAAAACAGATTAAACAGAGAAGTTTTTGATAAAGCGGAAAAGTTAATAAGTAAAACTGTTGTTAAAACATCGATTGCTATTGGTGATGATGGTGAACAAATATTTGAAAGCTTGTCAGACACATTTAAGGATTTTGCTGGATATAAAATAGAGAATAAAGCAAAACAAGGTCACAAAGGTGACTTCCATTTATTTTTTAAAGACTTTAATATTTTAGTAGATTCAAAAAATTATTCAGGTAGTGTTCAAAAAAAAGAAGTAATAAAAATAGAAACAGATTTGACAACAAATGAGAATATGAAATTTGCTTGGATGGTCTCTCTAAATTCGAATATTAGTGATTATAATAGATTTCCAATAATGACAAAATGGATAACGACAGATGTTGGAGTAAAGTGTATATTATTTATAAATAATTTACTGGAACATAAAGAACCAAGAAATATATTGCGTCAAGCGTGGGCAATTTGTGAAGATTTCCATAGATTAACAAAAAGTGTTGATAAAGAAGATGGTGATTTAGAAAAATATATAGAGAGAAACATAAAGCAAAAAAAACAAATAGAAAATTTACAAGAAAGAGCTGCTGAATTAAGAAAGGGTATCAATGTATTAAATAATACATTAAAACATATAGATAACGATTTGCTTGAAATGTTATCGTTAGTTTCAGATGAATTTGTAAATGATAAACTTGCTTTAAATGATAAAATAAATAGTTGGTGGGATAGTAATATAGAATTTTCAAATAATGATAGTAAATTGACTTCAACAGAAATATGGAGTAAATTCAAGAAAGAAAATAAGGGATATGTTGGAGAGAACAAAATTACAATTGAATTATTTAAAGAAAAAATAACGTGTATAGTGAATATTGCAAACTATGTAGAAAAAACAAAAAAAGGTGTAATTGAATTTATTGGTTTTAAATTTACAGAAGTAAAGCCAATTGATAATCTTGTAATTGAAAATATAGTAATAGAAAAAATAGAAAAAGTTAAAAACAAAAATGTTTAAAAGTAAATTTATAATATATTTAATGAATATATCATTTAATATATTAAATTGTTTTGATGATAATATTGATAATTTGGATATAACAAAGTATTACATTTATGTTTTAAAATTAATTGATGATAGATATTATGTTGGGAGAACAGGTAATATTTTAAGACGTATTGAAGAACATTTTACTGGTGTTGGTTCAATATATACGATAAATTATAGTCCAATAAAAGTAATTGAAGTTACAGAAGAATTAACAAAACAAGATGAAAGAAATAAAACCTTAGAAGTTATGTCAAAATATGGTTGGGAAAAGGTAAGAGGAGCTAATTGGTGTTCTCTCGAGATAAATAAACCAAAAGAAAAATATAACAATAAAAAATTAAATAAATATAATAAAAGCATAAGTGTGAATGATGTTGATTTGGATAAATTATATAATTATGATAATAAAGATATAGATGATATAGGTCGGGTGTTAAAAAAATCGCCTTGTTGGATTGCAAAAAGATTAGAAGACTTAAAAATAGTTGAAAGAAAACAATTAGCTCGAGGTTATATAAAATATATTGAAAGTGATTCATACAAATTAAAATGTAAAAAAACGAATGATAATAAGAGAGAAAATCAAAGCAATAAAAATGTTTGTAATAGTACATCATCATTAACAAAAGAATACTTGATAAATATAAAAAATATAATTAGAGAAAAAATATTGAACCGTAAATAGCTGTGACACTATTTAGGAAAACGCCAAAGGCTAATCGAAGATGTTTTCCTAAATAGTTTTTAAAATAAAAAATAATTTTTTTTGCTTAAGCACAAATTATCATCACATTTTATTTGAAATTTTGAAAACTTATACAGCGACCAAACTGGAAGTTCAAATTGTGTCGGGATTTATTATTTTGTGACCATAATAGGTAATAAAATAATATATAATAATTGTGCTGACACTGTAATATGGTCTTGTTACAATTACCGTCACAAAAATAAAAGGGAAATGAAAAAATTGAGACCATAAATGGTAACAAAATAAAATGGAAAAATAGAAAATAAAATGAGACCATAATAGATAAGAAATAAAAAGACAAAATAAAATGAGACTTAATATGGTCA
>TBL_comb47_HYPODRAFT_10000299_pt1 | contig 64842 bp, 39 predicted proteins | sample TroBogypolimnion_40_FD_10682 | JGI IMG/M metagenome (IMG submission 10682)
GCCTTGTCGAAAAAGTCGCGGCGATGATTCGCCTCGGCCTCGGCAATCTTCTCCGCAATCTTCGCGGGATCTTTCAGGTTGCCCGTTTTAACTTCCGCCGGGTCGAACGGTGGGAGTAGCGCTGATAACTCGCTTTCCGCCAGAGGCCCGGTTTCCAAATCAAATACAAAAGTGGAGTGCATAAAAATTTTCGGTGGTTGCGTGGAGGGACGGATTGCGCCCCTCCACGCGGTTGTTGTGGTTTCACGACTCAATAAGGCACGTCGTCGTCCGCCGGTTTCGCCGCTTGCGCGGCCTGCCAGGATTCCAGCGCGGCGATAAGCCGCTTGTCATCCGCCGTCGGCTTGGCATTCGCCTTCGCCGCCGGCAGCCAGTTCGCCACCAGCGCGCCGACTTGTTCCGGTGAGAGGTCGCGCACTTCCAGCCCCTTGCATTTGCCGACGTGGATTTTCGTCGCGCCGAGATCGGCGCTCGTGTCGGCGGCGGATTCAACGCGGCGATAACCGCCGCCCTGACCGCCGGCCCCGTCCTTCGGCGGACGGTCCTTCATGCGGACGAACTTGCCGGAGGGCTTCAACGGCTCCGCCGATTTGTCCGGCGTGATCAACGCAATGTTGGCGTAAATCTCGCCGTCACTGTGTTCGTGGATGACCGTGATATGAGCGGGACGACCGACCATTTCCTCCAAGTCGAATTTCTCGACTTCTGCCGGCGACAACTCGCGCCCCATCCACTTGCGGAGGAACGGCCGCAGCGCCGAGTTTTCGTGATACGACGGCGTGAACGGTGCCGACCACACGCACCACGGCGTGCCGTCGTCCTTCGTGTCGCCGATTTCAAACACGAACCGGAATTTTTCTTTCGGCCCGTATTGTGTCTGCACTGTCTTGAGCGGCGTCACGTCCACGAGAACCGCCGGCCCGGTGTATTCGGGACAGGGTTTGAAGTTGCCGCTGTTTGATTTGATTTTCATACGTTTGCTATTGTTACTTTGTTTGCTCTGTTGGTTTGTTGTCCTCGCGTTCGGAACGCAGCGCCACCGGCGCCGCGTCCTGGAGCGGAAGCTCCCCGCGAAGGAAATTGAAGAAGGTTTCGGCGCGCATCGTGATCAGCCAGGGCTGATGATTGCGGCGGTGGGCCACGACCCACGGTTTGCCGCCGCAATCGCCTTCGGCTTGCACGCAGGCATCCGTTAGATTCAGGTTTTGAACCCGCTTCACCTCGACGTGCAGCCACGCCAAGGCGTCGCTGACCACGTCGGGGGAATCCGGCGAACCGCTGAATTGCTGCCCGCGACGGGCATCAAATCCATGCTCACGCAGCAGCGCGGCAAATTCGCGTTCGCCCACCTTGCCTTTGCGCCGGGAATTCATTTCGCGATTCCCCCCGCTTGTTTGTCCGCCAGGGCTTTTTTCGCGGCGTCAGCTTTCCGCTTTGCCTTGAACGCGGAATAACGTTCTTCGAACTGGTCCATCGCGATGAACGTGAAGCCGAGGAGGCACAGGATTAGGCCGTAGCCGAGGGCGAACTTTGCCGCAACGGCGAGGAGGTGTAGTATTGTCATAACTATTTTTTTGTTTTGTTGTTTGTTTGTTTGTTGAGGATTGGGTGGAAAATTCAGAATCAAGAATGGAAAGCCCGCGCCACGCGGCACGTCTGCGCCAAATGCGTTTCGACTTCGGACCACTTGAATTCAACGCTGCGGCCGATTTTGTAGTAAGGCAAAATTCCGCGCTCCATCCAGTAATCCACCGTGCGGATCCCCTTGTTCAGTCGCCGCGCGACTTCTTTTTTGCCGATGAAACCTTCCGGCAATGCCGGCGGCTGGCTCGTGGTGATGGTTGGTGTGGTGTCGTTCATAATTTTTTGTTGTGGTTGCGTGCTGGCGCTGTAATTGGCATGGAGTCAACCGATGAAGAGTTCGAAGGTGGGTTTGCCCAGCACATCGGCGATGCGACGTTTCAAATCCGCGTCGGCGTCGGACCGCCCGGTTTCAATCCGCGAGATTTCGATTTCCTTGAGGCCGACCGCCTCCGCAAGCTGGAGTTGCGTCATGCCCTTCAGCACCCGCGCCGCCTTCAATCTGTTGTTTGCTGCCATATTCGGTTTGTTGTTGCAGTGGTGAACCATTTCGCCACTTCAAACCCATAGGCGTTACAAACCGCGTAACCGGAGTTACAAACCGCGTGACCGCAAAAAAAAGACGCGAAGGGATTTCCTTCGCGTCTTTATTGAAGATTTTAGCGTTTTAGCCCGTCCACTTAATGCCCTTGGGCGGCAGGTAGTGAAATTTTCCAGCCATGCCCGACTGGATTCTGGAATTGCGGCTCGTGCTGCCGACGGCGGACGGTTTCACCAGATGGCGGTCAAGGTGTTGCCCGAAGCCACGCAGAATATCATCCGGCTCGCCGCCCTCATAATCAGCCTTTTCCAGCTTTTCCAGGAAGCGACGGATGGCGGCGCGGATGGCCCGCGCTTGTTTCTGCTCACCGGCTTCCGTGCCCCGCGCGTGTTTCTTGGCCCACGCATCTATCTTTGCCAGTTCGCTGGTCGCTTCGTTTTTTTCCACATCGGTCGCGTCATCATCCTCCAGCACCGCTTGAAATTCCTGCCGCGATTTTTTCATCGCGGCCAGCGTGTCCTTGTCATCCGCCGACAGGTTGCGCTGCCCTTCGATGACGGCGTCGCCGACTGCCTTGGCTGCCAATTCTGAGGCGTGAATCGGTTCGGGGGGCGGATTCTTGAGCAGGTAGGCGACAAAATAGATGCCTTTTTCATCCGCCAGAAAACGGGTTTCACCCTCAAAAACCAGACGCCAGACACCCAACTCTTTCCGCAGCATATTCCCGTTCGTAGCCGCGACGGGGACAATTTTTTCCACCACCTTCGTCACCGCCGGCAGGGATGCCGGGGACTGCGACTCAATCACCGTGCGCAGCAGCGAATCCGGGGGCAACGTCCGCTCCATGATGGCTTGCGTGTTCCGCTGGATCATGATTTGCAACGCGTCCGTGACCTCTTTGGCGTGCCGTTTGTGCATGGCTAGAATCCGCTCCGCCACGCTGGCCGGTTTGCCCTCGACGTAGCGCAGCACCCGCATGACTTCAGGATTATTCGTGATAAATTCCGCCACGTCCGTCAGCGCTTTGCATTGAATGGCTTTTTCCAGATAGGACGCGCCCATGATTTTGTCCTCATCTTTGGGGCGCGATTGCGTGAACACATCCAGCCGGTATTGCGCCACCGGGTCAAACCCGTCGGCCTTCGCGGCGATGACGCCGAACCGCCGGTCAATGCACTGCGAACACACACCGCAATGCGTATGTTCGTTCGTGGTTTCCCAGGTATGCGCGCAGCTTCGCGACGGCGCGATCAGTTCGCCGCAGCCGTGGTCCAGAATCTTTTTTATCACTTCCCCCTTGGTGAGCCAGAGGAACGGGTTTTCCACCGTGAACTTTTCTTCCGCCAGCAACGTCAGCAGTTCCTGCAATCCCGCCAGCACGCGCGGATGCGTTGTGCGTGTCGCGCGTCCCCCCACCACTTGCGCGCACACCGGCAGGTTCAGGCTTACCACGCCGTTTTCATAAAAACACAGCTTGCGCAGGCCCAGCATCATCGCCACCGTCGCACCCAGCGCGGCATAGAGGAATGATCGTGCCCGTTGCGTGTATTCCTTGCCCAAAACTTTTTCCTTGTTGATCTCCACGCGCAGTTGCACCGGCTTGATGTCCCCGGCCTTGTCCAGCAGCCCGCGCATCAGCTCGTCATACTTGCGTTTGAATTTCGGTGTGGACTGGTGGTTCACCAGCGCCACCTTTTTCTTTTGACCGATGATTTCCTCAATCGCCCCCGCCAGCGAATCCAGCCCGCCGCTGAACATCATCACCTGTTCCGGCTTCTGGCGCGGCGCCGCGCCCTTGTCGAAATCAAAATAATTTTGCAGCGGCGGCGCGTCCGTCGCCGCCGTGAAGGTGAACTCGTAAAAATCGTCGGACAGGAAACCCAGCGTCTCTTGCAAAACTTTTCTCAGTTGCGGCTGGTTCCAGATGGCCGGCTGGCGCACCGGAATATGAAAGTGAAACCGCCGCCGCCAGTTTGCGCCCAGCGTTTCCACGTCAAACGCCCCGCGCTTGATGGCTTGGTCGCCGCAATAGACATAGGTGGCGATTTCCAGCAGGTCGTGAAACTGCGGCGGAATGCTTTTGAATAGCTGCTCGTGCAGGTCTTCGATCTTCAGCCGCACGTTGCAGCCGCGCCGGGTTTCCCACAGGTTCAAAGCCACGGTGTTCACGTCGCCGCCGCCGGTCGGCGCGGCCACGCCGCCACAAACGATATGATGTTCAGTTGCCATATTTTCGTGCTCGTGCCGCCAGTTCCAGGGTCATTTTCCGAAACGCCACCCAGCCGAAGCCTTCGGCCTTTTCGCGGGAAATCTCGCCCGCGCCCAGCCAGCGTTGTTTGGAAAACCATTCGGAGGCGAATACCTTGACGATCTCCGACGATTCTTTGCAGTGCGTTTTCATCGCCTGGTTGAACTGGCCCATCTGGTCCGTCGTCGTGAAGCGCTGCCCTTCACCCAAGTGCGTCCCCAGCGTGCGCGTCAGATAGGTGTCGAGCAGCCCGTTCGTCAGGCCCCCCACAAAGTTTTGAAAAAATTTCCCGAAGTTCCCCGGCTGTTTCAGTTTCTTGAACGCCGCCGACACATCATCCCGTGACGGTTCAAACAGCGAGGGCAGGTTTTCTTTCAGCAGATCCGTGACCGAACCCACCAGCGCGCGTTGCGCCACTTCGGCAAAATCAGACCGGCCGTTCGCGGCATCCACGCGCTGGTCAAATTCCCCGCTGATGGCCATCACCACGTCCACCAGTGACGTGTTTTCAGAAATCGTCAGCCCCGCCGCCGCCAGTTCCGCCGCCGGATTCGGCCGGCTGCCCGCCAGCGCCAGTTGCATCAGCAGGCGCATCGCTTCGCGGAATCCCGCGTCGGCCCGCACCCGCGCAAAAGTTTTCCCCGCCGCCACCAGCACCGCGTCGGCCACCGCCGCCTCGTCCGCGCCGTTCGCCACCAGCGACACCACGCCATTCCACAATTTCGTGGCTGGCAGTGTGCCGATTCGGCTGTGTCCCATAACGCGGTAAAGTTTGTGATGATCGTGGCGGGCTTGCCCCACGCAGAACCCCTTTGCGGATTGCCAAAGGAACTGATGCAACGGAAACCTGAAAAGGCAACCAGACTTAACCGAACTCCGCCAACCATCCATTGTCCAACCACCTCCAAATCTTGACCTGCCTCCCGCCTCATCCTGACCGCCGGCAATTAAAAAAATTGCCCGTGGCACCGCCCCCGGTGCATCATGCGCGCAACGTCGCTATCAAAAACTGACTAAAGCATGGCTCGCAACAATTCCAACAACAGCAACGTCGGGGCGCTCGGCTTCGAGACGACCCTGTGGTCCGCCGCCGAAAAGCTCAAGGGCAATATGGACGCGAGCGATTACAAGCACGTCGTTCTTGGCCTCATTTTCCTGAAATACATTTCCGATGCGTTCGAGGAACGGCACGCCGCGCTGGCCAAGGACAAATCCGCCGACGCCGAAGACCGCGACGAATACACCGCCGACAATATTTTTTGGGTCAACAAAATCGCCCGCTGGTCTTATTTGCAGGGACGCGCCAAGCAGCCCACCATCGGCAAAGACCTCGACGACGCCATGGTCGCCGTCGAGAAGGACAATCCGACTCTCAAAGGCGTCTTGCCCAAGGAATACGCCCGCCCCGCGCTCGACAAGCACCGGCTTGGCGAACTCATTGACCTCGTCGGCACCATCGGTTTGGGCGACAAGGAAAGCCGTTCCAAAGACGTGCTTGGCCGCGTGTATGAATATTTTTTGAGCCAGTTCGCCAGTGCCGAGGGCAAACAGAGTGGCCAGTTTTATACGCCGCGCCATGTTGTCCGGCTGCTGATTGAAATTCTCGCGCCCTACAAAGGCCGCGTGTTTGATCCGTGCTGCGGTTCGGGCGGTATGTTCGTGCAGAGCGAAAAATTCGTGGAATCCCACGGCGGGCGCATCGGCGACATTTCCATTTACGGGCAGGAATCCAATTACACCACTTGGCGGCTTGCCATGATGAACATGGCCATTCGCGGCATTGAAGCCCACATCGCTTGGAACGAACAAGGCTCGTTCCAGAATGACGCCTTCAAGGATTTGAAGGCCGACTACATTCTCGCAAATCCGCCGTTCAATGACGATGACTGGGGCGGCGACCGGCTGCGCGAGGACGTGCGCTGGAAATTCGGCGTGCCGCCGATGGGCAATGCCAACTTTGCCTGGGTGCAACATTTCATTCACCACCTGTCGCCCACCGGCATGGCCGGTTTCGTTCTCGCCAATGGCTCGATGTCCTCGACGCAATCCGGCGAAGGCGAAATCCGCAAGGCTATCGTCGAGGCCGATCTGGTGGATTGCATGGTCGCACTGCCCGGACAGCTTTTTTACTCAACGCAAATCCCGGTTTGCCTCTGGTTCCTGTCCCGCGACAAAAAGAATCACAAGCACCGCGACCGGCGCGGTGAAACTTTGTTCATTGATGCCCGCAAATTCGGCACGGTGGTTGACCGCGTGCATCGCGAACTTTCCGACGATGACATCGCCCACATCGCCCGCACCTACCATGCTTGGCGCGGCGACAAAGGCGCGGGCAAATACGCCGATACGCTGGGCTATTGCAAAAGTGTTCACCTTGAAGAAATCAGCCACCACGGCCACGTCTTGACGCCGGGCCGTTACGTCGGCGCGGAGGAAGTTGAGGCCGATGGTGAACCGCTTGCGGAAAAAATGGCGCGGCTCACCGCCACCTTGGAGGAACAATTTTCCAAGTCGGCAAAGTTGGAGCAGCAAATCCGAAAGAATCTTGGTAATCTGAAATTATGAGCAACGGCAAACTCGTCTTAACCGCCTTTGAAAAGGCGCTGGAAACTCTCGAATCCGTGGTGCTGATGCCCAAGGATGCAATCGTCCGCGACGCCACCATTCAGCGGTTTGAATATACCTACGAACTGGCGTGGAAGATGATCAAGCGCCACTTGGATTGGGCGGGCTTTGCCGACACCGCCTCTTTGAGCAAGCGCGACCTTTTCCGCGAAGCCGCGAAAGCCAAGCTCATCGCCGACGCCGATGCGTGGTTTGAATACCATCAGGCGCGCAACGAAACTTCCCATACCTACGAAGTTACGGCGGCAGAAGAAGTCTATGCCGCCGCCCTGAAATTCACCCCCGACGCGCGGGCGCTGTTGAACGAGTTGAAAAAGCACCATGCTTGATTTGCGGCCAGACCAGCTCGCCACCGTCCGCGCCATTCTCCAGGCGGAGGTGCCGGAATGTGAAGTCTGGGCGTTCGGCTCGCGCGCCAAGTGGACGGCCAAGGATTCATCCGACCTTGATCTCGCCCTCGTCGCCTCGGAACGGTTGCCGCTGTCCAAGCTTGGGCGCCTGCGCGAAGCCTTCAAGGATTCCTACCTGCCCACCAAGGTGGATGTGGTGGATGTCAACCGCGTCTCGGATGAATTCCGCCGGATCATCGAAAGCCAGCACGTTGTCTTGCAAAAGCCCGGTGCCGCCGCCGCCAAACAAAATGGCCGGGCGCAGTGGCAGACGCTCCCGCTGGAGGAATGCGTTGAAACCATCATTGATTACCGGGGCAAAACCCCCACCAAAGTTTCGTCTGGCATTCCGCTCATCACGGCCAAGGTCGTAAAAAATGGCCGGATTGAAACGCCGGATGAATTCATTGCCGAAGCAGATTATGACGGCTGGATGCGGCGCGGCATTCCGCGCGCCGGCGACGTGCTGCTCACCATGGAAGCCCCGCTGGGCGAAGTGGCGCAGTTGGACGACCGCAAGGTGGCGCTCGCGCAGCGGCTCGTGGCCTTGCGCGGCAAACCGGGTTTGCTCGATAATTGGTATTTGAAATACCTGCTCCAGTCCGTGCTGGTGCAGGATCAATTAAAATCCCGCGCCACCGGCACGACCGTTTTGGGCATCAAGCAAAGCGAACTGCGCAAAATCAATCTGGCCTTGCCGCCGCTGGCGGAACAGCGCGCCATTGCCGAGGTTTTGGGCGCGTTGGATGACAAGATTGAGTTGAATCAGCGGACAAACGAGACGCTGGAGGCGCAGGCGCAAACCATTTTCCAATCGTGGTTCATTGAACCAGCCGCCACCAAATTGCCGAAAGGTTGGCGTGCGGGAAAACTTGGCGAAGTCGCGGAGAATCCGCGCCGGAGCATTCAGCCAGAAGCAATCGAATCGTCCATGGCTTACATTGGCCTTGAACACATGCCGCGTCGCTGCATTGCATTGTCGGAATGGGAATCTGACACGGAACTAGGAAGCAATAAGCTAGAGTTCAAACGCGGTGAAATTCTGTTCGGTAAACTGCGGCCATATTTTCACAAAGTTGGCGTTGCGCCGCTGGACGGTGTTTGCTCTACCGACATTCTAGTGGTGCGTCCCAAGACGCCTAATTGGTTCGGTTTTGTCCTCGGCCATGTTTCCAGTGTTGAGCTGGTGAATCATACAAATGCCGCCTCGACCGGCACGAAGATGCCGCGCACAAATTGGAATGACATCGCCCGATTTGAAGTCGCGTTGCCGCCAGAATCACTCGCAGCAGAATTTACTAACAAGATTCGTCCGATGATTGACCTAATCATCGACAATATCCACGAATCCCGCACGCTGGTCGCGTTGCGCGACACGCTGCTGCCCAAGCTGCTGTCCGGCGAGTTGCGCGTGCCAGAATCGTCGCCCGCCGCCGAGGCTGCCTTGCCACCCCAACGGAAAATCGGTAAAAATTAGGAACGTATCAATGATCACCAAACTTGAACTGAAAAACTTCGGCCCGCTCGAAACGGTCTCTTGGAAAAAACTGGGGCCAATCAATCTCGTGATTGGTGGCAACGGCAGCGGCAAGACGTTCCTGCTGAAATCGCTCTACAGCGCCATGCGCACACTGGAAGAATACAAGCGCGGCGACGACCAGCGGAGCGCCGGTGAGATCCTGGCGGAAAAACTCTACTGGACGTTCCAGTCGGAAAAAATCGGCGACCTGGTCACCAAGGGGGCGGACGGCAATCTGTCCTTCCGGCTGTGGGTGGGCCCGGATGAATTTTGCTACAACTTCGGCAAGGACACCACCAAGGTCATTTCCTCGCTGGAAAACCATGTGCCACCCCGCACCAGCAATTCCATTTTTCTGCCGGCCAAGGAGGTGCTTTCGCTGCACAACATCATTCTCAAATCCCGCGAGACGGACAAGGTCTTTGGCTTCGACGACACCTACCTTGATCTGGCCCGCGCTTTGCGCCAGTCCGGCAAAGGCGGCCGGAATTACGAGGCCTTCGCCAAGTCCCGCCAGAACCTCGAAGCCATCCTGGGCGGCAAGGTGGAATATGACGATGGCTCCGGCAACTGGCAGTTCCGCGAGGGGCGGAACCGTTTCCCGCTTGGCGTCACGGCGGAAGGAGTCAAAAAAATCGCCATCCTCGACACCTTGTTGAGCAACCGCTATCTCGACCCGCAATCCATCGTTTTTGTGGACGAGCTGGAATCGGCGCTGCATCCGGCGGCTATTTCCAAGCTGCTGGACATCGTGGCGGTGCTGGCCGAGGAAGGGATGCAATTCATTCTCGCGAGCCATTCCTATTTTGTCGTGAAGAAGTTGTTCCTCATCGCCCAGGCCAAGGGCATGAGCATTCCCGTGCTCGCCGGGGATGCCGGCGGCTGGCATTCGGCTGACTTGAAGGAGGGGATGCCGGATAACGCCATCATCGCCGAATCCATCCAGCTTTATGAGCAGGAAGTCAATTTCTCCCTCGGAAACAAATGATCACCATCGAAGAGTCTGGGATGACGTTCGGCCCCTTCGCCGACACCCACTGCTTCCAGATTGAGAACAGTCCGCTGCACAACTCTGCCCAGCCGGGCGTGCAAATCGCTGAATTTCTTCTAATCCGAAATGGGCAAGAAAACCTACCCCCACAGGTCTGGATAGTCGAAGCAAAATCTAGCACGCCCAATCCCGCTTCGCCACTACCGGACGCTGCAGAAACCTTCTCGGGCTTCATAGCCGAGATTCACGACAAGCTGCTGAATGCCCTCACTCTGGGAGTGACCGCATGTATTGGCCGGCACGCAAATGCTGGACAGATGTTGCCGCAGGCTTTTACCGGCTTGCCATTAGACCGGACGGTCTTCCGTCTCGTTCTCGTCATCAACGGCCATAAGGCAGAATGGCTGCCGCCACTGCAAGATGCCTTAGCTCAGGCGTTGAGCGTCACTTCTCGGACCTGGGATTTAGGCGCGGGAAGCGTAGTTGTGATGAACGATACTTTAGCGCGCCAGCGAGGACTTATCGCATAGTGTATGTCCCTCAACGAATCCCATGTCGAAGCCGCCGCCCTATCGTGGTTCGGTGAACTCGGCTATGCCTTGCTGCCCGGTCAGGCCATCGCCCCCGGCGAACCCGCCGCCGAGCGCGCCAGTTTTGGCGAAGCATTTTTGCCGGAACGCTTGCGCGCCGCGTTGCGCCAACTGAATCCCAAGCTGCCTGTCGAGGCGCTGGACGAAGCGTTTCGCAAAATCACCATCGCGCAGCATCCAGCTTTGATCGTCAACAACCGCGCCTTTCATCGGCTGCTGGTGGACGGCATCGCCGTCGAATGCCGCCGCCAGGACGGCAGCATCGGCGCGGAAATTGTCCGGCTGATTGATTTTGCCGACGCGGAGAACAACGATTGGCTCGTGGTGAACCAGTTCACCGTGATTGAAGGCCAGATCAACCGCCGCCCGGACGTGGTGATTTTCATCAACGGCCTGCCGTTGGGCGTCATTGAATTGAAAAATGCGGCGGATGAAAACGCCGACATCTGGCAGGCATTCCACCAGCTTCAAACTTACAAGCAGCAAGTCCCGGCGTTGTTTCTCCACAACGCCGTGCTGATTATTTCCGACGGCTTGGAAGCGCGCATCGGCACGATCAGCGCGGACAAAGAACGCTTCATGCCGTGGCGCACGATTGACGGCGAAACCGTCGCGCCCGCCACCATGCCGCAACTTGAAGTGCTGTTGCGCGGTGTGTGCGAGAAACGCCGTTTCCTCGACCTCATCCGTCATTTCATCGTTTTTGAAGACGACGGCGGCAATGCCGTCATCAAAAAACTGGCGGGCTATCACCAGTTCCACGCCGTCAACATCGCCGTGGCGGAAACCATCCGTGCCGCCGCCGCTGGCGCGATGGAACTAAAAGAAAGCGCCGGCTACTTCGCCAAAAAACAGCCCGGCGGCGAAACCGGCGACAAACGCGTCGGCGTCGTCTGGCACACGCAGGGATCGGGTAAGTCGCTGACGATGGCGTTTTACGCCGGGCGTTTGGTGGTCGAGCCGGGCATGGAAAATCCCACGCTCGTCATTCTCACCGACCGGAACGATCTCGACGACCAGCTTTTTGGCACGTTCGCCCGCTGCCATGAATTGCTCCGGCAAAAACCGGTGCAGGCGCAGGATCGGAACCATTTGAAAAAACTTCTCGCCGTCGCGTCCGGCGGCGTGGTGTTCACCACCATTCAGAAATTTTTTCCCGAAGACAAGGGCGGCAAACATCCGCTGCTGTCCGACCGGCGCAACATTGTCGTCATTGCCGACGAGGCGCACCGCAGCCAATACGATTTCATTGACGGTTTCGCGCGCCACATGCGGGATGCGTTGCCGAACGCCTCTTTCATCGGCTTCACCGGCACGCCGATTGAAAAGGCCGACGCCAACACGCGGGCGGTGTTTGGCGATTACATTTCCATTTACGACATTCAGCGCGCCGTCGAGGACAAGGCCACCGTGCCGATTTTCTATGAAAGCCGTCTCGCCAAGCTGGAATTGAAGCCGTCGGAAAAACCGAAGATTGACCCGGATTTTGAAGACGCCACCGAGGGCGAAGAGTTGGAGCACAAGGAAAAGCTCAAATCCAAATGGGCGGCATTGGAAGCCGTCGTTGGCGCGGACAAGCGCGTCAGCCTTATCGCCGATGATTTGGTGAAACATTGGGAAGCGCGGCTTGAGGTGATGGACGGCAAAGCCATGATCGTCTGCATGAGCCGCCGCATTTGTTTCGAGCTTTACGAAGCCATCCGCAAATTGCGCCCAACATGGCATCACAAGGACGACGAAAAAGGCGTGGTAAAAATCGTGATGACCGGCTCGGCCAGCGACCCGCTGGACTGGCAGGATCATATCCGCAACAAACCGCGCCGCGAGGCGTTGGCCAAGCGGTTCAAGGATGGCAAAGACCCGTTCAAAATTGTCATCGTCCGCGACATGTGGCTGACCGGCTTTGACGCGCCGTGTCTGCATACCATGTATCTGGACAAACCCATGCGCAGCCACGGGCTGATGCAGGCCATCGCCCGCGTGAACCGCGTTTTCAAGGACAAGCCGGGCGGCTTGGTGGTGGATTATCTGGGCCTCGCGCACGAGCTGAAACAGGCGCTCGCCACCTACACAGAAAGCGGCGGCCACGGACGGACGGCGATTGACCAGGAGGAAGCCGTCGCCGTCATGCTGGAAAAATACGAAATTTGCTGTGATTACTTCCATGGCTTCGACTGGTCGAAATGGACGGACGGCAAGCCGGCGGAAAAACTCGGCTTGCTGCCAGCGGCGCAGGAATTTATTTACGCGCACGCGGCGAAAACGAAAAAGCCCGATGAGCAAAAACAGAAATTTCTCCGCGCCGTCACCGAACTTTCACAGTCGTTCGCCCTGTCCGTCCCGCACCTCAAGGCGATTGAAATCCGCGACGACGTTGGATTTTTCCAGGCCGTCCGCGCCGCCATTGCCAAAAACGAAATCAGCGGCAAGGATAAATCGCCGGGGGACATTGACGCTGCCATCCGGCAGATTATTTCCCGCGCCGTCGCTTCCAATGAAGTCGTGGATATTTTCGCCGCCGCCGGTTTGAAGAAGCCGGACATTTCGATTTTGTCCGATGATTTTCTGGCCGAGGTTCGCGGGATGCCGCAAAAAAACCTCGCCGTCGAGTTGTTGCGCAAGCTGCTCAACCATGAAATCAAGCTGCGTTCCAAGAAATTCCTGATCCAGTCAAAGTCGTTTGCCGAGTTGCTGGAAAATTCCATTCGCAAATACCAGAACCGCGCCATCGAAACCGCGCAGGTCATTGAGGAATTGATTCAACTCGCCAAGCAGATGCGGCAGGCCGACAAGCGCGGTAAAAATCTTGGCTTGAGCCAGGACGAAGTCGCGTTTTACGACGCGCTGGAAACCAACGATAGCGCCGTCAAGGCGTTGGGCGATGATAACCTGAAATTCATCGCGCAGGAGTTGGTGAAGACCATTCGCGCCAACGTCAGCATTGACTGGACGGCCAAGGAGTCTGTCCGCGCCAAGTTGCGCGTCATGGTGAAACGTGTTCTCCGTAAATTTGGCTACCCGCCGGACAAGCAGGAGAAAGCGACCCAGACGATTCTGCAACAGGCCGAGCTTTTATGCGCTGATTGGGCTGAATAGTTTTGCCCCCGGCGTTCACACCGGCTCCGCCGCCGCCATGTTTTCAAATTCCGTGCTGATTTCGGCGTGCTTCCCTTTCAGATACTTGGCGATGCGTGAATTTTTCAGCAGCGTTTTGACGTAGGTGTGCGCGGTTTGCAGCGTGAACATGTTGTCTTTGTAATTTTCCGTGATCGCCTTCATGCCGCTTTCCAGCGTCTCCATTTCCTGCTCCATCTTGGCGATGGCTTCGGCGCTCATGCCCTTCTTTTTTTTCGGCAGGTTGTCGGCCAGCAGTTCCTTGCGTGTGCCCAAAACCAGCCCCTCGACATACCCGGCATGATAGTTGTTGGCCTCAATCATCATCCGCGCCATATAAATTTGCCGTTCGCCGTTCACCTTTTTCATCATCCGCAAGGCTGCCGGCGAAATGGGTTTGTCTTTTAGCAATTCCACGGCTTCATCGTTGATGCCGTTCAAAAGATTCAGCGAGGCTTTTACCCCCTGTGGTGAAATGTTCAACGCCGCCGCAATACGTTCTAAGCTCGCGCCGTTTTTAACGGCCTGCGTAATCATTTTGTGTTCCTGAATCGCCGGAAGCCGGCTGATGCGGGCGTTGTAGGTGAATCCCTCGTCGTCGTTGGCGACGAGGCAGTCGGCGAACGTCAATTCCAGTTCCTTCATGGCGTAGTAGCGCATGTGCCCGTTCACGAGCGTGTATTTCCCCGGCTGCCCTTTCTGCGGAAAGACCACCAGCGGTTCGACCAGCCCCACGGCCTTGATGGAGGCCAGGATGATTTCGTAACGGTTGGCCTTTTTTTGCGCGTCATTGATTTGCCGCACTGGCAGGATGTTTTCCAGCAGCAGCCGGATGATTTTCATTTGGAATCCGATTTTTGCGTCGCTCATGTCGTGGTTGTGTTTGGGGGTGTTAATTTGGACCAAAGAAATTTGGGCATCGTCTCCAGACCTTCCGCCCGTAACAGCGTCAGGAAATGCGCATCGGCCAGCAGCTTGTTGAAGGCTGTGACCACGTTGAACAGGCGTGCGTCACACACCCGGGATTTTTTAATCATCAGCTTCTGGCGCTGGGATTCTTGCCGGTAGGTGGCAATAATCTTTTCGGAGCTGGTTTTGGTGCTGTGCGGGCCGTCGCTTTTTTGTTTGCCCAGCAACCGCCGCTTTTGCATCAGGCGCTTGGCCTTGCGAATTTCTAAATAATTCAGTTCCTTGCTCTCAAAGGCTTTGAGCAGGTCGTTCTGCATTTCCGTCGTTTCGGCTTTGGAAATTTCCACGGCCACCCATAACGGGACTTTTCCCGACAGCGCCGCATGGAGCAACCGTTCTTCACCGGCCTTGCGCAACGCCATCATGCCGTTCACCGTCGAGCCGGAGACATCCAGTTTCTCGCCGATTTGCTGGTTGTTGTAGCCCAGGCCGCGCAGCCGCTCGATCTCACGGATCAAATCCATCGGCGAGGGATAACGGCGCGCAATGTTTTCCACCAGACTGCGGATCAGGCGGTCTTCCTTCGAGATTTCCACCACCTTGGCCGGGATTTCTTTATGGCCGAGCGCGATAAAGGCTTCGATTCGCCCTTGGCCGCAGACCAGGTCATATTTCAATCCCGCTGCTTCGTCCGCCGACCGTAGGCTCACCGTGATTGGCATTTTCAACCCGAGGTTGCGGATGCTTTGCACGATTTGCTCGAATTTTTTCTTGTCGCGGTGGCGCGGATTCAAAATGTGAATCTCCGCAATGGGAATCATTATCACTTCATCATTCATATCGTTTCCTCCAGGTTCACGCGCTCCGCCATGCCGAAGAAATAATCCAGCGTGTCGCAGCGGTAGGTGTCCAGATAAATGCCGTTGTCCTCGGCCACGCGCAGGTTTTCCCACGTCATGTCAATCGCCGGCAGCACATAATAATCGCGGATGCCTTCGTTTGTGGCGTCCATGCGCACGGCAATCGTGATGTCGGGCCGGGCGCTGGCATCCAGCCGGATCAGCCAGCGCGACGAACCCGCGCCGGTCTCGGTATGCCGGCACAGCACGATGGACACGCTCATTTCGTGGTTCACGTCCAGCAATTCGGTTTCTTGGTTCCAGACCGCGTGTGCGCCCAACGCCGTGATTTTTTGGATGACCTCCGCCACCAGTTCTGGATGGCGTTTCCGCAGCCGCCGGTTTTCCTCGACGAAACTGAAATCAATGCCCGGATTGTAGCCGATCAGCTTGTAGGCATTCACCAGCGTGCCGAAGCGATGGCTAAACGCCGTGCTCGATGGCAGGTTTTCCGCTGCGTCAATCAGGATGCCCGAAATGCGGCCGTGTTTGCCTAGCACGGCGCGCAGATGGTCCAGCATCTCGGCATCGGTATATTTCCGGCTGCGGGCTAGGATGATTTCCTGCGCCTTCAGGAATAATTCTGGTTCGATGATGCCCGCGAATACGCCGTTTGCTCGCACCCATTCGGCCGGCGGATTGTTGACGTGCTTCTTTTTCAGTTTGCACGACGTCCGGGAATAGACGTTGTTCCCGATGTATTTTTCGCTGGTCAGCACTTGATGCACTGTCCCCCGGTTCCACGCCCGCCCGTAGTCCGTCAAAACGCCTTGCGCGTTCAATCCGGCGGCAATCTCGGACTCCAATTTCCCGTCGGTGACGAACTCATGATAAATTCGGCGCACGATGGCAACCTCCTCGTCCGGTCCGGCCACCAGCACCACGCGGTCGGTCTGGATGCTCTTTTGTTCGCCCATTTTCAACTCACCCTTTTTCATGCCGCTCGCGTCCACCAATACCCGGCGCAAGCCGTAGCCCGCCGCGCCGCCCTGCCGGAATCCGAGTCTCACCAGCCGGCACGCGCCCTGATAAACCTTCGTGGAAAGTTCCCGGCTGTATTCGCCGGCCATCGTCCGCTTGATGCCCTTGATGATGGTGGAGATCGGGCTGCCGTCATTTTCAAATTGTTCTGCGCAGTAGTGAACCGCCACGCCCGCCTGTTTGCAGATATATTCGTAATAGGCGCTTTCGTCGGCATCCTGAAACCGACCCCACCGGCTCACGTCATAAACCAGAATGGATTTGTAATGCGCCTTGCCCTCCAGCACATCCCGGATCATTTGTTCCAGCGCCCCCCGGCCTTTGATGTTCAGCCCGCTTTTCCCGTCATCCGAATATTCTTTGACGATTTCCTGCCCGCGTTTTTTGGCATACTCGCGGATCACGTCCATCTGGTTGCTCGTGGAATATTGCTGATGTTCCGTGGACATCCGCACATACACCGCCGCGCTGTTCAGCCACTCGTCGGGGTTGGCGCCGTGCTTCCGATGGGGTTGGAACGGGTTGTCGTCGGCCGGTGTCGGATCTTTGGGAACATCGTTGCTCATACCTTCCCGCCGCCTTTCGCCCCATCCGAATAATTCTTCACGATTTTGAAACCGCGCCGCCTGGCATATTTGCGAATCTCTGCCATCTGCCGGCCCCGCGAAAACTGCGGATGCTTTTCCGACATGCGCGTGTAGGTGGCGACGAGCTTCGGCTTCGACTTTTTTGCCTGGTTGCTCATCGCGCGTGCTGGTGATTGTGATTCATGGTTCGTGCATTCTCCCGGCCATAGGCTGGGAAGCACTAATCCATGTTGGCAGAAAGTGACCGGCAACGGCCATGTAGGCTTGTAACGGAGCCGCCTCGTCAGTCCTTTGACTCAATGCTGCCAGCGTATTCCGTCGCAAAACATTTCTTCAGGGGACAAACTAGGAAAGGGTTGAAACCGCGATTTTAAGCGCCCGCGCCGCCCGGCCTTTGGTGTTCTGTTTCTTTTTCCCCGTCGCCCAATCTGGATTATCCACGCGCCATAATTGAGTGTTTTTGACCCGTTCCGGCCCGCTCCAATAATCCGGATCTTTGGCCAACCAGCGCCTTTGAGTGGCGGCTTTCCGCCACCTTTGGCATAAAATTTTGGAACAGCAATGTTGGCGTGCATGACTGCGCGGATCAGGTTGGAACCATTGTTTGCAGCAGCGACATTTTTTCCGGCGGTGCGTGGATAGCATCCCGTATTTTTAACCACGTCATCGAGGCAATCACCCTGGATTTGATCCGCCGAAGGCGACCGATTATCACACGCCCCGGACAACGCGATCCAACCAAAAATTTTTCCGTTGGATTTTCTTTTTGTCCGGGCAACTGGTGGCCAGCCGCAAGTCTCAGTTCTTGCCCGCCGGCACAATGCCAAACCACGCCTTCGCCGCGTCCGGTTGCACCAGTTCATTGTAATGCTTGAAGATCATGCCGGGACTGTTGCCCGCCTCCAGCGCCACTTGCGCCACGTTTTTGCACTGCGAAACGTAGTAGGAAATGAAGGAGTGCCGCAGGGCGTTGTGTTTCCACAGAAACGGCTTCCAGCCTTCGTCCTCGGCCGTTTCTGCGCCCGGCATGACCGTCCCTCGACTGCGCCGTTGGTTGGCCGTCAACTTCGCCAGCCGCGCCTCAGCCCGCTTGTCCGCCGCTGCCATATCCGCCTTGCTCACGTTGTTCGCCTTCGCCCAGCGCTCCCGCCGCTTTTCGTTCACGCGTCGCGTGAGTTCCACGAATTGCAAAACCATGTTCGCGAATCCGCAAATCTCCCCCGACTCTTTCCAGTGCGGTTTCAGCCACTTTGCCAGATTCGGCTGAATCGGAATCACCCGCCGGCTCGCCGTTTTGGCCGTGCCCGCCTTGATCTCGATGATTTTCGCCTTCCGATTCACGTTCGCCCAATCCAGCCGTTTCACTTCGGCGTGCCGCACCCCCGCGAACGCGCTGATGGCGAGAAATGGCACATGCTCGTCCGACGCCACCGACAGCAGTTCCCGCATTTCCGCCGGCGTGTAAATCTCGATCTCGCCGCCGCGATCCTTCGCCACCGGCACCGCGTCAATTTCGTCGTGGTCCTTCGGCAGATATTTCCGCGCGATGGCATAGTTGAACAGCGCTTGCACCGAGTTCCGCAGGTTGTTCCGCGTGCGCGGCCCGACGTTTAATTCCCGCAGCCAGGCATCCACGTCCGTTCCGCCCACATCCAGCAGCCGGTTTTTGAAACGGCTCATGAACCGGTTCATATTGTATTCCAATTGCTTGATGTAGCGGTCGCTCAACTTGTCGGCCCGCTTCACCGAAATCATTTCCTCCACGACCTCCTTGACCAGTTTGGAAGGCATGTTCTGCGGAAACCGTTTCAGGTGCGAATCCACCGCGCGCGAAATCGTCACCGGCCCCAGCCGCTTCCGGGCATCAAGCGCTTCCGCGACGACCAGTTCCAGCGATAAGCCGAGCGGTTTCAACCAGCCCAGCACCTTCGCCGCCGAGGCCCGGTCTGCCGGCGACATGTCAACCGCCACAATGTCACCCCGCGACAATTGTTTGCCCTTGGCCTTGGCCGCATCAATGGCCTCCGCCAGCGTTGGCAAAACCTGCCGGTAGCGTTTGCCATCCAGCCGGTATGAAAGCGTGAAAAGTTCGCGGTCGCCGATGGGCGTGCGATAGACATTGAAGAACGCCAGTCCGACGCGCACATCCCAAATGATGGTGTCCGGCTTACCCGCGATTTTTTTGACGCGCTCGGTGATCTTCGTCTTCAGTTGCTTCGGCTGCGTCGGCAGCGCGCCGCCAGCAATCTCGACCGCATCGGCGGAGTCATCAGCCACGGCGACCGGTGAAAAAACTTCTTGCGGGGGAGTTGTTACGGACGGGGAAACGATAGAAACAACCGGAACGGCACCGGCTGCGGGTGATGAAATCGCAGGCTTGTTCATGCCTGCAATTGTGTCATCAATCTGTCATCAAATCAAGCCTTCATTCAAAAACCCCATAAAAAGATGGTCGGAGCGACAGGATTCGAACCTGCCGCAAACTGGGGAAAATAAGGGAAATCAAAAACCTGACACACAAGGCGACGCACAAGCCCCGGTCTCGGCTTGGCGCGATCTGTCACTGGTCGTCGCAACATGGCCGAAAATACCTGCCGCGCTCAAGCAAGCAATTCTCTCCATTGTTAGCGCGGTCAATTCTCAACCGGAGGGCAAGCAATGAGTGCTTCCCTGCCGGTGGATTTGTGGGGATGGGAACAAAGGGCGGTGGCGGATGCCCCGGCGCGCAGCGCCGGGGTGTCCGCTGCCGCCCTTATTTATCAAGATAGAAACAATGGCATTGAGAATCCTTTGCCGGTTCTCCGTGATGAATTCCAAGCCAAGGCGGAACAAAAGGAAACGGATCGCATCGTCCAGCAGGTTCCGCCCCGCCTCCGTAAAAAGATGTTCGCGCTCCGGCTGAAAATTGAATGGATGGTGAAGACTTACGGCATCAACCATGTCGGGATGCAAACCATCACCGTGCGCGACAACATCACCGACCGGAAGGAATTTGAACGGCGGTTCAAATCCATCGCCACCAATGTTTTTCCCAAACTTTATCAGGACTGGCTGCGGGTGTTTGAACGCCAGCAGCGCGGGGCATGGCACGCGCATATCGCGGCTGCGACCATAGAAGACATCCGCACCGGCACGGATGTCGTGGCGTTAAACCAACTGCTCAAGGACAAGCGCGACCGGAAAATCAGCAAGGGCGTTTATTATGCCGGCATCAAGCGGCTGGCTTCGCCCAACCTGAAAGCCATCTGGAAGGAATTCCGCCGGCTGTGCGGGCTGGGTGAATTCAAGGAACGGCGCAAGGGGCGTTACTACAAGTTCGACGCCTGCCATCTGCTGCCGATCATCAACACGCCACAGGCGTTGGCGGTTTACGTCTCGAAATATATTTCCAAGGGCTTTGAACAGCGCCGGCCGGAGGACAAGGGAATGCGCTTGGTCGGCAGCACGCGGCGGGTGTCGCAAGTGTGCAATGAGCGGTTTTCGTGGGTGGGTGGCGGCAGCCGGCTCTGGCGGGCAAAATTGTGCATTTTGGGCGGCCTGTTGAACATCAAGTCGCTGGATGAATACGCGGAACGGTTCGGGTCAAAATGGGCTTATCATTTGGAACCGGTGCTGTCGGAAATCACGCTGCCGCGCTATGACAATATGAAGCTGGCGGCATTGGACGGCTGGGATTTGAAGGATGAACAAGGCGAGCCGTGGCCGCTGGCGACCTTGGAGTTGCCGGAAGAAATCGTTTTCAAATCGCACTTGCGGGCGTATGTGCAGGCGAAGGAAATTGAGACGCGCCGGAACGGCATGGGCAAACGGCGGCGAGTTGTAAAAGCAGAACGAAGCTGGGGCGCACCGCCGCCACGTCCACGGTTCAAGTCGTGGATCGAATTCGCGGCAAACGACAATTGAATTACCACTTGCATTGTAGCTACAATAGGGACACATTAGCCGCATGAGTAAAACCGCCACCATCCGCACCCGCATCGAGCCGAGCCTGAAAAGCGAGGTTGAGGAAATCCTTTCGCACCTCGGCCTGACCGCCTCGGAGACGGTGCATCTGCTTTACCGGCAGATCAAGCTACAACGCGGCCTGCCGTTTGATGTGCGGATTCCGAATGCACTGACGGCGCGCACGCTCAACGCCAGCAAGGCTGGCCGGGGTGTCAAACGTTTTGGCAGCAAAAAGGAACTCTACGCCGACTTGGGCTTGTGAGGACATTCAGCCGCACAACGCAGTTTAAGAAGGATGTCAAACTTGCCGGCAAACGCGGCAAGGATTTGGAAAAGCTCAAGGCCGTGCTTGACCTGCTGATTGCCGGTGACGAACTGCCGGCGCAATACAAGGATCACCCATTGCGGGGAAACTTTGCCGGCAGTCGTGATTGTCACATTGAACCCGACTGGCTGCTGATTTACACGCTAACCAAAAATGGCGCTCACGTCCGGCTGGAACGCACTGGCACTCATAGCGATTTATTCCGCTAAAACGAGACTCTTTAACATCGTCAAAGCTGCGTCAGCTTCTGAACCTCTTACGACGATAAATTCCAGCAACTGTGCCGGTGTCCGTTTGTCTTCCGTGGTCACACGGTTGGGGTTAACCGCTTTCAAATCGTAAGCGGCGTTTTCGATGGCCTCGGCTTTTGCCAGTGCTTCGCGCGCTGCACGCTGGACGGTTTTTAATTCTTCCTCCATCGCGGCGAGTTTGGGAGCGGCAATCTTTTCTTTCCGCCGGTCGCGGATTTTTTCTTCTAGGGTTTTGACTTGGACGGACAATTTGGCCGCTTCCTCGCGGTGCGGTCGCGCCTCGTCCAGCGCCTTTTGCAAACGGGCGGAAAAATCAACCGTCCAGCTTTGCTTGCTGTCCGCCCGCTTGGGCAACAGTTGGAAAAATTCCTCAAAGTGCCGCAATGTGAACGGCGTTTTTTTGCCGGTCTTGATGTGCGACAAATCGTAATACCATATTTTCGTCGTCTCCCTGCCCTTGGTGAAAAACACCAGATTCGTTTTCACGCCTGCACCGGCGGATGTGAACACGCCGCCCGGCAAGCTCACGATGCAATAAACGTCGCATTCCTCCAGCAGCTTGCGTTTGGTTTTCACGAACGCCTCCGCGTCCACGCGGAACAAAACACCCTCGTCCAGCACGATGCCGCACTCGCTGGTCTTCCTCATGCTTTTCAGCACGTTTTGCAAAAACAAAACCTGCGTTGCGCCGGTCTTGTATTCGTAGGGCGTCTGCGCCTCCTTGCCTTCCTTGCCGCCAAACGGTGGATTCATCAGCACCACGTCGTAAAAATCCGGTGCGCCTTGAAATAATCCGTCGTAAGCCGCGACGCCCGACAGCGAATTGCCGTGCCAGATGTGCGGCTCGTCAATGCCGTGCAAAACCAGATTCGCCAGCGCGATGGGATAAACCGCGTTGTCCTTCTCGCGGCCGTAAAACGTCCGTCGCTTCAACTGCTCCAGCTTCGGGCCGGTGATGTTGTCGCCGGCCTTGGCACGCATATATTCATACGCCTGCGCCAGAAATCCGCCCGTGCCGCAGCCGGGGTCATAAACCGTCTGGCCGATTTTCGGGTCAATCACCTGCACCATCGCGCGGATGATTTCGCGCGGCGTGAAAAACTGCCCTCCGTCGTTGCCCTTCTCGCCCATTTTCAGGAGCAAGCCTTCATACACCTGCGACAGCGTGAAAACGTGTGTGTCGTCCACCGTCACGCTGCTGATTTCGTGAACCTTGTCCAGCACGTCTAAAAAATTCTTTTCCGAATCAATCCGGCTGCGCTCTACGCTCGACATGATTTCGCTGATGACTTTCTGCCGCGCGGTCGCGCCGGGTTGGTTTTCCAAACCCTTCAATTTCGGCAATAAATCCTCGTGAACGAATTTCCAAACGCTCGCGTTTTTGTCCTGGCGCAACGGCGATTCCGGCGCGGCCCAATCGCGCCAGCGAAATGGTTTTGGGATGGACGATTTGAACCGGATACCCAGTGCCTCCGCCTCGTCCACCTCACGCGCTTCTTGCTCGTCGAGGATGCGGAGAAACAGCATCCATGTCAGTTCCGGGACATATTGCAACGCGCCGGCGCAATTGCTGCGCCGCATGATGTCGCAAATGGATTTCACCGCACCATTCAGCGATTGTTGGGAGGCGTGCCGTTTAGCTCCATTCCCGTTCTCGCTGGTGGAAATTTGAATGCCATTGTTGACTTTGTTTTTCGCAGATTTAGTTGCCTTTTTTGACATGAAATAAAATTAAGCAGAACCGTTTTTGGGTTTGGCACCGCGCACTACCTTGGTATATCCGGCCAGGATTTTATCTGCTGCAAGCGGCGATGCTGGCGGCGTAGAGAGTTCCTGTATTGCCTCTTTCAACTCCTTTTTTTGCCGCGCGAGCAAAAGCTGCTGGCTCTTAATTTCATCGGCTTGCTGCCAGTTGCGGAGAAAGGTCAATGTCATCGGCAAGCTGACGGTGAGTGCGCCGACGCCGATGAGCCAGACAATTCTTTGATTTTGATTTGGATTTTGCTGGTTGAGCAACCAAGCAGCGCACATGCCGGCGATGGCCTTTAGCACAAGTAATATGATCCAGCGTTCCGTGAGTCGGGATTTTAGCGCTTTAATTTCGTGGGCAAGGTCGGCGGCTTCGGATGCGCTCAAGGCGTCTGAATGCGGTAGTTCCGTCAGTTTTTCAACCGCCTTCCAAAAGTAGGTTTCGCCCATAAAGAAAATCGTGGCTGCCGCTGCCAACAAAGCCCCGAGTGTTTTTGGATGATGGCTGCCAAGGAAATAATCGGCGGCGAACAAAATGACTCCAAGCACGGCAGTAAGAACCGCAATGCGCATTGGCTTGCTTGGAGCATGGGCGTTCATTCGTCCTTTGTAATAGTTCCCTTATCCAGCAACTCTTGCAAGTAAGTCTCAATCGCTTTGTCCACCTGCTGCGGAACCGGCATGGAGCCGTGGCATTCCATGCGAAAGGGTTTGCGCGTTTTTAAGTCAATCCCTTTGAGTTCCGTTCCGTCTTCAAATTTGAATTTTACCAAGTTTGTCTCAACGTGTCGCAGCGCGTTTGCCATCACGTCCATTACCGGCCCCGCCGTTTCCATCTTACGTTTGGCGCAACTGACTTCAACTTTGACGCTCACGTCATCGGGGTTAAAATCGTTTTCCAAAATAATATCCTCCGGGAATTTGCCGCCAAACATGCCAATAAACGTTTTCAACGCGTCCCACGATGCGCCGTTTGGTCTGAACTGCGTTGTTTGAACTTTGGTCTGTGTCGTCACTTTGGTTTTTGCGACAACCGTCGTTGGCTGGGGTTCCGCAATGTTTGAACCCAATGTTGTATTAAACGTCATCGCTTGGACGTGCTGAAATTTCTTTTCGCGCACTTCTTTTGGCGGGCGGTCATCGAGCGAAACGAAAGCTCCCTGCGGCCAATGAGTTTTTTTCTGAAGCAGCCAGTTCAAATAATTTTCAAGGTGTTCTGATGAACAACTGCGGCTTGGTAGAAACAGAACATGGTTTTTCCAAACTCCAAGAAATAAATAACCATCAAGAAACTCTGTCTCATTGGAGCCGGCTAATTTGGGCGGCTCAACCAACTTGATCGGCCAGTCGGCGGACTTGGGTGTAATGCCCATGATTGGTTGCAATGCGCCCTTCTCGTAGGTCGTCAGTGTCGCGCATAAAATTGCCGCGTGATGATGCTCGTGGACAATGACGCGACCTTCATCACCGTTTAAGCCGAGGCTTTCGAGGCGATCATGCGGCAGTTTATGCTGTTTAAGCACACCCTCAAGGGCGTGCTGCAACGTGTCGGTTGTGCCGTGCAAAACGGCGCGTTTGTAGTGCAACTCTTTGCTCTTTTTTTCCATAATCCCTTTCTAGTTATTTTTTATTTTCACCAAATGCCGAGCGCAGCAGCGCGGCGGGCAAAAGCTCAATTTCCGCCAGCCGCGTTTCCAACGTCTCGACCAGCGCACGCGCGGCGGTCAACTCGGCGTCGAGGCGGGCGACCAAATTATTTTGTTCGTCTGGCGGTGGAACTGAAACTGGAATTCCGTTCAAGCTGCCTTGCGATAACTTTGGCTGCGCCGAGCCGGTAACGAATGGCTGCAAATCGGTCGCAGCAAAAAAATGTTCGAGCCATTCAATTCTGATTCCAGATTTTGGCTGGACGACATGAGCGTGATTGTTCACCCAAAACTTTCCTTTGGCGCGAAACGCGATTGGCGTGGAGCGACTCAGCAAATTTGCTCCGTCTTCGCCGATTAACAAAAATTCGCCGTCGAAAAGAAAACTGTCAATTTGGTCAATGATTCCCGACGCGCCGTAATATGGATACTTGCCCGCGCGTTTGTTCCTGTCCGTGTGCTTCAACGGAATTCGGACGCCATCGAAGTTTTCAACCAAATCGCCGAAAGGCTTGCGCGGCCAGCGTTGGGCGGCGGGGCTGGTGAAGACGGCGCGGAGCAAGGCGGCGGGCAGTTTTTGGGCGGCGTCCAGTTGTTGCTCAACGGCGGCGCGGGCGCGCTCCACCGCCGCCATCTGCTCCCGCAACCGCCCCGCAATCCGCCGTTGCTCCCTCACTGGCGGCAACTCAATTTCCATATTTGCCAAAACATTTTCAGGAACGCGCTGCTGTCCAACTGCGCCGGTAAAATGCCGCGATGCCTCGGCAGAAATTTTTGGCTGCAAAAGAAAATTTAGAATCCACTCTGAAATAATTTCGCCGCCTGGTCGAAACACATGAAATTCAGTCGAGCCAAAGCCGATGCCGTCCAGAAGATTTCCGGCAATGGCGTGTTTCCCGTTCTGCATACACGGCGTAATTTTGGCAAAGATCACGTCACCCTCCGCGAAGAACGTGTAGCCTTTGGCAACCTGACCAAACGGGCGCGTTTCTGGCCGGACAATTCCGCCGCCGTTTTCCGCAACGGCTGACATTTGAACAAAGGTCGTCGGGGCGCTCGTTGCCCGGTCTAGTTTTGGCCGGCGCGGATTGAGTTCGCACACTTCGCCAAGTTTCACCGTTCGCCAGCCTGATTTAACTTTGCTTTTCATCTCACGCGGCGAACAAAGTTTCCTTGGTGCGGCGGAGCAACGCGCCGGGGTCGCCGCCCAAACCCAAATCTTTCAGGCTGTCGCGCCGTCCGGGTTCGGCCACGCGCCAGAGTGCCGTTGCGCGAGGCGATGGAACTCATGCGGCACAGCGATGTGCGGCTCACGATGAGCGTCTATGCGGACGCCTCTTTGTTTGCGTTGCGTCCGGCGGTGGAAAAGCTGCCGTGGAACTGTCCGCTGGACGACACACAAAAGAACGCACAAAGAAGTGACTTTGGCCGACTTTTGCCGTCATTGGCTGTCACAGTGGATGGCGCGGCAAAAAGTGAACTTCAACCAATAGATATGGGGCTTCCGTCGCTGTCTGTCACGGTGGGGCACGCAGGGGCGGAAAGTGGGAAATGGTCGGAGCGACAGGATTCGAACCTGCGACGTCTTGCTCCCAAAGCAAGTGCTCTACCAGGCTGAGCTACGCTCCGAACCGTTGTTTTTATTGGGAATTAATGGCGTTTTCACCAGCGGAATTTGACCATTGTATACTGATGTCATGAAATGTCCGCGTTCCACCCCGCCCAAGCCCGCAAAAACGTCGGACAGGCAAAACCTACTAAGCGAAATGGATCCGATACATGCCATCTGAAATGTATTTTGCCCGTATTCGGATTCAGGGCAAGATGATTCGGCGTAGCCTTAAAACAAATCAACTGAGCTTGGCCGAACAATGCCTCGCCGACTTCGCCCACCCCGAGCACAAAAAGCAGCCACCCTGCAAGCTCACACCTTAGAGGAAATGCCCCTTGGCTAGGCCTTGGAGATCTTTAACTCGCGCCTGAAGGATTATCTCACCGTGAAGCCGTTGACCAAGAATTATTATGAATATCGCTTCAAGGCCCGCTTGAAATCTTGTCCAGGCCTGACGTCTCAGGCAAAGCAGCGAGACAAAAGGTGACGAAGGATTGTGGCGGCAGCTTCGCCGACAGATTTCGCGCACCAACTTTGACGGATACCGAACGCGCGGAAGTTTGTATATTCGCTAGGACGAGCACCACCTTGCCGTCCGGTGCGCGAAATGCCAGGGCATTGTCAAAATTGCCGTCACTTTCTAACTTCACCGAGCCAGCCGGCACAAAATGGCTGAAGTGCTGAAACAAATAATATTCGGGCGTGTAAGTAACTTTCCCACTGGCGCGGTTGACCTTCACGAGCGCATTTTGCTTCCAGCCCCACGCACTGCGGCCAGAATCATCCAGCACCATGTTCCAATAAGTGTAAAGATTCACGCCGTGATTGAAGTAATGCTTCATCAGGCTGAACGTGTGTTCTGCCGCCTGCCAGTCGAACGAGCCGTCGCCGCACTCACTCTCGGTCTGCACTTTTTTTAGTTTCGGATAACGCTCGTTGATTTCGGCAAGGGCATTTTTCCCCGCCCACTGCACACCTACGGCAGAAATGTATTTTGCGGCAAACTTATCCGAGAGAGAAGCATCGAACGCGGAAAACTGGTTGTTGTTGAATGTGCCCAGCCATATTTGCGCATCCACTTTCTCGCGTTGAAAAGCCGGCCCGACATATTTGCCAATGAAATCCCGCAACTCCACCGGCGACCACACACAACTTGGAAACACCTGCGATGCGAACGGCTCGTTTTGCACCGCCACGGCAAATACCTTCACGCCCTCGGCGCGATACGCCTGCACATATTTCGCCAGATAATTCGCGTGCGTCGCCAAATACCGCGCGTCCTGAATCATCCGGTTTGTGCCAGTGGAATTGTAAGTCCGGTTGACTTTCAACCAAGCGGGCGGACTCCACGGCGAACCCCAGATTTTCAATGCCGGCTGAAATTTCATCGCCGCCTTGATGTAAGGCAGCAGCATGGTGCGGTCGCGCTCCAGCGAAAATTTTTTTAGCTCGAAATCGCCGGACGTGTCGTCGAGCGAATACCAGTTCGTCGCGTAATCGCTCGCGCCAATCGGCATCCGGCAAATGGTGAAATTTAATCCTCGGCCCGGCGCGAAAAGATTTTGCAAGACCTCGTCGCGTGCTGCCGGCGGAGTAGCTTGCAGTGCCGTCCAGCCGAGTTCGTTGAAACAGCCGCCCCAGCCGTCAATCGTCTGCTGGCGTTTGTCCAGCCTCACTTCCAAATCATAAGGCGCGTCATCGCGATTAGTCGCAAGAACGATATTTGGTTGTATCAGCCACGGTTTTTCTGCCGTGCTGGCGATCCATTCCACCGTTTGCGCCGAGCAAGTAGCGGCAAAACCAATGCCAGCAATGATCTTGGTGAAAAGGTTCATGGCTTTTCCACCGCTGTGATTGTCCATGCGGTTTTTCCCGCCAGCGGATCGCTGTCAAGCTGCCAGCCGGCATTGGATTTCGACACAGAAACCGGGCGCAGCTCATTGTCGCTTGGCAAACAGACTTGCCCGCTGGCCTTGGTTGAATCGTTTGCCAAGACCGCTAGTTCCAATTTGCTCCAATCCATCTGCGCAGTAGATTGCGCCAGCGCGATGCGCGGCAGCACCGTGCCGTCGCGCACTAAAATGATTTCGGGAATTTTACCCGCCGCGATTTTTTGCCAGCCGCCCGCGTAGATTTTCCCGGTCTGATAATCAATCCACGTTCCCGGCGGCAGATAAACGTCGCGGCCAGTCGCACCTTCATGCAGCAGCGGGGCGACGAGAATACTCGAACCAAAAAAATACTCGTCCTCCACCCGCCACGAACCCGGATCGTCGGGAAATTCGATGAACAGCGCCCGCAGCATCGGCAGGCCACGCGTCGAACTATCTTTCGCTTGCGCATAAACGTAAGGCATCAGGCGATATTTCATTTCGTCAATCAGCCGGAACTCGTCCATGACTGCCGCGTCGTAAGTCCATGGTTCCTTCGGTTTCTGACCATGGCAGCGGCTGTGCGAGGTCATCATCCCAAACGCCAGCCAGCGCAAATATAAATCCGCCGATTCCTTGCCGACGAAGCCGCCGACATCGTGGCTCCAAAAAGTAAACCCGCTCAAGCCGAGCGACAGCCCGCCGCGCAATTCCGCCGCCATGCCGTCGTCCGTGCTTTCCGCATCGCCGCCCCAATGCAGCGGATAGCGCTGGCTGCCCGCCCAAGTGCTGCGCGCCCAGATGATGCTGTCACCGGTCGTCTGCTTCGTGATGTCAGAAACCGTTTTATTGTAGCGCAGCGGATAATAATTGTGCTCATAAAAGCCGGTGCGACCCGAAGCGTAAATTCCATTCAGCGGCGCGGCTTCGCCGAAATCCACCTTGATCGCGCCGACGCCCAGCTTCAGCAGATTAGCAATTTTATTTTGATACCACGACACCGTCGCCGGATTGGAAAAATCCAGCACAGCATCTTCTTCCGGAAGATTTTCCTTGGCGTCGCGCACGGCCATACTTTTCTCGACGATCTCCGGAAACAATTTATTTTTCGGCACAAAATACGGCAGTTGCCAGAGCGAAACGTGAAAGCCGTCTTTTTTCAAATCGGAAATCATTTTGGCCGGATCGGCAAAGCGCGTTGTGGAAAATTCATAATCGCAGCGCCAGTCGGTCTCGAACCAGCCGGTGTCGAGGTGCAGCACATCGCACGGAATTTTGTTCTCGCGCAGCTTCGCGGAAATTTCGCGCACCTGCTTCTCGTTGTCGTAGGTGCAGCGGCTCATCCACAGGCCGAAGGACCACAGCGGCGGCAGCGGCGGCCTACCAGTGAGCGCGGTGTATTCGCCTAGGATTTCTTTCGGCGAACCGAGAAACACAAACAAGTCCAATTCGTCGTCGCCGATGAGCAGTGAATTCAGGCCGGCAAAGGAATTGCCGAAGTCACAAGTAATCGGCGTGGTCGTGTGCATTAACATCCCATAGCCCGAACTGCTCAGGAAAAATGGAATCGGCTTATACATCTTTTGGTTCTGGATACCGTTGGCATCCGTCGTCCAGAGCACGATCTTCTGGCCGCGCTTGTCGAGACTGGTGAAGGATTCGCCGCAGCCGAAAATCTTTTCGCCCGGCGACAGCGTGAACACCGCCGCCATGCTGCGCGAATAATCCGCCGCCCGCCGCACAAACGAAAACGGCAGGCGCGGGGAAAAAGTGTTGTCATCGCCGTCGTGAAAAGTGCGCGTCAGCAATTTGCCGCCCGCGTCGCGAAATTCGATGTGCCACGGCTTTTCGGTGATCGTCACCGATCCGAAGGCGCTGGTGTAGCGATGGCCGCCGGAGACTTTTTCGTATTTCCACGAGCTGTCGTGCGGCACCGGCCGAGCCAGCATGAGCGAATCAAATTTCTTAAACTGCGGTCCGCTGGCCATGCGGATGCGCACCGTGCGTGGCGAAACAAATTCCAACGAAAATGGCAGCTCGAGATTCGCGGCGTATTCACGCCCCGGAAATTCGTTGCCGGCCACGGGCTTCAGCGTGGCAAGCATATTGTCAAACGCCTGCGCCGTGGCCCAGGCGTTGCGCTGGTATTGCACCGTGCCGCTAGCAGTCGCCGAATCAAACTCACCGAGTTGGTCCGCCGTGAAGATGGTGTTGGCAAAATCGCGGAAGTCGCCGCTCACGTCCACGGGATCGTTAAGCAACGGCGGCGCGGCGAAAACCGTTGCGGTGGTAAGGGAGATCAGAATTGCAGTTGCTGTTTTGGAGAAAGAAATCATATTACGCCTTTTGCATTGGAAAATAATTTAGTTCGCTTCGCAACGGAACCAGCCGCAGGTCGCCCAGCCTTTGCCACGCACGATTTCAAAGCCGGCCTCAACCACATCCAGATACATGTCGGCGCTGAAAAATTCCCGGCCCTTGAGGAGATTGAAAAAAACCATCAAATCCACGTTTAGTCCGCCGCCGCCCGATAGCTTGTCGGTCTTCTGATGCGGCGCGAATGAATAAACGTAGTAACCAGCAGAGCTGTTGGTGCCCGCCCAAAGATCAAACGCCACGCCGTCGGCTTCGAGGATGTTGGTCGAAATAATTTTTCCGATGGGCGTCGAGTTGTTCGCGCCCCAGATCATGACTTCAAGCTGCGGCGACGATTTTTTGTCGTCATTCCTCAAAAACAAGTCGTAGGCAAAATCGCCGTGCAAATCTTCGCCGCCGCAGTCATAGGAAAAATTGCACGGCAGGCTGCTCATTTCCGAAATTTTCTTGGGAAACAAATCATCGCCGGTTGGATTCCAACCGTAATGCCAGCCACGGGCGCTCGCCGGATAACCGTAAAGGCTGTTGGTCGCAAAATCAAAACTCGCCGTCCATTGCGGCGCGTCCTCCGTGCCCGGATGCCAGCCGATTTCCCGGCCGCTCCAGTTGTTTTTGAAGGCATAATACGGCGGAAACAGGTGGAACACTCGCGCATGAGCCGGTTTTGGCAAAACTAAATAATGCCACTGTTCGCGCAAGCGGATGTCACGCGAGGAACTGCCGACCAAAATTTCAAAGCCGTCGTCCTGCGTCACCCATGACTTTTTGGTGTCGTCGTAATACGAGAACGCTGACTTGTCCAGTTGGATGGTCACCATCTTTTTCTCGCCCGGTTTCAACATAACTTTCTGAAAACCTTTCAACTCTTTTTCCGGTCGTATCAGGCTGGGCTTGGCTTGATGAATGTAAAGTTGTGCCACTTCTGCGCCGGCGACCTTGCCGGTGTTTTGAACTTCAAATTGCGCGGTTATAATTTTGTCTTCGCCCTCGCCCGGAAGCAGTTTCAAATTGGAATACTTGAACGTCGTGTAGCTCAAACCAAAACCGAACGGAAATTGCGGCTCAATGTTTTTCGTATCGAACCAGCGGTAACCCACGAGCAAGCCTTCCGCGTAAGTGACCGTGCCGCTCGTGCCGGGATAGGCAGAGACACCAAACACCGCCGGCGGCGTATCGGACAGCTTTTTCGGGAATGTCGCCGGAAGTTTGCCGGAAGGATTCACATCGCCGAACAAGACTTTCGCAAGCGCGTTGCCGCCTTCCATGCCCGGATACCACGCCTGCAACAACGCGGGCACTTTGGCTAACCAGGCATCTATCTCCACCATCGTACCTTCCAGCACCACGATGGTTTTGGGATTCGCCGCGACAATTTTCTGGATCAATTTGTCCTGGCCGTAAGGCAGCTTCATATCCGCGCGGTCAGCACCTTCACAATCGAAACCTTTATCGTGGTTCAAACCGCCGATGTAAATCACCACGTCCGCCGATTTCGCGGCGACCACGGCGTGTTCCGCCAAGTCTGCACCCCCATTCTTGCGATAGCCTTCGGAGAAAACCAGATTCACGTTCGTGCCCACGCGATTGACCAAACCTTGCAGCGGCGTGATTTCGTAAAACGCCTTGATGCCGGAGCTATCGCCGCCGTGCGCGTGCAGGCGGATCGCGTTTTCGCCAATGACGGCAATGGTTTTCAGTTTCGTTGCATCAAGCGGCAGCAACTTCTTTTCATTTTTCAGCAAAACAATGCCTTCTTCCGCAACCTGCCGCGCGACGGTTTGATGCGCCGCCGTGTTGAACGAACCTATTTTGCGGTCGGCGTCAAGAACATGCGTCGCAATCATCACCCGCAGGTTGCGGCGGACTTTTTCGTCGAGGCCGGCCATCGGAAAGTCACCGCTCTGCAAACCCTTCAGATACGGTTGCGCAAGGTAGAAATTGGCATAGTTGGTTTCCGTGCCCATTTCCAAATCAAGTCCGTTGAGCGCGGCCTGCTTGGTGTCGTGCGTGCCGTCCCAGTCGGACATCACCAAACCTTTGAACCCCCATTCGTCTTTCAGGATTTTATTGAGCAGATAATCGTTGTGGCAGCAATGCTGGCCGCGCAACTGGTTGTAAGCGCCCATCACCGACCACACACCACCGGACTGCACGGCGGCTTTGAACGCCGGCAGATAAATTTCATGCAACGCGCGTTCATCCACTTCCACGTTGATGCTGCCGCGCTGAAATTCCTGATTATTCAACGCAAAATGTTTCACGCACGAGGAAATATCCTGCGATTGTTCGCCGCGAATGTAGCCGGAACACATCACGCCGGAGAGGAACGGGTCTTCGCCGAGGTATTCAAAATTTCGGCCGCACAACGGCGTGCGCAGGATGTTCACGCCCGGCCCGAGCATAATGTCCTTGCCGCGCCAGCGCGCTTCCTGGCCGATGGCTTCGCCTTCTTTGAAACCGAGGTCGGGATTCCACGTCGCCGCCAAACAGATGCCCGCCGGCATGGCGGTGGAAAAATCGTCAGTGCGTCCCGCAGATGCCCACGTGTCCGGACCGATGTCCTCGCGCACGCCGTGCGGACCATCGTCCAGCCAACGCCGAGGAATGCCTAGACGCGGAATCGCGGCGGTGGTGAATTTCGAATCAGCATGCAACAGGGAAATTTTTTCCTCCAAGGTCAGCCGGGTAAGTAGATCGTCCACCCGCGCTTCCACCGGTTTCGTGGCATCAAGATAGACAGGCTTGGTTTCCGCAGCGTCCGCTGACGCCAACATAAAAAAACCAAACAACGAGATGAGAATTGATTTCTGCATAAAGGATTTCACGTTCAGTAAGCACGGACGAAGTCAAATTGACAAAAACTCTTTTGGGTAGCTTGCAATTTAGCCGGCATCATGGGTAGATCATCCGGTAAAATACTGCTCTGTTGGTCATAGTTATCGGGACTGTGATTGGATTCGTGGTCGCGGCATTCAGTAAATCCACCCAGTTGGTTCCCAGACTGCGCACGCGTAGATTGGTCTACACCTATGAGCGTCGGACTCTGATTGATAACCAGCAAAGCCATGGCGCCATTCTTTCGTTTCACCGCGTAAATCGCCAACAATGGCGAAGGGTTCGAGACCGCCACGACCCTGCCGCCTCAACGCCCCGTTCCGCCGCGTGCTGCCGCCCGCAGCGAATCGCCGATTTCCCGTCAGCCTCACTTTCAATCGTTGTCATGTGATTCACTGACGCGATGCGGTAATCCAAGCTGATGGCGACAAATCCCTTCGCCGCGAAATGCGCCCACTCGTGATAAAACTGAACCGGCGTTCCCACGCTCCAACCACCACCAAAAAAGAAAATAACCGTCGGATATGATTTCAGGCTGGTTGTGTTTGTTGTCGCGAAAATGTGCCGCTTGAGGTCGGTGTCATTGACCCGCTTGTAAGTTTGCAAGCGAGGTTGAAAAGTTTGCGGTGGTTTCGCCAATAAGTTCGTCAATGCCGAAAACCATTTCGCCGCCATCTTTTCCGCGCCGCGCTCATTCGGATGCACATGGTCGGCTATCGTATCCGTGCGCCAATCGAAGCCTTCCGTCATGTCCACAGCAATCACGGGCGATTCCGGCGACTTCAACCTCGCTGCCAATCTGCCGAGTTCCACGTTCAACTGCGGAATGTATTCATACTTCGGCAATTTGCCGCTTGGAATCACCTGCGCGACCAGCACGATGACTTTTGGATTTACGGCCCGCGCCACGCGAATCATTTTTTCCGTCGCTACCAGGATGCCCGGCACGGGCGCTTCGGTGTTCATGTGGTTATGGCCAGAATGAATCAGCACAATGTCTGCGCTATTCGTCAGGAAATAATTTTCCACAGCGCCAACCAGAAACTCCGGATTTTTCCCTCCGTGGCCTTCATGCAACAGCGGCCCGACGCGCGAATCACTCGTGCGCGAGCCGACAAATTCCACCAGATAGCCGGCGGCGTGCAGTTTTTCCCAAAGCGGGTAACGATAGTTGGAAAAGCTTTTTCCGCCTTCGGTGATGGAATCGCCCACCGGCAGGATGCGATAAACCTTCTGCTCCGCCGCCAACGAGCTTGAGGCGGCCAGCAAAAGAGCGAAAGCGATTCTTGTCAAAAATAGTTTCATTTCCAAATGAATGTTTCACCTTGGCCGACTTTCAATTCACGAAGGTCGTTGCCATAACGAAGCACACACGGCGTTCCGTTCAACGAAAGAATTTTTGCTGTTGCAAGCTTTCCGCTTTTCCAGTTCAGGTCCACCACGAAGCCCCCGCGCGCACGCAAGCCTTTCACTTCACCGTCGGGCCAAGCCAACGGCAGCGCGGGCAGCAGTTGCAAAACATATTCGCCACCCTGTTGATTCTGGCTTTGCAAAAGCATCTCGGTCATGCCGGCCACCAAACCAAAATTGCCGTCAATCTGAAACGGCGGGCAGGAATCAAATAGATTCGGGTAAATGCCGCCACCGGTGCTCCCCATTCCGGTTCTGCTGACGGGAACGGGCGTCAGCAATTCGTCAAGCAGCTTGTGCGCGCGGTCGCCATCGCCGAGGCGCGCCCAGAAACAAATCTTCCATGCCTTGCTCCACCCCGTGCCGCCGTCGCCGCGCGCATTGAGCGTGGTTTTTGCGGCTTGCGCCAGTTCTGGGGTGGTAAGCGGACTGATCTGCCGTCCCGGATGCACGGCGAACAAATGTGACGTGTGCCGGTGATGATCGTTCGGGTCGTCCACGTCTTCCTGCCATTCCTGAAGCTGACCCCACCGGCCAATTTTCGGCACTAACAGCCGGTCGCGCAGTGAAAATATTTTCGCGCGGTATTCCGGTTCCAAACCGAGCACGGTGGATGCTTCAACAAAATTATTAAACAAGTCCCAGACAATTTCCTGGTCGTAGCTTACGCCCGCATGCGACGTGCGGTCGCCTTCCTTCATGGTAATTTTCCCATTTTTAATTTCCGGGCCGTGCTCGGGCGACCAACCACCGGGCGAAACTAATTTGCCATTTGCATTCGTGACGAGTTCGCTTTCCCAAAATTCCACGACATCCTTCATCGCCGGATACGCGACGGTGCGCAGAAAATTTGTGTCGCCGGTAAACGCATAATGCTCCCACAAATGCTGCACGAGCCAGGCGCTGCCGGGTTTGTGAACGCCCCATTTCGAGCCGCCGCCCATCGGATTGATGGTGCTGTAATTAAACCAACCACGCGGCGCCTGAATGCGCGGGTCGCTCGTGCGCTTGCTCGTCACCGCGAGATTGTGCAACCAGTCAAACAGCGGCGGCGTGCATTCGGCCAAACCCGTCGGCTCGGCAAGCCAGTAATTCATCTCGATGTTGATGTCGGACGTGTAACCCGAATACCACGCCGGCTTGAGATCCTGATTCCAGATGCCCTGCAAGTTCGCAGGGATGCCGCCCGCGCGCGAACTGCTGATGAGCAGGTAACGGCCAAATTGAAACATCAACGCCTCAAGCGCCGGATCAGGATCGGTCTTGCGCGACGCGAGCCGCGCATCCGTGGGTAAATCATTTTTGCCAGCTCCAAGATTCAAACTTACGCGCGAGAAAATCTTTTGGTAATCGGCAACGTGCGACTCGCGAAGTTGCGCGAAAGTTTTTTTTGACGCCGCGTCCAGTCGCTGCGTCACGCGGGCGTGGGGATTTTCGCCGCGCCAGTTCTTCATCGGGTCATTCGCAAACGAAGTTCCCGCCGCGAGCAGCAGCGTCACGCTATTGGCTCTGGTGACAACGATTTTGTTTCCGTCCAAGGTGATTTTGCCGCCTTCATTCAAGACCAGCAGTTGCGCCTCGTAATTCAGTCCATTCGTCAGGGTGCCGACGGAAGTAATTCTGTTTCCCGCCGCCGTGATGCGCGCCCGGTGCATGTCCGTGAGCCGGATTGTGCCGGAATAATTTCCCGGCTGGTCCGCATCAAAGCGATAGACCATCACTTGATCGGGACAACTCGAAAATGCCTCGCGTTGAAACACCACGCCGCCATCGCGATAACTCACGCGATAAATCGCATCGGCCAGATTCAACTCGCGCCGATAGTTCGTCGGCGCGGTGTGCGACCATTCAATAAACACATCGCCGAACGGCTGATAACTGCCCATTTCGGTCTCGCTGCCGAGCCAGAGCGTTTGCTCGTTAAACTGCACGTGTTCATTTGTCGTGCCGCCAAAAATCATGCCGCCAAGGCTGCCGTTACCGACGGGCAGCGCCTCCAGCCAATTTTTTGCGGGCTGCGGATACCAAAGCGAAAGGTCTTGAGCATTGACTACAAATGTCGCCGCGAGTGCGAGGATGAAGCCGAGAATTATATTTTTCATGGTTGTTTTGTGAGCGTGCGCGTCCAGTTGGCGAAATCATATTCCAGTTTTTGTCCGCCGATGGTGATGGTGAGATTCGGGCTGTTCGTTTGTTGGAAAACCCACGGATTTTTCAACTCCGGCCACGCCGGATAATCCACGGCCACGCCGTCCACTTTCGATTGACCGGCGTAACGCGCCTTGTGCGGCAGCCACGTCAGGTCAAGCGTGTGGCCGGTGAGCGACGTGTAGCGCAAACGCGGATTCGCAGAATTCAAGCCACTGGAATCCACTTTCGCTTTCGCGAGCACCGCGTCGGCGAAGCGATTCAATTCCGCGTCCACGCCGCCGCCGGCAAACGGTTTCAGTTCGGAAGTTTCCAGCATCCAGCCGTTCGTGCACGCGTCACACCAGAGCAAATCGCAATCCTCCATCTGCTTCTTACCCCAGCTATGCGGCTTGACGGTGTAAAAGCCCATCAGCATCGAACCGTTGTGGCAGAAGATCCAGCCGTCGCGCTCGATGCGTTTCACCATCGCACCGCGCGTGGTGAACGGCGCGTAAAGTTTCCAGTAGGGATAACCCGCCGGCACGGCATACACGCCGATGAGCGCGCCCTCGTGCTGGAGATACTGGCTGAACGGATTTTCGCCGTAGCCGAGTTTGTTGGCGCGGTTTTCCTGCAAGCGGTAGGGCCGCGCCGGATTTTCCATGCATACGCAAAACGTCGAGGCCGGCTGGTCCGAAATCCATTTGAGCAAATTCCTGCGCCCTTCCTTGTAAAGTCCCGAGGTCGGCGTCGGCGCGTGATCCCACTGGCTCGCGAGGCTGTAACTCGGCGTGTGAAACGTCAGGCGATGCACCTGCGCGTTGCCGGACGCCGGCACGGTCGCGAGGTGCGTGAATGGCTGCGAACGTTCCTGCGCCACGCGGATGATCGGCTCCGGCAATTCATAAGTGCCGCGCGGCGCCATCCAAAACCAGTCCGTGCCCGACACCGGACGGTTCGCACCAAAATAAATCCACGCCGTCGCCGCCGTCGAAGCCATCGAATCAGGACTCGTCTGCGTGGAATACCAATACTTCGCGCGCGACGCCGAACCGACGTTGTAGCCCTGGTTCCAAGTGCAGGCGATGTCGAGGAACATCGCGTCGAGCGTGAGCGCGGCGCGTTTGCGCATCTCCGGGTCGCGGGCGAACTCCGCGAGCATCTTCACCGCATCCAAATCCACCGCGAGGTAAATCGGCGCGCCGAATTCGTCAAAGTTGCGGCGGTAGATTTCATTAAAGTAACCGAACAATCTTACGCGCGTGACCGCCTTAATTTCGTCGGCGTTTAGTTTGTCCGCATCCACCAAGTTCGGCCATTCCTCGGCGGCGAGAAAGCCTGCGCCGTCCTCCATCAGCCGGTAATTCATCGCGCCGTAGCCACGCCAGACTTTGTGTGCGTAAAGCGCGCAGTAATCGCGGATCTTCAGCGCGGTCGTCCGGGGAATTTTTTCTTTGCAGAGAAAATAAGTGTGGACCAAAACCACTTTGTCGAATGGATCGAGGCCGGGCGGATTCAGCGGATTCGCCACGAGCTTCTTCCGCGCCATTTCCAACCGTGAACTCACGGCGGCATCCAGTTTCGTCAGCGCGTAGTTCGTGTCCACGTTCAGCAATAGCCGCGCCGCGTAAGCCGAAGCGGCGGCCTTGGGATATAATTCATCCTTCGGTTTGAGGTTCGCCGCGTAGCGCACCAGCGCCGCCGCGCGCTCGGCGGGCGTTTTGCCGTCGAGGCGTCCGACACTTCCCGCCATCAACACGCCCGGCGATTGGGATTCCTCTTTGACTTCTTCCTGCGCCCCGGCATAAAGCCCCGACAACATGAGCGCCGGTATCACAAAACGGCAAAATAGCTTTCCGGTTTTGTGAGTCATAAATGAACGTCCGTTTTTTCCTGCCCGCTATATTGGTAATGAAACCAGTCGAAGTCCACATAGCCTGTATCGGCGTTCTTGTTATAACTAAACAGCCCAACACGGTCGCCACGATATGCTGCCCATTTCATCTGATAAGGTTCTCCGATGGGTTCAAACAATTGGCCGTCCAGACTGCGCGAAAATTGGCAGACGCCATCCAGTCCCCACGACGAACGCAGCCAGACGCTTGAACCCGCGACCACCGCGCCTTGCTCGATTGCTGAACCCGTGCCGTAAATCAGATGGCGCACGCCCTGGGTCTGAATCACGCCAATGGCTGCACATCCGGCGGCTGATAAATGGCACAGCCCCGCGCGTTGGCCGTCGGCCATGCCGGCGAGTTCCATTTTCACCGTGACAACATTCGTGCTGGAGCGGAAGGGGCGTTGTGTCAGCACATTTCCGACTTTCAGCAAATCGTCGCCATGCAGCGGACGAAACGCGTGCAGTCGAAGATAGCCAGAACGCTCCGTCAGCGACCACTGGTCGGCACGCGGCTGGTAATGCCATTCCCATGGCGGCGCGAGCGTGGCGGCGGAAAATTCATCGTCCGTTTGCGGCGTGACGCGCGGAGAATTTTTAACCGGCTTGGCCGCCGACCAAACCATGCTGCCGATGCCGTCCGCGCCCAGTTCGCCGATGATCGGCCAACTGTTCGTCCACGTCACCGGCAGCAAGCTCGCGATCCGCCCCGACCAGTCGCCCCCGCCATGATGCGTGAAGAACCACCACTCACCCGTCTCGCTCTGCACGATGCCGCCCTGATTCGGCTCGTAATCCACGCCTTTATTCACATGACCGATCTGACGATACTCGTAAGGCCCGGCAATGTTCGTCGCGCGGCCCATCATCGGCACGCGGCCTTCGCCGCGCACTTCGCTGAAGTAGTGGTAGTAAAGCCCATTCCATTTGTAGAGTTTGTTTGCCTCGCTACCGTTGGACTGGTGCAAAATCAAACCCGAACCGGCAACCATTTCTTTTCCGTCCGGCGAAAGCTTCCAGAGATGAATGTTATATTTCTTGCCGTTGACCGGGTCTTTGTCGAACTGCGAGCCGATGAGATAGCCTTGCCCGTCGTCGTCCCAAAACGGACAGCAATCATCCCAGCCCTTTGCTTTCAAAACTTGAGCCAGCGGCGACCACAGTCCGGCGACGTTTGTGGCCGTTGTCATGAAATAACCTTCGTCCGGCGTGCCGAAATAAACCCAGAACTTTCCCGCGTGATGCCGGATCGCGCCAGCCCAGATGCCCGTGCCGAAACGGTTCATGCGATCCCAGTTCATCTCCGGCGAAATCTGCGTCACATCCGGCACGGCGTGACCGGCGATGCGCCAGTTCACCAAATCCTTCGACTGCAAAATCACCATGCCCGGCGAATACTGGAACGTGGACGAAATCGCGTAGTAATCCAAACCGACGCGGATGCAATCAAGATCGCTGTAATCGGCGGGCAAAACTGGATTCCGATATGTGCCGTCGCCTTGATCACCCCATTGCTGCCAGTCACCCCACTTCGGCTGCGCACAAAGCGGCGTAGCCAGCACGACGAGCATCAAGACCACATAAGAGTTTATGCGCGTCATTGGGATTCACCTTTCAGCGGCACCAAAACGAGGAATGATTCGATCGCATTTTCCGGCAGCGCAGCCAGCGAAAGAATTTCTGGACGGTCGTTTTCAAACAGCAACTTGGGCATTTCCAGCCGGCTGAAATTCTGTTTCGATCCATCGTTCCAGCATATGGAAAAATCCTTCACCAGCGGGTGTTTTGACGGCTTCCAACTGCGGCCGTCCGGCGATTCAAACAGCAAAAGGCTGCGTCCGTATTTTGTAAAAAATGGCGCGTCGTGATCCTTTACGATGGCGTAGTAGCGTCCGTGCTGAACCCATTCGAAGTGATCGTCAATGTGAAAGACGAACGGCTTCTTCACTTCCGGCAGCAGCTTGTTCTTGTTCACCATCGGTTCGGGATAGCGCAGGAACGGACCGAGAGGACTGTCAGAATCGGCCCCGTAATGAAAGACGCCGCTGCCAAATTTTCCCGGCCCCTCACCCAGCGTCTTGTAGTAAAGGCGGAAACCGCCGTCGGGCTTGATGACCAGATTCGGCACATTGATGATGGTCTGACCGTAGTTTTTTCCGACATCAATCAGCGGTTGGTCGAAACGCTGCCACGGCCCGCGCGGCGAATCCGCTACCGCCACGCCGATGCGCTGGCTGTTGCGATGCGTCCACCACTCTTCCGACGACATGGGAACGGCGCGGTTCGCCGTCCAATTCGTCGTCCCGCGATTGCCGGTGTAGTAGAGATAAAATTTTCCGCCGATGCGGACGACATCGGTGTTGAAGACGGAATGTCCGTCCCAGAAATTCCCGCCGCGCGACGGCAGCGCGACGCCTTGAAATTCGTAGGGGCCGACGGCGTTCGTTGCGGTGGCGAAAGCGATTTCCGCGTGCGTGCACCACGCGTCGTAGCCGAGCTTCGTCGGCCAACGCGCGTAGAACAGATAAAATTTTCCGTCGCCGCCAGTCACGATGCACGGATCCCACAAACACCAACCGGGTTGCCGGAAAACCGCAGTGCACGGCAAAGTTTTCGGTATCAGTTGCGTGAAATCCAAGCTATCATCCGTTGCGTTTACATCGGCAAATAGCCGCTGACACGGCAAAACCAGAAGGCAAACCAAGGTCAGCAATCGCAAAATAAAAAAACCTGATTTCATTCAGCACGCCGGCTTAATTCAAGTTTCACCACGTCCACATTCGTCGTGCGCAAAATTTCAGGCACGGCGAGATGCAAATAGCCGCCCTCATAGCGAAGCGGAATGGAATCCTTCGTGCGCAGCAACCGGGCCGCGACCGCTTTCGGCGCGTTCGTCCAAATCACCTCGCCCTTGAAGTCCGGCAAGAAATGCACATAAGCGACTCCGGCTCGCGTGGTCACTGGCGCGTTCACTTCTGCCGGCCACGGACCGGCTTTCGCACCGATGACCGACTCGCCGCTGTGCTTCATCCACGCGGACATTTCTTTCCACGCTGCCAAAGCCGGTTCGGGAATGGTGCCATCGCCCATTGGCCCGACGTCGGCGAGCAGGTTGCCGCCCCAAGCGCGAAGCTTCACAAGCTTTTCGATGACTTCCGGCGCGGTGTCATAACTTTGATTCAGCACAAACGACCACTTGTGGCTTGGCCAGCAAGTATCACACGTCTCAAACCAACCCGTAAAACGCTTGGCCGGCAATTTGCCTTCGGAATCACCGTAATCGCCGCCGCCGCCGTTGCGACGATTGATCACAATGCCGGGTTGCAGACGGCGCACCTCGGTATTCGGAATTTCCCCGTGACCGCCGTCAAACCAGATGAGATCAATCTGCCCGTAGTTCGAAAGCAATTCCTTCACCTGACCGCGCACATATTCAGCCCGCTTGGCATCGTGATCTTTGGGCTTGGGCGGCAAGGTCACCGGCCGATGATCCATGCCGAGCTTTGGCCCTCCGCGCATGGAGAAACTTTTGTATTCGCGGTCAAACCACCAATCTGGCGGCGAATAATACAACCCGACTTTCAAACCATGCTTGCGACAGGCTGTGACAAATTCCCGAACGAAGTCGCGGCCACCGAAGGTATGTTTTGTGCCGAGGTCACCGAACGCTGACGGCCAAAACGTGAAGCCGTCGTGATGCTTGGTCACCATGACCGCGTAAGAAAATCCCGCCGCCTTCGCCGCCGCCAGCATCTCGTCGTAATTCACCCGGTCGGCCTTCCAGCGATTGGTCACCGCGTAATATTCATTCGGCGTCACCGTGCCGTCGTTCCAAGGTTTGTTCGCCATCATTGCCCACGAGAGGTCACCCTTGCCATCCACCGCAGCAAGCCCCCAGTGGATGAACAAACCCAGCCCCGCGTCGGGAAACCACTGCGCCGCCGCGTTCGTGTTGGGCGAAATAGTCTTTGGTTCGCCGGCCTGTTTGAGCACCTGCGCTTGCGCTGAAGCAGCGGTGCTATCGTCGGCGGCGAAACTTTTCACGGCGACAAACAAAACCAGACCGCAGATGAACAAGGGGGAGAAATGTCTCATGGTATTTTCAACATTATTCCGACACCAGCATCATCGTCGGACGCCACGACCGCAGGTGGTGCTGAAAACGCTTCTCACTGCTTCTCATAAAACCGCACATAATCATATTCCGCCGCCGCCGGAAGTTTGGTGTCGTCCACGGCTTTGGTGCCGCCGAGATTGGATGCAATCGTCGTGAGCCAGATATGCTGATCACTGTGCGCGAAATTAGTGATCGAAACCGTCTGCACCAGTTTGCCCTCGAAATAATATTTCACCGTCTCCGGCGTGAACTCGCAGCCGAACGTGTGAAAGTCCGCCGAGAGATCCGACGTTGGCACATTCTTGTGGCCCATGCCAACGTGCGGTGCCGGGTTCCACTTGTGGACATTCACGCCATAGTTTTTGAGATTGACCGAATCGTTTTCACACACGTCCAACTCCTGTGCCGAAGCCGTGGGACCGGTGCCGCCCTGTCCGTTGTGCTTCATCATCCAAAACGACGTGTGCCAGCCCGCGCCCGGCGGGACTTTGAACCGAGACTCATAATAGCCATATTTGAAAGCCTGTTTGCTGATGACGCCCGCGCCGGTGTAATGCTTGTCGCGAGCGTCCTCTTTTTTAACGGCGAGGATCAGCTTGCCGTCGTGCACGGACACGTTCTCCGGTTTCTGCGTGCTCCACATTTTGCTGTCCGTGCGGAAACCCCATTTATTGGTATCCAGCGTGGCGCTAATAAATTCGTCCGACCAGACCAGCTTGTAGCCAGGCGGCGGCAGAGTGACGGTGACATTGGTTTGCGCAAAACTGGAAAAACCCAGCAATGCGAGGATGAATAGCGGAATATTTTTCATTTTTTATAGTTTGAGGTTTTATCAAAAGTAATCCAACTGCACCATCGCTGTCTTATCGCTGGAGCCTTGAAGAGCAACCAATATCGGTCGCTTACGGAAATCGGAAAACATTCGGACCCCACCTCGGGCGACGCCATGTAACGATCCGCTTCACCAAGGCCAAGCATGAATCGTAAACCGCAGATCTGCCCAAGCGAACGCGCGATGCCGGTGAATGCGTTGGCAATCGTCCCCCACGCCACGAACAAGGCCCGACTCCAGCGTACGCCGAGTTTGTCTCCCGCGCGGCCAGACCGGAGGTTCGCAATCGTGTAGGCCATCAGAAAGTAATTGATGATGGAGGCGAATTCCCGCTTCGAAATGTACAGGTCTTTCTGAATGGTAGTGGGCAGCAGACCGAGAACATTGCGGTCAACATAGTTCAGAAACGCCGCCACGAAGAGCGCGAAGGCAACAATCCACCGTAAATATGGCATTTTAAGCTTCAAGAAAAAATAATGGCCACTTTTGGCGATGCAATCTGGTTTGCGTTGGCGAGGTTAAATTTATGGCAAACAAATGGCTATGGGTTATTGCGTATATTTTTTTAGATTCTACGGAAATGGACTTTATTCGGCCAGCCTGCAGCTTAGACGCATGAAGAATCAGCGCCAAGTAGTGAGTATGATACTTGAAGCCGGAGTGAGCGTTTCCCATGCATTGGTGATTGGTAGTGGCCTTACCTTGGATAAAAAATTCGGATGAACCGAAATATTTGCTTAATTTTCTTATGCCGTTAAAAGAGAAAATCGAGTAGTCAGGTGTGGGCTTACATCCTGATCGAACTGACACCAAACTTCGGTTTTTCACTTTCAACTGTGATCACAATCCAGCTTGGAAAACGGACTTGGAAAACTTTTTCAAGCGCGCACGATTCGAGCAAGTGTGTTTCGGTGAATTCATCGCCGCCTGAACAACGCGTCAGTTTCACGCATCCGGCGCGTGATTTTGGTGATGCGGCAAAGAAACCAGCGCGCTGGAGGATGAAATGCCTTATTTTTCGGGCGTTTTAGAATTGGCCTGTGGGCTGCTTGAAATGATTCGAACTGGCGACCGGGGTGGGTTTGCCTTGCCAAAGTAATGACTTAAAAGCTAAAACATTGGTCAGCCCACCCCATTTTTCTTAGTCCGGGAAAAACGCCGTGCCGGCCCGCTGTGAACCAATCTATTTGTTGTTATGAAAAACCAAACTTACCGCTCACTCGCGCTGGGATTTTCCTTTGCATTCATTCTGCTCGCTGGGTTGAGCGGGTTCACCCCGATCACCCAAGCTGCGACCTGCACCCCGCCGGTGGCTGGCTTGGTCAGTTGGTGGCCGGGAGAAAATAGCGCGACCGACATCGTCGGCAATAACCACGGAAGTTTGCAAGGCGGCGCCACTTACGCCCCGGGAAAAGTCGGCTGGGGTTTTCGCTTCGACGGCACCAATGGCTATGTGCAGATTCCCGACGCTGATTCCCTCAAGCCAGCGACCCTTACGATTGAGGCTTGGGTCTGGCTTGATCCCAGTTTGCCGGCCAATCGCGGCGGTGAACAAATCATGTTCAAACAGAACACCTGGACGGCCAGGTTCGAAGGTTACGGCCTTTCCAAAGGTACCATTGACAATGGCGACGGCACTTCCTCGGATCGCTTTCAATTTTGCGTCTCGCGCTTCGGCAACCAAGTCGTCATCAACTCCCGCACCATCGCGCAACGCGGAGTCTGGTATCACGTCGCCGCGACTTACGACGGCAATCAATCCGTTCTCTATGTCAACGGCGTGGCGGAAGCCTCGGCCACGCCGGGCTTTGCCCTCGATTACGGTACCAATCCCATCTTCATCGGCACGTCCGGCACTTGGCCACCATACTTGTCTATGTTCGGCGGCATCATTGACGAAATTGCTTTTTACAACCGGGCGCTGACCACCAACGAAATCGCCGCCATTTACAACGCCGATAGCGCGGGAAAATGTAACTCCCTCGGCGCACTCGTGCCGGCCATCACGACTATTTCGCCGACCACCGGATCGATTGGAACTCCTATCACAATTACCGGCAGCAATTTCAATTCCACCGCCGCCGCCAACACCGTATATTTCGGTGCTGTACGCGCCTCGGTGCTAACTGCCAGCACCAGCCAACTCACAGTCACAGTTCCGCCCGGAGCCACGTTTGCACCGATCACCGTTGCGCACGACGGCTGGGTGGTGGCGTCACCAAAAATGTTCACCCCAACTTTCAACGGCGGCGGCACTAACCTTTCAAGCAGCAGCTTCGCCCCCAGCTTTAATTTGGCGACCGGCGGCGGCTCCGGATCCTGCATCATCGCGGATATTGACGGCGACGGAAAACCGGATCTCGCCTTGGTTTCCAGTGATGCCCACGTCATCTCCATTTATCAAAATATCAGCACTAACGGCGCCCCGCTCAGTGCCGCCTCGTTTGCGCCGCGTGTGGATTTGCCCTTTCCCACCAATGGTACCAGCGGCAGCGCTTACCGCGTCCGCGCGGTGGATTTGGACGGTGATGGCAAGCTGGATTTAATCGCCTGCGAAGTGTCCGGCAACCGGGTCTCGGTTTTTCATAATGTCGCCACACCGGGGCCGCTGACGGCAAATTCCTTTGAACCCGGCTTTGCCTTGCCGACCGGTAGTGATTGCCGATTTGTCGCCGCTGCCGATTTAGACGGCGATGGTCGCGCGGACATCGTGGCGCTGAATTACGGAGGTAACACGATTTCCGTGTTCAAAAACATCGGCACGGCAGGAACACTGACGACCAATTCCTTCGCGCCCGCCGTCGTGCTGGCCTCGCCGGGTGGGCCTTACGAAATTGCCATCGCAGATTTGGATGGCGATGGTAAGCCGGACTTCGCCGTAGCAAATTCCGACAGTGGCACGGTTTCCATTTTTCAAAATGCCACCGTCACGGGAACGATTTCCACCAATTCCTTTCTCCCTGCCTTCAACCTGCCGGCGGGCGTCGAGGTACAAAGTATTGTCGCCGTGGATATGGATGGCGATGGCAAATTGGATCTCGCCGTCGCCTCCATCGCCAATGATTTGGTCAGCCTGTACCGCAACGTCAGTCAGGGCGGCCTGTTAACGACAAATTCGTTTGCTCCGCGCGTGGATTTTGGCACGCCTGGCTGGGCGCACACCGTGGCGGTGGCGGATTTCAACGGCGACGGCAAACCGGATCTCGGCGTGGTCGGTGAACTGCCGAGTTATCTTTCCATTTTCCCAAACGCGAGCACGCCGGGAAATTTCTCCACCAGCACGCTTGCGGCGCGAGTAGATTTTGGCACCGGCTGGAATGCGTGGGGCATCGCGGCTGGCGATTTGGACGGCGACGGTCGGCCGGATGTGGTTTTTTGCAACACCTACGACGCTACTGTCCAAATTTATCAAAACATCGTACCGTTCGGTTCACCGCCGGTGCCACCGACTATCCTGACGCAGCCGACCAATTTGACCTTAGCCGTGAATGACACAGCGGTTTTAGCGGTCGTCGCCGGCGGTTCGCCGCCGCTGAATTATCAATGGAGTTGCAACGGCACCAATCTTTCCGGCGCGACCAACGCGACGCTCACTTTGAACAACGTCACGCCGGCGCAGGCTGGTAGCTATGTCGTGGTGGTGGCGAATGTGGCCGGTTCGCTGACGAGTTCCAACGCGGTGCTCACGGTCGTGGTGCCACCGTCGCCGCCGGTGATCGTGGCACAAAGTCCAAGCCAAATTGTTTTGCTCGGCGGCACGGCCACTTTCAGCGTGACGGCCAGCGGTTCGCCGCCGATGAATTTTTTCTGGTCGCGCAACGGCACGCTGATTTCTGCCGCCACCAATTCCAGTTTCTTTCTGTCCAATGCGCAGCTCAGCGATTCCGGTAGCAAATTCAACTGCCTCGTCACGAACGCCTACGGCAGCGTGATCAGCACCAATATTTCGCTGAAAGTGATTGATACCATTTCCAATGATTTATGCAGCGGCGCCGTCGTCATCACCAACGCGATTTACACCAATGCTCAATCCACCCTCAAGGCGAGTTCGTTTGGCGATCCCCTGCCCGATTGTGTAGATGGACTCGGCCACGGCGTGTGGTACCAATTTACGGCGCCGGTCAGCGGTCTGCTTTATGTGGACACTTTCGGCAGCGATTTCGACACCGGCTTGGCGCTCTATACCGGCACGTGCGACGCGTTGACGGAAGTGGCCTGCAACGACGATTACAACGGCGTAACGTCGCAAGTCAGTCTGCCCACGGTGGCGGGCACAACGTATTTTATTCTCGCGGGCGGCTATGGATCGGATGCGGGCAATTTAGTGCTTCATTTGAACCATTTGACGCCGCCGGCATTTGCTGTGCAGCCGATGAATATTTCTGTGATCGTTAGCAGCAACGGCAATTTCAGCGCTACGCTTTCCGGCTCGACACCGATCAGCTTGCAATGGTTTTTCAACAACGCACCCGTGACAGACAACGGACAATTCAGCGGCTCGACCAATGCCATTTTGAACCTCACCAACGTCACCACGAATGACGGCGGAAATTATTTTCTGGTCGCGTCAAATTTGGTGGGTGTGACAACGAGTTCCATCGCGGTGCTCACGCCGGTGATTTTACCACCGACCATCACGTTGCAACCACTCAGTCAATCCGTGCTCACCGGCTCCAATGTTTTTTTCACGGTCAATGTCGCGGGCACACCGCCGTATAATTTCCAATGGTATCGCAATGGTAATCCGCTCACGGACGACGGCAGCCACTGGCTCGGAGCCACCACGAGCAGCTTGAGCCTTTCCAATGTGACGACGGCGGACGCAGGGAATTACACGGTGCAAGCGAGCAATGTCTCCGGCACGGATACCAGCACGGCCGCCAGCTTGACGGTGTTGGTGCCGCCGGTCATCACTGTGCAACCACTGGGTCGCTCGGTGCCGCCGGGGTTACCCACCACTTTCACAGCGACGGCTTCGGGCATTCCCGCGCCCAGCTACCAGTGGCAATTTAACGGCACAAATATTTCTGACGCGAACAGCGCGAGTTACTCCATCAGTGCAGTCAACACAAACCAGCTCGGCCTCTATCAAGTAGTCGCCGTGAATTCCGTCGGCTCCGTCACCAGCACGGTGGCCCAACTCACGTTCGGCCCGGTCGCCGCGTGGGGCCGAAATTTAGCCAACGAAATTCTGCCGCCGCCCGGATTGAGCAATGTGGTGGGCCTAGCCGGTTGTTACGGCGCCAGCTTCGCCGTGCGCGCCGACGGAACAATTGTCGCCTGGGGCAGCGGCAGCATTACCAATCTGCCGACCGGCGCGAGCAATGTGGTGGCCGTGGCCGTGGCACCAGGCGGCTTGATTGGCGGCGCCGCGCTGCGGGCCGATGGCTCCGTATTCAATGCCGGCGCGCCTGAGTTGCCGACTGCCTTGAGCAACGTGGTTTCTGTTTCCGTGAGTGATTCTCGTTTTGGCTGCGCGTTGCGCAGCGATGGCACCGTCGTGAGTTGGGGAGCCACGCCGTACAGTACGGTGCCGGCCGGATTGAACCATGTCACGGCCATCGCCTGTGGCTTTTACCATTCGCTGGCGTTGCGGAATGACGGCACAGTCGTCGGGTGGGGCACGGGACTGGGCACCAATGTTCCCATTGGTTTGACCAATGTGACCGCGATCGCGGCGGGCAACACGCATAGTCTCGCGTTGAAGGCGAACGGCACGGTCGTCGCGTGGGGCAGCGGCAACGGAACCAACCTGCCGGCGGGATTAACCAACATCGTGGCCGTTTCTGCGAGCTGTTCTCCGCAAGGCCAAAGTTTGAGTCTCGCCATTCGTGCCAATGGGCAAGTCGTGGCATGGGGCGATAGTCCTTTCGGCGAAACGAGTCCGCCGGCGGCGCTTAGCACTTTGAATGTCGTTGCCGTGGCTGCCGCTGCGAATCACGGGCTGGCACTGGTGAACAACGGCAGCCCGCAAATTCTCCAGCCACCAGTCGGTCTCACGGCATACACCGGTCGGGATTTCGCTTTAACCGCCAACGTTGTCGGCGCCGCGCCGCTGAGTTATCAATGGCTGTTGAACGGCAGCAATATTTCCGGTGCCACCAATGCCATTCTTTCTTTGCTGAACCTCCAACTCACCAACTCCGGCAATTATCAGTTGCTCGCGAGCAACGCGTTTGGCACGGCGCTCAGTCTGCCCGCGCCGGTGAATGTCATCAATGGAGCGTTGACGATTTTGAGTCAGATCGCGGCTTCCACTACAAATCTGTATCAGGCCGGCAAGTTCACGGTGAGCGGCTTGACGCTGCAAGGCAGTGGACCGGTGAATTATCAATGGTTTTTTTCGCCGACGAATAAAAACTACGCCGCCATCGCCGGCGCGACGAATGCGACGCTGACCCTGGACCCCGCGTTGGCGTTGAATTCGGGAAATTATTATCTCGCTGCCAGCAACCTGTTGGGGGGCGTCACCAGCGCGCCGGTAAATGTCCGGGTCATGTTCGCGCGGGCTTGGGGTTACAGTGCGGTGACCAACCCACCAGTCATTCTAACCAACGCCATCGCCGTGGCCACCGGCGGTTCGACCGGTTTGATCCCGGGACATTATTTGGTGCTGGGTGCGGATGGCAAAGTGACCGCGTGGGGGAATGGCCTGACGTATTATGGCGAAACGAATGTTACGGCCCTGACCAATTACTTCGTGACGGCCATCGCCGCCAGTTATCAGCACAGTCTCGCCTTAAAATCCGATGGCACAGTGTATGCCTGGGGCTACGGCGGCAATGGCCAGACGAATCCGCCGGCCGGCTTGAGCGGCGTTACCGCCATCGCCTGTGGTGGCTATCACGATCTCGCGTTGAAATCTGACGGCACCGTCGTTGCTTGGGGCGACACCTTGCAGGCACCGATTTACGGCCAAGCGACTAACAATCCCGCCGCCACGAACGTCGTGGCTATTGCCGCCGGTAGCGCGCACAGTCTGGCGCTGCGGGCCGATGGCAGCGTCGTGAGCTGGGGTTACCCGGACACGTTAATTACTTCGACGACCACCAACATTGTCGCCATTGCTGCCGGCAATAATTTCAGCGTCGGGTTGCGCGCGGATGGCAAGGTGACAGAATGGGGCAGCGCCATTTCTCAATATCAGGTGCCGGCCAACTTGAGCAACGTCGTGGCAATCGCGGCTGCTGGCGCGCATATCACCGCGCTGAAAAACGACGGCTCGGTGGTCTCGTGGGGCAACGGCTATTCCGGCTTAGCCTCCAACGCCGTGCCGGCGGACGTGACGAATGTGGTGCAAATCGCCAGCGGCGGCGACCACGACTTTGCGCTGCTCGGCACACGCGCGCCGCAGTTCACCGTGCAGCCGTGGTATCGGACGATTCCCAACACGCAGACTAGCGTGTGGTTCTCCGGCAAATGCGTCGGCGTGCAACCGGTCAGCTATCAGTGGCAGTTGAACGGAACTAATCTCCCCGCCGCGACCAACGACACCTTGACCATCAATGCCAGCCGCTTGCCCACCGGAGCCTTGACGTCGCTGGCCTCGGGTGTTTATCAGCTCATCGCCAGCAACGCTTACGGCGTGGTGACCAGCAAGTACGCAAAACTTTCCGTCATCATCCCGCTGGGCGTCGCGCTCAACACCACGAATACCGTCTTCAGCAATGGCACCTACTCCATCGGTTCGTGGTTAAACTGGACCAGCGCCGGTGCCGCGCAATGGTTTGGGCAAACCAATTATTCGCATGACAACATTTCGGCGGCGCGCAGCGGTGGCATCGGCGGTTCGCAGAACAGCGATTTGCAGACCACGCTTGTCACCAACGTCGCCGGCAATCTTTCGTTTTGGTGGAAAGTTTCTTCGGAACCTTATTTTGACACCTTGGATTTCCGCATCAACGGCACGGTCCAAACGGTGATCTCCGGCGAAGTAAATTGGCAGCAACTTAATTTCCCGATCGCGGCGGGCACCAATGTTTTGCTCTGGCGTTATTCCAAAGACCCAACTTTCGACTCCGGACTCGATGCGGGATTTGTGGATCAGTTTGCTTTTACGCCTCTGCCCACCATCACGCAATCGCCCGCCAGCCTCACTGTCTATGCGGGTACCACGGCCAATTTTAGTGCGTACGCCGTCCAGCCCGGGCAGCAAAATTTGAGTTATCACTGGCAAAAAAACGGCGTGCCACTGACCAACTCCGGCAACATTTCCGGCGCTAATTCGCCGTATCTGACGCTGACCAGTGTGCAAGATGCCGACGCCGCAGCCTATACCGTCGTCATCACCAACAACTTCGGCGGCAGTGTGACCAGTTCGCCGGCCATACTCACCGTGCTCGACAGCGCGCCGAGCATTGTCAACCAGACTGGTAATTTGACCAACTACGCCGGCACCGCTGCGGCGTTGGCGGTAAATTCCATCGGAGCGGTGCCAATGAATTATTCCTGGCTGAAAAACGGCACAATTATTTCGTCCGGTTTGGTGAACGGCTCAATTTCCTTGAACCTCCCCAGCGTTCAGGATACCGATGCCGCGCTTTACACCGCCGTCGTCACCAACGCTTTTGGCAGTGTCACCAGCGCGCCGATTCGGCTCGTGGTGCTGGATGGTCCGCCGGTAATCACCAATCCGCCGGCCAGCGCCAGCGTTCGGCCGGAACAAAACGCGACGTTCGCTGTCGCGGCCATTGGCTCGGCGGCGCTTGGTTATCAATGGCAGTTCAACGGCAGCGCTTTGCCCGCCGCCACCAATGCGACGCTCACTATCAGCAACGCGCAGTTGACCAACGCCGGCCCATATCAAGTCGTGATAACCAATGCCTACGGCGCAGTCACCAGTTCTGTCGTCACATTGACCGTGCTGCGCTCGTGGGTGGTGGCATGGGGCGACGACACTTATGGACAAACGAACGTGCCGGCGAACTTGCTGGAGGTGCAGGCAATTTCCGCCGGCTGGCGGCACAACTTGGCGCTGCAAATCAACCACACCGTCGCCGCGTGGGGTTACAACGGAAATTGCGCCGTCGGCGTGCCAACTGGACTTACCAATGTCACCGCCGTCTCCGCCGGTGGTGGCTGGGGACTTGCGTTGGAAGCCAACGGCACGGTCGTGGGGCTGGCCTGCGACGGCGTGGATGCCAGCAGTGATTGGCAAGTGTCCGGTCTCTCCAACATCACGGCCGTGGCGGCGGGCTGGTACCATTGGCTCGCGTTGCAGAACGATGGCACGCTCGCGACTTACAGCGTGGCCAACGATAGTTACACGCCGACCAATCTGCCCGCCGGCCTGACCAATATCACCGCCATCGCCGCAGGCGACGAATTCAGCGTGGCGTTGAAAGCCGACGGCACCGTGGTCGCGTGGGGCTGGAATGATTACGGCCAGACCAACCTTCCCGCCGGCTTGTCCAATGTCATTGCCATCGCCGCCAGTTCGGTCGCCGATCACGCGCTGGCATTGAAACGCGACGGTACGGTCGTCGCCTGGGGCTCGGATTACAGCGGCCAGACGGAAGTGCCCGCCGGGCTGTCCAACGTCGTCGCGATCGCCGTCGGCCAACAACACAGCCTTGCTTTGAAAACCGACGGCACGGTGGTCGCGTGGGGTACCAATCGCATTTACACAGTGGACCCGGGCATGACCCAAATTCCCGCCGGATTGAGTAACGTCATTGCCATTGCTGCGGGCGAGATGCACAGCGTGGCATTAGTCAACGATGGATCGCCGGTCATTGTCCGGTCGCCAGCCAGCCAAGTCGCAAATGCAAATGCCACCGTTGCCTTCAGCGTCACCGCGCTGGGCGCGCCGGCATTGGCGTATCAATGGCAGAAAAATGGCGTGAACCTGAGCGACGGCGGCAATCTCACCGGCAGCACCACCGCGAGCCTGACGTTGAGCAACGTGCAGCCGACCGACATCGCCAGCTATTCCGTGGCCATCACCAACGCCATCAACGCCGTGACCAGTTCACCCGCAAGCCTGCTGGTGGCCGGGCCGCCGGTTCTTCTAGTGCAACCGCTCAGTCAAACGGTCGGGGCCAACACCAGCGTCGGATTCACCGGCGTAGCGATTGGCTATCCCGCACCGACCTATCAATGGTGGCAGAACGGCACCAATCCCATTGGCCTGAATAATTCTAATCTGGTTTTGGCGAACGTGGGCCGCGCGCAAAATGGAATTTATTCCTTACTGGCGAGCAATGCCTACGGCATCCTCTGGAGCAGTAATGCCGTGCTCAAAGTTCTGGTGCCTCAGCAATTGGGCGCGCCGCAATTACGCCCAGACGGCTCGTTCGCGCTGACTTCAACCGACGCCGGCGGCGGTCTGCTCGCGCCGTCGGATCTGGCCAATTTCTCCGCCCAGTTCAGCACCAACCTCACCGACTGGGTGACGTTGCCCAACAGCTTGAGCCTGACCAACGGCCTGTTGCTATTGCAAGACCCGGGCCGGACCAATTATCCCGCGGTATTCTATCGCCTCGTCGAACACTGATCGGTTACGCGCAAAAAAACTCCGCCGGCGACGGCGGAGTTTTTTTCTAGCAATCGCTGTTCGCTCATCGCCGACCAAGCTGCGCCAGCAACTTGCCGTGGATGCCGTCGAACCCGCCGTTGCTGAACACGCAAATCACCTCGCCGCCCTGCGCCTGCCGGGCGAGATGGGCCACGATACGATTCGCGTCCGGCAGGTACTCCGCTTCCTTGCCGGCAGCTTTGAGATCCTGCATCAGCTTCTCGGGATTCAGCCGCTGGTCCGGCGCAATTTGTTCCAGCCGCGCCACCGCCGCCACCACCACCGCCGAGGCATCGACAAAGGCTGCCGCCAATTCGTCCTGAAAAACATTCCGCCGCGTCGTGTTGGAGCGCGGCTCGAACACGGCCCAGATTTTTTCCCGGCCGTAGCGCAGCCGCAGCGCCCGCAGCGTTTCGCGGATGGCCGTGGGATGATGACCGAAGTCGTCAATCACCGTCACGCCGCCGGCGATACCCTTAACTTCCATGCGCCGCTTGATGCCCTTGAACGTATCGAAGGCGGACTGGATCTGCTTGTTCGACAGGCCGCAATGTTTCGCCGCGCCGATGACGGCCAAAGCATTGCGCACGTTTAATTCGCCAACGAGGTTGAGATGAAATTTGAAACTTGGAATTTCAAACTCCGTTGCCGTCGGGCCAAACCGCAGATTGAAACCCTGTACCGCGTTCGCTTCGCCAAGGCCGAAACGCTTCACCGGACAATGCGTCACGTCGAGCAGCTCCTTGAGATTCGCGTCATCGCCATTGCCCAACAACAGGCCATTGCGCGGCACGAGGCGGATGAAGTGGGAGAAAGTCTTTTTCACCGCCGCCAAATTTTCAAAAATATCCGCGTGATCAAATTCCAGGTTGTTGATGATGGCCACTTCCGGCTGGTAATGAATGAACTTGCTGCGCTTGTCAAAAAAGGCCGTGTCGTATTCGTCGCCCTCAATGATGAACCACTCGCTGTCCGTGAACCGCGCGCCTTGCGAAAAATTATTCGGGATGCCGCCGATAAGATAGCTCGGATTCAGGCCGTTGTGCTCGAACACCCACGTCAGCAAACTCGTCGTCGTCGTCTTGCCGTGCGTGCCGCTCACCACGAGCGAGCGCTTGCCGCGAATGAAAAATTCCGCTAGCAGCGCGGGCAGCGAACAATACCGCAGCTTGTGGTCGAGGCAATATTCCGCCTCGGCGTTGCCGCGCGAAATGGCGTTGCCGATGACGACGAGGTCCGGCTGATAGGCAAGGTTGCGCTCGTCGTAGCTGTGGACAGGAATTTTTTTGGCGGCGAGGAACGACGCCATCGGCTCATACACATTCTGGTCGGAACCGGTGACGGCGAAGCCTTTGTCCAGCATGGCCGCCGCCGCCGCCGCCATGGCGGTGCCGCCGATGCCGATAAAATGGACGGATTTGATCTCGGATGAAAACATGACGGGAAATTTAGCCGTCCCGCCGCCCGGGCACAAAGTTTTTTCATGGCAACGCCATTTCGAGGATGCCGCCCCGACGGAACTAGCAGCGGAACCGATCCGGCATTGACCTCACCCGTGTTTCCGCCGAAATTGACAGGTGGCTACTTCCCAATCACCGCCGTTCCGGATGGAACTGAGCCGCGATTCCGGGCAGACACCCTGTTGGAAAATTCTAACATATTATCGAAGAACGGAACTTCGCCTTCCTGCCTTGCTGAACAACCAGCTCCGATCGCAGAATTGAATGGTAACCAGCCAAGCCATCAAGACCGCCAAAAATAATTACCACCGGGACAAAGGGCCAAAGACCAACCCCGAGACTTTTCGGGGTGGGGCTTATCTGTTTTGCACGACACTGTTACTGGCGTGTCCGAACCAAAAGCCGGTTCCTTCGTGACTAGTTTTGATGTGAAGGCAAATACCCAAAACCAAAGGTTGGGAATTTATCGGGACTATGCAATTGCGAAAAATGATAAAAAACTTTAATTCTGTTGAAGTATCTGTTCCAAAAAAACCTAGGTCCTGAAAGCTTGTTTGGCTTGCTGCCAGATTGTATGCGTGGTGCATAATCTTAGATTTTTTCCCTTTGCAAATGCCCCTCAACGCGGAAAACCAAATAACTAATCTTGCTCACTTTCCCTGAAAATGCCCTGTAGTCGGTGGGCGGTGAATTGACTTTGCGGCCACCTACAGTAAATTAACGACCATAAGATGTCGGGTTTGGAGCGCTTCCAGCCGGCATGTCATTTCACCGCCACGCGCCAACGAAAACATGCCAAGCATCAAGTATCCGGGATGGCCATGGATTATGCTCGCGGCGCTGCTGTGGACAGAAATGCTGCCAGCCGCCGGTTTCAAAACGCTCTCCGGTCATATGCCCGCCGGACTTTCGCAACTGCCGCCCCAAGGCCGCGTGCCGGCCACCAACCGCATTAGTCTAGTTCTGGGGTTACCACTGCACGATACGCCAACGCTGGAGACGTTGTTGGTGGACCTTTGCGATCCGGCCAGCACCAACTACCACAATTTTCTTACGCCAGCAGAATTCACCGCGCGGTTCGGGCCGACGGAGACAGATTATCTGGCCGCTCAGGCATTTGCGCAATCCAATGGCCTAACCATTGTGCGCCGCTATGCAGACCGGAAAATTCTCGATGTCGCCGGGCCAGTCGCGGCAGTGGAAAACGCCTTTCAGATCAAATTGCAAACCTACCGGCATCCGCACGAGTCGCGCACCTTCTTTGCGCCGGATCGCGAGCCGGTGGTGGCGGCAACGTTGCCGGTGGCGGACGTCAGCGGGCTGAGTGATTTCGCGCGGCCGCAGCCGAGATTCCGGTTGGCACAACCGGCCGTCGGCATCACGGCGGCGGTGGGTTCCGCGCCGGATGGCAATTCGCTGCTCGGCGAAGATTTCCGCCGCGCGTATGTACCCGGCACCCCGCTGACCGGGGCGGGACAGATGGTGGGAATTTTCGCGCTCGACGGATTTTATGCCAGCGACATCGCGGCATATGCGACTGCGGCCGGTGGCGGGCGCACGAATATTCCGATTCAAACCATTTTGCTCGACGGCGTCAGCGGCGTTCCCGGCTACAGTCCCGTGGAGAATGCCAGCATCGAGGCGGATATTGACATCGAACTAGCCATTGCGATGGCGCCCGGCTTGGCGAAGGTGGTGGTGTTTGAAGGTTCCGCAACGAACACCTATCTCCCACACATTCTCAATGCAATGGTGACGAACAGCGCGATTAAAAACCTGAGTTGTTCCTTCGGCTGGCCCGGCGGCCCGACGGCGACCACGGAGAATTATTTCAAACAAATGCAGGCGCAGGGACAGTCGTTTTTTAATGCCGCCGGCGACGGCGATGCCTTTGCCAGCGGCACTGCCAACGATGTGAATAATTTGAGCCAGGCCAATTATCCGGCGAGCAGCACGAACATCACGCAGGTCGGCGGGACGACGCTCGCCATGAACGGCGCGGGCCTAAGCTATGCGGCGGAAATGGTTTGGAACACCCGCGCTACGAACGCCGGTAGTGGCACCTATGCCGGTAGCAGCGGTGGCATCAGCAGCAATCCGATTCCTTATTGGCAAACAAATCTGAATCTGACGGCCGCGAAAGGATCGGCGACGAATCGGAACATTCCCGATGTGGCGCTGGCGGCGGATGATGTTTATCTCTATTACTTCGACGGCACGAGCCATGTGCCCGGCACGGTCAACGGCACGAGTTGCGCCGCGCCGCTGTGGGCCGGGCTGATGGCGTTGGTCAACCAACAGGCCGCGCTGGGCGGGCGCGCCGCCATCGGCTTCATCAATCCGGTCGTGTACGCGCTCGGCGCCAGCAGTGCGAGTTACACCAATTGTTTTCACGACATCACGAATGGCGACAACACCTGGCCGGGCAGCACCAATCTATTTTTTGCCGTGCCCGGTTATGATTTGTGTACCGGCCTCGGCACGCCGAATGGCAGCAACTTCATCAACGCGCTGGCCGGTCCGCCAGTGCTCACGCCGACGGCGGGCGGATTGAGTTGCGTCGTGGGCGGGCTGATTACGCCGCCAGCGCAAATGTTCACGCTGACGAATGCGAGCAGCACCAATCTGACTTGGTCGCTACTCAACACTTCGCTTTGGATCTCAGTGTCCGTTACCAACGGCTTGCTGGCGACGAACACGACCACCAATGTGACTGTCAGCCTTACGGCCGCGGGCAAGAATTTACCGGCCGGGATTTACGCTGCGAATTTACTGTTCACCAACCGCGCCACGGCGGCGGCGCTAAATGTGCCCATACAATTACAATTAGTTGCGCCGCCGGGATTGGCCGCCGCTGGAGCGTACGGCGGACCGTTCAGTCCGGTGACCAGCATTTTTTCGCTGACAAATTCCAGCGCCACCAATCTGCAATGGTCGTTGATCAACACCTCCGCGTGGATCAGTGTTTCGGCGAGCAGCGGCACGCTGGCGGCGGGGGCGATAACCAATCTCACTTTCAGTCTCACGCCCAGCGCCAACACCAATGTCGCCGGATCGCACTCGGCCAATCTGGTATTCACCAATCTGGTCACGGCGGGGACGCTGGCGATTCCATTTCAACTGCAAGTGTTGTCGCCGAACGGTTTTACCGGCGTCGGCGCGGTCGGCGGACCGTTCACGCCGGCGGCGTCAACGTTGCTAGTGCCGAACTCGTTCGCGGTGCCGCTGGTTTGGTCCATCATCAACACCACCGCGTGGCTGAATGCGTCGCCGGGCAACGGGACGGTGGCGACCAACACGAGCACGGTGGTGAACTTCAGTCTCACGGCGGCGGCCAGCCAACTGGCGGCGGGGATTGATCTGGCCAGTTTGGTGTTCACGAATTTGACCACGGCTTCCGCGCTGGTCATTCCGTTTCAATTGCAAATCGGCCAGCAAATTGTTTCCAACGGCGGATTTGAAGCCGGTCCCACCGGCAATAATCCCTGGGGCTGGACGCTTGCGGATTTGGGGCAGAATGGTGATTTTGTGGACAACGGAAATGCCACGGTTTCCAGCATCATTCCGCATACAGGAAAAAATGATTTTATTTTCGGCCAAGGTAGTCCGAATCTAGCTTATCTGTCGCAGAATCTGGCCACGATTCCCAGGCAGACATATCTGGTTTCCTTTTGGCTGACTTGTCCGAGCGGAATTGCGAACGCTGGCGACGATCTGTTTTTGGTGAATTGGAACACGAATACTGCGACCACGAACACGGTTTTCAACCGCTCGTTTGCCGCGCCGTTTAATTGGACGAATTTTTCGTTGACGTTGACGGCTACCGGCACCAACACAGTGTTGCAATTTGGGGCGTGGAATAATCCGTATTATTTCGGGCTGGATGACATTGGCGTTTGGCCGGTGCCCTTGCCAACGGTGACCAGTTTCAGCCGGACCGCGAATGGCCTCGCGCTCGGGTGGAATGCCTTCACCGGGGTGGTGTATCAGGTGCAATCCAAAACCAATCTGCTTCAGACCAATTGGCTGACGGTGACCACCAACACGGCGCTGGGCAATCTGATGAATGTGACCAATCCGGTCGCGGCGGATCCACGTCGATTTTTTCGCATTCGCATGCAACAACCTTGAACTTGGCCACTCGGCTTCTTACCGCATGCAGCCACCGCAAATAAATCATTATTAAACCTATGATCGTCCGTCCTTATCTCGCTGCCTTGTTTATTTTATTTGGAATCAGTTTTGCCGGGCACGCAGCTGTGCCGGGGCGAACCGTTTTGGCCGACCACGTCCCGGCCGCCGTGTCGCGATTAACAGCGAACGGGCGGTTACCGGCGGAGAAAACGTTGACGCTGGCCATCGGATTGCCGCTGCGTAACCCAGCGCAGTTGGATGAACTACTGGGCCAAATCTATGATCCGGCCAGCACGAATTTTCATCAATATCTGACGCCGCAGGAATTCACCGCGCGCTTTGGACCGACAAAAGAAGATTACACGTCTTTGATCAGTTTTGTTCAGTCCAACGGCTTGCGCGTGGTGGGCACGCATCCCAACCGCGTGGTGCTGGACGTGGCCGGGCCAGTGACCGCCATCGAACAGATGTTCGGCGTGACGCTGCGCACATATTCACATCCGCTGGAAGCCCGCGATTTTTATGCGCCGGACATCGCGCCCTCACATGCTGCGCCGGTGAAGTTGCTGAGCGTGGCGGGGCTGGACAATTATTCGCTGCCGCATCCACATTACAAAATCAAACCGCACACGACCACCGGGCAGACATCGCCGCAATCCGGCTCCGGTCCGAACGGATATTATCGCGGCAATGATTTCCGCGCAGCGTATGTGCCGGGCACAACGCTCACCGGGGCGGGGCAATCCGTCGGTCTGTTGCAATATGATAATTATCATTCTAACGACATTGCCAGTTACATCAGCCAGGCGGGCATCACGACGAGTGTCACCTTGAGCAATGTACCAGCCCAAGGCAACAGCTTGCCAATTGCCGGCGACGGAAGCGTGGAAGTTTCCTTGGATATAGAAATGGCGATCGCAATGGCGCCAGGCTTGAAAACTATTTATGTGTACGAAGGGACTAATGGCGTCACGGCATGGTCCACGATATTGAGCCACATGGCCAATGACAATTTGGCCAAGCAGCTGAGTTGTTCCTGGGGCGGTGGCTCAGTGGATGCCGCGTCGGAACAAATTTTCAAACAGATGTCCGCGCAGGGCCAGTCGTTTTACAATGCGTCGGGCGATTCGGACGCCTTCACGGGTTCGGTGACGTTTCCGTCGGACAGCACTAACATCACGCAGGTTGGAGGAACGACGCTGACGACCAGCGGTGCCGGCGGTGCGTATGTCTCGGAAACAGTTTGGAATTGGGGCGGTGGAGAAGGAAGCAGCGGCGGCGTCAGTACCTATTACAAAATTCCTTACTGGCAGACGAACCTCAGCATGGCGGCCAACGGCGGTTCCACCACTTACCGCAACATTCCCGACGTGGCGCTGACCGGAGACAATGTCAACGTCATCTACAGCAACGGTGTCAGCGGCAGCGTCGGTGGCACCAGTTGCGCGGCGCCGTTGTGGGCCGGTTTCACGGCGCTGATCAACCAGCAGGCGGCACTCGCGGCCAAGCCGTCCGTAGGTTTTTTAAATCCCGCAATCTACGCCCTGACCGCCAGCAGCGCCTATGCCGCCGATTTTCATGACATCACAACGGGTAATAATACTTCCACCGCCAGCCCGTCCAAATACTACGCCGTTGCCGGCTACGATTTGTGTACCGGTCTCGGCACCCCTAACGGAACCAATTTTATTAATGCGCTGGCACCGCTTATCTATTTTAGTGCCATCACCAATGGCGCTTGGACCTTGGACGGCGAAAGCGCGATTCCCACCAATGGCGTAATTGATCCGGGGGAAACCGTAACCATTGGATTCCAATTGACCAACCTCGGCAATCTGGCGACGACTAATCTGATGGCAACCTTGTTGCCCACGGCGACGGTTTTGGCCCCCAGCGCACCGCAGAATTATGGTTCGCTGGCAGCTTTTAGCGGGACCGCCAGTCGGGATTTCACCTTTACCGCCGTGGGCACTTGCAATTCAAATTTTGTCGCCTCGTTGCAATTGACGGATGGGACCAACAATCTTGGGACGGTGAATTACCCGCTAAAATTCGGCGGCGGCGGCGGACTGGTGCAAAATTTCGATGGGGTCACACCCCCAGCATTACCAACGGGTTGGACTTCCAGCCTTATTTCCGGGGCGGTCAGCAATTGGGTGACCACCACGGCAGCGGCCGATACGAGCCCCAATTCAGCCTTCAACGCCGAGTCGGCAGCGGCCGGTCAGAGCGCCTTGGTTTCTCCACCGGTCACCATTGTCAAAACCAATGCGATGCTGACCTTTCGGCAAAATTACAATTTTGAAGCTGTCAACACCGTCCGTTATGACGGCGGCGTCTTGGAAATAAAAATCGGCACCTCATCCTTTACCGACATTCTTTCCGCCGGAGGCACTTTTGCCGCCAATGGTTACGTCGGCAGCATCACTTCGACTTCGGATAATCCTCTGAGCGGACGTTCTGCCTGGACCCGCACTTCCAGCGGTTGGAAAACCGTTGGCGTCAATTTGCCCGCTGCCGCCGCTGGTCAGACCATTCAGCTACGCTGGAATTGCGCCACGGACACCGGCAACAGCGTCACCGTTACCGGTTGGTATGTGGATTCCATCGCCATCGCCGACGCTCCGGCGACTTGCAACAATGTCTACGCCAATCTTTTCGTCAGTCAGTCGGTAGCCACTAACTCTCTTCAGGCCGGGCACAATTTGGTGTACACTCTCAACGTCACCAATCTCGGCCCGCAGGCTGCGGCGAACGTGATTCTCACCGATACCGTGCCCGTCAACACCACCTTCATATCGGCATCTCCGGGTGGCAGCAATGTGACCGGAGCGGTAATTTTTCCGCTTGGTATGTTGCCCGCAAATGCCGTCACGAATTTCACGGTCACGCTCGCGCCCGGCAGTGGCAATCTCTTCACCAATAACGCCAGCGTCGGCACAGTGACGCCGGAGCTAAGCACCAATAATAATTTTTCCAGCTTGGCCATCAGTCAAATTGCCCCCATCCCGGCTTACCTCAGCGCGGGACCGATGAACGCAACGATCGAATGCGGCAACAATGCCCAGTTCACCGCCGTTGCAGCCGGCACCGCGCCGGTCAGCATTCAATGGAGTCTCGATAACGTCCCGCTGTCGGGCGCCACCAACACCACGCTATTGCTCACCAATGTGCATCTTCCGAGCCATCTCGTTTCTGTCGCCGTCACGAATTCTTTTGGCGGCGTGGTGAGTAATGCCAGCCTGACCGTACAGGACACCTCGCCGCCCGCTATCACGCTTCTCGGAAACAATCCACTTTACGTCGAATTGGGCGGAACGTTTGCCGATCCCGGCGCTCTGGCGAATGATGTGTGCGCCGGCAGCGTCCCGACGGTGGCCAGCGGCACCGTCAATCCTGCCGTCATCAGCACCAACACGCTGACGTACACCGCCACGGACGGCAACGGCAACACCAACGCCATCACGCGCACGGTCATTGTGCGCGACACCACCCCGCCGACGATTTTGTGGACATTCACCAATTTGGTGCTGGCAGCCGATGCGAATTGCGGCGCGACCATGCCGGAGGTGACGGGAACAAATTTTGTGCAAGCCACGGATTTGTCCGAACCGCTCAGCTTCACCCAAATGCCAACCAACGCTGCGCCGCTGCCGCTCGGCAGCAATGTCGTCGTCATCGCAGTTGCCGACGCGGTCGGCAACACGACTTGGCTTACCAATACAATTTTCGTGCAAGAACAAACCCCGCCGCAAATTCTCGCCGGCCCGCAGAATCAAACTAATGTTGCCGGCGGCACGGCGGTTTTCACCGCCGCCGCCACCGCTTGTTCGCCGGTAAACTGGCAGTGGTTTTTCAACGAACTGGCGCTCTCCGCGCAAACCAACAGCACGTTAACGCTTTCCAATCTCACCACAGCCCAGGCAGGAAATTACTCGGTCATGGCCCGCGCCGCTGGCGGCGCCAGCACCAGCAGCGTGGCGACTTTGACGGTGGATTTGTTTCCCGCCACACTCGCGCTGGCGGCGACAGCCAATCCAGCTGGCTTTCGTGACAACTTAAATTTCACCGCTGCCATCACGCTGGCGAGCGCCACCGGCACCGTGCAATTTTTCACGAATGGCGAACCGTTTGACGTGCAACCCGTTGTGGCCGGCGCCGCCGTCAGCACCAACCTTGCCTCGCTGCCGCGCGGCACCAATCTTATCGCCGCGATTTATTCCGGCGATGCCAACAATTCGCCAGCGACGAATGTGCTGTCGCAAATCATCACCAACCATCCGCCAATCGCCGCGCCCGTATTTTACACGCGGCAGGCCGGCATCCCTCTCAACTTGGCGGTGGCGGATCTCGCGACGAATTGGAGCGATGCAGACGGCGACCCGGTGTATCTTGCCGACCTCGCGGTTAGCACCGATGGCGTGACGCTGACCAATCAAGCCGGCACGCTCTTCTATTTTAATTCCAACAATATTCCGGACCAATTTTACTGCACTCTTCGCGATGATTTTGGCGGGACCAATTATCAGGCCGTCTACATCGCGGTTGCGTTTCCCGTCTTCAGCGGCGTGGCCGCCAATGCCGATGGCACCATCAGCTTAAATCTCAAAGCTGCGCCGAGCTACACCTACGTTTTGGAAACCCGCGCAGATTTGTTTGCGCCGGGTGACTGGCTGCCGGTAGCCACCAACACCCTCGGTGCCGATGGCGTTTGGTCATTCACCGACAGCTCGGCCACCAATTTTCCGCAGCAGTTCTATCG
>TBL_comb47_HYPODRAFT_10000300_pt1 | contig 64699 bp, 62 predicted proteins | sample TroBogypolimnion_40_FD_10682 | JGI IMG/M metagenome (IMG submission 10682)
GTTTAGCTGTTTATAGCCTTTCATGAGTTTCCTCGTCTTTGGTCGGATTGAAAAAGCTCTGAACTATATCAGTTAAACCCTTTCAATTCTGTTAAAAATGAATTGCACTTATGAGTTGAATCTAAGGCTTTTTTCAATCCAAGCAAAGATGCTCGGTTAATCCTTTCTGCCATGTAAACGAATGAGTAGGGCGGCTTCATCTTGACTTAATCCGGAGTTTTGCATCAAATCGTTAACGTTAGCACCGTTACGAACTTGTTGTATGACTAAATTATAAGGATGGTTAGAGGATTCATTTGATGGCGTATTAATTCGGCTATTAACTTGATGTGTTGATTTTGTTGCTGTTATTTTTTTGTATAAATGGTTCATCTGTTGGTCAGTGATGCTTTTATAGTCGTCGATGCTTTGTGCAAAAGTGTATAGCTCGGTAATGTCATTGTTAAGATTTTGCATAAATTCGGTAAGGACTTGATAGTTGAACTTAAGTTTAAGATGCGAGCGAAATAATATTATCAATGCTATAGTATTAGTAACAACGACAATAGCTATGACGATCATCATAATATCGATGGAAATACAAGTGCTCATTAAACTATCTCGTCAATATGTTGGGCGGGTAGGGTCTTAGGTGTGTCTAAGGCAGATTTTTTTTTACGTAAATGTAGTTCTAAAAGGCAAGTGTCTTTAGTGACTTTACCCAATATTTTAATGAAGTAGACAGGAGGGATAGGTGCAACTTCTAACATGTTTACAGTCATTATTTTAGTTAGGACTGTTGTCATTATTAATGGCGGTAGGTGTCAAATTTAATAGCTGGGCTCGTTCTTCATCATTAGCACCATAACGAGCAAACGCTTGTGACATTAATACTAAAATCACCCGCCTATTTTTAAAGCGACCGTCTTCTGTTTTATTGTCATCTATAGGATGAAATTCACCGTAACCTATGGCTGATAATCGGGTTGGATTAACGCCTTCTTTAACAAATTCTTGTACGACAGTCGTAGCTCTTGCTGAGGACAAATCCCAGTTTGATGGGAACTGTGCTGTGTCTATAGGTATATTGTCAGTATGACCTTCTACATTAATAGCATTAGGGAGCGGATTAATGACTTCGACTATTTTTTTAAGTACAGGTTGTGATTTTTTAGATAAAATAGCTTCGCCACTTAAGAACAATAATTCACTATTCATTTCTAGGGCAATCCAGTAATCATTGCGCTTAACTGAAATGAGCTTGTCATTAATAAAAGTACCTAAGGCTTTTTCTAATTGCTCAGAGACTTTTTTTAATTGTTTTCTTTCTTTTAAGATACCTTCACTGAGTTTTCGTCGTTGATCGGAGTCCTCGGTAATCTGCACATCAACAGGATTAGGTATAGTGTTAAAAAGCACCATAGGGTTATCGAGTTGGATAGGAGAATATATTATGCTTGGAATGCTTGGAATGCTTGGAATGCTTGGAATGCTTGGAATGCTTGGTAGGATTTCTTTGTCTTCAGTAAATGGCGTTTCAACCAGATCATGAATAATCGCGGGGACGGGCTTATCTGAGTTTGAAAACGCACTCCCTAAGGAGTTCGTTAAGGATTTATATTTACCTTCATTGACTGATGATATTGAATACATCACTACAAAAAATGCAAATAATAGGGTAATAAAGTCAGCATAAGATACCAACCACCGGTCGTGGTTGCTAATCTCTTCTAAGACTTTATTTTTTCGTTTAAGCTTTGCCATTACTTATAGCTCGGTTTTGGTATTTAAATAACCATCTAGTTTTAGTTTAATATTGATTGGATTTTCGTTATTGGCGATGGCAGCAATCCCTATTGTAATCATTTCTCTGGCTTGATTTTCGAAATAAATATGAGATTTTAATTTGCTGGCTATCGGTAAAAATATTAAATTGGCGGAGGCAACTCCGTATATGGTTGATACAAAAGCAGTGGCAATACCTTTGCCTAAAAGAGACGGGTCTGCTAAGTTTTCCATGACATGAATTAAGCCCATAACGGCACCTAGAATACCGATAGTCGGTGCATAGCCGCCCATTGCATCATAAAGTCTGGCTGCTTGATAGTCTCTACTTTCTTTTGCGCTCATTTCTAGTTCTAATATATCTATGATCACCTCAGGATTATTGCCATCGACTAATAGTTGCAAGCCTTTTTGTGTAAAGGGATCTAAGTCGGCGTCGATAGAATTTTCAAGCACTAACACTCCTCTTTTACGAGAAACATTGCTCCAGTGAACTATTTGTGCGATTTGTGCTTCTAGGTCTATTCTTGCTGGTTTAAAAATCCATAAAAACATTTCCATGCTTCTTATAAAGATAGCGAGTGGAAACTGTAACAGCGTTGCGCCTAACGTGCCGCCAAATACAATGATAATGGCAGGGCCATTGATCAGCGAACTGATTAGCCCGCCTTCTAGTAAATTGCCCAGTAAAATGGCAATTATGCTGACCAGAATGCCTATGATGCTTAAAATGTCCATTACTTATCTGTCATCATGTTTGTTCGATTCTGTTATAAAAATTAAAAAGGTTTTCTTAAACTTGGTCAGCTTAATGATCTTGTATCCATTCAGACAGTCTCGATCGTAATCTTAGTAGCGCTTGGGTACTAATTTGACTGACTCTGGATTCACTAATATTTAAAACTTCACCGATTTCTCGTAAATTGAGCTCTTCATCATAATAGAGTGATATAACTAATTGCTCGCGTTCGGGCAGTTGTGCAATAGCGATGGCTAACGCTTTTTGAAAACCATCGCGCGTTAAGTCATCTAGTGGTTCTTTTAGGTTACTTATAGACTGGTCGCTGAAATGATTATCGGTATTAGTCAATTCATCGATACTAAATAAACGACAATTGACTGAATCTTGTAGTATATGATGATACTCTTCGATGTCTATACCTAAATACTCTGCTATATCGATATCTTTAGCTTCGTTTCCTGTTTTATTTTCAAGTAGGCGTATAGCATCGGTCACCATTCTTGATTTTTTATGTACTGAACGTGGCGTCCAGTCATTGCGACGTACTTCATCTAACATAGCGCCTCGGACACGAATGCCGGCATAGGTATCAAAGCTAGCTCCTTGGCTTGCATCATAATGCTTAATAGCCTCCAATAAACCTAACATGCCCGCTTGAATTAAATCGTCGACTTGAACAGAGTCAGGTAGCTTATTTAATAAGTGGTAGGCGATGCGTTTGACTAAGGGAGCATGTTGCATAATCTGTTCGTTAGGGTTGGCAGCCTTGACTGACTTATACGCAGCGACGGCGTTCATGGCATATCCGTTTGTGAGTCATATTGAATCATACGTTCAATAAAAAATTCAATATAACTGCCTGAGTGAAAGTTCATCGGCCAAGCATCGATCTTTTTTGCGATCAGTCTTATTGCTAGTGAGGCTTTGCTAACTGGATATGAAATGACTAGTGGGCTTTGTTTTTGAACAGATCTGCGTAAATTTTCATCAAAGAGTACTGAGCCTAAGAAGCGTAAAGTAACTTCAAGATAATGGTCGGTTACTTTGCTTAATTTTCTAAATAAGGCTTCGCCTTGTTCAGTCGTTCTAACCATATTGGTTATGATGTGAAATTTAGTTAAGCCATAATCTCGGTTAAGCAGTTTGATAAAAGCATAAGCGTCCGTTAGTGAGGTAGGCTCATCACAGACAACCACGATAACTTCTTGGCAAGCCCTAACAAAATTAACGACGCCAGCTGATATACCGGCAGCGGTATCTACAATAAGTACATCTAAGTCTTGATCGAGAGAGCTGAATGCGTGTACCACGGCTGTTTGTTCTTGGATTGAAAGTTCAGACATCTTTTGGATACCGGAGGCTCCAGGAATGACTCTTAAGCCATCAGGTCCATTGAGCATGATCTGATCTAGCGTTTTGTCACCCGATAATACATGAGAAAGATTAAATTTTGGATACATACCTAATAAGATATCAACATTGGCCAAGCCCATGTCAGCATCAAGTAGTACGACTTTTCTACCCATTTTAGCCAAAGATATACCTAGGTTTACGGATAAATTAGTTTTACCAACGCCACCTTTTCCACTGGCTACGGCGATGACTCGAACTGGTTTTTGGTTGTTCATATTGTTTATTCCGGCTGCTTGGGTGGGTTGCTTATGCATAAGCTTTTGTCATGCCGATATCAAAATCCTCGTATTCATCATCGTCATTTTCAGTTAATAATTCGCTGGCGCAATACTCAATTAATGTCTGAGCGTTAGGACGATGGATATCTTCAGGGACTTGTTGACCATCGGTAATAAAAGATAGTGGTAGATTGTTTTCTATAATAGAGGAAATGGCCGCACCAATTGAAACAGCTTCATCAAGTTTAGTCAAAATACTCGCTTGTGGTTCAAATATGGCAAAAGCTTTAATAATGGCATTCATGGCTTTGTATTCTGTTGATGCCGACATGACTAGATAAAAGCTGATATATAAGCCGTTTTGTTGTAGTGTGTTGATTTGTTCAACTAGTTTCATGTCCCTTTGACCCATTCCGGCAGTATCAATAAGAATCAGACGCTTATCTGCAAAGCTGTTAATAAGGTGGCGTAATTCTTGAGCGTTTGAAGCGACTCGAACGGGAATGTTAAGAATGCGCCCATAAGTATTGATTTGCTCATGAGCACCAATACGATAATTATCGGTAGTAATTATCGCTACCTGATTGGCTCCGTGTTTTAAAATAAAGTTGGCGGCTAGTTTGGCAATAGTCGTTGTTTTTCCTGCCCCCGTAGGGCCTACCAAAGCTATGATACCGCCATTTTCTAGTAAGTCATAGGTCGCGATAGGCAGTACTTTTACTAACATTTCCTGTGCCTTCATTAAAGCCGATTCTAGGTCACTATGGTTCGTAAAATGTTCAGCCACCATGGTACTTAGTTTTTTTGAAATACTCATATCCATTAAGCGTTGCTGTAATTCATTTCGTAGAGGTGTTGCTTTCGAAATATGAGTTCGACCAATATTGGCCAGCTTAGTGTCCATGGTTGTTCTGAGGTATTTTAATTCTTGACTCATATCTAAGAGCAACTTATCGGATAAACTGGTTTGTTTCTCAGTCAAGTTAGATATTTTTAAAGATGTCTCCATAGAGACAGGTGTGGATGTTTTAGTGGGTGTTGCTAGCTCTTGTTTTTCACGTATTTGTATTTTTTCGGCATAGCCAACATATTGGTCAATATTTTGGCGCATAGGCTTTTCAGTGGCGTTAGCTGCAGCCATTTTTTGTTTTCTTTCATTTTCTAAGAGTTGTAGGCGTTTTTTGGCAGCGTCGAAATTGGGCAGGATAACTTTTTTAACTTTACTTGCTGTTGATTCTTTTTCATCGGCTGTTTGTTCGTTTAATTTAGTATGAATAGCTTGTTCATCAAAATCTTGCGCGGCAATAATTTCGATACCACCATCAACGGTTTTGTTTGACATAATAACGGCATCTGCACCTAACTCTTCTTTGACCATACGCATTGCTTGGCGTATATCCGCTGCAAAAAAACGTTTAATTTTCATTATGCCACCTCATCTATTATGTACGTCGTCCGACCGTTGAAACGACTTTTATCTGACGATCTGAAGGTATTTCATTGTATGCCAGAACATGTAATGCAGAGATTGAATGACGAACAAATCGTGCTAACCAAGGACGGATATAAGAAGACACTAGTAATACAGGTGTTTGTCCTTCCATTTCCATTTTTTGCGTACTTTCTTGTAATGATGTATGCATTTGTTCTGCGAGTCCCGGTTCAATGCCAGCGCCATTCTCTCCTGCTGTCTGTAAAGACTTATGCAATAACTGTTCCAACTCGTAGTCTAGTGTAATGACAGGTAGTTCATTTTGTATGCCACTGATTTCATGGATAATTAATCTTCCTAGTGACGTCCGTACCGCAGACGTTAAGATGTCAGGATCTTGACTCTTGACTCCATACTCCGCCAAAGTTTCGGCAATAGTGCGCATGTCTCGGATGGGGACGCGTTCTTGTAGCAAGTTTTGTAGTACTTTAACGACTAAGCCTAAGGGTAGTGTTTTTGGAACTAGGTCTTCTACTAATTTAGGTGCTGATTTAGCGAGATTCTCAAGTAATTTTTGTGCATCTTCATAGCCGAATAATTCATGGGCATGCGTTTGTAAAATTTGGCTCAAATGCGTGGCTATAACGGTGCCTGGGTCAACGACTGTATAGCCTAAGGTTTGGGCGTGATCTTTTTGATTGGGATCTATCCATACGGCATCTAGGCCGAAAGCGGGATCCTTACATTCTTTGCCTTGTAGTGTTCCGAACACTCGACCTGGATTAATGGCCATTTCCATTTCTGGCATGATTTCAGCTTCTCCTATGGTAACGCCCATCAATGAAAGAGTATAAGCGGTTGGATTTAGATCAAGGTTGTCGCGAATATGTACGGACGGAATTAAAAAGCCGAGTTCTTGTGATAATTTCTTTCGTACGCCTTTAATACGAGTCATTAATTGCCCTCCTTGGTTTTTGTCGACTAAGGGTATTAATCGATAACCTATTTCTAAGCTAATAATATCAACAGGCATAACATCATCCCAACCTAGTTCCTTAACCTCTGGGGTGGCTTGTTCTAAAGCTAATGGCGCATTGTTATCGATGAGGTGGGCTGTTTTATGTCGCTTATCAATAAAGTAAGCGGAACCGGCTAATGCTGACGACAGTAATATAAATACCATATTAGGCATGCCAGGAATAATACCTAATGCACCGATAACAGCAGCGGTAATCATGAGCGCTTTAGGGTTATCAAATAATTGAGTGCTGACTTGTTGGCCAATATTTTGTCCACTACTGCCTACTTTGGTGACGACCAAGGCTGAGGCAGTTGATAATAGCAATGAGGGTATTTGTGCAACTAAACCGTCGCCTATGCTTAACAGCACATAAACTTTACCTGCGTCGGCAAAGCCCATGTCGTGTTGGCCTACGCCGATGGCTAAACCACCAATCATATTAACAAATAAAATAATAATACCGGCGATAGCATCGCCTCGAACAAATTTACTAGCACCATCCATAGAGCCATAGAAATCAGCTTCAGTTGCCACTTCTGCGCGGCGTGATCGCGCTTCATCTTGGGTAATTAAGCCGGCATTTAAATCTGCATCTATGGCCATTTGTTTACCAGGCATGGCATCTAAGGTAAAACGAGCGCCCACTTCGGCGACTCGACCTGCGCCCTTGGTAACTACCATGAAGTTAATGATGACTAGAATAGTAAAAACGACTAAGCCGACGGCAAAATTACCGCCGATGACAAAGACACCAAAAGCCTCGATAACTTTACCAGCAGCATCTCCCCCATTATGACCATTTAATAATACAACACGTGTTGATGCGACATTCAATGCCAAGCGTAAGAGTGTCGCCAACAGTATAACCGTAGGGAAAGCTGCGAATTCTAGTGGTTTAAGGGTGTAAACAACCACGAGTAAAATAATTAATGAGAAAGCGATATTAAACGTAAATAACAGATCTAGTAAAAATACCGGCAAAGGCAACATGAGCATTGCCAAGATCATCACGATGACTAATGGCGCGCCTAACTCGGCTTTGCCAAGCAGCTTTAATGCTGCGGTTACTTTGCTATAAAACATGGTTATCTACTCTGTTTAAAGTCATCTGGAATTTTAATGTTTTCCGGTGGTAGTGGTTCATCCCAATGGTTTTTTTTTGCAATATTTAATTGATAAATATAGGCCAGTACTTGGGCGACCGCTAAAAATAGTTCTTTAGGGATTTCTCGATCTATTTCGGTGGAATAATATAAGGCTCTAGCCAATGGTGGCGACGCAACTAATGGCACGTTGGCGTCAGCTGCTAATAAGCGGATTTGAGCGGCCATTAAATCAACACCTTTGGCAATGAGTTTGGGTGCGCCATTGGAATTTTGATCGTATTGTAAAGCTACCGCATAGTGAGTTGGGTTAGTCACTATGACATCTGCTTTTGGCACTTGAGTCATCATTTTGTTTTGTGCCATTTCCATACGGACTCTGCGTTGCTGTGCTTTTACTTCGGGACGTCCTTCCGATTCTTTCATTTCGTCTTTTATTTCTTGCAAGGTCATTTTTAATTTTTTACTGTGATCCCATAGTTGGTAGGGCACGTCAAACATTACTACGATAATTAATGATACACTGAGTATCATAAAGCACATTGAAATCAGCGAGAGTCCATGATGGATAGATTGTTCTAAGGGTTCAGCACCTAAGCCAATAAGTTCCCTGAGTATGTTCTTACATAAGACAAAGGCGACGGTAAAAACGAGTAGAAATTTGAGTAGCGCTTTGATCATTTCAATTAAGCCACGCATAGCAAATAATCTCGGGATGCCTTTAATAGGATCGAGTCTTTCTAATTGAGGTGCTAATGATTCTAGGCTAAATATCCAACCACCTAGTGCTAATGGGGCCGCGATTGCTGCGATGACCATAATGCTAATAAAGGGCATAATGAGCATAACGGCATCAACCATCACTTGTTTAAAATAAACAATGGGGCTAAGAGCATCAAAAAGTATGCTTCGACTGAGTTGGAACTGGGTTCGCATGATGGTTATTAAACCATGACCTATCTGGCCTCCCATTGTAAGAAATAGGGTAGCGCTGGTAATGAGCATGACAAAGGTGTTCAATTCCTTAGACCTGGCAATTTGACCTTTTTTTTGGGCGTCGTCGAGACGCTTACTGGTAGGTTCTTCGGTTTTTTCTTGATCGGAATCTTCGGACATATTTTAGTGGATGATGGTTATAAAAAACACAGACTATTTTTATAGTTTTACTAATTGCCCTATCACGTTATAAGAGTCTGTTAATATGCCGGAAAATTGATTTAATGCATCCGGTAATGTGATCCAAATCAATACCATTCCTAGTATTAACGTGATGGGAAAACCGACTGAAAAAATATTCAATTGTGGTGCTGCCCTCGCTGCAACACCAAAACTAATATTAACCAGTAGTAGGCTAATAATAACCGGCATTGCAAGCAATAACCCCCCAGAAAACATGCGACTACTCCACGTAATAATGGTCCAAATATCTGCTTTGACGAGTCCGTTTATGTCAATAGGCAAGCTGGTAAAGCTATCGAGTAGCATTTGTATTAATAGTAAGTGACCATTTAAACTGAGAAAAAGTAAAGTGCTGGTAATAGTATAAAGTTGCCCAATAACCGGTGCTTGCTGCCCACTTTGCGGATCGACCATGGCGGCAAAGCCGAGCCCCATACTTGCGGCAATACTTTCTCCTGCAAAAAGAACAATAGAAAAAACCATCTGCATAATTAAGCCTATGGATAAACCTATAAATATTTGTGCAACACTGACCATCATGCCTTCGTAGCTAAATATTTCAATCGCTTGAAAAGGCGGTAGCACGGGCATCATCGCAAAGGTGATTGCTAAGGAAAACAGTAGTCTAATTCGAGCGGGTACTGCTTGAATACTAAAAAGTGGCATAGCAACAAACATGGCACTGATGCGTAGTAATGGCCAGACAAATGCCGCAACATATCCAAGTATTTGAGTTTCAGTAAAATTCACAGATTAGCCAATTAATGTTGGGATATCTCTTATTAAGGTCTGAAAGTAATCGAGAAATAATTGCAACATCCATGGTCCCATAATTAATAGCACTAGTCCGATCACTATTAACTTAGGTACAAATGTCAATGTTGATTCATTAATCTGTGTAGCTGCTTGAAACATAGCAATAATTAAGCCTATTGCTAAGGAAGGTAGCAATACGGGGGTTGTCAGCTTGATCGCAACGATCATTGCATCTTGACTGACCCTGTAAATGATTTCTGGTGTCATGATTTTGACGTCTCTCTAACTAACATAAAAACTAGCGGCTAACATTTCCATAATTAAAGACCATCCATCGGCTAAAACAAATAGCATTATTTTAAAAGGCAGGGATATTATCATTGGAGACAACATCATCATCCCCATAGACATGAGTACGCTGGCAACAACAAGGTCAATAATCATAAAAGGCAAGAAAATTAAGAAGCCTATTTGAAATGCTGTTTTTAATTCGCTGGTGACATAAGCTGATAATAACAATGAAAAGGGAACGTCTTCGGCAGATTGTAAATCTGGATTTCCTGAGATTCTGATAAAGAGTTGTAAATCAGATTCGCGGGTTTGTTTTTGCATAAACTCACGGAAGGGCTCAGAAGCCTTGGTTAATGCGGTAGGTGCATCAATTTTTTCTTCCATATAGGGTTGAATCGCTTCGGTATTAACTTTTTCGAATACTGGTGTCATGATAAATATAGTTAAAAATAGCGATAAGCCTAATAGTACTTGATTGCTAGGTGCTTGGCCTGTTCCTAGTGCTTGTCTGAGTAAACTTAAAACGATCATGATACGGGTAAAGGAGGTCATAGTCAGTAATAGTGCCGGCAGAACTGTCAATAGAGTCATGAGGCCTAGTATCTGTAGAGTAACACTATAGGTTTGAGCTCCTTGTTTGTTAGTGGTTACGGTGACGGCATCAATGCCTGCGGTTGCGTATGCCGGTATCTCAAAAAAGAAAAAGGCAGCGATAATGATAATTAGCCAAAATAAAAGTCGACTTCGCATTAGGATGGCTCGTTTCGATTATATTCAGGTCTAGCGCTTATTGCCTGTAGTAATTTTTGCGCAAAACCGTTGGCTGTTTCTGTTGTCATTGTGGGTTCTTTAATAAGGCAATCATCGCCCTCTAAAACGTGTAAAGTTTCAATGCGTCCAGGTGTTATGCCAAGAATAAGTTGTTTCTTACCTACTTGTAGTAAGATAACTTTTTCACGTAATCCTAAGGGAATACCTCCAACAATACGCATTTTTTCTGCGCTATTTGCAGTCGAGGCGTTTAGTTTACGTAACGCCCAAACACAAACAAAGAAAATACTTAAGACGATGACTAAGCCTATGCCCCATACGCTAATATCGGTAGAGGTAATAGTTTTTGCCGTTTGTTTTTGAACATCAGCCTCAGAGATTGCGGTGTTAAACGATAGGTATAAAAATATAAGACTAAGCCAGCGCTGTTTTATGTGAGTTTGCATTAGGTAAGTCTTTTAACGCGTTCAGATAGACTGATGACATCAGTTAATCGAATGCCAAATTTATCATTAATAACAACAACTTCACCGTGAGCAATTAGGGTGCCATTGACTAAAATATCTAAAGGTTCTCCAGCAAAACGGTCAAGCTCAACAACAGATCCTTGATTTAGCTGTAAAAGGTTTCTGATATTAATTTGTGTTCGACCAATTTCCATAGAAAGCGTCACGGGTACATCTAAAATAACATCTAAATTAAGTTCGTCATTTAACGATTCTGATGACGATGACTGCTCATTAGTTATATCAATATCTTCAAAGGCTGTCGCTTTAATTTCATCAATATTTACAATAGGTTCTTCGCTCATTTTTTAATCCTACCTTTCGTTATAGTTAAACCATAAGCCGTTGCTATGATTTTATATGGTTTTGTTTTAACTGATCAATGATCTGTACTGCATAATAACCTTCAGATGAGCAAGCCTTACCTGAAAAAATAGGGATTCCTTCTGCCATAAGTTGCACTGTTTTTGGTAGGTCAACCGGTATGACATCACCTACTTTTAACTGCAATACTTTTTTTATGGATAGCGTTTTCTCAACAAGAATACTATTTATGTCGACTCCTGCGTCTAACACTACGTTACGTAAGGCAATTCTCCATTGAAGATCATGTTGATGACTGTCATCGTCAATAGTCACTAATAAAGCTCTGATAGGTTCAACCATAGAGTAGGGCATGACAATATCTATGTTACCTGAACCGCCTTCTAGTAAAATATTAACTGAAGAGATCATGACAATTTCTTCAGTTCCGGCAATACTAGCAAAACTTGGATTTATTTCTGAGCTGAGGTATTCAAAGTTGAGCTCCATAATAGGCTCCCAAGCCTCTTTAAGATTGCTAAAAATCATATCGATAAGAATTTGAATGACGCGCATTTCAGTTAGTGTGAATTCTCTTGTTTCTGGATTACTTTTATAGGCGTGGATTCCACCACCAAAAAAATTATCGACAGTCGTAAAAATTAAATTAGGCTCTATGACTATTAGGGCTCGGCCTCTTAACGGAGAAAAGCGAATAATATTTAAATTGATGGGGATTCTTAGGCCATCAGTGTATTCACCGAACTTCTTAATTTGTATGCCAGATAAAAATATTTCTGGCGAACGATGTAGAAACTTGAATAAGGAGGCTCGTAAATATTTAGAGAAGCGTTCATTAATCATCTCAAGTGTTGGAATACGCCGACGGACAATTCTGTCTTGACTACTAAAGTCGTAATCTTTAGCGATACCTTTATCGTGGAAGTCATCTGCCCCTATTTCAAAATCACCGTCATCAACACCTCTTAGCAGAGCGTCAATTTCTTCCTGTAAAAGTAAGTCACTCATATGTTGTCGCGTTACAAATAAAGTAAAAAAATAGCTATTTAATCCAGTAGCTTAAAGCCGGGTTTTTGTTTTTGTCTTCATTAGTTGATAGCTGGTAAGGAATATCAAATATCTGGTACTAGCATAACAAGAGTTAGATCAATGTTTCACTAAAAATATTGACGGGGTTATATATTTAATATAAAACAATAAATATTGACATGATCGGTAGTACCTTTTAGGTTAAATGGAATATGTACCTTAAATCAGGCAGAAAAGAGAGTTAATTATGAATATTGAAGGTGTGAGTTTATCGTCGTCAGTGAATGGGTCTTCTAAAGGAGGGGCGACTTCTTTACCTGAAAATGGCGTCGCTCCTGATTCGTTCTCTACTACATTAACTGGGCAAGTGGATTTGTTAAATAAGACCAGCCCAGAGAAAAGCTCACCTCAATCAGTAAAAAGTACGTCCCCATCTTTGCCTAATGATACAGTGAAAAATATGGATGGCGTGTCGCAAAGTAAAATCGGCGAGGACATTTTTTCTAACTTGTTGATTAACAAGCCATCGATAAGCTATCAACAAAACACAGTGCTTGTCACTGGTAAGAATCTGGATCTTCAATCTAAATTACAGGCCTTAACTGCAGGGGAAAAATCAGCGCCAGTCAGTAGCGCACCTGACTCTATCACCATTGCACAAAATATGAGTGCAGCGATGACCACTCATGCTCAAGCTACCACCAGCACCCAGTCTGATAAAGCAGCCGCAGTATCGACGTTAAAAGATGCGTCAAAACCAATCACGCCGAATACTATGCCTGAGGTGATGGGCGCTAATGCTCAAGCTACTACCAGTGCTCAGTCTGATAAAGCAGTTGCAGCATCGACGTTAAAAGATGCGTCAAAACCAATCACGTCGAATACTATGCCTGAGGTGATGGGCGCTAATGCTCAAGCTACTACCAGTGCTCAGTCTGATAAAGCAGTTGCAGCATCGACGTTAAAAGATGCGTCAAAACCAATCACGTCGAATACTATGCCTGATGCCATAGCTCTTGCACAAAACATGAGTGCAGTCATAGCAACTAATGCTCAGGTCACTACGAGTATCCCAGCTGATAAAGCAACTGCGTCATCGACGTTAAACGATGCGCCAATACCCACTATGTCGGATATTATGCCTGATGCCATGGCTGTTGCACAAAACATGAGTGCAGTCATGACCATAAATGCTCCAGTAACGACTAATATCCCGTCTGATAAAACATCAACAATGTTAACAGAGACACAAAATAAGGCCGCGGCTATGCCTTCAAGTGATCTAGGTGTTGTTGCTAGTGATTCTCTACAGAAAGAAGCCGCTCCTAATCAGTCCGCTCAAAGTGGACAGGCATCTGATTTACCATCCTTTGACACTCTATTAAGCTCTGAAAAAACACTGGCAGTTAAAGATTTGCTAACAACGTCAGATGCTGGTCAAGTAGCAACGGGTGTTTCTAGGGATATAGCTGGAGCGCAGCAGCCAATTATCACTAATAAAATTGAGAGTCCAGTGCTGACGAAACCGTTAACGCATCCTGAATGGAGTAAGGATTTAGGTAATCAAATTATATGGATGAATAGCAAAGAACTTTCTACAGCAGAGATTAAAATGAACCCTGAGCATCTTGGTCCGATATCTGTTCGTATCGATCTTACTCAAGATCAGGCATCTGTAGAATTTACCGCACAACATGCTGCGGTTAAAGAGGCTCTTGAGGCCTCTATTCCAAAGTTACGTGAAATGTTAGGTACTCAGCAACTCAACTTAACGAATGTTACTATTTCACAAAGTACCACGTCAGATCAAGGTCAATCACAATCACCTTACCAATCTTTTTCAAGAACACCAGAACGTCAAGAGCAAGGAACAGAGGGTGTTGCTGGACTTAGTGAAGAGGCTGTAGCTAACCGCGTCGTTGTTAATAAAGGCTTGTTGAGTGTCTATGCCTAGGAAACTGCCCAAGAATAGACAATCCACCAGGCTGGATTCCTGGCTACGATTTCTATTCCCGAACAGCCTCCTAGTGTTGAATACTATGTACATTAAGACCGATGACATGTTGTCAAAACGGACTCTTAATTAAGGAGGTTGGTAAATTATCAATCAATTTAACTACGTGTCAGAGTCGATGAGGGCTTACAATGTAGTAGGTTATCCACAGATAACTTTAAGCATTGAAATGTACTTAATAGACCTTTATTGATAAAGTTCCACTTGTTTTGACAAGAAAAAAAAGCGCTTAGAAAAGCACGCATTAACTATAACCCCATAATCAGTTGTCAGATTGATCTAACCAGTATTTTAGTAATGAGTAACAATATGGCGTTGCCGTGCATCTTAATCGTTGATGATAACAAAACAAGCTCTTTACAACTGGAAGCTATCCTTCGTTTTATGGAGTATCGAGTAGAAACGGCAGATTCATCAAGTTATGAGAATTTAGTCGGAAAACTAGATCAGTTCTTCGGTATTTTTTTAGGTCAGGGACTTAATCAAAAAGACAAGATTATTTCTGATATTGTTAATAATGCTGCGAGCAATATTGCCATTATTCTTGTTGTTGACAAAGGCAGTGATAAAAACACCCAATATCAGCTCATTATAAATGAGATGATAATCAAAGATTCTCTTCATAAGGATAGTTTTCAAGTTTTGGAGTGGCCTTTTACTTATGCTGATTTAAAGCCTATAGTCACCAAGATGGACTCCTTTAATTATGCGTCTAAAAATACGCGTCAACCCCCCGCTGTTCAACGTAGTACTATAGATCGTCGCGGCTATGAACGCCGTTTTTACGCGCTGGATCGATTAAAGGGCAATAGCCAGCTTATTATTAATATTCGACAAGCCATTGTTCAAGTTGCTGAATCAGATGCGACGGTTTTAATTTTAGGTGAATCAGGAACCGGCAAAGAACTTATTGCTAGAGCTCTGCATGACGCTTCTTTGCGGCAATCAAAATTATTTGTGCCTATTAATTGCGGCGCGATTCCAAGTGAGTTATTAGAGAGTGAATTGTTTGGACATGAAAAAGGTGCCTTTACGGGAGCATTAAGCACTAGACAAGGACGTTTTGAAATGGCAGAAGGAGGAACTCTTTTTCTGGACGAAATCGGTGATATGCCGATGGCCATGCAAGTTAAGTTATTACGCGTTTTGCAAGAGCGTACATTTGAGCGTGTAGGTAGTAACAAAACGATTTGTTGTGATGTCAGGATTATTGCTGCTACACATAGACATCTAGCTGAAGAGATTAAAGAGAGCCGGTTTAGAGAAGATTTGTTTTATCGACTTAATGTATTTCCTATTGAAGTACCTCCTTTAAGAGATAGAACTGAAGATATACCTTTGTTAGTTCATGAAATTGCGGCTTGTTTGGAGGCAAGTAATCGTTGTGGTGTAAAGTTTACTAAGGCGTCATTGGCTGTTCTCATGCAACATGATTGGCCAGGTAATGTTAGGGAGTTGGCTAATTTAATTGAGAGGATGAGTATACTTTATCCTAATGGTTATGTTGACGTAATGAATTTACCTGAAAAATTCAAAGACTATAAGTTACCCTCTAACATAGAGATGGCGACAGATATTTTTGATATTGACAGTGTTGATGTCTCTAATGACTCACTGATTAATGATGCTATGGCTTCAGTATCGACTGGTTTAGCTCAGTTACCTGAGCAGGGTCTAGATTTGAAGGAATACTTAACGATGATGGAGGGCGATTTAATACGTCAAGCCTTGCAAGAGTGTAATGGTGTTGTTGCTCATGCTGCAAAGCGCTTGAATATGAGGCGTACCACATTAGTAGAGAAATTACGCAAAATAGATGTTCAAAAATAAAGCGCTAGGCCGGATAAGCAAAGTGCTTCCGGCATCAACGATGGATGCGTGCAGCTGAGCCACCCCACACAAACTGTTTTCGCTTAACTTAATGGCGTGATGTTCTGCTTAGTAATGCTGAGGTGACGCTCTGTGTCACGCAAAAAGCTTACACTACTGCTTTCTCTGGTCTTACGTTGGTAACTATTAGGAGAAAAACTTTTTCAAATGCGTCCTTTGTGAGAGCTTCGCATGTACTGTAGGTCATATTTTTGACAGTAGTCATTTGTCTAAAAAGTGATTATGTGGGGTTGGGGGTGCTTAAATAATAGTTTCGATAGGTTTTATTGAACAATGCCAAAATATGGCATTAATAATGCTTATAGTTATGGAAAGTTTAAGGAAACCAAGGAATCCAGATGAGTGATATGAATGTAAATCAAGTGCTAGCACAAATGCGAGCAATGTCCCTACAAGCCAGCGCCCCTATACAGGCACCTACTGGCAATTCAGATTTCTCTGCTTTATTACAACGGTCTATAGCGGCTGTTAACAACACTGAACAGCACGCCGGAAAAATGGCGGCAGCCTTTGAAACAGGTGCCGCAAACGTCAGCTTAACGGATGTTATGGTGGCTCAACAAAAATCTAGTGTTTCTTTTCAAGCGACGTTACAAGTTAGAAACAAATTAGTTGAAGCTTATAAAGATGTTATGAATATGCCTATGTAGCTAAACATCACTCTTTTGAGTTATAGGGCGGCTCTAGGAAAATTAGTCAAAGGATAGACCCTAAATATTGTGATTAAAAATGAGCGAACAAAACAGTAATGATTTAGTGCCAACAACAGGCATACAGCAGACTTTAGTAGCAAAGAGTGATGTTCATCCTGCTATGAAAGGCTTGTCTGAGTTAACGATGGGACGTCAACTTGGATTAATGCTGGGTTTGGCTCTTAGCGTTGCAATTGGTATTGCCATTGTTATGTGGTCTCAAGTACCTTCGTATGGAAGATTGTTCTCAGAAATTGGTGAAAGTGATATTACTGAAGTGATTGCCATCCTTAATACTCAGGGTATTAAGTATAAAGTTGAAGCGGGTTCTGGTGCCATTATGGTTCCTACCGATCAAGTTAATGAGGTAAAACTCAAATTGGCAGGCTTAGGGTTACCAAAAAGTAATAGCATAGGCTATGAATTGCTGGATAAGGATCCTGGTTTTGGTTCCAGTAAAAGTGTTGAAATGATCCGTTTCCAACGAGCATTGGAGGGTGAGATCGCACAAACTATTATGTCAATACAAAGTGTGAAAACGGCTAGAGTGCTATTGGCTATTCCACCGCAATCTGTATTTGTTCGCGATCGAAAAAAACCTAGCGCCTCTGTTGTTATTGGTTTATATCAAGGACGAATATTAGATAAAGGTCAAATTGAATCGATTATTCATTTAGTCGCTTCTAGTGTGCCTCAGTTAGAGGCCGAGCAAGTCACCGTCGTTGATCAAAAAGGCCGGCTGTTAAATAGCAATGATTCTTCATCGACTAGTTATTTGACCTCAAAACAATTTGAGTACAAAAAGAATGTTGAAGAGCATTTAATGGAAAGTATCGGCAATATTTTGTCACCGTTGGTGGGCGATGGTATGCGTGTACAAGTCTCCGCTGATGTAGATTTTACAGAAACCGATAAAACCCAAGAAATGTTTAATCCACAGTCATCGGTTTTAAGAAGTGAACAAACATCCGAAGAAAAAAACGCTAATAACGCTATTCAAGGCGTTCCAGGTGCGTTATCAAATCAACCAACGGCCGCAGGCGCGGCTCCTGATCTGTCGGCTACACCTGCTGCACCAACCCCTGCGAATCCTATCAATACGCCTAATACACCGAACACCGCAAGCACTGCAAATACAGCAAACACAGGCGATACAGGTTCAAGTTCAAAAAACGCTACGCGAAACTTTGAGCTTGATAAAACCATCACTCGTACACGACTGGCGACTGGCGTATTACGAAGGCTCTCGGTTGCCGTAGTGGTTGATGACAGACACAAAATACAAGAGGATGGTAAGATAGGCCAAGAACCCTATAAACCAGAAGACATCAATCGCTTTACTGATTTAGTAAAGCAGGCGGTAGGTTTTGACGGTGCTAGGGGTGATCAAGTGACGGTCAATAATGTGGCTTTTAAAATACCTGATGCACTAGAAGCTTTGCCTGAAATTCCTCTGTGGCAACAAGGCTGGTTTCTTGAAATAATGAAGAAAGTTGCGGCAGGACTAACGGTCATTCTGCTCATATTTTTTGTACTTCGTCCCGTGATGCGTAGTCTTGCAGGTACCGTTTTACTCGAGCAAGAGATCGAAGCTTTAAAGGAGCAAGCCTTGATTGCAGTCGCTGAAAATGATGTTAATAACAAGGATCCTTTAGCGCTTCCTGAGGCGACTCCTGTTCCTGGTTTGGCGCGACAAGATTCAGAAATGTTACCTACTCATATGGATGATTTATTGTTAATTGACGTGCCTCATAGCTATGAGGCACGTTTAGAATATTTACAGCGGGTTGTTGATAACGATCCGAAATTAGTCGCTCAAGTTATTAAAAGATGGGTTAGGTAAACATGGCTAGAGAGTTAAGCAAAGCTGAACGTGCGGCTTTATTATTATTTTCATTAGGTGAAGAAAGAGCGGCAGCGGTTCTAAAGCATATCGAACCTAAAGATGTGCAAGTGATTGGTTTCGCGATGGCTCGATTAGCCGATATATCGCCAATCATGGTTGATGATGTCCTTGAAGAAATCATAATGGCTATAAAAAACCTATCTTCATTGGGTATAGAGTCTGATGGCTATATACGTAAAATGTTGGTTCAAGCCTTAGGTGAAGAAAAAGCGAGTGGCATCATTGAACGCATTTTTGTTAGCAGTGGTGGCAAAGGTATAGAGCAACTAAAGTGGATGGATACGTTGTCGGTCGCCGACTTAGTTAGGCTTGAACATCCCCAAATTGGAGCTATTATTTTGTCGCTACTGGGTAGCGACAAAGCCTCAGAAGTTATGTCTAGGTTGCCTGAAAATATACGCTCTGATTTACTCATTAGAATTGCAACTATGCAAGGTGTACAACCCTCTGCTTTACGCGAATTAGATGAAATCATGGAGAAACAATTAAGCGGCAGTGAAACCGTAAAAGCAACACTACTGGGAGGTATTGAGGCGGCTGCAAATATCTTAAACTTTATGGATGGTGGCATCAGTAGTAATGTGTTGGCAGAGGTTTCTGAAAATGATGCTGAATTGGCGATAAAGATTCAAGATAAAATGTTCGTGTTTGAAGATTTGAGTTCTATGAGTGCAAGTGCTATGCAAATCATCTTACGTGAAATTCAAACAGGTCAGTTGTTATTAGCACTGCGAGGAGCCAGTGAAGAACTTAAAACGAAGATATATACCAATATGTCTAAACGGGCAGCTGATATATTGAAAGATGATTTAGAGGCTTCACCACCCGCTAAATTAAGTGATGTGGAGTTTGCACAGAAAGAAATATTAGGCGTAGTTAAAGGACTGATAGATGTCGGAACTATTAAATTAGGTGAAACTGCCGATGACCTCATCTAATGCATCAGGATTTTCAGAGGCTGAGTTAGAGTCCTTAAGTGTTTGGCGTCTCCCAGACGTGCCTTCTGGAAAGATAAAAACGGCTGATATTTTTGAACCTGTATCACCCGAATTAGTGGTTTCATCTAAAGCATCAAGATTTTTAGATGCTAGATTGAAATCATTAGATGAGGGGCGTCTGTCGGATATGCCCTCTGAAAATAGTATCGCGCCCCATGTTTTTGAATCCGTATCGGGATCTTCCATTAAGACGTCAGGATTTTCAGATACTGAGCTAGAATCACTAAGCGTGTGGCGTATGCCGAATATTCCCTCTGGAAATAGGGCGAATTCTACCCTTTTTGAGCCAGTACCCCTGTCGGTTTTAACCGTTGATGACATTGAACTTATGCAAAAGCAGGCTTATGACGAGGCTTTTGCACAAGGTAAAGAAGAGGGGTATAGCGAAGGGCATAGCCAAGGACTTAGCAATGGATTTGATGAGGGTTTTAAGGACGGTCTTAATAAAGGATCAGCCCAAGGCTATGAGGAAAATCTACATATATTGCAAGCTAAGGCAGCTGAATTTAATCTTATACTTGACGCATTAGGCGAGCCTTTTAAAACCCTTGACACGGAAGTTGAGCAAGAGTTGATTAAGATTGTCATTGCCATAGCGACTCAGGTTATTTATCGTGAAATTAAATTAGATCCTGAACTAATTCTGGCCGTAGTTAGGGGTGCTATAAAAGCATTACCTTTATCGGCACAAAAAATTAACTTACATTTGCATCCTGAGGATGCTCAGTTGGTGCGCTCTGCCTTTGAATTAGATGAGCCATCGGCTATCTGGGTCGCTATCGAAGATCCTTCGATTAGCCGAGGAGGTTGTATGGTCGATACGGATATTTCGCATATTGATGTCACAGTTGAAAAAAGAGTGGCAGTGGTTATAGCGACATTATTGAATGGAGAACAAGGACAGGATAGCGACTCGTGATTCCAGTTATAGATAGATCAGCACTTTGGTTGCAGCAATTAAAACCTTACTCACAAAAATTAACACAAACTCCAGAGCTAGTTGTTGAGGGTAAGTTATTTCGAATGGTTGGCCTAACCTTAGAGGCTGTCGGATGTAGAGCCGCCATTGGCTCACGTTGTCGAGTGGAGACTAAGGCTGGAAAAACCATCGAAGCGGAAGTGGTGGGGTTTTCTGGGGAGCGTTTATTCTTGATGCCAACGGGTGAATTGTATGGGCTAGAGCCAGATTGTCGTGTGATCCCTTTGGGTAAAGCTAGCTTAGCCAAGGTGGGTTATAGCTTATTGGGTCGCGTCGTTGATGGCGCGGGTAATCCTTTAGATGACAAGGGACCACTTAAAATAGAAGCGCAAATTTCTCTTAATGGTGAACCTATTAATCCTTTGTCGAGAAAGCCTATACGAGAACCTTTAGATGTTGGTGTTAGAGCGATTAATTCCATTCTTTCAGTAGGGCGGGGGCAACGTATAGGCTTGTTTGCCGGTACCGGTGTAGGTAAGAGTATTCTCTTAGGTATGATGACTAAATTCACCAACGCTGACATAGTTGTCGTGGGCTTAATTGGTGAACGAGGCCGAGAAGTAAACGAATTTGTACAAAAGATACTCGGCGAAGAAGGTCTTAAAAGAGCGGTTGTTGTGGCCACTCCCGCCGATTGCCCTCCGTTGATGCGCGTTCATGGTGCATTATTGGCAACCAGTATCGCTGAATATTTTCGCGATCAGGGGCGTGATGTATTGTTATTAATGGACTCTTTAACTCGATTTGCACAAGCACATCGAGAAATTGCTTTGGCTATTAACGAGCCTCCTGCAACAAAGGGCTATCCACCTTCGGTATTTGCAAAATTACCGCATTTAGTAGAGCGTGCCGGTAACGCTAACCTAGATGGTGGTTCAATTACGGCTTTCTATACCGTATTAGCGGAAGGCGATGATAATAATGACCCTATTGCCGATGCGGCTAGAGGTGTATTGGATGGACATATCGTCTTATCCAGAAGTCTTGCTGAAGCCGGTCATTTTCCAGCTATCGACATTGAAGCCTCAGTAAGTCGCGTTATGCCAGATATCGCTGATGTTAATCATTTACAGATGGCTAGAGAAGTCAGGCGGTTATATTCACTTTATCAACAAAATCAAGATTTAATCAGTGTCGGGGCTTATCAACCTGGTTCAGATTCGAGAATTGATGCGGCTATTAGAAAAAATCCTGAAATTGTTAGTTTTTTACAACAAGACATGAATGAGCAGGTTGATATGGCTCGCAGTTTGCAAGAGTTAGCATTACTGTTAGGTTAATGTATGAAAAAAAAATCACAACGCATTAAAGCCATTGTCGATATTAAAGCGGCACAAGAAAAATCGGCTTTGGAAGTATTGGGGGTTACACAGCGTAAGTTAGTGACTATGCAAGCTCAAGTCGATGGTTTAATAAACTATCGTCAAGAATATCGAGATAGATTTAATCAATTAGGTGCAGGGGGGAGCACTATTAGTAAGTTGCTAGAATTTCGATCTTTTATGGATAAGCTAGATAAGGCCATAGCCGAACAAGAGCTTATTTTGGTCGACTATGAAATGGAGGTCTTAACTAAAAGAAGGTTCTGGAAAGACCTACATCATAGAACACAAAGCCTACAAAAAGTATGCGACTCTGCGCTATCTGTAGAATTAAAGCAAGAACATAAGCAAGAGCAATTAGCTCAAGATGAACACGCCTCTCGTTCAGTTTCCCGTCTGTTATAGCTACGCCGTATCGCTGCACTGTCTACTTTGTGTCATAAAGCCTTGCGCTAAAGCAGGAGATATCCAGTCATGCCAGAGGCGCAAAGAGCGCATTTTGGAAAAATATCTACTGAACTGACACGCGTCCTGCTTCAATAACCGTAGCATTAATCATTCGTCCTGAGGATTCATTTTTAACATTAATGCGTTGATTCTTCCTGCCATCTATCATCGCAATGCCTTTCATGTCGATGTTAAATGTAGCTTTTATAACACTAATAGTCACTCTCTCTCCTCGTTTGATAAGAAAAGGTTCTACAAAATACTTCAGGCTAAGAACTGTGCCCTTAGGTAGATAGTGGGTCGCTTGTTTGTTTTCAAGTTGTTCAATACGGGTTACAAAATCGCCCCTAAGCGTAGAGACGTCTCTTTTTTCTATCATTAAATACTGTGGATTAATGATTTCACCCTGTTGTATAGGTTGAGACAAGATACAAACTTGGTCAAAAATCTTAACCATCGCCGAAGTAAAAATAGACCATTTAGCGCCTGTGTCACAGCGCACACCAATGGTCGTTCTACCGGCATTAATAACATCGGCTGTCATCACAGCCGTTAGTGGTTGAGCACACTCAGGCAGTCGTAATAAGTTATCTAAGGGCAGAACATTAATCTCGTAATCATCGGCTTTTATATTTTTAATGAGCGTCTGTCTAACCAGTTCGTAAATAGAATCGTGTGATTGATTATTTTGTTCAGCATAGCAGGGCGTAACCAAGGTTAAGGTCAGTGCTAAAAGCGATAGTATATTTTTGATCATAGTAAGTTCCTGTTATTGACTCAATAAATCTAAGCAGGATTAATGCCAGCTATTTGTAAATCGTATATTGGCTAAATGAACTGATTAGACCGCCTTGTTTTCAAGCAAACCTCAAGTAAGCTCTTTAAAGTCGTGTATTGCCGGCAATAAACAGCCAATTTATTGACGCTCAATTGAGTTGATACTCCATTGTTGTCTTGATATTTTAGGTTTAGCTCAATAAATACAAGCATAAATCATTTGTGGCATTGATTGTGCTTTATATTTAAAAAACACACGAGGTAGCATCATGGCCATTAATTTTGATCAAGCATTAGGCATACACCCACAGGCTCTCGCTATGCATGAAAAGCGCAGTGCTTTAATTGCAGCCAACCTAGCAAATGCAGATACACCAAACTATAAAGCTAAGGATATAGATTTTAAATCCCTCTTAAAACAAAGCATGCCGGGCGCTACAAGCCTAGAGCGCACTCAATCCGGACATCTTGCGCCTCAATCAGAAATAGATGCTCGTTTGATGTACCGTAATCCTACCCAAGTTTCATTGGATGGTAATACAGTTGAAGAACATTCAGAGCAAGCCCGATACGCTGAAAACGCCGTGCAATATCAAGCCAGTTTGCGGTTTATCAATGGTAGTTTCTCCGATTTAATGTCAGCCCTGAGAGGTCAATAAGATGTCTGCATTTAGTGTATTTGATATTGCCGGTAGTGGCATGAACGCACAATCATTAAGGCTTAACTTGGTGGCCAGTAATATTTCTAATGCCAACAGTGCGGCTGGTAGTGCGGGAGCGGTTTATAAATCCAGACAGCCAGTGTTTGCTGCTGAATTGCAAGGCGCTTTAACTAAGCAAAATGCCGCCAGTAAAGTTAATGTACTGGGTGTCCTTGAAAGTCAAGCCCCCCCTGTTATGGAATACAACCCTAGTCATCCTATGGCCGATGCCACAGGTTATATCTATAAATCGAATGTGAATACCGTAGAAGAAATGGCCAATATGATGTCAGCTTCACGTTCTTATCAAAATAATGTCGAAGTACTTAATACGGCCAAACAGCTTATGCTTCAAACCTTAAAAATGGGACAATAATCATGTCAACAGTCAATTCTACTAGCTCAACGATACCCGGTACTTCATCGCTATCAACAGCCGCAGCGTCACAATCAATGTCATCAGGTGCAGGTGCCAATCAAACCTTAGGGCAATCCGATTTTTTAAAACTCATGACCGCTCAAATGACCCATCAAGATCCGACCGCACCGATGACCAACGGTGACTTTCTTTCACAAATGGCTCAGTTTGGCACCGTGGATGGCATAAAAGGTTTGCAAACCTCGTTTAATAATTTTTCTACCTCTATGGGGTCCAATCAGAATTTACAGGCAACAAACTTAATAGGAAAAACGGTTTCTACCGCCTCTAATCAAGGTGCTTTGGCGGCTGGTGGCAGTATTAAAGGCAGCGTAGCGCTGACTAGCAGTTCATCCGATGTGTCGGTACAAATCATCAATCCTAGTAATGGCACTGTGGTTAGTAGTATGGATTTAGGTAGTCAAGCGGCAGGGGACGTGCCTTTTTCTTGGAATGGTACGAATAGTGACGGTACGCAGGCCAGCCCAGGTATTTATCAAGTCAAGGTTCAATCAATGGTCAACGGTACTAATACCGCATTAACCACCAATATTCAGTCGCAAGTCAGCAGTGTGTCTATGGGGGCACAGGGCGTGCAGGTTAATTTGGCCGGTGGTTTAGGCTCGGTTAATTTAAGTCAAGTCACACAAATTCTATAACTAGGAGTATTAATATGAGTTCTTTTTCAACCGCTATTAGTGGCTTAAATGCCGCAGCCAATGATATAGCCGTCATTAGTAATAATATTGCCAACGCTAATACCACAGGCTTTAAAGAATCAGTCGCTCAGTTTGCCGATAGCTATGCCAATCATTTTCAAAGCATTAATTCCGCTACTGGCGTTACGACGCAACCGGGTACTGGTGTGTCGGTAGTACAAGACATACAGCAGTTTAATCAAGGCACAGCACAAGTTACGGGCAATAATTTGAATATGGCGATTAATGGCAACGGGTTTTTTACCTTAGCGCCTAATCCCACGAACCCCAGTGCTGTTGTTTACAGTCGAGCGGGTTCTTTCCAAGTGAATAATGCAGGCATGGTTATTAATCCGCAAGGCGAAGCATTACTGGCTTATCAGCCTAATAATCCAGCATCAGCGGCAGCAGGGTTTAATACTGGGGCTATGTCAACCATAACTATACCTAGTGGCGCAGGGCTTCCTGTGGCCACCACGACGATTAATCAAAGTGTTAATTTGAATGTTGCTAGTAAACCGCCCGCAACCAGCCCATTTAATCCCTTAGATCCGACTAGTTATACCTCATCTACCTCAACCACCGTTTATGATTCAGTGGGTGTTTCACATAATTTAACCACTTATTATGTGGCACAAGGTGCCGATCCTAAGATACCCAATCAAACTGATTGGGCCACTTATAATTATATGACCGATAATCCCGCAACTCCTGTTGCTGTTACGGTAAATGCTAGCAGTAACAATGTTAATTTAGGTGGAATACCCAGTAATAATCCTACGTTTTTTTCAGCTCCACTACTCAATGATGCGACGTTAGCCGTTACTACAGCGACAACAGCGGCAGCTGCCGCTGCAGCGGCAGCCAATCCTGCGAATGCTGCTGTTAATGCGGTTAATACTGCTTACACGTCTGCCGCTGCCTCTGCCTCGGCTACGGTCTATTCACCGACTCTTCAAAAAACAGCCGTTAACCAAGCTATAACTGCGCAAATAGCTATAACTTCTGCTGCAACTGTGGCTAATACAGCTTACAACAATAGTGTCGTAGCGATTGGAACAGTAGCAACACCAACAGCCGTACTGACTAATTCTATTGCCAGTGCGACAGCAGCAGCGGCTTCTGCAGATCCTACCGTGTCTGCTGCTGGTACAGCTGCTGTTGCAGCATTAAACAATCTGGCTGCTGAAGTTTTGGCGGTAAAAACAACGGCTGCTACGGCTGCCACTTCTGCGGCTGCTTATAATACGGCAGCACAAGCTGTGACTGACACTGCTTCCGCCGCCGCTGCGGCACTACTTGCTGGGCCAGCGCAAAATCCACCCGTTGCTGGAGCTTCTGCCGCAGATGATGCGGCAGTGGCTCAAGCAGCCGTTGCAACTTATAATGCTGACCTTGCATTGGCAGCACCCTATTTACCGATACAAATGGCCACAAATTTAACGATGGGTTATACAGCCGCTAATGCCACTAATGCTGCGGCCGCATTGAGTCAAGCGACAATTGCGCAAACATCTGCCACAGCTGCTGCAAAGGCCGCCAATCAAGTTTTCGGCAGTACCAATGCTACCGATGCTAGTGCAGCGGCGGCTGCTGCGACTGCGGCCGCTACTGCGGCCACTGCGGCAGGTAATACCATCGCCGCTACCTCAGCTACCACAGCCGCCACGGCTGCAGGGAATTTAGTGACTGATGCCGCAGCCGTACAAAGTACCGCCACTGCCTCTGCGACTGCCGCCGCAGCTTATGCTTTGGCTGCTGGCCAAGTTGTGGATAGTGCATCTGGCTATCAAGCCGCCAATCTTGCCACTGCCGCCGCAACAGCTGCTCAAGCCGCTCAAGCAGCAGCCAGTAACTATCAAAACGATTTTAATTTAGCAGCGCCTTACTTTGCATACACGGCAGGTACTATGCAAACATTCGGTTCTAGTGGGCAGCTCACCTCGCCTGCAACGTCATCATTGTCTTGGACTTTGTCGGGCTCAACCCCCACAACGGCGAGTATCAATTATGCTGGAACCACACAAACAGCCAGCACTTTTAATGTTAATTCAAGCAGCCAAAACGGCACGATTGGAGGTACAGTAACCAGTGTGTCTGTTGATGGTACAGGTATTGTTTCAGCCAACTATAGTAATGGTACCTCAACGGCACTAGGTCAAGTGGCGTTAGCGAATTTCACAAATCCACAAGGCTTAGTAGCAATAGGTGGTACCGATTGGGTGGAAACCTCTGCTTCTGGAGCCCCTAAGCACGGTGCGGCTGGTGGCGGTTCATTTGGCAGTATTCAATCGGGCGCGGTGGAGCAATCTAATGTTAATTTATCAGATCAATTAGTTTCTCTGATTACTGCTCAGCAAGCCTATTCAGCCAATTCACAATCGATTACCGCTAGTAGTAAAATGATCGAAACCATTTTGAATGCAGTGCGATAATCCGTTACTAATAGAGTAGGAGAGCTGTTATGGATAGAGCCTTATATATTGCCATGAGTGGTGCTAAGCAATCTTTTGCGGCACAAAACTCAAACGCCAATAATTTGGCGAACATGCAAACCACTGGCTTTAAAGCAGATATGCAGTGGTTTCGTGATAGACCCGTTACGGGCGCCGGCTTTCCTACTCGGGTTTATGCTATGGCTGAAAAGCCTGGTACGGATATTTCGCCTGGCACCATGCAAACCACTGGGCGTAATTTAGATATCGCTATTAATGGTAGCGGTTTAGTTGCCGTACAAGGATCTGATGGGCAAGAAGCTTATACCAAAGCGGGTGATTTACATATTACGCAAGAGGGCATACTGCAAACGAATCTCGGCTTAAAAGTGATAGGCCAAAATGGCCCTATCACCGTACCACCCTCAGAAAGTCTAACGATAGGTACTGATGGGACTATTTCCATCATTCCCTTAGGCTCTGGTAATGCAACCACCTTAGAAATTTTAGATAGAATTAAATTGGTTAATCCGCCTATGGACAATATGCAAAAATTAGGTGACGGTTTGTTTCATGCTAAAAACGGTAAACCATTAGATGTTAGTCCTGATGTTACTTTGATCAGCGGTGTTTTAGAGGGTAGTAATGTTAAGGGTTTTTCAGCAATGACAGAAATGATTGATTTAGCCAGAAATTTTGAATTGCAAACTAAAGTGATGAAAAGTATCACTGATAACTCAGCCGCTAGCGCCAAATTAATGCAACTGGCATAAATTGTGCTCTTAATATCAACGAGGCCTAGACAGGCAAAAAGTTGACACCAAGGAGTTTATCATGACAGAACGCGCATTATGGGTTGCAAAAACCGGCTTAGACGCTCAACAAACACGTATGGCTGTTATTTCTAATAACTTGGCCAACGTAAATACCACAGGTTTCAAAAAAGACCGTGCGATGTTTGATGATTTAATGTATCAAAATCTTCGCCAAGTCGGTGGACAGAATACTCAAAATACCCAATCACCCACTGGAACAGCGGTGGGTACTGGGGTTCAGGCCGTTGCTACTGAAAAAGTATTTACTCAAGGCAATGTGCAACAAACCGGTAATACTATGGATTTAGCCATTAATGGTCGTGGATTTTTGCAAGTTACTATGCCTAATGGTGATACCAACTATACCCGCGATGGTTCATTAACGTTGGATTCAACAGGACAATTGGTTACAGCCACGGGCTTATTGATATCACCAGCGATTACCATACCACCTAATGCGCTTAGTGTGACTATCGGCAACGATGGGACTGTCTCTGCGCAAATGCCCGGAACTGCCGCAGTGACTAATTTAGGCCAAATTGAATTGGCTGACTTTATTAATCCTACCGGCTTACAGGCCGTAGGTGGCAATCTTTTTCAGGCGACTGGCTCTAGTGGTGCTCCCATCGTGGGTATCGCAGGTCAAACCGAGTTTGGTACCCTGACACAGGGCTCATTGGAGACCTCTAACGTCAATGTGGTAGAAGAATTAGTGAATATGATTGAAGCGCAACGTGCCTATGAAATGAATTCCAAGGCGATTTCGACGGCAGATCAGATGCTGTCATTTGTCACTCAAAATCTCTGAGGATAAGGTAATGATGATTTATAAGTTTAGCATTCTTGTCATAAGCACTTTAATGATAGTCGCTTGCACGCCAGTGCCTAGCAAAGATCCTGATTTTGCACCAGTACAAGCAGCGAGCTTGGTGCCACCTGTACAAAATAGCGGCTCTATTTATCAAGCCGGTTACGATATGCGGCTATTTGAAGATAATAAAGCCAGACGAGTCGGTGACGTACTTAGCATTACCTTTAATGAGGCGACTACCGCCAATAAAGCGGCGGATCTTAGTCAGGAAAAAAAGAATTCCATGTCATTTACTGCGCCTTCCTTATACGGTATGGCGATACAGACGATGACCGGTAAAGATCTTGCAACCACGGTGAGCTCAGACAATAAATTTGATGGCACAGGCAAGGCCGATCAAAGTAACAGTTTAACCGGTAATATTTCAGTTACCGTTATTGAGTTACTACCTAATGGTGATTTAAAGGTACGTGGTGAGAAACGAGTCACCTTAAATCAAGGTGATGAGTATGTGCGCTTATCAGGCATCGTTAGACCTATTGATATTGATCCTTCTAATACCGTATCTTCAGATAAAGTCGCTGATGCGACTATCATGTATACCGGAAATGGCTCTATGGCCGATGCCAGTAAAATGGGTTGGTTATCAAGAATTTTGAATAGCGCTTGGTTTCCCTTCTAACTCTAGGACATTATTGTGAACTCAAATCGTAACTATTTAGCACTACTCTTTATCAGTATGATGTTTCTTAATGCTACGGCTTACGCTGAACGCATTAAAGATATTGCTTCTATTGAGGGGGTGCGTCCTAACCAATTAGTCGGCTATGGTTTAGTGGTAGGCTTGGTGATGACGGGTGATAAAACAGCCTTTACCGGGCAAACCTTACGCAGCATGATTGGCCGTTTTGGTTTAACGTTACCACCTGGCCAAAATCCTAATGCCAAAAATATCGCAGCCGTGGCCATACAAGCTGATTTGCCGCCTTTTGCAAAGCCAGGCCAAGCCATTGATGTGACCGTTTCATCTATCGGTGATGCTAAAAGTTTAAAGGGTGGAACTTTACTGATGAGTCCTTTAAAAGGTGCGGACGGGCAAGTTTATGCCATGGCTCAAGGTAGTCTTATGGTGAATGGCTTGAGTGCTTCGGGTAAAGATGGCTCTAATATTACGGTGAATAACCCTAGCGTAGGTCGAATTCCTAATGGCGCCACTGTCGAACGGACCATTAGTACGCCTTTTTCTAAAGGCAATTCTTTAACGTTAAATTTGAATACCTCAGATTTTACTACCGCTAACCGTATGGCCGAGGCGATTAATAACTTTCTAGGTGCCGATACCGCAAAGCCTATTGATGCGACTTCTGTTACCGTTAGATCGCCACTGGATGTCGGACAAAAAGTTTCGTTTGTTTCCATCGTCGAAAATATTGTGGTCGCCCCCGATGATGCACCAGCACGTATTATTATTAACTCGCGCACCGGTACCGTCGTCATTAATGGCAAGGTAACGGTACAGCCAGCTGCCGTATCTCATGGTAATCTCACGGTCTCTATTAGCGAAAATAAGCAAGTCAGCCAGCCGGGCGCTTTATCCAATGGCACAACGGCTGTTACCAATAAATCTAATGTTCAAGTGAGTGAAGAAAAAAACCGCATGTTTGTCTTTAATCCTGGTGTTTCTTTGGATGAAATTGTGCAAGCAGTTAATAATATAGGCGCTTCGCCTAGTGATTTAGTGGCGATTCTTGAAGCGTTAAAAGCAGCAGGCGCATTGCGTGCTGAATTAATGGTGATCTAAGTCATGTCAAACGTACAGGCCGCCGATGTTTATACCGATTTTAATGCCTTAGCTGGCTTAAAAGCGGAGGCTAAGAAAAATTCTCCTGATGCCTTAAAATCGGTCGCTAAGCAATTTGAAGCACTCTTTCTCAATAACATCTTAAAGAGTATGCGTGCTGGAAAATTAGCCGATGGTATCTTGGATAGTCAACAAAGTGACTCTTATAATGAAATGTATGATCAGCAATTAGCCGTACATTTATCAGGTGATCCGGGTGTAGGTCTTGCCGATTTAATTGTTAAACAACTAAGTCCTAAGAGTACGGTGCAAAATGCCGAGGCATCTTTTAATAGGCCGGCCAATAATCAATCATTAGCAGGGTCTGCATCCGCTATATCAAGCGTCTCTGGTGTATCAAGTACCCCTAGTGTCTTAAATACTTCTGGTCTAGCGGGTGCCTCAGCTGAGCCACAGAGCAATAAGGTCGATAGTTGGATTAATACCGATACTGAAGGCACTCAAACCATTATTAATAGCTATATTAATAGTGGTGATCCACAAAATGATATGAAGGAAATTCCATTTAAGGGGACTAACGTCAATTCTTCATCAATAGACAGTTTTATTCGCCAGTTACTGCCTCATGCTAAACAAGCCGCCCAAGCATTGGGTGTTGATCCCAAAGTTATTTTGGCTCAAGCGGCCTTAGAAACAGGTTGGGGACGTTCATTAATAAAAAATAGTAATGGAAGTACCAGTTTTAATTTATTTAACATTAAAGCCGATAAATCATGGACTGGAAAACAAGCGCAAGCCCCCACGTTGGAGTTTGATCAAGGCATCGCCAAAAAAGTAAATTCAGGCTTTAGAGCTTATAGTTCATTTCAGGAAAGTTTTGCCGATTATGTCGACTTTATAAAAACGAATCCACGCTATGGCGATGCTTTAAAACAAGTCGCTAATGGTGAGCGCTATTTACAAGAATTACAACAAGCAGGTTATGCAACAGATCCAAATTATGCCAATAAAATTATGAGTATATGTCGTAATTCTTTAGCAGGTTTTGATCCAAACAGCGTGGTGGCGCTACACTAATGTGTCGCGTTAAAGTGACTTGCTTTAGGGTGTTGAGAACTCAATATAGAGCGTGTCATGAGTAGTTTAATAGGAACCTCATTATCGGGCTTAATGGCGGCTCAAAGTGCTTTAAATGTTACTAGTAACAATATAGCCAACGCCAATACCGTAGGCTATAACACCGAAAGCGTTAGCCTGAGCACAAAGCCTGCCATATACAATGATGGTGCCTTTGTAGGTCAAGGTGTAAACACCGCCACTGTTACGCGTAGTTATAATCAGTTTGTATCTCAGCAAGTAACGTCCACAACCTCGGCTCATGCTCAAGCCAATACCTTGTCTACCTTGGCATTCGGTGTAGATCAGATTCTATCTAATCAAACGACCGGGATGTCAACGGTACTTAGCAATTTTACCACTGCAATTACAGGGGTAGCCAATGACCCTACCTCAGTAGCGGTTAGACAAGCGTTATTATCAGCAGCAGGGTCGGTCACTCAGCAACTTAATTCACTATCTAGCCAACTGACTACCTTAAATACCCAAACCAATGGCCAAATACAAGCCAGTGTCAGTAATATAAATAGCTATGCCTCCAGCATTGCCGACTTAAATACGCAAATTGTTTCAGCAATCAATGGTTCAATGAGCGGACAATTACCTAATGATCTCATGGATCGACGAGATGCGCTGGTAGCACAAATTGCACAGCAAGCTAATGTCTCTACCATCACTCAAGCTAACGGCTCTATTAACGTTATGATAGGTAGCGGACAAACCTTGGTATCGGGCAGCCATGTGGCGCCGTTGTCGGTAGGCGCTTCTAGTGTTAACCCCTCTAATAGCACGATACTGTTAAACGGGCAGGATATTAGTTCGCAAATTACTGGAGGGGCATTAGCCGGTACACTTAACTTTCAGACCCAAGTACTCAATCCTTCACAACAACAATTAGGATTAGTTGCCACTAGTTTTGCGGAGCAAATGAATACGCAACAAGCGGCAGGTTATGATATGAATGGCAAGACAGGAGCCGCTATGTTTAATTTAGCCACCCCCACCGTCATTGCCAATGCTACTAATACTGGCAGTGTTACTAGCACTTATGATCCGACTAGCGTTGGGCAATTACAAGCCAGCGATTATCAGCTCAGTTACAACGGTGGTAACTACACTTTAACCCAATTAAGTAATGGGGCTGTAACCACCCCCACACCTACTGCGGGTGTTATAACAGGACCTGGCTTCGATATTAATGTGAGTAGTATAGGGAATGGTGATAGCTATCTTATTAGACCTACCTTTAATGCGGCTCAAAATATGAGCATGGTGATGACCGATCCTACACTCGTTGCTGCCTCGGCAACGAATGGCTACACTAAAGCCGCCAATGTTTTTCAGATTAATGGCATTAGCATTGGTGCTGTTACTGGTGGAACTAGCTCAGCAACTCAATCTACGGCTGTCGCTGCAGCTATTAATAGTTCTATAGCTGCCTATAATCTTACGCCAGCAGGAATTGCAAGTCCGTCCGATATTACTGCAGATGCGAGTACCGGTGTTGTCATGTTATCCAGTCCATCGAGTTCTGCTATCGGCATAACAGGCGATATAAGCGATACAGGGTTAAGTGCAGGTACTACTCCAGCAGGCTTAGTGACGGGGAGCGTGCCCACCCTAACAATCAATCCGGGCGATAACAGTAATGCATTGGCTATGGCCAATTTGGGTAAAATGGGATCATTTAATAGCGCTTATACCCAATTGGTGACTAATGTCGGTAACGTAACCCAATCGGCCAGCCTTAATAGTAGTGCTCAACAATCTGCATTAGCCCAAGCCACTGCGACTCAACAAAGCCTGTCGGGCGTTAGCTTAGATCAAGAAGCGGCAAACTTGATTAAATATCAACAAGCTTATCAAGCGTCTTCTAAAGCAATTTCTGTTGCTCAATCCTTATTCACTACTTTGATAGGAGCCCTACAGTAGGGTCATTATGAGAATTTCATCGTCATGGGGTCAACAAACCGCGATTAGTTCGATTCTTAATCAAGAGGCGCAGTTACAAAAAACTCAGACTGAAGTTTCTACGGGTATAAAAACGTTACAGTCTTCTGATGGGCCGTCTGCAACCGTTAGCATTAATAATTTAACGCAGAGTATTAATCAGACCAATCAATATCAAACAAATAATGATGCCGCTACACAATCCGTGTCCATGGAAAACTTGAGCTTGCAAAGTGCCAGCGGCATATTAAATCAAATGAATGCCTTATGTATTGAAGCTATGAACGGCAACAATAATGCCAGTGACAAAGCCTCTGTTGCCGCTCAAATTCAATCATTGAATCTACAATTGGTCAGCGTAGCCAATACCCAAAACGTCAATGGTGAATATATATTTTCAGGAACAAAAAGCACTACGCCACCTTTTACCCAAGACGCAAGTAATCCGGGTGCTTATGATTACTCAGGTAATTCAGCTCAACGCATGATTCAAATTGGTCCTAATACTTCAGTCGCTAATGGTGACCCTGGCAATACCGTTTTTGGTGCGCCGACAGGACCTGCTCCTGCCACCATACCCGCAGCCGGCTCGGTTACTAATATTTTTGAAGCGATTAATCAATTCGTCACTACACTAACCACTAACCCTGTTAAAGGCAGTGCGCAAACAGCATTAGGGGCTAGCAATGCTTTTACTATTAATGGAGTTACCATTCCCGCAATGGCGGCTCCAGCATCACAATTAGCTGCGACACCCCCTATTTCTGATGCAGTCACTCAAGGCACCAGTGTCGCTACGGCTATTAACTTATTAACGGCAACCACGGGTGTAACCGCAACTTCTGATCCTACTACTGGAGCTATAACCCTAGCGAATACAACTGGATCGCCTATTGCTGTTGCGGGTGATATTACAAATACCGGCTTAACCGTGGCTACAACGACCAGTAGCAGTACACTACAAGCTTCTTTGAGCGATATTAGTAAAGGAGCGAACCAAATATTGTCCATCAGTTCGGTTGTTGGTGGCCGATTAAATACGTTAACCACCCAAAGCACGATTAATTCAGGCTCTGTACTCAATATGCAAACCGCCTTGTCATCGGTACAAAATGTTGATGAGGCGGCCGCCATTAGTACCTTGAATTTACAGTCAGTGGCTTTACAAGCGTCACAACAAGCCTATTCTCTAGTCAATAAATTATCCTTGTTTAATTACATATCATGATAATGTGAACAGACTAAAGCCATTAATATGACTTTAGTCTCTTAATCTATAAAAAATATGCTGTTAACTATGCTTAAAACATCTGAAAATACCCTAGATCCAGACGACTGGCCTAGTTTTCGTCAGCAAGGCCATCAAATGTTAGATGACATGTTTGATTATATTGAGCAGTTGCGAGAACAGCCTGTTTGGCAAGGTTTATCACCAGCACAGCGAGAAATTTTTCAACAGCCGTTATCTAATGAGCCTAGCGATCTTGCTGAGGTACATGCAACCTTCATGAAAACCATATTGCCTTATGCGGTAGGTAATACTCACCCAGGATTTATGGGTTGGGTTCATGGCGGTGGCACACCGGTAGGAATGTTGGCCGACATGTTAGCGGCGGGTTTAAATGCTAATGTAGGTGGACGCGATCAAGCGCCTATTGAGCTTGAAAAACAATTACTGCAATGGATTAAAGGGCTATTTTCTTTTCCAGAAACAGCAAGCGGACTTTTTGTCACGGGCACTTCTATGGCTAATCTTATTAGCGTGTTGATTGCCCGTACTGCTTGCTTAGAAAAATCTATTCGAAAAGAAGGCTTAGTTAATTCAGGTCGACAGTTAGTTGCTTATACCTCGGAAAGTGCTCATATCAGTATTGCACAGGCGATGGACATCGCCGGTATAGGCAGTGATGCTTTACGTATGATTCCAACTAATGAAAACTACCAAATGGATGTAGAAGCACTCGCTCTGGCTATTCGTGCCGATAAAAGAGCAGGGCTGATGCCTTTTTTTATTGCTGCAACGGTAGGTACTGTTGATGTTGGTGCTATTGATCCCTTATCTTCAATTGCAGACCTTGCTCAACTGGAAAAAGTTTGGCTACACGTTGATGGTGCTTACGGTGCCTTGGCAATATTAGCGCCTGATCTTGCACCTCGCTTGCAAGGTATAGAGCGTGCCGACTCCATCGCTTTCGATTTTCATAAATGGGGACAGGTTCCTTATGATGCTGGATTTATACTGGTCAGAAACAGTGAGCACCAACTCGACACTTTTGCTACGCCAGCCGCTTATTTAAGCCGAGAAAGCAAGGGATTATCCGCAGGCTCACCCTGGCCATGCGACTTAGGTCCAGAATTATCAAGAGGTTTTAGAGCACTTAAAACATGGTTTACTATAAAAGTCTATGGGCCAGAAAGGTTGGGACAGGTTATCTTTAATACTTGCGTGCTGGCGCAATACCTAAAACAAGGCATAGAACTCAGTCCACAATTAGAACTTTTAGCACCTGTTGAGCTCAATATAGTTTGCTTTCGTTATCGATGCGAAAATCCTAATCGTATTAACGCGGACATTGTCATTGCCTTGCAAGAATCCGGCATCGTTGCACCTTCATCGACTACGCTACAAGGCCAATTGGCTATTCGTGCCGCTATTGTTAATCATCGAACCACGATGAGTGATATTGATGCCTTAGTCGAAGCGACCTTGGCTTTCGGAGAAATTATCGAAACCACACTAAAATTATCGGCTATCAACTTAAAGCGGGACAGCTTACCTTAATGGTTCACTTTTAGATTAAGAGCAGGCAAAGGGTTAAGCTTAGTATCTGTCACGCCTTAAGTTGCAGCCTCCTAGACTTAATCTTTCGCCCTGAGCCTTTCGTCTGGACTGAAACTGTCCTGCCTTAAGTTGGTAACCAAATCATCATTGTCACAGGAAAACAAATGAACGCGATAGGTTCTTCTATTAATGCCAACAAAACCCCCTTAATTGGCTTTGCCAAGCTCATGCGTATGACTTTTTCGGGTGTGGATTTAGCGCCCTTAGGTACACAATTAATCGAAGAGGTACAAGCTGGTGCTAGTGCAAATTCTCTAATGGATTTGGCGATAGTTTTGCAAATACGAGGTAACCGTGACTTAGGTCTGCGTTCCCAATCAGAAGCGATAGCTCATCAACAAGTCTATACTCAACCGACTACCCATACAGCAATCACTTTGCGTGTGTGTGCGGTACTGAGTGCCGGTGATTTTATGGCCAACACGCCAATAGAAATCCTCTTAGAAGACTCTGATATTTTGCTGCATTTAATTTATGTGACAGAAGATCAGCCATTACCAGCACCAGAACAGCTGCCAAAGCATGATGTATTATTTATAGCTATCGCCCAGTCTGATCAAAACATGGCTTTGTTGCAAGCGGTTAATGCCGCTATTGTCTGTTGGCCTTGTCCTGTGCTCAACTTGCCAGACCGCATTGCTTTATTATCGCGAAATCAAGCCGGTGTAAGTTTACAAGATAGTCCTGGTATCAGTATGCCCAACACTGCGCGTATAGATAGACTCGCCTTGGAAAAAATAGCTCATCAGGTCTTAGCACTTGAGCAATGTCTTGATTCTGGCGTTTACCCAATTATTGTGCGTCCCGTTGATTCTCATGCCGGACACGGCTTGGATAAAATAGACAATGCGGTCGCCCTCGCACAGTATTTACAAATACATGCGAATAGTGAGTTCTATATCTCACGGTTTATTGATTATCGAGGGCAAGACGGGCTGTTTAGAAAATATCGTATTGTATTAATAGAAGGGCGTCCGTTTATTTGTCATCTGGCTATTTCTGAAAACTGGATGATTCATTACCTCAATGCCGGTATGGCAGAAAGCGCTGAAAAACGGGCCGAAGAAGCGACCGTTATGGCAACGTTTGATACTGATTTTGCGATTCGACATGCACAGGCTTTTTCAGTCATTAATGAATGTATGGGATTGAATTATCTCGGTATAGATTGCAGCGAAACAGCTGATGGTCAATTACTTATTTTTGAAGTCGATAGTTGCATGATGGTACACGCGTTTGATTCTGTCGAACTATTTCCTTATAAACAAGCACCCATGAATAAACTATTTAACGCTTTTCGAGACATGTTGCTTAATATTAAAAATAAAACCGCCATAAGTCATGAAAACTAACTACTCGCATCCTGAAGGCATGACTTATAGCCGACAAGAAATTCTATCTGATACGGCCCAATGTTTAACGTCCGGAGGTGATGCTCGTATTGCTTTAGATGCTATCAGTGGTATGAATCAATACGGTTGTCGACCTTTTCCTGATCCAGCTATGTTAGCTTATGGTTCATCTACGGCCTCTATTATTTCCACCCAGGGTTATCACCATGCAAACCAGCTACATCAACGCTTAGTAGCCGCTCTTAAAACAGAAGCAGCAGCCACTATTTATAGCCATGAAATAAAGCGTCTTCGTGAACAGCTAATACATTTATGCGTTGTGCCAGAAACAACGGGTATGATCTTCTCAGCGTCAGGCACGGATACTCATCGTTTAGTCGCCAGCTATGCTGCGCGTGGAAACAAGCTAGCACCACCACGAATAATCATGATAGAAGCCAATGAAACCGGTAAAGGTGTCAATGCTGCGTTAAAGACTGCTACTCATGATGAGCAAAGCGAGGTAATACCTATAAAGCTTCGATTAGACAATGGTGAGCTTAGACCCATAACCGCTATTGATGAAGAAGTCGAAGCACTGGTCACGGAGGCCATTACTACAAACCGACGTGTATTACTCATAGTAACGGATCAATCTAAGACTGGCTTGATTGCGCCTAGTCTTAGCTGCGTTTTAGGTCTACACCAGCGTTTTCAAGATAAAATGGATGTACTCATCGATGCTTGCCAATTTCGTATAGCGCCCCCCACACTGCGTGCTTATCTTGAGCTAGGCTTTATCGTTGCCTTAACGGGTTCAAAATTTTTAACCGGCCCTTCTTTTTCTGGAGTGATACTTTTTAAAAGCTCGCTCAGCAGTGAGTTAGAAGCCGCCTACAGCACTTTACCCCCCCACTCAGAACCTGTTAATTTTGGCTTATTGTTACGCTGGAAAGTCGCTCTGCAAGAACTTAAAGCATTCCGATCGATACCTCAAGAATATATTATTAATTTTATTCATGACTTTACTGCGGCTATACATGAACGATTGCAACAAGATGCTTTTTTTGAGCGCTTGCCAGTGCCAACAATAGACCGCAGCCCACTGCAAGTAGACTCTAGTTGGGATCAACTTCAGACTATTTTTCCGTTTTTGCTTTATCATGCCGATACTGATAGAGCACCCTTAAGTGCAGAAGAAACCTTGAGGGTTTATCAGCAGCTACCCATTTCTATCAACGACAAACACGACAATATACCCACTCATTACGCCACTATTGCAAACTTACGTTGTCAAACAGGCCAGCCAGTGGCTTGTGGGCAGCGTAATGGTGTGGCGATTAGCGCGTTACGCTTATGTATCAGTACTCGACTCATTGTAGAATCAAGCTCAGAAGAAAGTAGCTGCCAGTTGATTATTAATGCTGCGCTATCTGTATTAGATAAAATAACTTTATTGATTCGGTTATTACCTGTCGAATAAGCTCTTATGAGGTATAAGCTTTAACGGCTTTTTTTCCCTGATCCATCGTTTGTAACATTTGTGCCAAATCAAGTTTTTTTGATTGCCCTAGTGCCATAATATCGCTATCTATGGCCATCACTGATTGAATACCTGTAGCGACTTCTTGCTCATATTCTGGATTAACAGTGGTTGACAGAAAAATCTTGAGTAACTTAGCTCGATCTTTTTCCAAAACAATGACCTCATCCCAAGAGCCATTCTTAGCTTTCTTTAGCATAGCCTGACTCAGTAATAGTATCTGTTGAAGATTAAGGATGATGTTTGACATATAAAGTTAACTTATCAGGGAGAGTGATGGTGGTAAGGAACGAGCACGACACACTTTAGCAACTATGATTTTAAAAATCCCCTCCAGCCCTCTTTTTTTCAAAAAGGGGGGGAACTAGACGTTACTTGACTATATTATTTCGTGCTCATTCCTAAGCAGCATCAATAAATTGATTAAATGAATAGGCTACCAACTTAAGGCGGGACAGTGTAAATAGTACATCGTTCCCACGCCGGAGCGTCACTGCCCACAGTTAAGAGAAAATAGTAAAAACTTGGAGTGTTGAGCTTCAGCTATTGCGTTTTAAAACAGCTGAAGCTGTTTTACTCTAGGCACAGATTACTTAACTGTGGGCAGTGATGCCGGAGCGTGGGAACAATAAGAAAAGCTTTCACTACTGTTTTGTCCCGTCTTAAGTTGGTAGCCAATGAATACTATTAGTCAGGTAGAACTAAAAGCTGACTATGTTCTTGTTCACGTTTTATGAGTGTACGGTTGTGTAGACACCGCAATTTTTTAACCAGTACCTTGCCTTGATATGGAAAAAAATATATTTTTCGTGGGTAATTATCGAGTAAGTCTTCAGCCAAAATAGGGATGTTTATTTGATTGAGGTAATTGCGCACAAAGTTAGCATTACTCCTGCCTACATTAGCTATGGTAAAGCTTTTTAGTAGATTAGCGCCACCAAAGATCTTGGCCTCAAGATTTTTGTGCAGGGCGCCGAGTTCTAGAAGTTTGTTAATAAGCCTTTCCATTGCATAGATGCCAAAACATCCTGAGGTATTAAAAGACTCATCAAGATTGTTTGTGGCGGGCAACATAAAATGATTCATACCACCGATACCGCTGACACGATCTCTTATGCAAGCTGCCACACAAGACCCTAGTACGGTTACTATCAGCATTGGACGTGCCGTAGCATAATATTCGCCCGGTAAAATCTTCGCGGCATCAATATTAAAGTAGCTATCAAAGTAAATGTTGGAGGCTAAAGTCATCTTGTACAAAAGGCATTAATTACCCCATGCCCCCGTCATTGTCGAGAGCGCTGTTCTTTCTGTGTGAGCTCATAAATGGTGTTGCCTCGTAACTTAAAAAAGTCTGCTGCATGATGCAAACTTTCTGAATGGCCCGCGAATAGTAAGCCATGAGTCTCTAGCATAGGCGCAAAACGTTTGAGTATTTTATACTGTGTATCTTTATCGAAATAAATCATTACATTCCGACAAAAAATAACATCAAATGTTCCTGTTATCGGCCAGTGTTCATCGACTAGGTTAAGGGTGCGAAAAGTAATGAGATCGCGTAACTCTTTACGTACCTGAACAAGGCCGGTGTTTTTACCTGTACCTTTTAAGAAAAAACGCTTAAGCGTTTCTGTGGGTAGTTTTTCTATGCGCTCTAATGAATAAATACCCGCTTTAGCTTTTTTCAATACATTAGTATCAATATCGGTGGCGATAATTTCAACGGGTGGTTTGTAGCTACCAAAAGCATCTATCATGGTCATCGCCATCGTATAGGGTTCCTCTCCGGTCGATGCGGCAGAGCACCATAAACGGATAGGTCTTCTTTTCAAACTGAGTACATGCGCTTTTAGTAAAGGGAAGTGATGTGGCTCACGTAAAAATGCAGTGAGATTGGTTGTTAGCGAATTAATAAACGCTTCCCACTCATTTCCTTGGTCTTGTTCAACCAATTCCAAATAGGTTTGGAACGATTTCATACCAGTGGCTCGCAGTCGACGACCTAGTCGACTATACACCATGTCTTTTTTACTATCATTAAGTTTGATGCCACTATGTTGATACAACAGTGTGCGAATACGCTCAAATTCAGACTGAGTGAATAAAAACTCCTTGTGCTCTGGATCTCTGCTCATGACAACATTATTGATGAGTTAAAAGGTCGTCCTGCTATCACCCCTTTTAATATAGGTAAATAGGACGTTAATAACATTAATTAACGGGTAGATAACTACCCGTTAAATTAAACGTTACTGTTTTAGTGTGTTTTAAAACTCAGTCCACTCGTCATCATTTGATTTACTTTGTTTGCTTGGTTTTGAGGCAGTCGATGATAAACGTGGCGCAGGTTTATGCGAGACCTGAAAATTAACTTTACGTGGCGAAATTGCAGAACGTCCACCGACAGAATCGATACGGAACTGAGACATGGTTTCTGACAACATGGACGCTTGTTCTTCTAAAGATTCAGCGGCAGCGGCCGCTTGTTCAACCAATGCCGCATTTTGCTGAGTGACATCATCCATTTGAGTCACAGCCTGATTAACTTGGCCGATACCTGAGCTTTGTTCAATAGATGCCGCAGCAATCTCGGTCATGATATCGGTAACGCGCCTGACGGAGGAAACGATCTCATCCATAGTCTTACCGGCATCTCCCACTAACTTGCTGCCATCTTCTACCTTCTCTACTGAATCACTAATCAAGGCTTTAATTTCTTTTGCAGCGGCCGCTGAGCGTTGTGCCAAATTACGCACTTCGCTGGCTACCACGGCAAAGCCTCGTCCTTGCTCACCCGCTCTGGCGGCTTCTACGGCGGCATTAAGTGCCAAAATATTCGTTTGTAAAGCGATTCCATCAATCACACTAATAATATCAACAATCTTGCGGGCGCTTTCATTAATGGCCGACATGGTGACAACGACTTGTTGCACCATATTACCGCCTTTAATAGCCACGTCAGAGGCTGTTTCAGCCATCTGTCTCGCTTGCTTAGCATTATCGGCATTTTGTTTAACTGTAGACGCTAACTCTTCCATACTGGCCGCCGTTTCTTCTAGGCTAGCTGCTTGTTGTTCAGTACGGTGAGATAAGTCTGCGTTACCTGCAGAAATTTCTCGTGCCGCAGTATTGATAGAATCTATGACTTCATTGACGATGATAATAGGGTTTACTATGGTTTCTAAGGTTGCATTGATGCCTTCCACAATATTCCGGAAATCACCATAGTGTTTACTAGCATCGGCGCGAATTTGTATGCGTCCTTCTAAGGCTGCTTCAGCCAGCATTGACGTGTCTTCCATCACCGCTTGTAAATTAGCACGCACTTGCTCAATCGTTTCATTAATAAAAACCTTCTTGCCTGGAAATCTTTGCAGAGGCGCATTAAAGTTTCCTTCGCCGAATTCTTTGATGCAAGCTAAGGCTTTCTTCTCGTCATTGATATGTCCATTAACCATAGCATTAACACCTTTAGCCATGATTTTAAAGGAGCCTTCAAAGCGTGACTCATCGATCAATGTATCAATATCGCCCTTATCATGTTCGCCAGACACGTAATGTATACTGTCAACAAACCCAGATAGAATACCCGTCGTCGCATTCATGTTTTTTCTGAGAGCCGCATATTCACCTTTAAACTCTTCAGTAATTCTAGGTGGTATGTCACCTACAGCAATATGCGCGAGATGATCAGCCACAATGTTCAATGGTCTCGTAATAGCATCGAGCATAGTATTAATATTCTCGGCTAAATCATGATTAAAGCCCTCTTTGCCTGCCATCGAGATGCGTGTTGATAATTCACCCTCAATAGCGGCCTCAACCATTGCATTAATATCATTTTCAGCAGCCACTTGGTCGGTACGATCACGCCATTCAACAACTGAGCCTACTCGTTCATTTTTATCAGTAAGAATCGGATTAGCCGTCAATGTAAAAGTACGCACACCGACTTGTATTTCTGCGCGATGAGTGTTGGTAAAGGTTGCTAATAAGTTACGTTGATGAGCAGGATTTTTATGGAACTGATCCATATTAGAGCCTAGTATGGTAGCGACTCTAAAATTAGGCAGTGCCTTACGAATATCAGCTTCCGCGTTCGTCAACATCGCTGTGACCGATTTATTCATGTAAATAATATTACGTTCGTTATCGGCAATCATAACGTTAGTGATCACATTATCCAGCGCATTACGAATACGTGTGTTTTCAGCAGCTAGCTTTTGCTGATGTTCAGTAGTCGCCAATTGCTCGGTCATATCAAGCCATTCGGCCACAGCACCTAAACGCTCACCCTTATTACCAATAACGGGGTTAGCCGTTACTTGTAAAATACAGTTACCAATGTTTATTTTGGCAACATAGGTAGCATTTAATTGGGCGAGCATTTGTGCTTGATGCGCAGGGTTTTTGTGAAAACTATCGATATTGACGCCTATCAAGCGTTCAGCGTTAAAGTTAGGTAACTGCTTACGGATATCAGCTTCTGCTTCTTTAAGGATTTTTTTAACAGAAGCATTGACATAGATAATATTGCGATCATTGTCTGCAATCATCACGCCAGTACTTACATTATCAAGAGCTGATTTTGCGCGTTGATTAAAGTCAGAATTAAGCTTTGCTGCTATCAATGTGTTTATAGTCGCGTTCATATTGTTCTTAAAAGAACTGTATTCGCCCTTATAATCACCTTCAATCTTTTCTGGAATATCGCCCTGAGCAATTCGTCCTAAATAGCTGGTGGTTAAATCGAGTAACGCTTTTAACTGAACGTTAGTCTCCTTGTTACGCCTAGCCTCTTCTGATCTCTTAGTAAATGCAAGTTGAGTGGTTTTCAATGCCTTCATAAGAGGAGCGGCAATATCAGTACCTGAAGTTTCAATCTGACCTGTAAAATCGCCTTCAGTCATTTTATCAATAATTTTTACGGCCTCGTCTATACGAGACTGTACTGCTTTATTTCCAAAAAGTGCCATGTTTATTCCCCTTGCTTTACTAAAATGTAAAAAACTGATGTGATTTTGTATATTAATCTTTATAAATGTCAGGAAGCGATGCTAGTAATCATTTCCATTTCATTGGACGACATTAACCGTTCGATATCGACTAGAATAATCATGCGTCCATCTACTGTACCTAAGCCGGTGATGTAACGGGTTGCTGGTGTTGATCCAAATGAGGGTGCGGCATGAATCATCTCAGGTGTGAGTGCGATAACGTCAGAGACCCCATCTACGACCATCCCGACAACTTGACCTGCAACATTTAAAACAATGACCACTGTAAACTCGTTGTAAAGTACCTTAGCTAGATTAAATTTGATACGCATATCAATCACTGGCACGATTTCACCTCGTAGATTAATCACGCCTTTGATGAATTCTGGAGAATTAGCGATCTTAGTTACAGTTTCATAGCTACGAATTTCTTGTACAGCAAGTATATCGATACCGTATTCTTCATCACCCAATGTGAAGGCTAGGTGTTCTTTACCAATGATCCCTCCCACTAATGATTCTTGATGGTCTTGCATAAAACTCTCCACTTTTTAAGTTTCACCTGTCTCTATGTTTGTTCAGGTTGCTAAAATTAAACTGTTTATTGATCCTTTCAACAAAGATCGGTCATGAGTGCAACCACTCTGCCATCATTTAGCTAAGATTAAAATTTTCCCTGTGATCTCTGTTAGAGGCAGCACATGATCGGTACAGCCTAATTTAAAGGCTGCTCCAGGCATGCCCCAAACCACACTCGAGGGTTCATCTTGTATGATAGTTTTAGAGCCTGCCTCATGCATGCTTTTCATGCCTAAAGCGCCATCTGCGCCCATGCCCGTTAATAAGACCGCAACAGCATGAGCACCTACCTGTTTGGCTACCGAATGAAACAGAACATCAACAGAAGGCTTATGTCTATTAACAAGCTCTCCATCATTTAATTGAATAAGATATCGAAAACCTTCCTTAATCACCGTCATGTGTCGATCGCCTGGTGCTAAGTAGATATGACCCTTTTCAATAACTTGACCGTGTATTGGAATACAAGCCGTCATCTGAGACACTGAATCAATATGTTTGACCAAAGATTCACTAAATGCCGCAGGTAAATGTTGAACAATTAATACGGCATGCGTATCTGCAGGTAAATCTTTAACGACGTATTTAATCGCTTCTGTACCGCCTGTAGAAGCGCCAATTGCAATTAATTTATGGCTAATCATCGTTGCTTTTCTTGCGACATCTGCTTTGGGTTTAATAACCAAGGTCGTATCGGTGCTTTTACTACTTAATAATCTATTGTTTATACTGCTAAGATTAGCCCGTGCGGCCATTTTTACTTTAGCAATAACTTCATCGGCGTAGTTATTAAGCGCACTAACCACATCAACTTTTGGCTTAGCAATAAAATCAACAGCACCCAAGGTTAGTGCCTCCAAAGTAACTTCGGCACCTTTTTCTGTGAGTGTTGAAATCATTACTACGGGTGTCGGTCGCAATCGCATCAGATTTTTCAAAAAGGTAATGCCGTCCATATGTGGCATTTCTATATCGAGTGTTAATACATCGGGATTCAATTGCTTAATCATCTCTCTGGCAATAAGAGGGTCAGCAGCCACCCCTACCACTTCTATATCAGGTGATGAGTTTAATATTTCAGTTAATATTTTTCTAATTAAAATTGAATCATCAATGATTAATACCCGTATTTTATTCATGCACTACCTTGTTAGATTTATATTCATTGAGTACTGCGAGCGATGATAGCCATTAAAAAAGCTCAACTTCACCACCTACAGGCTCATTTTTAAGAACATTCAAATACCGACTTTCTCTTTGAGCAATCGTATCATTATGTAAGTCCTGAATTTTTTTCATACGCACTTTCCCTGTTTTGGGGAAATAAATAATTTTTCTAGGATAGATGTCTCCTAAATCATGAGATAACAGATTTAAGCCTTCCTGATCAATGTAATCCAAAACAAAATCAATATTTTTAATGCCAACATCTGTTAGCATCGGAATAATCTTACCACCACCAAATACTTTTAATTCTAAGTTCTTTCTTTTTCCACCATTACTCAAAATGGTATTGATTAAATGCTCCATGGCATAATTTCCATAGCGAGTTGCCTGCCCAACAATCGAGTCACTACTTTTCTTCAATTTATCTGAAGTGGTTATGGGTAACATAAAATGATTCATGCCACCGATACCCATTTCTCTATCTCTAATACAGGCAGATACACATGAACCCAAAACCGTTGTAATCAATTCATTGTCTTGTGTCACGTAATATTCACCAGGCAGGATTTTGGCAGCAATGAGGTCAAACGTTTTATCCCAGTAACGATTTATATGTTCAAAGCCCATTACCGAAGGTTTACTGATATTGATAGTTTTATTAGTCATTGTGAATAATCTTTCCCCCCGTATGTATTACATCCAACCCACTCACCTATCACCGCAATTAATCAGTTACCTATACTATAAAACAAGGCTATTTCAGGTGTCGATACCTAGTTCATCCAGTAAGCCCAGTAATCGTGCCGATTCTATAAATTTCAGAGACGGTTTTGTAATGATGACTTGTTTTTGATTCTTGATAGCATCTTTTTTTAATGCAAAGAGTAATTGTAAGGTCGCAGTATCTATAGAGTTAACTTGAGTGGCATTGATTTCAATGGCGTCATTTTCAGTATACGATTTTTTAAGTCTTTCATACAGCGTAACGACATTTTGAATAGTTAAGGTTGCATCAAGTTCAATGAAGGGTTCACTGTCTTCATCTGCCGTACTGCATTGAAAATCATCTTGCTCGTCTAATAATAAATCGTCTAATCCATCAGTTTTATCGTCGCTACTGTCGGCTGCAAAGAATTCAACTTCGCTTTTACTCTCTATTTCTTTTCTATCTTCATTAGCGTTATTTTGTGCGTTCATCATTTCACTGCTCATTACCGCCTCATTAATAAAGTTATTTTAATCACTAGTCGGCATGAGCCGTTACTTTAAATCATCAGCTATCTCATAGGTAATTTTTATTATGAAACCTGATGTTAGAATTAATTTTCGCAAATTTCACAGGCAGTAAGTATACCTTAATTCTTGGCTTTGATAATGCCAAGTAAACGTTTCAAAAGCACTATGGTTAATTTGATGTCCCGTGCCTTCAATAATGATCTTGATTATAATTAAGTGGTTTTTTGTTTGCGTGGCATAAAGTGCAGCGATTGGCTTAGCTAAATGCTACATGCGGGGTGGGGGGGTTGCAACCCCGCCCCAAACGTTTGATATTGCTATTATCTTTGAAAGATCACAAAAGAAACATACCTACTTTTGGTTATATAACGCCGTTTGGGTGCATCTAAACGTTTCGATCGGGGTTGCAAACCCCGACCGGCATTGTTATCCTCGCAATGTCGCGGACTTAGCTTGATGCGTATAGGTTGCAAACCCCGTCCAGCATGAGAAAAAATCTAAAATAACTCAACATTATTAGAAGGGTTAATCTGACAGGCATTTTTAGCAGCAATCGCTTCATCAATAGATTTACCTTGTAAAATGGCATCAAACATCATTTTTTCAGATTCCATCGTGTACCCTGAACGTATCTGACTTTGAAATGCTTGCCATTCGCTATGATTATAAAGCCGACTTGGGCTTTCAACCAATTTCGACAAACCTCTTAAATTAGAGGTAACATGCTGCAAACATTGTTGCATACGATCGTAAAACTGAAAGGCAATAATGGCTGCTTGAATTCTTTCTTTTGTTTCTGCACAACAAGCTAAGGCTTCAGTCTTGGGGGCAGAAGACTCAAGAGACAGTAAGTAGTTATTAATCATGTGCATACTCTCAACAATATCGGTAAACGATTCTGTCAGTGTATTTACGGATAAATCACTTTCTTGCAAAATAACATCGACCTGAACAGCGGATAATGTTAATAATTTGACGGTCTCTTGAACTTGATCCCAATCAGAATCAGGCACTATTTGATCGTAATTTGACATGTTTCACCAAGCAATGATTTAAAAAAACTATAGGATTTAATCGCTTCGGATATCTTGGCTGGATAAATGAAATAAATTGTTTTCATATCCTAAAAATAAAGTTTCTTATTAAACATGAAGGAATAATTCATTTGTGGGCTCTTACTAATTACTATAAAATTCTAGGCTAACAAACAGCATGGTAACTATAAAAAATGGATATAGCAAAAGAAGTATTTCAAAATAAAATACTCATCGTCGATGATGTTTTATCCATGCGTCGACTCACTAAAGAAATTTTGAGAGATTCTGGCTTTACTTATGTTTTTGAAGCTCAAGATGGCCAAGAAGCACTAGCACTTATGCGTAAAATCAGGGTTAATCTAGTGATTTGTGATTGGAATATGCCGGTAATGAGTGGAATAGAATATTTTAAAGCGGTGCAGTCAGATTCAAAACTAGCAAAAACCCCTTTCATTATGCTGACCTCATCCTCAGAAATAACTAAGGTTAAAGAAGCGATTGAAGCGGGCATAACCTCTTATGTTATAAAACCTTATAAACCAACCGATTTAATGAAAAAGATTTATAGTTTATTAGTATGATTTTTAGGCGGTTTATTCGTGTGTAGCTTGGCATCTTGGCAGGGAGATTGGTATCAAGTGCCAAGAATGGTAATCTTTATATGTCCCTGTGCCTAAATTTCCGCAGTTTATGCCGACATGACGTGCTTTGAGCCGGCGTGTATTATGATTTGATTAAAAACTAATTTCAATGCCATATTCATAAAAAATGACGATTCTGATTGAGCAATTGAAGTTTTAAAAAATAGACTAATGGAGAAAATAATGGCAAGTATTCTTGCAGTTGACGATTCAGCCTCAATGAGAAAAATGGTTACTTTCACCCTAAAAAGCGCCGGTTACGACGTCGAAGAGGCCGTAGATGGTGTAGATGCCTTTATGAAAGCTCAGCTAAGGACCTTTGACTGTATTGTCACCGATGTCAACATGCCCAATAAGGACGGCATTACTCTGATTAGAGAGTTGCGAGCATTGCCTGATTATAAATATATTCCTATGCTCATGCTTACCACAGAATCAGGCATGGAAAAAAAACAAGAGGGTAAAGCAGCAGGCGCTACGGGGTGGATAGTCAAACCCTTTGATCCGGATCAACTACTAAAGACTTTAAAAAAAGTTTTAGATTGAGATCATTATTCTAATGAAGTCAGAGATATTCTGGTAAAGGTAAGCTTATGTCTATCGATATGTCACAATTCCATCAAGTATTTTTTGAAGAATGCTTTGAAGGTTTAGAGGCAATGGAATCCGGATTGCTTGATCTTAATACCGGAGACATTGACGCTGAAGTTATTAACACCATCTTTAGAGGCGCTCATTCCATAAAAGGCGGTAGCGGCACTTTTGGCTTTAATGAAGTGGCTGATTTTACACACATTATGGAAACGCTACTTGACCAAATGCGTGATGGTCGCAGACCCGTTACTCAGCCTGCTGTTGATGTTTTATTAAGCTCTGTTGATTGCCTAAGAGCCATGTTAACGGCCATACAAAGCGATGATAAGGTAGATACTGCGACGGTTGTAATATATAAAACTGCACTAGAAATAGAACTCAATGGCTCAGCAAAGCAATCTATTCCTCTAGAAAGCGCAGTAGAAGAGGATGACATTGAAACCTCCGATAATGAGGCTGAAGCAACCGAGCAAGGATGGTCCATCGCTTTTAGTCCTTACCTAGATTTACTTAAAACTGGCAATGATCCCGTTAGACTATTTCGTGAATTGGCTGACTTAGGTGAATATACCGTCGCTGTTAATACGCGTGACATTCCTGACTTTGATGATCTTGACCCTGAAGAATGTAATTTATCTTGGACACTAACCGTACTCGGTGAAAGTACACTTGAAGATATTAATGAAATCTTTAGTTGGGTTGAGGGTGATTGTGAACTTGATATTCAAGCGCTTATAAAAAAAGAGGCCAAAGCAACTCCGTCAGTTAAAAAAGATAAGCCAGAGTCTAGCATAGTGCCTGTCATAGACTCATTAGAGTCATTGCCTGCCTCTCTTGATGTTGTACAACGACCCTCTAATACAATACCTAGTTCGAATACAGATGTAGCAGGGGAGGTTCTAGTTGAGCGACGCTCAGGAGTCTCAAGTTCTATACGCGTAGATACTGCAAAAATAGATGCCTTAATCAACATCGTGGGCGAAGTGGTTATCACACAGTCTATGCTAGGATTAGTGGGTGAAAATTTTTCTATGGATCAGTTGGCACAACTTAAAAGAGGGCTAGCCCAACTTGAACGTCATACCCGTGATATGCAGCAAAGTGTAATGAATATCAGAATGCTGCCCATCAACTTTGTATTTAGTCGCTTTCCACGACTAGTACATGACATTAGTGCTAAATTAAATAAGAAAATTGACTTAAAGCTGGTCGGAGAAAGTACCGAAGTTGATAAGGCTGTTGTTGAGTTAATTAATGATCCCTTAGTACATCTAATTAGAAACAGCCTTGATCATGGCATAGAAATGCCGGCCGACCGAATAGCGGCAGGAAAGCCTGAAGTCGGTACTATTGAATTAAAAGCCTATCATCGCGGTGGTCATATCGTTATAGAAATCATTGATGATGGTCGCGGTTTAGACAAAAATAAACTTATTTCCAAAGCCATAGAAAAAGGGCTGATTAATGAAAACAGCATACTGAATGACAAACAAGCTTTTGAGTTAATCTTCATGCCAGGTCTCTCAACGGCAGAAAGTGTGACAGACATTTCTGGTCGTGGCGTTGGGATGGATGTCGTTAGAAAAAACATTCAGGCTTTAGGGGGTAATATTGAAATACTTTCCGAATTAGGAAAGGGCACCATTATTTCTATACACTTACCCTTAACACTCGCTATTATTGACGGTCAATCAGTTGCTGTAGGTGAAGAAACTTATATCGTACCTTTAGTTTCAATTATAGAATCTGTCAATATTACCGAAGACATCATTAATAAGGTAGCCGGTAAAGGTGAAACCTTTAAATTAAGAAATCAATATATTCCGATTATTAGAATGCACGAAATTTTCAATGTGCAGCCTAAAGATAAATTGAGAACAAATGAAGGTGTCATCGTTGTTGTAGAAAGGCAGGGGGTATTATGTGGCTTATTTGTTGATGAGTTGCTTGGACCTCATCAAGTCGTTGTTAAATCCTTAGAAGCAAATTATCGCAGAATAGAGGGTGTTTCAGGAGCCACTATTCTGGGAGATGGTTCTGTTGCTCTAATTCTTGATGTTCCTGGCTTAGTAAGGTTATCGAGCAATCGCCTGTCATCGACCAATCCATCATTATAGGAAAGCAGTAATGGCACAACAATCAGATACTAAAGATATAAACAAAAGCCATTACCATAAGGAGCAAGATGAAACATCACAATACCTAAGCTTTACATTAGGTAATGAAGAATATGGTGTTGATATACTAAGCGTTCAAGAAATCAGGGGTTGGGAGCCAGTATCAAGAATACCTAACGTACCTTTCTATGAAAAAGGCGTAGTTAATTTACGCGGCTCTATTGTACCTATTATCGATTTACGTGAAAAACTCCGTATAAAGTTTACGGACTATACGTCGCTAACAGTCGTGGTCGTTTTACAAACCATTGATAACGAAAAAATCAGAACCATGGGTGTTGTTGTAGATTCAGTATCTGATGTTATTACCATTAATAAAGCCGAAGTTCAAAATGCTCCTGATTTTGGGACTAAAGTTAATAATGAATTTATTAATGGGCTCATATCGGTCGATGAACGTATGGTGATACTGCTCAATGTTGATAAATTACTTAAGCTAGAAGAAATAGAACCCCTGAGCTAAGGGTGCTCTATGAATAGTAGTGGTTGAAAATATAAACATAGCTCATCGAACGGTATTCGGTTTTCGACCTGTATGATTAAAATTTAATTTTTTATAGCTATGCACGAATACCGTCATTCTGGCAGGGATGACAAAATCCAGTCACAAAGAAATTTTGCATCGAGTCTCAATTATTTCACAGTGTTATCGGAAAGCGATCATTCATGGTGCTAGATACCGGTATCCTTAGCGCTGACAGTGCTTTGAAATATTTCTGTATAAGCTTCGTATTGTCTAATCTTCTCCCTATTAATTCACTGAAAAGTGTCAATTTTTTACGTTTCTTTACAGTTTTTTTTGTGAGTATTGCTTGGGCACATAAAAATACGTACGCAACCAGCTGTTTATAAGGCGTAAAAAAATTATGGCATATAAGATGCTTTAATTATAGTGTCCATTATGATGATAATTAGTAAGTATTCAGTCTCAGCTCATTACACTGAATAATTACGATAATAGGAGAATGAAATGAGAGTTTTTTTAATATTTCTACATGGCCGGATTGTTTATCGTATCAAAGAAATGAACGATGAAATGATCAAGTTTTTGAAAGAAAATGGTTTTACAATATCGACGGCCTACGACCATGACTAATGCCAGATTTGGCCACAAAATTGATGGAATTAGACTCGATTGCTATCTGATTTTGAGTGTAATAATCTTTTCTTTCTGAATAAAGAGCCTGCAATGGCACGTTTACTTGATTTGTGATGCTTGATTAACCCCAATATGTCATCTTTCGGGGTAATAATCGCATAGAAATCTTTTGTGCTGATGACTCATTATGTGCATCTGCTCATTACCCCCCATCTTGAGCAACATTCTGAATAGCTGGCTTTGGGTGTAACGAATATTGCTCGTCAGTCTAATTATCAGGCGTTATTTAAGCATTAACTTTCTGAAAATAATCTCACTACTCTCAAAGAGGCAACTATAACGTTCGTGGAAATATAGCGTGACGCCAACACCAACGTTAATGGCTTGTTGTAGTGAAGTACAAACCTAGATTTTTGTACACTTATCGAAACGTTTGAATGTATTGCGTAAAACTTTATATTAAAAACGGGGTTGCAAACCCTGTCTGGCTGAGACTTCCGCAGCTGTAAACGTTATCACTATAGGAGTATTGGCCGTCACCATAGGAGTATTGGTCGCTATCACCTGTCCATTATGATTCTCAGCAACAGCATTGAGTCTTTCTGTAGGTTGGTGCCAGATAACAGTGGGTCTACGCTAGGTATTCATAGTGCTGAGTGGCCTTTTCATGGATACAAGTGCACCTTTCATGGCTCACTACCAAGCTTTAATGAAGTTACGTAAACTTGGCGCAGTACTACGGCAAAGCTTAATGAGCTTGCGTGAACTTAGCGCGGTACTATGTCAAAGCCTAATGAAGTTGTGTGAACTTAGCGCGGTACTATGTCAAAGCCTAATGAAGTTGTGTGAACTTGGCGCAGTGCTATAGGATATGTCGACGAAGGAGGCGCATTAATCGGGTAATATTTTGATGCGTTTTGTGGCCTCGCTGACCCTATAATCCGGTACGTCGTGCATTCGTGCCTGACAATGACGACTTTATAGTCGCAGAGATGCCTAAGTAGCTTTTAATGTATCACCAAAGCGTGACGGGGTTTATAGCAACGTTACTCACGTTTGGGCTACCAACTTAAGGAGGGACAGATAAATAAAGCTGGCCTATTGATTCCGGGAGCGCTGAGCCCCAGTTCGGCGTAGTCAGTCATCGGCTTGACTATCTCGTGCCGAGCTGGAGCTCAGCGTTCCCAGAAAGTTATCTGTCCCGGCTTAAGTTGGTAGCCCACGTTTGTAAGTTATTTAGCATCTAAACGTTTCAGTCGGGGTTGCAAACCCCGACCGGCATTGAAAAGTATCGAGATAACTTAACTGTGGGCAGTGAAGCAGCGCGCTTGGGAGCGCGGTGGCTGTATTTAGGAATGAGGTCTATTTTACCAGATTAGGTTGCTCAGGAGATATTGAAGACTCAAGGCTTGACAGCAGTCGTTTCAGACTGATCTGCTGGAGCAGGGAGCGTTACAGGCTCCGTAGTGTTAGTGGCAGCGGGTTGATCGGTCGTGACGGGTTTATCAACGGCTGTCGATTCTGTTGTGTTATTGCCGGCACCACTCAAAACAGCCATTTCAGTTTTTTTGTTCATAACAATAATGGAAATCCGTCGATTCATGGGGTCCATAAAGTCCTTAGGGTTATAAGCAACACTATCAGCTAAGCCCGTGACTCTTAATACTTTATGTTCTTCAAGCCCACCCTCATTTAATTCATGCCTAGCCGCATTAGCTCGGTCACTGGAAAGTTCCCAATTACTATAACCTTGACGATTAGCTGGATAAGGCCGGCCATCCGTATGACCATTAATTGTTATTTTATGAGGCACTTTATTAATATCCGGCGCCAGTGCTTTCAAAATCGCCCTAATTTCTGGTTCAGTTTCTGAACTTGCCAATTTAAACATCGGCTTATTTTTATTATCAATAATTTGAATCCGTAAACCTTCTTGTGTTATTTCAAGCTTTACTTGATCCTTATAATCAGAAAGTTCTGGATTTTTATTGATCAGCTCTTGAATGTCTTTTTTCAAATCTCCAAGCTGTTTAAGATCGGTCATCTCTCGAACTTTTTCTGCTTGCGGATCCATCTCGGTGGGTTTCATCTCATCAATCGAAGTAACTTGCCCCTTATCTATCATGGTGGCTTTATAAGGATCTTGAAAATATTCAGAGATACCTTTACGTGTTTTTTCGTTCATGGCCGTTAATAGCCACATTAACAAAAAGAACGCCATCATTGCCGTAACAAAATCAGCATAAGCCAGTTTCCAAGCTCCACCATGATGAACATGGCCGCCCTTTTTAATGACTTTTTTAATAACAATAATGGGTTGTTCAGCCATGATTAAACCTTACTTTTGGAGTTGATGTTCTGTTGTGATACTGACAGATCAAGCTTGTTCACCGCGAGCGGCCTTTTTAGACGCTTTTAATTCTTCCTCTAATTCATTAAAGCTAGGGCGTAGATGATAAGGGATCATTGCTCGCATATATTCTGCTGTCATCGTAGGCGATACACTTTTTGCGCAACACATGATGCCTTTATGTACGCATTTATAAACGTTATTCATATCTTCCATGCGCTCTTCCATGACACTCGCGACCGGAGCAATAAAGCCATAAGCCAATAAAATACCCAAAAATGTTCCTACCAAGGCCGCTGCAATTAATTTCCCTAATTCAGCAGGCGGCCTATCCACCGATTCCATAGTATGAATAACACCTAGCACTGCGGCAACAATCCCAAAAGCCGGCATGCCATCAGCAATTCCCTTAACCGCCTTAACAGGCGCATAAGCATCTTCATGATGAGTGTCTAGCATCTGATCCATTAATTCTTCTAGCGGCGCGACTTCAACCCCTGTAATCAATAAGCGCAGGGTGTCTTTTATAAAATCCATTAAGTGATGATCTTTAATGATTTTAGGTGTAAAAATAGTCTCTATTTCTGGGCCATCAATAAGCTCTTCTATTGATAACAAGCCTTCTCTTCGTATTTTGCTGGTCAAGGCATAAAAAGATAGTAATAATTCAAGATAAAACGCTTTATCGCATTTTGATTTTTTTAAAGTGCCTGTGCCTTGAGCAATAGCAGTCTTTACAACGACTAACGAATTACCACAGACAAAGGCACCTCCTGCGGCACCCGCAATGATGAGCAGTTCAAAAGGCTGAAACAAAACGGGGGCATGGCCTCCGTTACCTAAATACCCACCCATAATGGAGCCAATAACAACGAGATATCCAATAATAACAAACATAAATTCCTTTAAAGCGACAAATGCCTACGGTAAGATATAGAGCCTGATAGGCTTTTTATAAACAAAAAAATACTTAAGACTCCACACCATTAATGCCACCATAGCTTAAATATAATGGTTCAAAATGGTTTTGTCTCTTTAAAGTTAAAGATGACTGTAAAGCAAGGCTTACAAGAATATCATTCATGGCTTATTTTGATAGAAATTATTTCCGACTATTTTTGTATTATATTAAAGTTTTCCGCTACACTGTCGATAAAGAAGTCATAGAAGTAAAAAGACATTTAGGACACCATCATGACTATTGAATCCATAGCAGGTAGGGCTCAAACGCAGCTGACGTTGAGAGCACCAATAAAAACCGATGCTTCCATTCGAATCACATCAATACCCAGTATTGAAAAAAGTGATAGCGTTGCTATAACTACCGTAGCGCAAGGCATAAAACAAGCTGTTGCAGCGTCATCAACAGGATCTATTGTTGATGTCAACAAAGTATCGGCCATAAAAAATGCGCTGGCTAATGGGAGCTACCAGATCAATGCTGAAAGCATTGCTAAGAAGATGATTCACTATGAATCTATCATGCCTTAAAAAAGGAGATCGCTATGATACAAAAAACGTGGCCTATTACAGAAAATCTCATTCTTAACGCACTACAATTAACAGAACGACTTTATCAACTGCTGATAGAAGAGGCTGATACTTTACAAAAACCACTACAAGCTGAATTAATCGACAGCATCGCTACGGATAAAAAACAATTGGTGATGCAGCTAGAAGAATTTAACCAACAATGTGGACAAGTCCTTGCAACCGAAGCGCTTCCTAATACTCATGAAGGCATTAATACCTATTTTCAACGAGCAACTGCATCAGGTTTATCTGCTATAGAAACCACGGAGCAGTGGGTCTCTATACAAAGTTTATGTGTTAAATGCAAAGCGTTAAATGAACACAATGGTGCTAGCATAGAGCTGCTATCGTTCCATACCCAACGCTCTTTACAGATACTAAAAGGTAATCCTCAGCGATCAAATACATACGGCTCTAATGGCGCCAGAAAAAATGACCCTTTTACACATACCTTAATGACAGTATAATCTTCTCTCATCGGCATAGTGCAAGTTGCGCAGGTTTCCTAAGTTCTGCTTCACGGCCATTAAGTTATCTGAAAGCACTATAAAGCTTGGAGTACAGTAATTTCGGTGGATGCGTGTTGCTTATCCGCCCACATCACGCATCGTAAAGTATGTCGTTTCGATATGGACTGTAGGAATGACAATGTTTTTACATGGGCTACTTATCAGGTCTTTTAAAGTCACAGTAATATGGCTAAACTCCCCATTTTTTAAATCATGTATGGAATATGAATCAGCTTTTACGATACGCGCAACCGACCTTATCATTGCAAAGCTAAAAATTCTCCTTAGAAAAAAATGCATATTGAACGTTTATTATGGATATGAAAATGATACTTTCATTACCACTCTGCTTGATATTAACGTAGTCGACAACGTTTTAGTTTTTTATCATAGCCCTATAGAATCCGAAGTTAGAAAACTCCTTAATAGTGATATTGTCACTTTTAAAGCAGACTATCTAGGTATTAAAATTGCTTTCGATGCTTATCAAGTCGATAAATATAAGCATAATGATTTAGCGGCATTTTCTATCCCTATGCCAAACAGACTTCTATGGATAGAAGCTAGAGATTACTTTCGAATAAGAGCATTAGATTCATTGCCTAGTTATTGCTACCTATACTTAGGGAACAAACCTGAGCCATTAAAAATAAAACTATTCGATATTAGTCTTGCTGGTTTTTCTATGCTGATAGACGACCTAGATATATCTATCTTAATGACGCTAGGCATCTGTTTTGAGCACTGTAAAATAGAGCTAGAACAGATCGGTGACGGCTTTGTTTCATTTGAGATAAGAAGTAAAGCCCTTCTTAATACTGACGACACAAAAAGAATTGAAAAAATAGGCTGTAAATTCACCCAAATAACGTCAGCGTTTGAAGACCTTATTCATCGCTACATGGGTAAAATAGAACGAGCAGGTCGTCAAAGGTAATAGGGTGTGATCAAATTCATAACAATCTTATACAGTTTTGTAGAGTGTATAAGTGTTAGCATCCACCTATTATTGTAGCCATCTCCTTTAATATAAACTCAACGATAATTCTCTCTCCCTAAGTAAGCAACCGGTCTATATATCTCCATATTCGTCAAAACGATCACCTATTGCAGTGGCAATTAATTGACGCGCTAACGCAGTCAATTTCTTAACTACCGATCATTAAGCAAAAGTTATAAATAAATAACTTATTGATTAATGGTTGTTATTGTATTTTGGCACGGTCTTCGCATAAGTTGTTTAAACACTCTACGTCTTTAAACAGGAAAGTCGCCATGATAAAAAAATCAACTAATCTAGCTGTCATTAGTAACAACACGTTTGAAGCCACTAAAGCCATCAATATTAATCATTACGACATTAGCAGTGCGTTACAGACAACGCTAGATTTTAATCAATTGATCGTTATATTTAGTAACAAAATAGAGGCTATGATTCCTCATAGTGCCTTTGCATACCATAATGAAGAATTTGAGTTAGAAATTAAAAGTGGTGTTTTTACTAAGCATTCATGTAATTACGCGTTAAAAATAGAAGGTCAAGCGCTAGGTGAGCTAAAAATTATGCGTAATTATCGCTTTAACGCGACTGAAATTACGTTATTAGAATCATTGCTCTGTTTTTTAATTTACCCGTTAAAAAATGCAACCTTATTTAATCAAGCCTTAAAAATGACCCATATTGATCCCCTAACAAAGGTCAATAACAGAAACTCTCTTAACGACACGCTTAACAGAACTATAAACTTAGCTAGCCATCAAAATCAAAATTTATCTATTATCTTTTTGGATATTGATTGCTTTAAAAATATAAATGACACCTATGGCCATTCTTGCGGCGATAAAGTTCTTATGACGGTCGCAGATTTAATTAAGCATAGCTTGCGCAGCAGTGATGTTATTTTTCGAGTTAGTGGAGAAGAGTTTGTTATTGTACTAAGCGATACCGGTCTTGCTGGAGCTAAAGTATTAGCAGAGCGTATTAGAAAAGCCATTGAGTCACATACCTTAGCTTACGATATGGCAACCATAAAAATAACAGTCAGCATTGGCATTTATGATATGCATGAAAACGATACCGCAGATACCTTAATGAAACATGCGGATAATGCTATGTATAAAGCCAAATATAACGGTAGAAACCAAGTGTGTTTAGCGGGATAGTCGCTAAGATTGGCTACCAAATTGAGACGCGACGGTTTAGCTCAAGCGTTCATTTTTAGATAAGATTCTTCTAAGCGCAGACAAAGGGTGAAGGGTTAGGCCTAATATCTGTGACGCCGTAAGATTTAGTGTTTTAGTTCTATGGTGATAGGCTACCAATGACTTCTGCCTTAAGTGGGTAGCCACTTTTCGCAACCCAACATTGTTACCACGTAGATTGGGTTAACTAAGGTCGTTAGCTCAATCTACGTGCTAATATTCAGTCCGATGAGTCATCTAAATGTAATTTTTAGATGCTATCATCAGCAACTAACTTGTTGGTCGTCAGTATAGGCTTAAGCTTAGGCTTTCGCCCTCCTTAAACCTAGGTCTGCTACTTTAATATGCTAAACAAAATACTTAACCAGTTACGTAAAACTCCACCGCTACAGCATAAGCGTCAGCCATTGCAAACGGCACCAGTATTCCTTGGCGCATGGAGAAATGTAGCCGCTACCTTGGCGAAGAAAAAAAAGAAAAATAAAGCGCTTAAAAAAGAACTGCATCAGCAAACACAGGCACTAAAACTTGAATACCGGCTTAATAAGCTTTTTGAAAATATCCTCGGCATGAGCTTTGAACTTTGCCTTAGCACAGAGGGCCTGACTAGCTTACCGTTCGTGAGTGCAAGCATAGCGTCTATTTATGAACTTAACGCTGAGCAGGTTAAAGAGGATGCTTCAGCAATATTTGCCCTTATCCATCCGGATGATCTCAATAAAGTAACTACGTCCCTTCAAGAATCAGCGCTCAGTCTGCAACCTTGGCACATCGAATATCGAGTCACGCTCCCCCAAAAAGGCTTGTGTTGGTTGTCAGTGGTATCCAGCCCCGTAAAACAGCCGGATGGCCGCATTATTTGGTATGGCTTTATAAGTGACATCACTGCACGAAAACAATTGGAAATGTCTCAGCTGCAAGGGCATGTCTTACAAGATGCAATCTTTAACAGCGCTATCTTCTCTAGCATTGCCACCGATGCTCAAGGCGTGATTCAGCTTTTTAATGTAGGCTCAGAAAATATGCTCGGCTACGCGGCCGCTGATGTCGTCAACAAGATGACGCCGGATTTTTTTTCTGATGCCCAAGAACTGATAACACGCGCTAACGCACTCAGTATCGAATACGGAATGTCGATTGCACCGGGATTTGAAAGTTTGGCATACAAGGCGTCCCTAGAAATCCAAGATATCTACGAGCTTACTTATATTCATAAAAGCGGCCGCCGTATTCCAGCACTAGTTTCCATTGCTGCGCTACGTGCCCCGGATGGCAGTATTATGGGTTACTTGTTAATCGCCTCCGACCATACTAAGGAAAAGGCGGCGCAACACAAACTAAAAACACTGTCCTTGGCCATAGAGCAGAGTAGTTCTGTGGTCATGATTTCCGACCTTAATGCTAATGTTGAGTATGTTAATCAAGCTTTCGTTAATAGTTCAGGCTATTGTCGTGAGGATATTATTGGCAAGAACACGGGTTTGTTTAAATCGGGCAAGACTCCTCAAGCCACTTATGAAACGATGTGGTCAGCCTTGCATGATGGCAAAACCTGGCATGGCGAACTTATCAACAAGAACAAACGGGGCGAAGACTCTATTCAAAGGACTTGGATTACACCGATACGGCAAGACAACCAAGTTGTCAGCCATTATCTAAGCGTTACAGAAGATGTCACCGAGCGTAAAAAAACCGAAGCTACCTTAATCAAGCTTTCCATGGCTTTAGAACAAAGCCTATCGTCGGTGATGATTACCGACCTTGATGCTAACATTGAATATGTCAATCAAGCTTTCGTTAATAGTACAGGCTACAGTCGCGAGGAAATTATCGGACAAAAACCGAGTCTATTAAAATCCGGAAAAACATCCAAAGCAACTTATGATGAAATGTGGGCCGCCTTGTTAGCGGGTAAAGCCTGGGAAGCAGAAGTCACTAATTTAAATAAACAGGGTGAGGAATTTATCGAGCTAACTTGGCTTTCGCCAATACGTCAGAGCAATGGAATTATTACCCATTACTTAGGCGTCAAAGAAGATATCACTCAGCGTAAAAAAAATGAAGCCTTGCTGTTGGCTGCCAAAGAACGCGCTGAGGATTTATCGAAAACTAAATCGCAATTTTTAGCGAATATGTCCCATGAAATTCGCACGCCTATGACGGCCATTATTGGCTTTTCTGATCTAGCCTTGCTTAATGAGGAGCCTGAAGAAACTTACCAATATTTACAAAATATTAGCACGGCCTCTAAGCACCTACTGACTATTCTTAACGATATTTTGGATGTCTCTAAGCTCGAAGCGGGACAAATGCGCCTTCAGCTAGAACATTTTAAGCTGGATGATTTACGGACGACGTTGTACGGATTACTTGTTAACACGGCACAGAAAAAAGGCTTGTCGCTGACTATTGATATAGAAAGGAAGATTCCAGATACATTTATTGGTGACAGTCTGCGTTTAAGACAGGTGTTGATTAATTTGTTGGGCAATGCCATTAAGTTTACTCAACAGGGTTCGGTGACGCTCACTATTAGCCTACAGCAACTCAACGTTACCGAAGCGAGGTTATTATTTGCGGTTACTGATACCGGCATGGGCATCAGTGCCCAGCAGCAAGATAAATTGTTTCAACCTTTTAGTCAGGTGGATGATGGTTTTTCTAGGAATTTTGAAGGCACAGGTTTAGGGTTAGTTATTAGTCAAGACTTGGTGCAACTCATGGGCGGCAGTATTAAGTTGGACAGTCATCTGGGTTTAGGTAGCTGCTTTAGCTTTGAATTAATGCTGCCGTTGGCTTTATCGACTATTGAGCCGCAGGTCACTTCTCCTATAACCCTAAACACAGAACCGCTTAGCGGTGTTCGTATTTTGGTGGTGGAAGATGATGCCTTCAATCAGAAGGTTATCAATAAAATGCTTAACCGCTTCGGAGCAAGCATTGTGCTGGCCAATAATGGCTTAGAAGCGTTAGCCGCTTTAGAGCAAGACAGCTTTGATGTCGTGTTAATGGATTTATTTATGCCCAGTATGAATGGTTATGAAACCGCCCTAGAAATCCGTAAGCAAGCTCGCTACGCGAAGTTACCCGTAATTTCTATAAGTGCTAGCGTAACAGAAGAAGACAAACACCACAGCCTAGCAGCCGGCATGAATGATTTTATTGCCAAGCCGATTAATAAAATAGAGTTATTAGCTACCTTGGAGCGATGGCTAAAGCCTTAGCTAGAGGCTCATCGTTGTACAATGCCGGTCGAGGTTTGCAACCCATACACATCAAGCTAAGCCAAAACACTCGCGAGACGGGGTTTATAACCCCGTCTCAAACGTTTGGTATTGCCATTATCTTTGCAAGATCACCGAAGAAATAGGCCTGTTTTTGGTTATATAGCGCCGTTTGGGTGCATCTAAACATTTCGGTCAGGGTTGCAAACCCATACGCATCAAGCTAAGCCAAAACACTCGCGAGACGGAGTTTATAACCCCGTCTCAAACGTTTGATATTGCCATTATCTTTGCAAGATCACCGAAGAAATAGGCCTGTTTTTGGTTATATAGCGCCGTTTGGGTGCATCTAGGTGCATCTAAACGTTTCGATCAGGGTTGCAATCCCATACGCATTAAGCTAAGCGAAAACACTCGCGAGACGGGGTTTATAACCCCGTCTCAAACGTTTGGTATTGCCATTATCTTTGCAAGATCACCGAAGAAATAGGTCTATTTTTGGTTATATAACGCCGTTTGGGTGCATCTAAACGTTTCGNTCAGGGTTGCAANCCCATACGCATNAAGCTAAGCGAAAACACTCGCGAGACGGGGTTTATAACCCCGTCTCAAACGTTTGGTATTGCCATTATCTTTGCAAGATCACCGAAGAAATAGGCCTATTTTTGGTTATATAGCGCCGTTTGGGTGCATCTAAACGTTTCGGTCAGGGTTGCAAACCCAGACCGGCATTATCATCATCGCAATGTGGTGGGCTTAGCTTGATGCGTATGGGTTATAAACCTGGTCACGCTTTGGCTTCCAGTATAACCTGCCATGGCTTGCTACTCAGTGCCCTGTCTAAAGTTGGTAGCCCGCTTTCGTTTTTTAGTCAGAGTATGCCGAGCTGGAGCCATTGATCCAGCGTAGACAGTAATTCATTCACATTGATAGGCTTGCCAATAAAATCATTCATGCCTGCTGCTAGGCAGCGCTGTCTATCTTCATTTGTTACGCTGGCGCTTAAAGCAATGACTGGTAACTGTGCATAGTGTGGGCGTTTACGGATCTCAGTGGCTGCTTCAAAACCATTCATGATGGGCATGTGTAAATCCATTAAGACGATATCAAAGCTGTCTTGTTCTAAGGCACGTAGCGCTTCAGAACCATCATTGGCTATTATGATGAGGCTAGCGCCTAGGCGCGTGAGTACTTGTTCGATCCGACATTCCGCACCCCTGCTATCCGGAATCAGCATATAAGTGAACATACCGTTCACCAAGCAGGTTAAGCAAATGATGGTGGTGTTTATTGCAATTTAGTACAACTTCCTGCCAACT
>TBL_comb47_HYPODRAFT_10000301_pt1 | contig 64612 bp, 48 predicted proteins | sample TroBogypolimnion_40_FD_10682 | JGI IMG/M metagenome (IMG submission 10682)
GAACAGGGCAATGGCGCCCATGGTTTTGGCCTCATCGAAAGGTATCGAACGGTTTTCCTCTTTCACCAGATTCTCACGGATCAGTTCATTCACCCGTGCCTGAACACGGTCAAGCTCTTCGCGGGAAACCTTCTGGAAATGGCCAAAGTCGAAACGCAGGTATTCACTGTTTACGAGTGAGCCCTTTTGTTCGATATGGGTACCCAGAACCTCGCGTAAGGCATGATCCAGCAAGTGGGTTGCCGTATGGTTGTTCATAGTCATCTTCCGTTTCTGATGATCCACAACCGCTTTAAACGGCATAGATGGATTTTCGGGAAGTTTATTGACCAGATGTATGGTAAGGTTGTTTTCCTTCAGGGTATCGAGGATTGGCGTTCTCTTTCCGGCAGCTTCAATGTAACCGCTATCGCCGGCCTGACCACCGGATTCACCATAGAATGGGGTCTGATCGAAGACCAGTTGATAGAATTCCTTATTCTTCTGAGTAACCTTCCTGTATTTTGAAATATGGACTTCTGCTTCCAGTTGATCGTAGCCAATAAAGACAACCTGTTCGATTTTCTTTAGTTCCATCCAGTCGTCAGTTTCCTGAACAGCGGCATTACGCGAACGTTCCTTCTGCTTTTCCATGGCTGCAAGGAATCCGGCTTCATCAACCGACAGGCCTTTTTCCCGAAGGATCAGGCTTGTAAGATCAAATGGAAATCCGAAAGTATCGTACAGCGTAAAGGCGTTGTCACCACTGACTTCTGTCTTGCCTGCAGCAAAAGCTTTGGCAACCAGATCGTCAAGCAGACGAATCCCTGTTTCAAGTGTCCGAAGAAAAGATTCTTCTTCTTCCCTGATTACATTTTCGATCAGGCCCTGTTGGGAAATCAATTCGGGGAAGGCATCTCCCATGTTATTTTTCAGAACTTCAACCAGCTTCCAGATAAACGGTTCCTTGAAGTCGAGGAAAGTATATCCGTAGCGAACGGCACGACGTAAGATCCTTCGGATGACATATCCGGCCTTGTTGTTCGTGGGCAACTGACCATCGGCAATAGAAAAGGATATGGCACGTAAATGGTCCGCAATAACGCGCATGGCGATATCGGCCTTTTGGTTTTCACCATATTTTAAATGGCTGAGTTCAGCAATCTTCTGAATTGTATTCTGGAAAACATCGGTATCGTAGTTTGATTTTTTGCCCTGAAGAACCATGCACAGACGTTCGAAGCCCATACCGGTATCAACATGCTTATCAGGCAGTTCTTCCAGTTTGCCGTCGGCTTTACGGTTATACTGGATAAAAACAAGGTTCCAGATTTCAATCACCAGCGGGTTATCCTTATTCACCAAGTCTTGTCCTGGGATCATCGCCCGTTCAGAGTCATCACGCAAATCCACGTGAATCTCAGAACAGGGACCGCAAGGACCTGTATCGCCCATTTCCCAGAAGTTATCCTTTTTACTGCCGTTGATGATCTGGCTGGCAGGCAGAAATTTGCGCCAAAGCTCGAAGGCTTCGGTGTCACGTTCCAGTTTATCGTCAGTGCTTCCTTCAAATACGGAGGCGTACATCCGGTCGGCAGGTATTTTCAACACATCGTGCAGAAGTTCCCATGCCCAGTTGATGGCTTCTTCCTTGAAATAATCACCAAACGACCAGTTGCCAAGCATTTCGAACATGGTATGGTGGTAGGTATCATGACCAACTTCTTCCAGGTCGTTATGCTTTCCCGAAACCCGCAGACACTTCTGGGTGTCTGCAACGCGTTTGCTTATGGCCGGTTGGTTACCCAGGAAAATATCCTTAAACTGGTTCATCCCTGCGTTGGTAAACATCAGCGTGGGATCGTTCTTCACGACCATTGGGGCAGAGCTTACTATCTGATGACCCTTGCCTTCAAAAAAATCGATAAACGCTTTTCTGATCTCTTTCGAATTCATATCCAATTCTATCTTTTTCTGTTAATTACTAAATCATTTCATGCCTGGGAGATTAATATCCCGGCATAATTACGGTTAAAAAATCACTGTCTCAGGACGAAATAATTGCTTTGAAAACAGTTGTAAAAGCAATCCTGATGGTGATTAAAAAATGTTAAAAAACGCCAACATGCTGAAACTTACTATTTATTAGCGCTTAAAACACTAGCTTTGCTGACAGTATATTAACCGGAATTTTCGAAATCTTGCAAAGTTAGATTAAATCCTTAATTTTGTTACAAGTCGAAAAATAAATTCCATTAGTCGCGATTTATGGCGAAAGTCAAGTACAGGTTTAATGCTCACACACTTAGCTACGATAAAATCGTAATTAGCTTTAAGACCCGGTTTAAGCGTTTTATAGCCTTATTTTCAACGACATTGGTATCCTCGGTATTGATAGCGATAGTGATACTTCAATTCTATGAATCGCCCCGTATGCGGGCTCTGCATAAGGAAAATGAAAGGTTGCTCACCCAATACGGCCTGATGTATAAAGATCTTTCTACCGTTGAGAAAGTACTCGACGAGATTGAACAGCGCGACAATAATCTTTACCGGGTAATCTTTGAATCCGATCCGATTCCATCGACCATACGAAGGGCAGGTTTTGGGGGTGTAAACCGGTATTCTAAACTCGAATCGTTTGACAATTCAGAACTGGTAATAAAAACGGCTGAAAAGCTCGATATTCTATCGAAACAGGCCTATATTCAGGCCAAATCCTATGATGAGGTGATGGCTTTGGCGCAAAACAAGGAAATCCTAAGGTCATGTATGCCGGCTATTATGCCCATCTCCAATAAGTCTCTAAAAGAAACGGCTTCGGGTTGGGGATTTCGGATTCATCCCATCTACAAAATCAAGCAGTTTCATTACGGGATGGATTTTACGGCGAACATAGGAACCAAGATCTATGCTACGGGCGATGGGGTTGTGAAGGATGTTCAATCGATCGGAGGTGGATTTGGACGTTGGGTTATGATCGACCACGGGTTCGGGTATGAAACCCTTTACGGCCACATGAACGGATTTAATGTTAAAGTCGGCGATCATGTCAAACGAGGCCAGGTAATCGGTTATGTGGGGAATTCAGGAACATCTACCGGGCCTCACGTGCATTATGAGGTTCATAAGAACGGAACTCCTGTCAATCCGCAGTATTACTATTTCAAAGATCTGAATGCACAGGAATACGAAAAGATGGTAAATATTTCATCCAACATAGGTCAATCCTTTGATTAAAAACTACAACCGTGCCATACAAAAAACCTAAAATTGAAAAAGTCTTTTATTCGATCGGCGAAGTGGCGGAAATGTTTGGAGTGAATACTTCGAACATAAGATTCTGGGAAAAAGAATTTGACATTCTCAAACCACACAAGAATGCCAAGGGTAACCGAATGTTTACACCAGAGGACCTTGAGAACCTGAAGATCATCTACCATCTGCTGAAAGAACGGGGCATGACCATTCGCGGCGCCCAGATGAAGTTGAAGGGAAACAAGGAAGACATCGTCCAGAATTACGAGGTGGTTAAGAGACTTCAGGAAATCAGGCAGGTGCTGGTGGATATAAAAGAGGAACTGTAAAATCAGGAAAGAGGAAAAAGGAATAAGGAAAAGGAAGAAAGTCATCAATCATCAGGAGTGACTTTCCTTTTTCCTTATTTCTCTTCCCTTTTCATTTAGAGAAATTAACTTAATTCGGATATTACGATGCAAGTCAGACAAATCACCCAATACCTTGAATCCTTTGCTCCCCTGGCTTTTCAGGAATCGTACGATAATGCAGGACTGATTATTGGTCGCCCGGAGGATGAAGTTACAGGCATTCTGATCTCCCTTGACATTACCGAAGAGATCGTAGATGAAGCCATCAGCAAACACCTGAACCTGATTGTTTCGCACCACCCCATCATCTTTAGCGGCCTCAAGAAACTGAACGGAAGGAACTATATCGAACGCTGTGTAGCTAAGGCTATTAAAAACGACATTGCCATTTATGCGGCACATACCAATCTGGACAGTGTATTTGGAGGGGTGAACAGCAAGATCTGCGAAAAACTTAATTTGCAAAATTGCAGGATACTTTCACCAGGTTCAGACCTGCTGAAAAAACTGGTAACTTTTGTTCCTGTTTCCCATGCAGAACAAGTGAGAAAGGCTTTGTTTGCTGCCGGAGCAGGTTCCATTGGCAATTACGATTCGTGCAGCTTTAACACAAACGGAACAGGTACATTTAAGGGAAACGATCAGTCCAATCCGTTTGTTGGAGAAAAGAATCAACTGCATCAGGAAGAGGAAACGCGCATTGAAACAATTTTCCCCAAACATATTCAGTCCAAAGTTATTCAGGCACTTCTGAATGCACATCCCTATGAAGAAGTCGCTTACGATATCTATCCGCTGGATAATGAATATTCGCAGGCTGGAATCGGCATGATCGGAGAACTTGCTGAACCGATGGAAGAATTAAGATTTCTCGGTCAACTGAAAGCTGTTTTTAATTGCAAAGTCATCAAACACACCCAGCTTTTAGGCAAATCCATCAGCAGGGTGGCCGTTTGCGGAGGTTCAGGAAGCAGTTACCTTAAGATTGCTATGGCTCAGAAAGCGGATATCTTTATTTCGGGAGATTTCAAATATCACCAGTTTTTTGATGCCGAACAGCAAATCATTATTGCTGATATCGGGCATTATGAGAGCGAACAATTCACTAAAGAAGTTTTTTATGAATTACTTACAAAAAATTTCCCTAAATTTGCAATCCATTTATCGGCATTCAGTACGAATCCGGTTAGTTATCTCATTTGATTTAAGTTAAACAATTATATAGTATGAACACACAGTACGTTAGAGACGAAAATAAAAGTGTCCCAATCAGTTTGAAGCTCAAAGCGCTTTATGAACTGCAAAATGTTGTTTCTGAAATTGATAAATTCAAAACACTTCGTGGAGAATTACCATTGGAAGTGCAGGATTTGGAAGACGAGATCACAGGTCTGAAGACCCGTGTCACCAATTTCGAGGACGATATCAAAGACATGGAAACGGCTATCCACAATAAGAAAATTGCTATCAAGGAATCAGAAGCCCTGATTACAAAATACACCGATCAACAGAACAATGTCCGCAACAACCGTGAATTTGATTCATTGAGTAAGGAAATTGAGTTCCAGAAACTCGAAATGGAATTGTCGGAAAAGCGCATTCGTGAGTACACTGCTGATCTTGCAAGCAAAAAAGAGGGCATTACCTTATCATCCAACCTGCTGAAAGAACGTCTGGAAGACTTGGACCGCAAACAACGTGAACTGGAAGAAATTACTGCCGAAACACAGATCGAGGAAGAACGTCTGAAATCGAAAGCAGAAAAGATTGAAAGCAATATTGAAGTTCGTCTGGTGACAGCTTTCAAACGCATTCGTAAGAATGCACGCAACGGCCTGGCTGTTGTTACCGTTCAGCGTGATGCCTGCGGTGGTTGCTTCAACAAGATACCGCCACAACGTCAGATGGATATCGCCTCACGTAAAAAGGTTATTGTTTGCGAATACTGCGGACGTATCCTGGTGGATAAGGATATCCTGGAATCAATCGAAACTGTTGATTAGTTAATTCATAAAAACACATATAAAAAACCTTTGGGAGATATCCTGAAGGTTTTTTTTATGCCTATCGCAACTACTTTATCTATTCCAATAATTTCGAAATACCGGTATAATTGTAATTTTCCCAGAATCCTTCTTTTACAGGAATTTTATTCATCAAAAGAGACGCATCTTTCTTTATTGCTTCAGCGGGTTGTAAATCCTCAAATGGTTCATTCACTATTTTATTAATAAACAACTCTCGATACTGAAAGAATGGGTTAATTGCTTTAGTTGAACTAGTTGCATAGAAATTGTTTTTAAATACGAAATAGTTCATTAGCGAGAGATAATTCAGATAATATTTATCATTATAGTTTTTGTACTCAAGTTTTATATCGAGAAATTTACCAGAATAATATGGTGTAGCACACGTAATGGTATAGTTAAACTTTAGTATTGCAAATGATTTTGAACTGATGATAATTTGTCCATCAACCCTATATTCTGACTGATGTAAAAAGTCATTGTGATATTTATCGAATCTAATACAATAAGTTTTGACCGAATCGACTTCAGTTATAGATTCGAAGTGAAATTTATGATTCAAAGTGAATTGCGAATCGAATATTTCCACATAAGAAAAAGTTTGAATTTTATGATTGCGGATAGGATCATGTGCGCGCAATATTGATAGTTCATTTGCTGCAGCAATGCCAACATTTGGTATGAACTTATTCTTGCCGTCATAGGCCATATTTAGCGATGAATCGATTTCAACTGTTGGATTATACCTTAGTTGCTCCAACATAACTTTAGACCTGCGAAAGTCATCAGTCTGAAATCCTCTATCTTCAATGACCACGGCTGCTTCAATCAAGTTTTTATAATCAGGAGTCACTGCCGGGCTAATATAGTCACGATAATAGCCATATAACAATGCTTTGCTTTTAGGATAATTCTTTCGGATATTTCTAATGGCCTTATCAACAATATCAACCGCCTGAATTCTACTCTTAGTCCCGGTTATTTCAATTTCCTGTAATTGCTGGGATTGTGGTTCCATTTTAAAAGTAGTCATAATCCCGGATTTTATTCCTGAAACATTTAGTTTGATTGTTTTATAACCAATAAAAGAGATCTGCACCACACTATTTTCGGAATTTTCAGGCAGGTGATATTGAAATTCTCCGAATTCGTTTGAAACAATACTGGTTTTTGATTGAAGTATAGTTATTGTCGCAAACGGTAATGGTTCATTGGTTTGACTGTCAAGAATACGCCCTTTAAAAGTGATGTGACTTTGCGCATCCAACTGAAGGGAGAATAACAGCATCATGCAAGTAATAACAAATGCTGAAAGGCATTTTATGATATATTTAATGATTTCCATTATGAAGTTGTATGGAATTAAGGTTTGTATAAAAGAGCTGGTCTTAAAATTCCTTCATTTTATGATCTTCCGTTCACTTTGGAACTACATTGTAATTATATATTCCCCTGCATAATTTCCCGTCTTTTGTAATTCCTTCCGCTACTACCTGTACTTTGCCTGTCTGATCACTATTGTAAAATGATACCCAGGCCAGTCCTTCCACATCGGTATTTACATTTGGATTCCAATATAACAGGCTCCTAAAGTCATTTTTAATGTTTTTCTGATCTTTAGAACCATCATAAACCGGACTGTAGAAATTTCGGATAACCGAATAACCGACCAGTTTTGTTGCCGTAATTCCCAAAGCCCACTCTGGTTCTTTGTTTGGCGAGCCCCTTTTGGTATAGAAAAAAATGCCCGGTCCAAATCCATGCCCTGGAAGAGACGACATCCCTACAAATTCAACCTTATCAAACCAGCTTGCGGGTAGAGTTGGAATTTCATAAGTATAATCAGGAACCCCATCCAGGAATAAACTGGCACCATTACTAGAGAAATGCCTAAATATCGGTGAATTCATTTCAAGTGTTTCTAAAATATTACTGTAAACATCATCCAGTTTTGTAACGTCTATTACAAAATCGGCATCCACATAAGGCCTTACATGGCCGTCATCCTTTTTCCTTTTCCGGGATATAACATTAACATCTCCTAACATTATTGTATCACTTAAATGCCATTTTCTGTTTAAAAACTCTGGGCTGAGTTCGCTCATGTAAGTAACCGTATTTGATTGACTCTCTTTACTGTATTGATACAATAGCGGCAAAATGCGCACTTCAGGTGAGTCTGATGACCGTTCATCAAGTTCGATTTCTGCAAGAGGCTTTCCCTTTTGATTACGCGATTGAAAGGCAACCTGGATAGTGTCGTTAAAAAACAGATCGGAGAATATAAAATGACCAGTCGAATCAGTTTTTTGTTCCCGAACGTTAAGCAAGCTTTTTACAGTCATCATTGTCACTTGACCGTTGGGAACCGGGCGATGTAATATTGAAGAGTAGACTGTACCTTTTATTTGAATGCTAGGTTCCGGTTGCCAGCTTATCTTTGGTTGCTGGTTGTCGGTTATTTCCTTCCATTCAAAATACCGATAACCATGCGTAAGCATCAGGTTGTCGAGTGCAAGAACTGTAGAGAGACTGTCATCTTTGAAATAAAAAGCAGGTTCTTCGATCCGGCCCTTTAACTCTGAACTGAGCAAAAACCGGGTCAATATATTTTCCGGATAGGTTTCCGTTTGGTGGGTTGTTTCAGTGTGGTAAACTGACAACGACAGATTTGCCAATACAGGCAATTCGTCTTTACCCAAAGCGCTAATATCCAGTATCACATTTTCGCGTGGATGATATTCTTTTTGCTCGGGTTCGATAGTTAGTTTTACCTGATCGTGGTGATTAATAAAAATTAACCGTTCACAACGAGGTAAGGTATCATTGTCGAATAAGGTAAATCGAACTATCCCAGTTGGAAATTCTTCCTTTTTGATGTCCATAACACCTTTCCCTGAATTGATTTGAACCTCTCCCTGATAACAAACTTTACCTTCTGACTGACCTACGACCAAATACTTTTTATAGACATTTCCACTTTGTTCATTAATCTCAATATGAATCCTGCTTGTGTCATCAGGGTTTATATTCATTGCCACACCGGAAACTAAAGCTGGTGGAAGATCAACTTTTAAGGGCAAGTCACCCGCGATGGTAACCTCTGCCCTGTATTTCATTCCTGTCTGGGGTGTCATCTCAAAACTCCCCATCCCCTTAAACACGCTTTTGATCGTTGCAACCGAGTTTCCTTTCTCGTCCAATACTACACCTTCAGCATCCAGTCCTTTTCCATTGGGATCGATGACTTTAAATGCAACCTTGTTTTTCACCCCAGACAAAAAAGTACCGCCTTCGGGCATAAACTGAAAGTCCACCTTTCGGGCTTTTAATACCTCTTGTCGTGGCGATTTTGCTTTATCCCGAAGGTTCCAGATGACCAGGTCCCTGCGAAAAAACCACTGTTCATCAAAGTTTCGCATCCAGTTGGTGTAAGCCCTAAGCTGGTACATTCCGCTCGAAAGGGTATCCGCCAGATGAATATCACCATAAGCCAGACCTGCCTGTACCCAACATGTTTTCTTATAAACAACTTTTCCACGTTCGTTCAAAAGTTCAACATAGAGATTACAGGTTGGTGTGGGTGTATTTCTCAAATAGGCTTTAAACCAAATATCATCATTTGACCAATAGGAAGGACGATCAAGATGAAGGTAGACTTTCTCCTGGGGAAACTTTTGATTAAATTGATTGGCTTTGTCGAGCAATTCCTTTTCTTTATTATCAGGAATTGGGGCAGGATAAAATGCCTGGAAGCTAACAAAAAGAAAGAAAGTGCAAATCAGGCAAAATAAGGTTTGTTTGGTTTTCATCAGTTAAGTTTTATGCCCATTGAGTTTACCAACAACAAACCTTATCCAACCAGACTCAGTGGTATATTATCAAACGAATGTACATATTTATAATCAAATAAAAAGTATTATAGTAATAAATTTGAGACTAATTACTTGTTTTATCAGTGGGTCACATTGTATCTGCCTAACCCCCTGCATAACTTGCCATCAGAAGTAATTCCTTCCACAATCATCAAAACTTACTTCTTAAAATGTAGTTGTGTATGGTATGAATGGATAGATCTGCTTATTCATCCTTAATCCTTTATTAAACACCCGCAATATTGCCAATCGAAAGTATTCTGATTCTGCCAATAATTGAGTAAATTAGATAAGATTTAAAGATTAGGCTATTATGAATGATTTTTTGAATATCATACAACTTATTCAAAGGGCAAGAACCAGGGCCTTGAGTGCGGTCAACAGCGAGTTGGTTAATCTCTACTGGCAGGTAGGACAATACGTTTCGATTCGATTGGAGCAGGCCACCTGGGGAGATGGGATGGTACCCGAATTGGCGCAATACATATTAAAGCACCATCCCGAGATTAAAGGATTCGACAAAAAGAATCTTTATCGTATGTGCAGGTTTTATCAAATTTATAAGGATTTGCTAATTGTCGCACCAGTGGTGCGACAATTACAATCAATTGATAATGAATCAGAAACAATTGTGGCACCAATGGTGCCACAATTACAGGACGTACCATTTGATTTGAGCGACCTAAGCGATATTCGGAATACCCTGTTGGATCAAATAAGCTGGTCTCATCATTTAATCATTATGGGGCGATGCAAGATTCCTGAAGAGAGAGAATTCTATATCCACCTTTGCATCAGGGAACATTACAGCAAAAGGGAGTTGGACCGCCAAATTAACTGCGCCACGTTTGAGCGGGTCATGATAGGGAATGCTAAATTGACCAAAACCATGAAGGAATTACCTCAGGACATGACCAATGTATTGAAAGATAGCTATGTGTTTGAATTTCTGAACCTTTCTGAATCCTATGTTGAGAATGATCTGAGAAAGGCCTTGCTACATGAATTAAAGCAATTTATGCTCGAATTAGGGCAAGACTACCTGTTCGTTGGGGAAGACTTTCCCATTAAGGTAGGTAACCGCGACTTTCGGATTGATCTTGTGTTTTTCCATCGCTCATTGCAATGCCTGATTGCATTTGAACTGAAGACCGATCGCTTTGAACCAGAATATTTGGGCAAAACAAATTTTTATCTTGAAGCACTCGACAGGGATGTACGAAAGCCCAATGAAAATCCAAGTATTGGCATTTTGCTTTGCAAAGACCGAGATGAAGAAGTCGTGGAATATGCCATGAGCCGCAGCATGAGTCCCACCCTGGTTGCCCAATATTTGACACACATGCCAGAAAAGAAATTATTACAACAAAAGCTTCATGAACTGTTTCAAAAAGAAGAACAGAAATAACAACCTAATGGATAACTCAGCGGGTGACATTATATCTGCATAACCCTCGGCACAATTTACCATCACTTGTAATTCCTTCAACCACCACTTGAACTTCACCGGTTTGGTCGCTGTTATAGAATGAGACATTTGCCACGCCCGCTGAATCGGTTCTTACGATGGGGTTCCAGTAAAGGGTACTACGGAAATCCTTTTTTTCAGTTGATAATGATGTTGATTCGTATTGCGGGGAATAAAACTTACGAATTACTGAATATCCAATAATTTGGCAGCTTTTCATTCCCAGTGCATCTGTATGTAAAAATTCTTGTGGAGCACCCCTTTTGGTATAGAAATAAATTCCAGGGCCAAATCCCGCGCCAGGAATAGGTGCCATTTTAACAAATTCGACTCTGTCAAACCAACTTGTAGGTCGTTCCCCAAGTGTTCCAAATACATCGGGAACCCCATCAAGAAACATCCGGGCTCCTCTTGCGATATAGCTCCTATACATCGGTGAATTCATTTCAAGTGTTTCAAAAATATTACTGGTAACATCATCCAATTTTGTTACGTCAATTGCACCATCGGCACCTAAATAAGGTCTCGTATGCCCATCATCCTTTTTCATTTTCTTCGATATAACATTAACATCTGCCAGCATTATTGTATCCTTTAAATGCCATCTTCTGTTTATAAGATCATTGCTGAGCTCACTAATGTAAATTGTTGTACTTATCGTAGAATCTTTGCGGTAATGATAAGTAACAGGCAAATAATCAGCTTTTGGCGAAATCGAGGATTTATTATCCAATTCGACAGAATTGGTTCTTCTCCCCTTTTTGTTAATCGACTGCAGTGATACATAGACTGTATCGTTGAAAAAGAGATCAGAAAACAAGAAATGGCCTAAAGAATCAGTCGTCTGTTCATGAACGGCAAGCTGGCTTTTTACAAACATCATGGTCACCTTGCATTTGGGAACCGGTTTATTCAGTAAAATTGATTTAACCGTACCACCGAACTGGATGCTTGCTACAGGCGGATACTTAATTTCAGGAAACTTGTCATTCTTGACTTCCTCCCACTCAAAGTGCCGGTAACCATGAGTAAGCATCAGGTTGTCCAATGCCAATTGTGTTGAAAGGCTGTCATCTTTGAAATAGAAGGCAGGATCTTCAATTGTTCCCTTCAGTTCGGAACCCAGCAGAAAATAGGTAAGGATATTATTGGGATAATCCTCGGTCTTCAATTGGGCATCGGCATTGAAAACGGTCATGGACAGATTGGACATGCATGGAGTCCCTGCCCTGGTTAGGGTCTTCACACCCAGTTGTATTCTTTCGCGGGTGAGATAACTTGCTTTGTCGGGTTCAATCTGTACTTTAATAAAATCATGATGATTGACAAACACCAGACGTTCACAGTGTGGAACCAGGTTTTTATCGAATAGGGTGAATTGGGATATCCCGGTATGCAATTTATCTTTCGAAAGGCTAAGTATAGAAATCCCTTTCTCAGGTTTGAATTCCTTCTGATAGAATACTACCCCGTTTGTTTGCCCGATCAGCAGATATTCAGAATTAGGACTGTCCTTTGATGAAATTGATTTGTCAATAACCTGAATACGGATCGAATCCTTATCGTTTGGATCGATCGACAGCGTTACCCCATCAGAAATAGGAGCCGGAAGATCAACTTTCATTTTAAGTCTACCGGCAACAGTTACTTCAGCAGAATATTTTCGGCCTTCCATGGGCTGAATCAAAAAGCTTCCCATGCCTTTGAACTGACTCTTCATCTCAGCTACTTTATTGCCCTGGTCGTCAATAATGAGGCCTTCTAAGTCCAATCCCTTTCCGTTTTGATCGGTAGCTTTGAATGCCATCCTGGTCTTATTACCTGTCACAAAGGTGCCGCCTTCAGGAAAGAACTGAAGGTCAACATCTTTTTGCTTCAGAGCCTCAGTATTTGCTTTTGCAACCTTATCCCTCAGGTTCCAAATGACGATAGTCTGGCGAAAGAACCAGCAGTCATCAAAATTCCTCATCCAGTTGGTATAGGCTCTGATTTGATATACCCCAGTGGCAAGGGTATCCGCCAGATGAAAATCGCCATAGGCCAGTCCATGTTGTGCCCAGTAGAGTTTTTTCTGTACAATGGTGCCGGTAGAATTGAGAAGCTCAACCGAAAGGTTGCAATCGGTAATGGGTGAATTGATAAGATATGCTTTGAACCACAGGTCTTCGTTGACCCAATAGGAGGTCCTGTCGAGATGAAGATAGACTTTCTCCTGAGGAAACCTGAGATTATAAAGATTGGCCTTTGCCAGCAACTGTTGTTCATTAATGTCAGGTCCCGGATAAAAGGCCTGACTCATGAAAATCATCAGAACTATAATTAACAATCCAAACTGAGCAAGTGCTTTTTTCATTGGTTCATGTCTTATCCTCTGATAAAGGTTTTCCCTCAGCAAAATGCATCTTCACAAACCCCTACTTTACATACTTCGAATGTAGTGATTAATTCTAAGATAAACAATAATTATCGTTACGGGTTATTTAATTTCCTAACCGTTGGCTGAAGCCGAACCACAAAGGATATTCGATCATTTAACAAATATACTGATCGCATTATAGCCGTACCTGAAACTTTAAACTTTGAGTCTACTCCGAAAACCCTCTAATCAACATCAAACGCGAAGACACGAAGACATGAATAATACAACATGTTGAGCATATTTATTTTATAAAAATTAATTCTTTGCGTCTTTGTGCCTTAGCGTTAGAATTGACTTTTTGGTGCAGACACAACTTTGAACTTTGAACTTGCTTACCAGCTTCCGCCAGCTCCTCCGCCTCCGAAGCTTCCTCCACCGAAGCCTCCAAAGCCACCACCATCGCCTCCGCCTCCGCCGGAGAATCCTCCAAAGGAACCGCCGCCACGGTTGCTTCCCAACAGACCCATAGCCAACCAGAATGGTAAGCTTCCACCACTGTTATAGTGACCGCCACGTCCACCCCTGAAGAGCGATACCAGGACAATGATGACGAGGATTACAAGGAAAAAACCTCCACCGCCTGTTTCTGATTTTTTTCCACTGGTCTTCTTCTGGTAAGCTGCTGCAGTATATTCTCCTGCAGCAAGGCTCATTATAACTTTTACTCCGGCATGCAAACCACCGTAAATATCATTTTCCCTGAAGCGTGGTATCATCTCATGATCCACAATATTGCGATTGGCCACGGCGTCAGGAATAACCCCTTCCAAACCATAACCTACAGCTACAAATATGGCTCCCTTTTCATTTCCCGTTTTAGGTTTAAAAACAATAACAATCCCATTATTCTTCCCCTTTTGTCCTACTCCCCATTTCTCGCCAATCTTAAAAGAGAGATCAGAGATCTCCATTCCGTTCAGAGTAGGAAGAGTGACAATACAAATCTGGGTTGAAGTCTGATCATTAAACTGAACGAGTTCATTCTCCATTTCCTGCTTTTGCTGATCAGTAAGCACATTGGCCATATCATTTACCAGTCTGGGCGGATTGGGCCGTTCAGGAATATCCTGTGCAAAAACAGAAAAAGAAAAAAGGAAAAGGAAAAAGGAAATTATGAATGCTTTCATTTTATAAGTTTTTTTCGAAGGATATTTCATCCGACAATTCATTAACATCATCACTCTGATATGGGAAATTGGCCTTAAGCTGTTCTCCTGCCATCAGGATACCTTTTGATATTCCGTCAGCAAATTTCCCTTCCTTGAAATATCCAAGCATGGTTTCCTTGATTTCATCCCAAAAATCCTCATGTACGAGTTTATTGATTCCGGCATCGCCAAGAATAGCAAATTTACGGTCGTACACAGCCAGATAAAATAAAACGCCATTGCGCTGGGCCGTTTCATACATTTTAAGCTTATCAAAAACATAGGCAGCACGGTCAAGCACATCCAGTTTGCAGCGGCCTTCCACATGCAGCCGGATTTCGCCTGAAGTATTCAGTTCTGACTGACCGATTGCATCGGTGATTTGCTTCTTTTCTTCTTTACTGAAAAAGTTTTCGACGGACATGTCATTACAGATTAAAGATGAATGAAATTATTCCAGCTATTGTCTACTGACAGTTTACTGCCGGAAGACAGCAGAAAGTATTTTAGAATTTAACCTGAGGTGCTTTTTCAGCTCCTTTTTCGGCTTCAAAATAGGCTTTCTTTTCAAATCCGAACATACCGGCAAAGATATTCTTCGGGAAAGTACGGATAAAGGTATTGTAAGCTTGAGCAGTCAGATTGAATTTTTGACGCTCTACAGTAATCCGGTTTTCGGTACCTTCCAGTTGTGCCTGCAAATCGAGAAATCCCTGATTGGCTTTCAGATCCGGATATTTTTCAACAACTACCATTAAACGGCTTAAGGCTGAAGAAACACCAGACTGGGCATTCTGAAAGGCTTGCAATGATTGTGCATCCAGTTTTTCTGGATTAATGTTTACAGCAGTAGCTTTTGCACGAGCCTCAATCACCTGTGTTAATGTGGATTTTTCAAAATCGGCATATCCTTTTACAGTATTCACCAGATTGGGGATCAAATCAGAACGACGCTGATATACATTCTCGACCTGTGACCATTGGGCTGTTACACCTTCCTGCATGACTACCATGCTGTTATAAGAACCTTTTATTGACGAATACGCCATCACAAGAACAACGGCAATGACTGCCAGAATTATCCAAAATTTTTTCATATTATTCACTTTTAAAATTCAGTACTAAATTAAACAATTTTGAGTGATCAATTCTAAATATAATCTCGACAAATGTTGAAAAACTGATGTAAACATACGGTATTATATCGGGGAATGTCGCAAATTTGCCGTTATACTCACTACTTCAAAAGGTGAACCACAATTTTACGACTATGAATCATACCGAGTTTAAGTCAGCCATACAGGAAGGGATTCCATCCAGGCTTCCCGAACAAAAGTCATATAATGAGGATGTAAACCATGCCCCCCGGAGAAAAGACATACTGAGCAAGGCCGAAAAAAAGCTGGCCCTTCAAAATGCTCTCCGTTATTTCAGTCCTGAACATCATGACATATTGTCACGCGAGTTCCTGGATGAACTGCTGCACTATGGCCGCATCTACATGTACAGGTTCCGTCCTGACTATGAAATGAAAGCCAGGCCAATCGGTGATTATCCCTGCAATTCAAAACAAGCGGCGTCGATCATGATGATGATTCAGAATAACCTGGATCGTGCAGTAGCCCAACATCCACATGAATTAATTACTTATGGTGGAAATGGCTCGGTATTTCAAAACTGGGCTCAGTATCTGCTGTGCATGAAATATTTGTCAGAAATGACTGATGAACAAACCCTGGTAATGTATTCTGGTCATCCGATGGGGCTTTTCCCCTCGCACAAGGATGCTCCAAGAGTTGTGGTGACCAATGGAATGGTCATTCCTAACTATTCAGGCCGGGATGATTATGAAAGGATGAATGCGTTGGGGGTTTCGCAATACGGACAGATGACAGCCGGTTCATTTATGTATATCGGACCTCAGGGAATCGTACATGGAACCACTATCACTTTGTTAAATGCTGCCCGTATGCGTGGTGACGGTAAAATCACTGGAAAGATATTTATTTCTTCAGGATTGGGGGGTATGTCGGGAGCACAGCCTAAAGCTGCTGTAATCGCAGGAATGGTAGCCGTCATTGCAGAAATCAATCCCAAAGTAGTAGAAGTGCGGCACTCGCAGGGTTGGGTGGATGAAGTCTTTAAGGATTTGGATCCGCTTATCCGACGAATGCTGGAAGCCAGCAGGAATAAAGAGGCTGTTTCGCTTGCCTACCAGGGAAATGTGGTGGATCTGTGGGAAAAACTGGCCAAGGAAAATATATCAGTCGATTTAGGCTCAGACCAGACTTCTTTGCACAACCCTTTTGCCGGTGGTTACTATCCTGCCGGATTAAGCCTGGAGGAATCAAATCAATTGATGGCTGAAAACTCCTTCTTATTTCAGGAGAAAGTGAAGGAAAGCCTGAGGCGGCAGGTCACAGCCATTAATACGATTTCCAAAAATGGAATGTATTTCTGGGACTATGGCAATGCTTTTTTACTAGAAGCTCAGCGTGCCGGTGCTGAAGTCAGCAAAGAAGATGGAAGATTCTCCTATCCCTCGTATGTTCAGGACATCATGGGCCCGTTATTCTTTGACTACGGATTTGGTCCTTTCCGCTGGGTTTGTTGCTCCTGCAATCCTGAAGACTTACAAAAAACCGATGAGATTGCCTTTCATGTAATGACTGACATCGCCAAAGATGCACCCACAGAGATCATATATCAGTTGAAAGACAATATCCATTGGATTTCGGAAGCAGGAAAAAACAAGCTGGTTGTAGGTTCACAGGCCCGTATTCTATACGCCGATTGCGAAGGACGAATGAAAATTGCAGAAGCGTTCAATAAAGCCATTCAGGATGGATTCATCACCGCTCCTATTGTTCTTGGACGCGATCATCATGATGTTTCAGGCACCGATTCACCCTATCGGGAAACTTCTAACATTTATGACGGATCGGCATTTACCGCCGATATGGCCATTCAGAATGTGATTGGAGATTCCTTTCGCGGAGCAACCTGGGTCTCCATTCATAACGGAGGAGGCGTGGGCTGGGGAGAGGTAATAAACGGCGGATTCGGGCTGTTGCTTGACGGTAGTCAAGATGCCGACCATCGTTTGAAACAAATGCTTCACTGGGATGTTAATAACGGCATTGCACGTCGAAGCTGGGCCAGAAATGAACCAGCCATGTTTGCAATTAAAAGGGCTATGCAGTACAATCCCGGATTGAAAGTCACCCTGCCGAATCTGACCAATGAAAAAATGATTGATGAATTGTTTGATTAGATTGGAAATATTTCATCAATAACCTTCGTACGAGTTCATGCTGTGGTCTGACAAAATGTTTTAGATATGAACTCACTGACTTCGGACGCCTATACGCTATCCAATCAGATTTTTTTCAGGAAAGTAATATGCTTGCACAAACCCGACGCGGAAGTTATCCGTGTAGGGTTTGTGTTATATCTGGGCTTTAAAATTTGATTTCTAATTGACTTCTATCTCTATTAAAATCCAGATATTAGTACATATAGAAGACAGATAAAATTCAAATATACCAAAGGAATCCCTTCTTTTCCCCAGCTGGATCCTTGCCTAACTGAGAACGACATTCCTACGATCAGTCACTCAAACCGATGGTTCTTTCGCAATCAGACATTGAACTGTTACTTTATGTGTTGTGACGCTTCCGGAAATAATAAAGCAACTGAAGGATGGATCAGCAAAAAATTCTCGTTTATTATATTTAATCTATGCGATTTCCACGTGGAGATAAGTGAATGTTATGAAATATTATATTATTTTTATATACGAATCAAAATAAAGATGGCCTTTATGAAACACCTTGTTATTGGAGTATTTATGCTCTTTTCATTCGCTAGTTTTTCACAAAAAACAGATTCGGTTAAGTCAGAAGGCTGGAAAAAGATCTATCGGGCAAGTGCAACAAAAATAAATGATCTTGTTCATACCAAACTGGAGGTGAGCTTCGATTATTCCAAATCCAGGATGTATGGCAAAGAATGGCTCACTGTTCATCCTCATTTTTATCCTACCGATTCATTAAACCTCGATGCCAAAGGAATGAAAATAAACGAAGTCTCCCTGATAAAGTCAGGCAAACACTTCCCGCTTAAATATACCTATGACAGCCAAAATCTACATATAAATCTGGATAAGACCTATCACGGAGGAGAGAATTATACCCTTTTCATCGATTACATCGCCCAGCCGAATGAGGTAAAAGCCAAAGGAAATCCCGCCATTTCAGGGGCTAAAGGACTCTATTTTATCAATCCATTGGGTAAGGATAAAAATAAGCCTACACAAATATGGACACAAGGTGAAACCGAATCCAGCTCCTGCTGGTTTCCTACCATCGATAAGCCGAATCAAAGAACTACGGATGAGATCAGCATGACAGTCCCTGATAAATACCAGACCCTGTCAAACGGGGTGATGGTAAGTCATAAAAATCATCCTGACGGAACCCGCACAGATACATGGAGAATGGATTTACCGCATGCACCTTACCTGATGATGATGGCTATCGGCGAATATTCAATCATTAAAGACCATTATAAAGGCAAGGAAGTAAGTTATTACGTAGAGAAGGATTATGCACCTGTCGCCCGTAAAATCTTTGGCCTGACCCCTGAAATGATTCAATACTTCGAGAACATTACAGGGATTAGTTATCCATGGCCCAAGTATTCACAGATTGTCGGCAGAGACTATGTCAGCGGGGCTATGGAAAACACCACGGCTACTTTGCATGCAGAAAATGCCCAACAGGACGCCCGGCAATTGATTGACGGGAACACCTGGGAGTATGTCATCGCACACGAACTGTTTCATCAGTGGTTCGGCGACCTGGTCACCACCGAAAGCTGGAGCAATCTGGCATTAAATGAATCTTTTGCTGACCTGAGCGAAACCTTGTGGGAAGAACACAAACACGGGAAGGATGCAGGCGATGAGTTTAATTACAATGCAATGCTGAAGTATCTTCGTTCAGGGAGCGAGAAAAAAGACCTTATTCGCTTTTATTACGAAAGCGCTTCAAATATGTACGATGCAGTAAGTTATGAAAAGGGCGGACGTATATTGAATATGCTAAAGTACACTGTTGGTGACAGTGCCTTCTTCAAGTCATTAAATCTATACCTGAGAACAAAGAAATTTCAATCAGCAGAGGCACATGATCTGCGTCTCGCTTTCGAAGAGGTTACCGGGCAGGACCTGAACTGGTTCTGGAATCAATGGTTTTATGGTAGCGGGTTTCCAAGACTTGACATCAGCTATGGGTACGATGCTACACACAAAAAAGCCAAAGTAATCATCAGGCAGGATCAACCGGATAAGGCCTTCAGGTTCCTGATTGCGGTGGATGTGTACCAGGGTGCTGAAAAGAAGAGGTATAAAGTCTGGGTAGACCAAAAGGCAGATACCCTCGTCTTTCCGGCCGCATCAAAACCTGATTTAATAAACGTCGATGCAGACAAACTTTTGCTCTGCGAAAAGACTGACCATAAAACACTGGATAATTTTATCTTTCAGTATAAAAATGCAGGATTATATGTCGACCGAAGGGAAGCTATAGATTTTGCCTCCGTGCAAAAGGACGTCAAGGCTTTAAATCTGATGGAAACGGCCCTCAAAGACAATTACCAGGGAATTCGGGTCTATGCCATTCAGAAGTTGCCAATCAGAAAAGATTCAGTTAAAAGGGCTGTTGAACCACTTCTTCTCGATCTGGCGAAGAATGATCCAAATTCATTGGTTAGAGCCGGAGCAATAAGTGCACTCGGTAAATATAAGAAGCATACTTACAAGGATTTTTTCCTGAAATCAATCAACGATTCTTCTTACACTGTATCGGGCAACGCGTTGATTGCACTCGGAGCTATAGATAGTATATCGGCACTTGATCAGGTCAGAATATTATTGGCTCAGCATGTTAAAGGTGCACTTTCTGATGCGATCAATATGTCACTCTTCAAATATGCCTGTGAAAGTGAATTTGATACCATTGCCGTACGATTTGAAAAATCATCTATGCGAGGTGTCCGGTTTACTTTAGTCCAACCCTTTGCTGAGTTTCTAAAACGGGTGAAAAATACAGTCAATTTCAGAAAAGGCATTGACCTGATCGTGAACTTCCGTGATTCAATCCCAATAGAATATCGTCAGATGGTTACACCTTACTTCAATGATGTTATACTAAAAGGTATTGCTGCTGTAAAGCAATCATCGGGCATGACTGAGGAGGCAGATTATATAAATTCGAAAATGCCTGTCAAACCAAAGACTAAAGAAATAAATGAAGTTCATTAGGACAAAGGACTGATCTTTTGTGCTTCATTCAAAAAGCAGTGAATAGAATCGCTGGATTTCTGCTTTCAGTTCATCGACTCCAAATGTCCGACTTTTGCGGATAGTTTCGCGACTTTCAAAGAAAACGACAACGGTTGGGGCAGTAAAAACCCGGTATTGAGCTGACAGTTGAGAGATTTTATCTGAATCTATAGATATCATTTTCAACCTTGGGAATGACTCACTTATCATTTCATACACTTTGGGCTTCAGTAGCTTGCACACTGTACAGTTTTCGGTGGAGAAATAAGCCAGTACAGCCTCATTTTCAGACAAAATATGATCAAACTCCTGAATGGAATGAATTGTTTCCATTATTCGTATTGCCCAGTAGCAAGTAAGACCAGTGTGCAGGCAATCTCCGGATAGATACCGGCAGCCTTCAATTGGGAAATAAACCCGGGATTTTCCGTACCGGGATTAAAGATAACCCGTTGAGGTTTAAGATTCAGTATATAGGTGTAATAATCAGGCTGGTTTTGTGGCCCGAGGTACATCGTAACAGTGTCAATGTCTTCAAAGGCCTTCTTCTCAGAATTGAAAGAAACACCAGCTACTACACCCTCACGCAAACCTATGGCCACAACTTCATGCTCATGAGAAACCAGTGCACAGATAGCCTTATTTGAATATCTTTCAGGGTTTTCACTCGCCCCAATGACCAGAGTTTTTCGCATAATCTAATTGATTTTTCCCAGTAATACAACCGCATGGACCGATATTCCTTCTTCCCTGCCCTCGAAGCCAAGCTCTTCGGTGGTAGTGGCTTTGATTGAGACATCATCAGGATCTATTCTGAGAATCCGTGCAATAGTTTCTTCCATTACAGGAATGAACGGCTTTAGTTTGGGTCTTTGGGCGGCAACTGTAATATCCAGGTTACCTACCTCATAGTTTTTGGTAGCAATCAATTCATTAGTTCTCAACAGCAAGATTTTGCTGTCGATGTTTTTAAATTCGGAGGATGTATCGGGGAAATGACGACCTATATCGCCCATCTTGGCTGCTCCCAGCATGGCATCGCAAAGGGCATGAATCAGCACATCACCATCGGAATGGGCCACGGTTCCTTTCTCATGAGGAATTAAAACACCGCCCAGCCACAAGGTTTCACCTTCGACTAAACGGTGTACATCATATCCGTATCCAATTCGGTAATTCATTTCATTGAAATATTAGATTTCAGACTTAAGATAAAAAGACTTAAGACAATCTGATCATTCCTGAGGGTTTCTATAGTTTGAAATGTTTCTTTTGTTGAAAATCAAACTTGCTTCCGCAAGCTACTATGCTAACAAACAATAGAAACAATAGAAACATTGTTACCTCTTCTGCTTATTGAAAGCATCGAAATCGAACAACAAGGTAAACCGCAGGGTATTGGCCAATGGGTTATTTTGAGCAACAGGCAACAAATAAGAGAAATCGAGAGCGAAAACATTCATCTTCAGACCAGCTCCAGCAGTGAAAAATTTACGGTTTCCCTTGGTTGGATCTTCATAAAAATATCCAGCCCGTAAAGCAAATTGTTTATTGTACCAATATTCAGCACCAACAGAAAAATTAATTTCCTTAAATTCTTCTTTTGCGCCACCAGGGGCATCGCTAAAGGAGCTGAATATACCGGCAATCGGAGATTTATTAGAACCAGAGCCAGTGATAATATCTGTGCTGTCTTTGCTTGGCGTGGGAACCAGTAACTTATTTGCATCGAAAGTGAAGGTAATAGTGTTGTAGCGGTCCATTTCGGTCTTGTATGCAACTCCGATTTTCAAATTTGTAGGGATAAAGTTTTTGGTTACTCCATTATCATAGGATATTTTGCTGCCAATGTTCGAGATATTGATACCCGCAGAGATGGTTGAATTCTTACGGTTCATGCGGATCTGGTTCTGGTAATAGAAGGCCACATCAGCTGCATACGAAGTACCGGCATAGGTTGCAACACCATTAACCATCTGACCACCGGTCAGATCTGAACGGATATAGCGAAGAGTAACTGCACCGGAAAAATTATCGGAAAGCAGACGTGCATACCCAAAATCTATCGCAAACTCATTCGGTTTTTGCTGACCTAACTGATCGCCATATTCGCTCATAAACTGAATATTTCCCAGTGTGAAATATCGAAGTGAAGCACTCAGGGTTTGCTGATCATCCAGACGTTTGTAACCGACCAAATAGGCCAGATTAATATCTTGCACCAAATTACGTAACCATGGAGTATACGACAAGGAAATACCCATTTCACTTTCAGCAAAGGCATATTTTGCTGCATTCCAATGCTGTGAATCCGCATCAGGCGAGATGGCCACACCGGCATCACCCATAGCTCCTGAACGGGAATCAGGGGCAATCGTTAAGAAGGGCACTCCTGTAGTAATCGTATTTGCACCGGTAGTTGAAGTTTTGCTTTGGGCACTGGTGCGAGGGACGAGAATTCCAACACAAAGAATGGCAGTCAATAATAATGTAATCTTCTTCATCTTATATTCGTTCGATTTTTGAATTTGCAAATATAGAAGTTTGTTCAGGAGTATCATCACCTGTTAAACTAAAATTCTAAACGGTCTTCAGCAATAAATAGTATAAAAACACTTTTGTAAATGTTTCTTTTGTTTGAAATCGAACTTGCTTCCGCAAGTTACTATGCACACAAACAACAGAAACAATATAAACATTGTTGCTTATCGGTAAATAAAGACAAGCCGGCCAGAACCACTGGCTGTCATTCCTTTATTGATTGCCGTGATCCTGTATATGTATACCCCTGATTTCATTTTTACCAGTCTTTCAGCCGGATTCCATACCAAAGGAATGCTTTCAATCCCGGAAGAACCTACTGTGGTTTGCATTAAATCTATTCGTGATCCATTGGTTTCGAAAACTTCAAGGCTGACATCAAATGTTTCATCGGGCAGGTTATGTGTAAAAACAAACTGAGTCTGTCCCTGGGTTGGATTCGGATAACATTTAACTGATTCAATTCTGAAATCATTCTTCACAACAAATTGTATTTCTTTTTCTGAAGAATTATTCAACACATCCCATACCTTAAGTATTAAGGTATGGGAGCCTTCAGACAGACCGGTGAGTGGAAAAACAATTTTCCCTGATTTATAATTGTCTTTATCAGCCTGAAAATAGTCATTGAGCACCATCACTTTTGAATATTCATTATCCAGAATTGCTGTTATGTCGTGGCCAATTCCCGTGCCTGAAGTATTAATACCTGTTTCATCACTAATATTGGCTAATAATACAGAGCTGGCGCTTACCGTTTCCCCGTCCTTAAAAGAATTTGAATTTAGGAACAGATCAATTTGTGGACCATTTAAATCAGAGATCACTGCATTTGATGATCCTCCAATATAAAAATTATCGAAATAGCCCTGTGCATCGACTGAATCATTATAGGCGTAATACAGAATCTTACCTTTATCCAGCTTATAAGAAACATCTTTTGGAACAAAAAATGAAAACTCAAATTCTCCATTCGTAACGCTAGCCAATCCCTTATAAATAACATTATTCTGAACAGTATAACTAAATGGATCCTGACCTTCATTACCAAGTGTTTTAACCTGCATGGCCTTATCATAAACCGTTGGAATGACTTCACCATTAAAGGATGAAAGTTTTACCCCATTATTGTCGGCCACATAGCCTTTAACGGTAACTACAGAAAGGGTTTTTATGGTGTCAACCACGGTAGCAGCATCGTTACCATCGATATCTGAGGTTTTTACCTGATAATTTGGGATGGCTAACCGGAGTGCCGGATCGGACAGCAGTGAAAAATTTAACTGGTTCGTTCCCGTATTGGCAGCAGCCTTGGCTAATCTCATTACATCTCCCATGCGATATTTATTTCCTTTTGAATCATTTTGGAAAATATAATTAAAAACCTTTCCATTCAATATGGAATTGGCTCCTGAGTATACCATGCGGGTAGTTGAAAATAGACCAATAGCTCCGCCCCTGGGATTAAACAGAAAGTATTCTCCCGCAGAAGTATCATCGGCATCAAACCGGCTATATTCACAGGTGGCAGTTACAAAAATGGGGAGATGTGTGTAATTAGACAATGAGTTAATGTTACCGATATCAAATACATTTTCGTCTGCCAGATTTTTCTCATTGGCATGTCCTGTATAATTTAGCACCAAAGTTCCTTCTTTGAGTCGGTTATTGATCGCATCAGTAACGTCGGGATAGGTCTCACCCCCGGCAGATGTAATTTTTTTGTAGGCATCAAAGTATATTTTATCGGTATAGAAGGCCGGATAAGCAGTATTTAAATAATTCGCCATACCTTCAGCCTGCTCCATATGTACATTGGTAAATCCATCAGCAATATTACCATCATCGGCAATAAATGCAACCACATCCCTCCAGTTTCCAATTGTAACCTGCTTATTATAATTCTTAATTTTATCCACCACAGCGTTGGCATCATCTGGGATAGAGGCGGGGATCCTTCCTATGCCCAAGTCAACGACACCCTGAAATCCACCTTCATTGGGATCCAGAAAAACAAAAAAGTCATCAGTCACAAATGACTCGGTTGGCTCAAGCGAATTATCCGATTGATAGGTAGGAATCAGATTGTGGCTCTTGCCTAAAATATTGCGGTTATCGTAACTACCGTCACCCATAAGCAGAATATACTTTAAAGTGTTTTTCCCGCTTTGCTTGCCAAGATCATAGCACATTCTGAAATAATTCCTCAACCCAGCCGGATCAGGCAATCCTCCTGAAAATTCATTGTATATAATGTCTGGGGTTACCACCTGTACACTCATTTGATCTGTCGTCCGATGAAAATTAGCCAGATCATTGGCAGAACTTAATAACGAAGTATTGGAGACAATAATCATTTCAGCAGGATCAGTTGAATGCAAATTTTGATTGGCAACAGTGCCAACCAGATCAGGTGCAGGTATTGAACCGCCGGGATTAAAGGCAATATATTCGCGATAGGAGCTAGAACCAGATTTAAACTTCAGTTGCCCACCAGCATAGGTAGTCGGAATTTCAAATGTATTACTGAAATCTGTTACATCAAAGATTTTTGTTGAAGCTGTAGCACCATTCAAAACATATTCAGATAATTTAATCTGTCCGTCAATACCTTTCCCTCTGAATGAATAAAAATCAGTACTCATATTCAGAAGGCTGATGTAATTAATGTCTATATAGTCGAGCCATGCTTCAGCAGAAGTATTTGATGAATTATAAGTCAGTTTAATCTGAATATTTTTAGCAGGTGGATTTTCAGTTGAACTAGAAATCTGCTCATCCGCGAAAATTGAAGTTGGATCACTATTGTTCACTGCCTGAAATACAATATTATCGACTAGTTTTCCATTCAGACTAATATCCATATTACTTAAAGAAGTAGATTTTCCGACAACCGGAATCACAAAACGCGCGGGTTTTGAAAGATCAGGATTGTCTAGCACAAGGTTTATAGCCTGTGAACTACCTGCAACAAATCGTTCACCAAACCAACGGCTTCCAGACGAAATTAAGTTATAGGCTTCATTTTCATAAAAAGTGTAATTTGGAAACGAGAGAACCTGTCTTCCTGCATTATCAGTTATTTCAGCAATTTTATTAATCGTTTGAGGTGTTCCCTGATCGGTAAGGTAAAAATATGTTTCAGTAGCATAATAATTTTGCTGGTGAGTCAGAAATCCGGTTATCGAATCCTGTGTCAGTCGAATATTTCCTGTAGAATAAAAAAACAGACAGTTTTTACTTGCATTGTCAACGCCTTTACAAATAGGATACGGCTTAAGGTCATCCGTTTTAGTATCTTTATTCATCACCGGAAGCATATATCCGCCATTTCCGTACATTGAAACCTGATCAGGATTTGAGAATCCCCATTGTTTTAGCTGATCGTAAGTAATTTTGAATATTCCTACGCTTTTTGTTTTTATCTTGATCCACTTTCCTGATCCCAATATTGAAGTAGATTTCCATTGATAGGCCAAACCAGCAGACTTTAAGTCATTGGAATTCTCTTTAATCACAATATTAAACGCTACTAATTTTTCGATCCGGCCATTTCTTCTGACAAATGGAAAGATGGTCAGACGAAGAATAGATTTTCCGGACGAAAGCCCGATATCAGAACTGATCTGCAATTCGGATTTCTGATAATTAATTAGTTTGGGTGAGGGATTTAGAAGCGGTTCAAATACTGCATTTGTTATAGATACATCAGCTCCGGTTGAGCTTAAATCAAAACTTTCAAACCAATATGGAAGTCCAGTATGGTCAATAATTACGCTACCCTCAAATCCGGGCTCAGCGTGCCCATTCAAAACAGCATTCTGCGATTGTTGAAACCATTTGATCGTTCTGTTATAATTGTCAGTCCAACCTAAAATAGAGTAGAAAAATATTACACAAAAAAGAAATATTTTTGGCATCATTGAGTTATTTATTTCAACAATAAGTAAACGGTCATGTTCTGTGAATATTATTACTTTAAGTTCTTGAATGTAAATTAAATTAACATTTATAAACTTATTCCCGGCAAAGATATACAGTAGAAACAAACATTTGCAAAAAAAAGAATAAATACCTGAACAATATCAATTCAACAATTTAGTTATATTTGTGAATCTTTTTTAATTAATGTTTGAAAAGGAAAATGATGAAACAAGCCACAAAGGTAAATTTCACACATTATAAGGAGTAAGTTCCATTAGCAATTTAAAAAAACAAATTATATACACATGAAATTTAGATCCATAATATTATTTGGTCTTGCCGCATTAATGGCCGGATGCGGATTGTTTGGAAAAGGAAGGGGAAGCTCAGACTCATCTCATTCAACTGGATGGAAATTTGGTGACCAGAAAACTGGTGGTTTTCAGTCAGATGACAATTACGATCAGGTAACTGGACCAGGATTAGTATTCATTCAGGGTGGTACATTTACGATGGGTCGTGTTGAACAGGATGTGATGTTCGATTGGAATAATATTCCCAAACGAGTTACCGTCGCCTCATTCTATATGGATGAAACGGAGGTTTCTAACCTCGATTATCGTGAATATTTATTTTGGCTGAGGAGAGTTTATCCTGCTAACCCTGAAAAATACAAAACTGCTTTGCCCGATACTTTGGTTTGGAGGGAAGAATTAGCTTTTAATGAACCTTATGTCACAAATTACCTTCGTCATCCGGCATACTCAAACTATCCGGTTGTAGGAGTTTCATGGAGGCAGGCTGATGCTTATTCAAAATGGAGAACTGACCGTGTCAATGAAAAAATACTGACGGATAAAGGAATTATTACTGCTGATATTACACAAAGCGGGCAAAATGTATTTACAACTGAATCGTATCTTGCCGGTTTATATACAGGGACAGAAGGCAAAAGACCGCTTAAGGATGCAGCAGGTACCAGCAGAAAAGTAAGATGGGAAGATGGGCTCCTGCTTCCGGATTACCGTCTGCCGACTGAAGCCGAATGGGAGTATGCAGCGCTAGGTTTGGTAGGAAACACAGAGGATGAATTACTCACCAATCGCAAATTGTATCCCTGGAATGGAACCTATTTACGCGATGATGCCAAGAAAACCAAAGGCCGGATGCTGGCTAACTTTACCCGTGGCCGTGGTGACCTCATGGGAATGGCCGGTTCGCTAAATGATAATGCTGATATTACGGCTCCGGTTACATCATACAACCCAAATGATTTTGGTCTCTATTGTATGGCTGGAAATGTAAATGAGTGGGTCTATGACGTATATCGCCCTATGTCTTCAACTGACGTCGCTGAATTTCAACCATTCCGTGGAAATACATTTACAAAATACAGAACTGATGCTGAAGGTAAGTTGGTTCGTAATGAATTCGGTGAATTAGTAAAAGATACGATCGCTGATCTAAGAAACGTTAAAGATGGAGACTACAGTTCTCAGGTCATTGATGGAGACGATTGGAATGCGGTTAAAGGAAAGACTAAAACCAATGGAATGTATGTTCAATCCAACAAGGAAGGACAATTCTCCTCAATTATTTCAGATGTTTCCCGCATTTACAAAGGAGGAAGCTGGAAAGACAGGCCATACTGGTTAAGTCCCGGGACACGAAGATACAGACCAGAAACAGAGTCTGCCAGTGATTTGGGATTCCGTTGTGCAATGACTCGTGTTGGTAGTCCCAGCGGATTATAATGTTATTTAACTCAACCACATAAAACCTCATTTGAAAAAGTGAGGTTTTCTTTTTTTACATCATTAATGAATATTCCAGACTTATATTTAATTTACCTGAATCATCCGATCATAACAACTGATTCGAGGAACATACCTGTCAATAGCATTTTCTTTGCCCTTAAAGGAGACAATTTCAACGGGAATGTTTATGCAGCTGATGCCATTTCAAAAGGAGCCGCATTTGCCATCATTGACGAAACTGAATATGCCACCGATGATCATTACATCATGGTGGATGATGTTTTACTTTGTCTTCAGCAATTGGCCAGGTATCACCGAGATCAGCTTGGTTTGCCAATTCTGGCAATAACCGGTACGAATGGTAAAACGACAACTAAAGAACTTATCGCTATCGTTTTGTCAAAGAAATTCAGGGTAAACTATACCCATGGTAATCTGAATAACCATATTGGCGTACCTCTTACTATTCTATCAATGAACAGAGATACTGAGATTGGTGTTATCGAAATGGGAGCAAATCATCCCAGGGAAATTGATATCCTATGCAATATTGCCAATCCGGACTATGGTATCATTACTAATATTGGGATGGCTCATCTGGAAGGCTTTGGCTCTTTTGAGGGGATTGTTAAAACAAAATCTGAATTATACGATTACCTCAGAAATAAATCTGGCAAATGTTTTCTGAATGCCGATAATACGTTGTTGGTTCAACAGGCTAAAGGTCTGGAACAAATCAGTTATGGAAAATCGACAGATTATTTCATGGCAGGAGAGTTGGCAAGTACTGATAATTACTTAATAGTTAATGCACTATTTCCAAAAGGTTGGCTTTATCTTAAATCGAAGCTGGTTGGCAATTATAATTTCGAAAATATGTTAGCTGCTGCCTGTGTAGGAAAGTTCTTTAAAGTTGATCCCTTGCAAATTCAGGAAGCACTCGCAGAGTATCAACCCTCCAATAACCGGTCACAAATGATCCGGAAAGAAAAAAACACCATTATCATGGATGCATACAATGCCAATCCAACAAGTATGATGGCAGCACTGAGTAATTTTTCAGACATGAATAACGATAATAAGTGTCTTGTATTGGGTGATATGCTTGAATTGGGAAATGCTTCATCAGAGGAACATCAGAAGATTGTGGACTACATTGAAGAACAGAATTTTACTGATGTATTCTTAGTCGGTCCACAATTTCTAAATACTACATGCCATACAAAAAAAGAGAAGTTCGAACATGTTGAACTTCTCTCAAACTACCTAAAAACACAACCTATTGAAAATAAAATAATTCTGATAAAGGGATCCAGGGGTATTCACCTTGAGAAAATTCTTGATTTATTATCTTAAAGCCTTTTAATTTATTACAGGTTTCTGCACATTCAGTACATCGGCAATTGCTTTTTCGAATGTTGATTTTGGCAGTGCACCCATCGCCATTTGTGGCTGACCATCAAGCGGAACGAACAGCAATGAAGGAATACTCTGTATACCAAATATGGATGCAAGCTCCTGTTCTACTTCTGTATTTACTTTATAGATAATAATGTTTTCTCCATATTCATTTTGAAGTTCCTCCAAGACAGGCGCAACCATTTTGCACGGGCCGCACCAATCGGCATAAAAGTCGATCATACATGGAGTCTTGCCTTCATATTTCCATTCCTTATTGAGATCAAAGTTGAATACTTTTTCTTTGAATGTCTCTTTGTTTAAATGTTCCAACATGTTTTAGCTTTTATATTATACAAATATACACAATACTGTATATATCCATATCAATTCATATGCCAATAAATTAAAAACCTGGAATATATTTCAAAACAGCAATTAATTGTAATTTTGTCACGATTTAGTTCAAATTGTCATAGACATGCATTTTAATCCCATTATTCGGAAATTTTCTCATGAAACAACATTTACAACATACTATATTTAACGTTATTTCAGAAATTGCTGACCAGCTCAATCAGGAGACTTATGTGATTGGCGGTTATGTCAGAGACCTTATCTTAAAACGATCTTCACCAGATATAGATATAGTGACAATAGGCAGTGGCATACATTTGGCTGAAAAGATTGCCAAAAGATTAGGTCCGAACATCCAGGTGAGTGTTTTTAAGAATTTTGGCACAGCCATGCTTAAATATCAATCAATGGAAGTGGAATTTGTTGGTGCACGCAAAGAATCCTATCAGGAAGACACAAGGAATCCTCTTGTTGAAGACGGCACTTTGGAGGAAGACCAAAATCGAAGGGACTTTACAATTAATGCTCTGGCCATTTGCCTGAATAAAGATCGCTTCGGTGAAATGATTGATCCCTTCGGAGGAATTCAGGACATCGAAAACAAAATCATACGAACACCACTCGAGCCGGGAATTACTTTCTCCGATGACCCTTTACGGATGATGCGTGCTATCAGGTTTGCATCACAACTTGGATTTACAATCGAAGAAAAGACACTTGAGGCCATATTGCTGAATAAGACCCGCATTCACATTATCTCCAAAGAAAGAATCGGTGAAGAGTTAAATAAGATCATTCTTTCATCAAAGCCTTCGGTAGGATTCAAATTGTTGGACCAAACAGGATTGCTTGAAATCATCTTTCCTGAATTACACAGGATGAAAGGACAGGAATTCGTAAACGGGATTGGCCATAAAGATAATTTCTACCATACCCTGGAAGTACTGGACCGAATTGCACCTACTACGAATTACCTTTGGTTAAGATGGTCTGCATTATTGCACGATATAGCAAAGCCTGTAACAAAAAAATATATACCTCAGATTGGATGGACCTTTTATTCGCATAATTTTATCGGTGCTAAAATGGTTCCAGCCCTGTTTAAGAAGATGAAGTTTCCCCTCAATGAGAAAATGAAGTATGTTCAGAAACTCGTTGAACTTCATATGAGGCCTATAGTGCTCTCTGAAGAAGAAGTTACTGATTCTGCTATCCGTAGGTTACTCTTTGAGGCAGGGGATGATATCGATGATCTCATGACCTTGTGTGAGGCAGATATTACTTCTAAAAATCAGGAGAAAGTCAAAAAGTACTATAGTAATTTTCAACTCGTCCGGCAAAAGTTAAAAGACCTGGAAGAAAAGGATCATATCCGTAATTTTCAGCCACCAGTTACCGGGGAAACAATAATGGAAGTATTCGGTCTTGGTCCTTGCCGGGAAATCGGACAGATTAAAAGTGCAATTAAAGAAGCTGTTCTCGATGGAATCATTCCAAATGATCATGATCAAGCCTTTCAGTATATGTTGAAAATTGCCAATGATATGGGCTTGACACCCGTTTCCAGTCAATGATCAGACATTTGAATCCGAAGTAGAACTGGAAGGTGATCAGAAAAACCTTCCCTGTACTTATATCCCACATAAGTTCGTTTTGGCTTAACTCCACCAAACTTAATATCAGGTTCAAGAAGAAAGCCGGCATCAAATATCTCTGCATTCAGGAATCTAATGCATCCTTTATTTTCCAGAAAATTATCTGATACGATATATTGATCAAATACTTCCCATTTATACTGGCTTTTTATGGTCTTGACCGGATTTGCATGCCAGCCGAATGAAAGATTAACCAGTTCACCTTTAATTGCAGGATCATCTACTTCTTTAGCACCCAGATAGACAGCTATACTTTCATCGGTTGGAGTATCATTAAAATCACCCATACAAACAATTTTAGCGGAAGGAATCCGCGATCTCAGATGCCCGACAGCCTCTTTAAGTGTTTCAGCAGCCAGTTTCCGATATCTGATAGTTTCCATGATCCCTCCATACCTGGAAGGCCAGTGATTAACAAAAACATGTAAAGTATCACAATCCATCAACACTCCGCTTACCTGAAGTATATCCCTGGTTTTAAATGACCGGTTATTAGGATCGATTACAGGTATTGCATTATAATAAAATGGTCGGAATAAATCCGGACGATATATGAGTGCAACATCAATGCCCCTTATATCAGGTGAGTCCTTATGGACAATTTTATAGTGATATTTTTTTAATGGTGCAGTATGGGTTAATAATTCAAGAACGTGTAAATCTTCAATTTCGCAAAGCCCGACGAGTACAGGTGAATTCCATTTTCCTGCAGCGACTATCACTTTACTAATCCGTTCAGCCTTTTTTTGCATTCTTCCTGGAGTCCATCTTCTGATACCCAGTGCAGTAAATTCATCATCCCTGGTGAGCGTATCCTTCTCGCTGTCGTAAAAATTCTCAGTATTGTAAAACATTAGGGTAAATTCGTTCTTCAACAAATTTTCCTGACAGGAACTATTCTTTGCCAACAGAATAAAAAGCAAAACACAGCTTATAACTATGAGTTTCATCTGCTTGATATTTAGCTAACAAGTTAAGCAAAGCAATGCAAAAAGAAAATGATCTTGAGAATTATTATAGGAATTGTTTGGAACAAGAACTTATTCCAAAACAGATTGAAATATTTGTCTTTGATTATTTCGCTTTCTTTTCCTGGCGTTCAAGGGCTCCAATATCTGGTCCGGCATCTAAAAAACGGTCTCGTCCTTTTAGATCCAGTGGATATAATTTGCTGATAGCAGGGTTTGCTGAATCCTTTGCCTTACTAAGTGTGTCGAGTTCAAAATTGAATTTCTTATAAGGATCAACAAATTTCGGATCTACACCCTTCAGAATATTCAGGTAATGATCCACATTAGTTGTCTTAAACGTATCAGCAACCTGAAGAATACAACGGTCAAATTTATAATTAAACAAGGCTTCGGTCTTATTACTCAGCAGCAGTTCATTCCCGTCAATGGCATTTCCTGTGATAATGCAATTACCGAAATTTGCTTTCGCCAAATCACCAACATAGGCTGGTTTATCCGAATTAATAATCAGATAGTTCTGGATTTGCAAAGAAGGTGTACTACGTGCTTTAAAGCCATATCCTCCCCAATAATTGGCGATGGTTGAATGGTTAAACTCATAACTTCCTCCTACAAGTAATGCAACTGCATAAAAACCACAGTTGGTTATCAGACAATTACTTGCATCAATATCTGATTTCATGGCAAATATACCGGCATATGCCATATTTTGTATTTTAACATTATTCAGTTTAACGGTTGCAAAACCCTCATTTTCAATGTTTCCAACTTGCAAACCAATGTTGGCATTTTTAATTTCCACATTCGAAAACTCATTGCTTTTGCTTCCGGAATATAATAAGACTCCATTCCATTGGTCAGGAACATTCGCATAAACACTTTCAAGCCGGTCGCCATAGAAGAGAATCAAATTATCAACAGTCCCATTCGCTAAAACCTTTCCTTTCACATATAAACCGGCATCTTTATGAAAATAAATCTTGGTTCCTGGTTCAATGGTTAATGTTGCATTACTGTCGACAAGAGCATAATTATATACCAGGTAAGGTTTCTTATTTGTCCAGGTAGTTGTTTTAAGAATCGAACTTTTAATCAGATTAAAATCCTGCCCCCAGGCAATTAATTTTACATTCTGCCGGTTTGAATTGGTCACAAACTCAATGGAATCCTTTACAATCAGAGGAAGATTCTGTCCACTGGGATCGACTGTAACCTCAACAAAAATATACATGCTGTCATGAGGTGCAATTTCCAGATTATGAACTTCATTAGCCGAAACTCCATTGATATTTAACCTGAAATTGGACGTTTTATCTTTTGCCAGTTTTACAGAAGATATCATAACCTTCTGATTATACGGATTATAAATTTTTAAATGTTGTGTCGTTGAACCAACAGTAGTAAAAACTGTATCAAAACGCACCGTATCATTCGAAAAACGAAGTTTGACATTAGGCGAAGTAAGATACTTTTCATCCTGACAGGAATAAATAAATCCCAGCGCCAGGAGCAAAGTTATTATGTAGATTAATTTCTTCAATTGAAATAATTCTGTACGTTAACGTCAATTTATGATAACGTCAAATCTGCACACATATTATTCCAAAATTAAGAAATGATTTTCACATTTTTTAACATTCATCCGGCTAAATGATCAAAACATGCTTAATGACTGTAAATCTTATTGCAAAATGAATTAAGCCAAGTTTTTTAATTACACAACAAACTAAATTACAACTAATTAACACTTATAGCTCTTAGTATCGCAAAATATTAACAAATCAATATTATTCGATCCGAAGGTTTATCTGTTCAAATGTTTTAGATGTTTTTTTACCTTTACCCACTGAATTATCTATCGAATGAAACATTTTATCAGCCTGATCTGCTTCCTGTTTATCCTCTCAGGAATTACCGCCGCAAAAGAGAATCCTCCCTTTTTGAAATATTCCGGTGACCAATGGGTTGATTCAATCATGAAAAAGTTGACTATCGATCAGAAGATTGGTCAATTATTCATGATTCAGGCCTATTCGAACAGAAAGAACGAACATACTGAAACACTGTTAAAGCTGATAAAACAATTTCAGGTTGGAGGCATCATTTTTATGCAAGGGGGACCTGTTGAGCAGGCCAATCTTTGCAACAAATATCAGCAGGCATCCACTGTCCCCTTACTGATTGCCATTGATGCCGAAAACGGCCTTGGGTTCAGGTTAGATTCAACCCTTAATTACCCTGTTCAAATGGCACTGGGAGCAATTACCAACGATTCGCTGATCTATCGAATGGGATTTGAAATCGGAGAACAATGTCGAATGGCAGGTATTCACATGAACATGGCACCGGTTTGCGATATCAATATTAATCCTGATAATCCAATCATCAACTACCGCTCTTTTGGGGAAGACAAAACACAGGTTGCCCGCAAATCCTGGTTATATGCCAGCGGGATGCAGGATGCGGGAATTATTGCTACAGCCAAGCACTTCCCCGGCCATGGTGATACACAGGTCGACTCGCACTATAAACTGCCTGTGATTGAACAAACAAAGATTCACCTTGACTCAATGGAATTATTTCCATTCACCTATTTGATAAATAAAGGAATATCAGCAATCATGACTGGTCATTTGCAGGTGCCTGCTCTGGAGCCAAACGGCAGGATTCCGGCTTCTCTTTCACCCCGGATTATTAACAAAAAGCTTAAGAAAGATATGGGCTTCAATGGATTGGTTATTACCGACGCTCTGAACATGAAAGGGGTCAGCAATCAGTATTCCTCAGCCCAATCAACGGTAAAAGCGCTGAAGGCCGGTAACGATATGGTCGAAATAGTACCCAATCTCGATCGTGCAATTGAGGCCGTTAAACATGCAGTCAAAACCGGAGACCTTACCATAGATCAAATTAATGAAAAGTGCCGGAAAATCTTAACTGCAAAACGTTGGTTGGGCCTTGACAAACAAAAACTGGTCGATCCCAAAAACCTGTACAAAAGACTAAACGCAAACAGATACCGTCTCACCCAACGTTTGCTTCAGGAGCAGGCTATGACCATCCTGATTAACCAGCAAAATATAATCCCCTTACAAAAATTGGACACCCTCAAAATTGCCAGTCTTGTGATTGGTTCTGAACAGGTAACTCCATTCCAGAAAATGCTTGGAAATTACACGAATATCGATTATTTCAATTTAGGCAGAACTCCTTCTGAATTAGAAATTACACAGGCGTTGAATCAGCTAAATCCTTACAACCTGATCATAGTAGGCATTCAGGAAATGGGCCTCTATCCCTACCGCCGATTCGGTATTTCTGACCAGCAGATCGATCTGATTGAACGGCTCAAAGGCAGGAATATGGTGATCTGTTTTTTCGGAAATCCTTATGCGCTGAAGCATTTCCCCTCAATTACGAATGCCCGCAGCCTGATTGTTACATACGAGAATGACCCTGATGCCCAGGAACTGGCTGCTCAGCTCATTTTTGGTGCAACCGGCGCCACAGGAAAACTGCCTGTCAGTGTAAAGAATCTGTTCCCTTTAAACTCAGGCATTGAAATCAAATCTATTCAGCGTTTAAAGTATACCTTGCCCGAAGAAGTAAAAATAAGCTCAGATTATCTAACTTTTCATATGGATTCCCTGGCAGAATCTGCAATCCGCAACAAGGCATTCCCCGGCTGCCAGGTATTGGTGGCCAAAGAAGGCAAAGTCATTTTCAATAAGAGCTATGGCTTTTTAACCTATGATAATTTAATCGCTGTCCGCAACGAAGACCTCTATGATCTGGCCTCAGTCACAAAAATCTCTGCGGCCCTTCCCGCCATCATGAAACTCTATGATGAAAAGAAGATTGATCTGGATAAACCGTTTGCCGATTATTTTGCTGAATTTAAAAATACAAACAAATCAGTCATGACTGTGCGCGACATTCTTACCCATCAGGCGCAACTTCAAAGCGGAATACCCTTCTGGCTCGAACCGGGAAGTACTACTCAATTGAGAAAAGGCGCTTTTCGTTCGAAGCCTTCTGAATTGTTTCAAGTCCGTGTTTCATCAAATGTTTATACCCGTAACGACTTTAAAAATCAAATTATCAGTGATATCATCCAATCCCCCTTAAGGGCTCATAAAGAATATCTCTATTCAGATTTAGGGTTCAGCCTTATTCCTTTTGTAACAGAACGAATTACCGGTAAAGGCTTTCAGGAATATATGAACAGGGATTTCTACAAACCTCTGGGTGCAGTAACTACAGGATTCAAACCATACGAACGGTACCCCATTCAGCAAATTGTACCTACCGAGAATGATCTGACTTTTCGAAAAGAACTGTTGCAGGGCTATGTACATGATGAATTGGCTGCTTTACTGGGTGGTGTGTCAGGAAATGCGGGACTCTTCAGTTCGGCGAACGACCTGGCCAAGATCATGCAAATGTACCTTCAATCGGGGTATTACGGCGGTAAACAATATATTTCACCCAGTACGATTGCTGAGTTTACAAAGGTTCAGTTTCCCCAAAGCACTAATTACCGGGCCCTTGGATTCGATAAACCAAACCCTGCATCGGAGGGTGCAAAATTCAAATATCCTGCCCCTGAAGCTAGTCCCGAAAGCTATGGGCATACCGGCTTTACCGGCATTTTTACCTGGATTGATCCAAAAAATCAGTTACTATTTATATTTCTTTCAAACCGGGTCTATCCGACACGACAAAATACGGCAATCTATGATCTGGGGGTCCGCACAAAAATGCATCAGGCCATTTATGATGCCCTTAAACATGGACTCAATTAACTCTTAAAAATTGTTAAATCTTTTACCAAATATTAATCCAATTGCAACATTAATTTATTTATAATTACGTATGAGACAAGTTGTCTCACCAATACGACAAACTGTTAAGTAGCAAGTCGGAAAAATTCTCACAAAATCTTCCAATAAAACTTTCAGGTTACCTCATTGTTATCTATTTATTAATTCTAACTTTAAGCGTTGTTTTGAAAAAAAAGAGTGTGAACCCATAAAAACTTAATATCATGGAAAGAAAAATCACTTTTAATGAACTTCGTCACATCAAAGACAGCCTTCCTGCCGGTTCAATCAGTAAAATTGCGCAAGAATTTGGGATTGAAGTTGAAACCGTCAGGAATTATTTTGGAGGCGCTAATTATGACAGAGGTAAATCTGTAGGATTACACATTGAACCGGGTCCGGACGGTGGCGTTGTTCTTCTCGACGATTGTGCCATTTTGGAAAGAGCCCAGCAATTAATCACATCCCACGCAAATTAATTCACTTTATAGGATTTGATGAACCGACTGCTCTATCCTGATAGGGCAGTTTTTTTATGTCCGTTCCATCCCATACCTACCAACCATGAGAAACCTTCTGATTCTATTATCCATTTGTTTACTGACATCGAACATCAGCGCTCAGAAACCGCTTTTCAATGGGAAAAATCTAAAGAACTGGGATATCTTTCTAGGCACTCCTATCCCCGGGTTTGAAGATCTGGCAAAAAAAGCCACACCTGCTTCAACTTATCAGGTAGTTGAACTTGATGGACAGCAAATGATCCACATTTCGGGCGATATCTTTGCCTCGCTTGCCACCAAAGCCGAATACGGCAATTATCACCTGCATCTTGAATTTAAATGGGGAGAGAAAGTATACGGAAACCGGAACAGCGGCCTGCTTTATCATAGCTTTGGCCCCTTTGGCGCCTCATTCGGAACCTGGATGGCCACCATCGAACACCAACTTCAGCATGATAATCTTGGGGACACTTACCTGATGTGCAATACTTCCTGTGAAACCAAAGTAATCAAGAGTGATGACGGAAAATCTTATCACTTTTCTCCGAAAGGACAATCCACCCCATTCAGCGAAAAAGAGAATGGCCGGTCCATTAAAAAAGCCAAAAATGCAGAAAAAGCACTGGGTGAATGGAACACCGTAGATTTGTACTGTTTTGGTCAAACTTCAGTACATGTAGTAAACGGCCAGGTTGTAATGATCAATACCAATTGCTCCAAAATTGTAAACGGACAAAAAGTTCCCCTGACTAAAGGCAAAATCCAGCTGCAATCTGAAGGCGGTGAACTCTATGTCCGTAAACTGGATATCGAAAAGATTAAGGGCATCCCTGATAAATTTCTGAAATAAGGCTTTTAAAACGGCATAATATCTTCGAATGTCCCATCAAAGTCCCATGATTTTAGATTTCCTGAAGCAGTTTTTTTTGATGGCTCTCCATCACAGACCAATGTCAAATGCCCTAACTTGATTAGTTTTAGAATATTTTGACGTGACTTGGGATCATATTCACTTAACCAATCCAATACTGAATTAATAATGTTTAAGGGTAATTCTGACAACTCTATCTTTCCATCAATGATGAAGGTCTCTTTCTTTTGATCTTCAACGATGTATTCCTTAAGAGTTTCCATGCAAACGGAACTTTTTTCATGATGAATTAGCTGGTATTTCATATACTTGAATATATCATTACAATCTGAATTTAAACAATATTCCAATATGCATCAGGATTACCATCTAATACATCATCAATAAAATTATCAGATAAAATATTTCCATCAATGCAAGGGCCACCATACCTATCATAAGTGTCAATATCGAAACTGTCCGGTTTGCAGTCATCATTTTGCTCGTATCTATTGTAACTGATTAGATCCATTCTATCAAGATCAGTAAATATATCATTACATTTTTCATTAAAAACATTAGTAAATTTATCAAGTTTATCCTTACTAAATTTATATTCGTTTTTTAGTTTGTTCGTCAAAATAACGGAATCAGTAAATGTCATCACAAAATAATCAACATTTACTAAACACCAATAAATATAAGGTGCATCATTTTCTAAAACAATTTTAACCTGAGTACCTTTATATTTTCCAAAGTTAAATTCTAATAAGCATGACAGAAATTCAAAATACGAAGATTGAGGTTCTCCCTTCTCGTCTTTTTCACTAATTAGATATACCTTAGGCATATCCGTAAGCTCTTTATTAATAAGTTTATCATGAATATATTTATCATGAGCTAATTCTTCTTCCATTGTTTCCATATATAAATCCCTTCTTTATATACTCATTATGAAATCTACTTTATATAATTCAACGCTCGGGTCATAAATCTCAGGTTCATGAATAATATTCTCCACAATTACTTGGAATATATCTTTTAGATTTTTTGTTAATCGAAAATAAGAACTTTCACTGAGAGGCGATTGGGAAACAAGTTTGCCATTTCTAAATAGATATGTTTCATCATTATAAGTAAATGTTTTATCTACTTCTTCAAAATAAATATAGTTTGAATGTATGCAATTTCTCAATAGTCCAAAAAATTCTAAAAAACCCAAGTCATTTTTTTTATCTCTACCTGATGGATAGGGATCAACCATTTTAAGTAATGCTCCATACTTATACATGATTGGTGTATGTGCGATGTGATTCTTAATATATTTTTTAAGCTTATTGTCTATTTCTGGAGTAATCGAATAATTATTAAAGCTTTTCTTCAACTTTCTGTAATCCAGTTCAAGCAATTCACTAATCTTGTCTTTTGACAAAACAGCATAGCAAAAAAGTGTAATAAATAGTTCAAAATTTGACCAACAATTAATAATCAGACCACTATTCAATACGTTTCTTTGTCCTTGTAGTTGAATTGCCAAATCATCTCTATTAAAATCATTACGCTGATAAATTTCATAATACCTTTCAATAATATCTTCTTCATCAAGATGATAATAACCACAAAAATATGTTATTAGAGATTCAAAATATCCGTCAAGAAACGAAGTTCGAATATCATTTCCACCAAATCTTTCATGATAATTATCAATCTGGTCAATTAGTGTTCTTAATTCTATTTTTATTAGGTTTCTCATATAAATTTGCCCCCTCTTCCTTTGTTTTATTTAAACCTTTACCCAAAGTTAGTTTGAAAATAACTGATTGTCAAACGTTTTTCAATATTTATAAAATTATTTTATATTATAGCCAATACTAAATCTATCTCATTATTCTTTTGACAATTCAACGTATAGTTGTATTCATTAAAATATACATAACTGTACATAAGAGTTTGCTCAGCTATATGAACTTATGTGTAAATAAATCAAATGCGATATGTAATCATTTCCCATAAATTAAAAATCATCTGCCAAACTGAACGATACTATTAACCTGATTTTCATTCAATAAGTAAGGCTGTGAAAAAGATCATCATTCAAGACTGTAATATTTTCCTCAGCTTGAAGAATATGCTGTGCCAACTTCTATTGATCAGCGGTGCCATTTGAACCTAAACTGGGCTAAATCCATTATTCAGGCTGGGATTTTCATATAAACGGGTTGTTCCAAAGCTATACCCGATTGTCACCTTGTGTATACCTTGTGTATACCTTAAGTATACCTTGTGTGTACTTTGTGTGTCCTGAAACACATAAGGTACACAGATCCTAATCTTAATTTATACTTAGTGTATACTCAAAATACAAGGCCAATATAGGCCGGGCAATAGGCATGCTAATACCCGCCCTTGCTGTAAAATAAATTGATAAGCAAATCAGGGATTCCACCTTTCGAAAAAGAGATGGAATCCCTTACCATATAATCCTATCAAATTCATCAGCAAATAATTTCGTTTCATAATTGAGTAAAACTGTCCCTTGCACCAATCCTAAAAAGCCTTAACTTTGAATAAAAAAAGGATATGAAACAATTGAATATTCAGGAGCGGAAACTCAACCTCATTGAACAGTTGATAATTTTGAATGACGAAGAGGTTTTTAAACAAATTGAAGAGTTGGTTCATTCATCGTTTCAGAAACCTCAATTAAAAAGGTTTACAAAAGAGGAATTAGAGAACCGGGCAAAGATTTCGGACGTTAATATCGCAAATGGCGAAGTTTATTCGCAAGACGAAGTAGAAAAACTGTCTCAAAGTTGGTGAAAAATGAAAGTTTTTTGGACAAAATTTGCGTTAGACTCACTATCGGAAGCGTACAACTACCACAAGGAAAATGTTGGCATAAAAATAGCTTGTAATATTCGGGATAGTATCCTTTCCGGTTCAAACCAATTGGAAAACCACTCCCTTTCAGGACAAATTGAAGATTTTTTAGTGGATTTAGATGAAGGTCACAGGTATATTATCCGAGGCAACTACAAGATAATTTATAAGATTCAAAACCGGAAGGTTTATGTTACTGATGTTTTCGATACTCGCCAAAATCCTCAAAAAATAAGGATTAGAAATAAATGAACTAAGAATTGAACCAAAGCAGACCAGAGATTCCTTGGTTTAGTCTCCGACAAGCACGCGGTAGAGTTGGTCATTGAGCAAGACAAAGGGATTCCATCTTTATAAAAGAGATGGAATCCCTTTTGTCGGAAGGATTACTAAACTTTGGCAATGGCTTCCAGCACACGGGCTGGAGTCATCGGAAGTTGGTAGAGCCTGGCACCTGTTGCATCAAAAATGGCATTGGCAATCACCGCACCCATACAGATGATCCCGGGTTCGCCACCTCCCTGGGGAGCCTCATTTTTATCGAGTATCCTGGTTTTAATATCAGGAATCCACGAAAATTGCGGAATCTGGTAGGTATCGTAATTGGCTGTATGAATATCACCACCGGTAAACATTATTTCTTCGCTCAGCGCATAACCCATCCCCATAGTGATGCAACCTTCCATCTGAATAGTCGCACCTTCGGGATTGATACAGTATCCCATTTCCTGTGCACAGGCCACACGTACTACCTTCACTTTTCCGGTTGCTTTGTCTACCTTGACTTCGGCTATATGAGCCACATAGCTGCCGGCATCAACTCCACAGGCAACACCGTACCCTCTTCCAGAAGGAGATTTTGCAGGTTTCCAGTCAAATAAGTCAGCTACCGCTTTAAGCACCCCAATCATGCGTTCATCCTTCAGATTCTTTAATCTGAATTCCACTGGATCGATACTGGTCTTTGCGGCCATCCTATCGATTTGTGATTCACGGGCAAAGGTATTGGTATTGTTTCCGGGAGCTCGCCATGCACCGGTTCCGAAAGGATGTACATCTCTAGCGGAATGACTGGTGGTTTTTGAGTCAGGGGCTTCATAGAATGATTCTGCTCCGCGTGATCCGGCAAAATATTCGTGATAGTCCCACATGGATATCTTACCTGCCTTACTGACCCCTGAAGTGATTTTAACCACAGCAGCAGGCCTGAAGGTATCGTTGAAGAATTCTTCCTTGCGTGTATACTGAAGCATTACGGGCTTTCCTGTCGCTTTGGCCAGCCGGGCCGCTTCAATGGCCTGCAGAAAAGCACCTTTTCCACCGAAACCTCCACCCAGAAACGGCGGAATGACCCGTACCTTATCGAGACTCATTCCCAGTTCACGGGCTACGGCATCTTGTGTTCCAAAGGGAGTTTGCGTTGAGGCTCTCAGAATAATCTGATCACCCTCAAAATAAGCAAGTGCGGTATGCGGTTCCATGGGTGAATGGGCCACGTAGCTATTCAGATATTCACCTTCGAAAGACAATTCCGCATTCTTTTTGGCTGATTCAACATCACCGGTATTTTTAACGATTCTTGCTTCAGAAGGAAATTCGAGCAGATGCTTAAAGATAGTCTTGTCATCCACTTTCATTTCATCGAACTTGTATTCAGCCTTTACTTTTTTAAGCGCTGCTTCCGCTTTTTCAGGGTCTTTGTGGAGCACAGCAACCAGATCCTTGTCGCGGGCAATCACAACCCCATCTGACTTTTCAGCTTCGGAAGTATCAGCAGAAACCAGTGTTGCACCGTGTGAAGGGGGACGAAGTATTTTGGCATACAACATTCCGGGAACTCTAAAGTCGCCCGAATACATTGCTTCTCCCTTTACTTTTGCAATACCGTCGGCGCGTTTGAACGATTTGCCCCCGATCTTATATTCGCTGAAATCTTTTGGTTTTGGTTTTACGTCCATGAACTTTTCAACCCGTTTACCTTTGGTGAGTAGTCCGAAACTAACTTTCTTGTCTTTATTTGCTTTGATAAAAACCATCCCGTTTTCGACGGATACCTCTTCAGGTTTGACTTTCAGGTATTCGGCGCCAAGACTTAATAAAACGGCACGGGCCTCTGCTACTGCTCCAAGGAGTGACGGACCCAGCACACGGGTGGACATTGATCCCCATGTTCCCATATCATAAGGACAAAGCTCAGTATCGCCCATCACCATTTTAATACTTCCGATGGGAGTATCCAGTTCGTCAGCAATCATTTGAGGGAATGAGGTGATGATGCCCTGCCCCATTTCAATTTTGCCCACCATACAGGTTATATTTCCGTCTTCACCAATATGAAGGAATGAATTGTAATCAGTCGGGAGTGACCTTCGTTGCTCGGCTTCAGCAGCAATACCTGTCAGGAATTCGCCCAATTGAAAATAGATAAAAAGACCACCACCAAGCAGCTTTACAAAATCACGCCGGTTGAATTCGAAGGTAGGATTGTTTTCGGGCAATTCGTCGCGGTAATATTTATTTCTTTCCATAATCACGATAATTTTTTGTTGGATGAATCAGGGTTTATTTAAACCTTCGAAGTACCGGCGACCGATTCGATAGCCTCAATAATTCGCTTGTGAGCGCCACAGCGGCAATAATTATCTTCCATGCCCTGGATAATCTGCTCCCTGGTCAGGTGGGGATTTTTCAGCAAGAGCCCATAAGCGTTCATGATCATTCCGGGAGTGCAGAAACCACACTGGAGAGCATCGTGATCGACAAAAGCCTGCTGAACAGGATGAAGCTTGCCGTTGGCCGATAATCCTTCAATAGTCATCACCTTTTTACCCTTCACATCTTTCATATCTATTGAGCAGGATCGTACGGCTTCATCGTCAAGAATTACCGTACAGGCACCGCAATATCCCTCCCCGCAGCCATACTTGGTTCCGGTAAGGTTAAAATTGGTACGGAGGGCCCAGAGTAAGGTCTGGCCTTTTTCGAGTGGCAGCTCCACTTTCTTCCCGTTTAGTTCAAATTGAATGATTTCAGCCATGATGTGTAGTTTTATTTATTTCATTGATATAGTCGCTTTTGGTATCAATATCCCGAACAATTTCCGGGGAGAAGGTTTCCACCTCACAAACATCTTCAGGGAAGGTTTGTGCGATTGACCTTAAACCGATTTCAGGATTCAGGTTGGTTAATTCATTCCGGTATTTCAGATCGTAAAGGCCAGGATGGCCCCGTTTGCTTTCAAAAAGAGGAATTACAATTCCCTTACCAGAGCTTTTCCAGGCTTCAACCACCTTTTCAGTAACTTTTGCAGGGATGAATGGCTGATCTCCTAGAAATATTAACACTGCACGTGTTGAATGAGGTAATGAACTTACCCCACTCATTACTGAGCTATGCATACCTTCCCTGTAATTTACATTGCGGATAAAACTTACCGGCCAGGATCTTAATGTTTCAGCAATTTCGACATGATCTGCACCCAAAACAACCTTAATTTGCAGGATTCCTGAAGCCAGTATATTCTCAACCACTTTCTCAATGATGGTTTTATCCCCGAAAGGCAACAACAGTTTCTGTGTTCCCATCCGGCTTGACAATCCCGCCGCTAAAACAATGGCCCAGATATCATTCACTGAGGTATATGTTTTTGATTTCTGACTTTTACCAGTTGTGCTGCAATACTGACAGCAATATCTTCGACAGACTGCGCCCCGATGTCTAGACCTATTGGAGTATAAATCCGATCCCATTGTTCCGGAGTAGCCCATCTGTTATCCAGGAAGGACATCTTTACCTGGGCCACTTTAGCCTTGCTCCCAATCATTCCGATATAAGCCAAACCGCTGGATATAAATTTCCGTAGTACCTCAGTATCGCACTTATGACCATGGGTTACAATGACCAGGTAAGAATCATCCCCTATCTGAAGTTGATCAGCGAGGGAATCAACGGTTCCAGAAAGCACAAAATCAGCATCGGGAACTTGTGTTTGAATGGCATATTCAGGTCGGTCATCCCAAACCGTAACTGCGAAACCCAGGAATTTCCCTAGATGAGTAAGCGACTGACCAATGTGGCCGGCCCCTGCAATAATCAAGGAAGGCCAGGGAACAATGCATTCAAGAAACAGATACCCATCCTGATAAATACCTAATTCCTTTAATGGGATAAACCGACCTGTACCGTTATGCGGAAGTTCAAGCAACTCTGCAATTAACGGCTCAATCTTGCTTCTTAGTTCATCAGGCAAATGGGGTTGATTTGTTTTTGAATACCAGTGACGACTGATTTTTATTTCTTCGGGATTGTCATTATCGATCAAAGTTATTAATATGCCTTTTCGTCGTTCATCAATGCTTTTCTTTAGCTGCGTAAAAACAGGCAGGTGAAGTTCAGGAGCGGCATCCAGCAAAAGAGTCATACCTCCTCCACAAAGTGATTCACTTCCTCTGGCTAAGTCCCCACTGAGGTCAAAAGAAAACATTCCGGATAGATGAGACTCAAGGGCCAATTGTGCAAGTTGAATAACCTTTAATTCGGTAATACCGCCTCCAACTGTACCAGCAAGCAATTGATTAACACCTATCAATGCTGAACTTCCAGCCTTTTGAGGCGTTGAGCCATATGTCTGAAGGACTGTTGCCAGCACACAAGGGGATTGTGCCTGAAGGATATCAATGAATTCCTGATAACTGAAGGTGTTAGTTTTCATACCATTATTAATTCCATACGTACAAGAGTGCTTTGGGAAATAATCCCTGGCACACAAATACACTTCTAAAATTAATGATTTTTAAAACATTATACTATCAGTACGAAGGAAAAAAGTCATTCGCCAATGGGAAAGTCCTTTTAGTAACTTTTACCCAATGACTAATGACTTTTCCCCTTTTATCAGGTGCGACAACTTTACATTCGATTCCAGGGAATACCGCCAAGAATAAGAGCCAAAGCAATTAAAAAGAAGATTGAGGCTATTTTGAATTTACTACTATCAGTTTTAGCCTTTTTAGATTTAGCGCGGCCGATATGAACTAATACAACCGCAACCAGCATGATGGAGATATGCTCGACTGCATAGAAGCGTAAATTGTCATCTTTCATGGCTGCTCCAAAATCAGACATAGCCATTTTGGTTACCGGGCTCAGAAAAAAGTAAAGGGAGAGACCTAATAGTAATTGAATATCCATTAATGAAGTAAACACAATACCAAGCAAATTATCAATCTTTGTCCAGGGTCTTTTACCCATCCAGCCTGCCAGGTACTTAACCAGAGTAATGACCAGAATAATCAAAAGTAACCATCTCAGGGTATTATGCAATAATAAAAATTCGTTGTACATGTTTGTTTAATTTAAAGCGTTTTGATAGTTAACGATTGAAACCTGAATTGGTTGAGATTATATTTGGTTAATCAGCAGACAAAATGACACAAATCATTACAACTCTTTGAACAATAATTGAATCCAACAAAGCGATATATCTAAGCTCAATGGATATACCTGACTTTAAACTGAAAATATCTCAGCTCCTTCGATCATTCGAAATCCTGCTGTTTGGTCCAATGATAAACGAATCATTTTGGAAGCAAGAACATCAACGGGAGTAGGCCTGTATTTTTTCAGGATAAATTTGGTAATAAACCGACTGATGACAAGTCCAACCTTCTCCCCTGCCCTTTTCTCCTTACGGTTTCCATCCAGAATAGAGGGTCTGAAAATGATCAACTTTTTGAAGTTCAACGATGAAACTGCATCTTCAAGCCCACCTTTTATTCGGGAATAAAAGACTGAAGATTTGGAATTGGCACCTATCGAAGAGACCAGTACATAGAATGGAACTCCATTACAGGCAGCTATTTTAGCAAATTCATACTGATAGGTGAAATCGACCCGATACTGATTTTTCCTTGTTTTAGCCGTCTTGATGGTGGTTCCCATGGTTGAAAAAAGCACATCTCCCTGAACCAGGCGTTCCCAGCTTTCAGGTGTATCGAAATCAATAAGTTGCTCCTCCAGTTTGGGATGCGTGATACCGCTTTTCCGACGAACAAATATACGTACCTTCTTAAAATCAGGATGATTGAGTAATTGATCAACAAGCTGTTGACCAACCAATCCACTGGCTCCAATCACATTGGCTTCTTGTTCCATATCAGTTATTTTATAATTTTATCATTCAGTAATTGGGTGAAATGATCAGAAACTGTTTTCTCAAAGGGAATAAACTCCATAGCCAGGTCTTTCCGGATAAAAGAGTTGTCAAATTTGATATCGATGCCAACATTCAACTTTACGTATTTTCGGGTAAATCCTATAAACGGAGCTATCAGCCAGAATAAGAATTTAGGAACATACGACTTTGGGAGCGGATACTGTGGATGTGCAATCCTGATGACATTGGCAACATCCAGAAAGTCCTTATGGTCGGAAACACAGATATGACGGCCGGAAGCCAATGGTGTAAATCCTGCCTGGATATGCGCTTTTGCCACATCGCGTACATCAACAAAACCCATTTTTCCTGCAGGAACACCGGTTCTAAACTTACCTGAAGTCAATTGAATCAGGATATCAATACTGGTTGAATCGGTTCGTGTGCTGAGAGAAGGCCCCATGATGAACCCAGGATTGATAACCAGCAAATCCCATCGGTCCTGTTTTCCTGCCAATTCCCAGGCCAGATGTTCCGCCAGGGTTTTTGAATAGCCATAAGGCTGATGATCGAGTGAACTTGTAATGTTCCAATCCTTCTCAGTAAATATACCATTTTCAGTTTTGGCAATATCAACCGAGTCCCCATAGATGGCTACCACACTCGAAGTCAAAACGACCCTTTTCACACTTTCGGTTTTATTAACCGAGTCGAGTACATTACGTGTTCCCTCAAGCGCAGGTTCGATCAATTCCTTTTGTGCATTCTTTACTCCTGAGATTATAAATGGAGAAGCTGTATGGATCACCAGTTCGCAGCCTTTCATGGCTTCCGAAAAACTTCCCGGATGGAGGAGATCGGCTTCAAAAAACTGCAATACTCCTTTACTCGTTACAGCAATCTTCGTTAAATGAGCATACTTGTCCTTTTGAGCCAGATTTCTGACAGTTGTCCTGACTTTTCTTCCCTCATCCAATAATTGTTTAATGATCCAGGATGCCATGTATCCTGTACCTCCGGTTACGAAAACAGGTTTTGTTTGATCAATGGTTTTCATGTTATAGTCTTTTAATGCATTTTTTTTAACATAGGTAATACAAGTCTAACTAAACCATGAATTTACCAAATTGTTCGAATATTTCAGTCCTATCTTCAGTTATTTAATTACTAACAGAAAAGCAATTCAAGTACCTGGTTATACTAATTGTCTGTAGTGTGAGCAATAAGCTATAAACCAACTATTTAATAATCCAGATAACGTATATTACGCAGTATTCTTTGGAAAGCATGCTACAATTTGTCAACTAAATTTCATTACACTTGTTACCTATCTAATTATTTCTGATTATCAAATCCATTAAACTTAAATCTGATTATCCATGGTACCAAAAATTCACAGTTTAGGTGGTTACATTCACGAGTATCAAAAAAGCGTTACCAATCCTGAAGCCTTTTGGGCTGAAGTTGCCGAAGGATTCTACTGGCACAAACGTTGTGATACTGTTTTGGAATGGGACTTTGAAGGACCTTCAGTCAAATGGTTTGCAGGAGGAAAATTGAATATCACAGAGAATATTTTTGAAAGAAACCTTTATACCATAGGCAATCAGCCTGCATTGATTTGGGAGCCCAATGATCCAAAAGAAAAAATAAGGGTACTAACCTATTTCGAATTATATAAGGAAGTCAACAAATTTGCAAATACCCTGAAGAAGCTTAATGTAAAGAAGGGTGACCGTGTGGCTATTTATATGCCGATGATCCCTGAATTGACAATTGCGATGCTTGCCTGTGCACGTATAGGTGCCGTCCATTCGGTTGTCTTTGCCGGCTTTTCAGCCAATTCTCTGGCTGACCGCATCATTGATGCAGAAGCCAAAGTAGTTTTAACTGCCGATGGAGGCTTCCGTGGTGAAAAAATTACCCCACTTAAGAAAATTGTAGATGAAGCATTGGAAGCCTGTTCCTGTGTAGAAAATGTTGTGGTTTATCAACGTACCAATACAAAAATAAACATGGTTGAAGGCCGCGATATCTGGTGGCATAATGCCATTGTAGGCCAGTCAGAAGAATGTCCTGCTGAAGAAATGGATGCTGAAGATAATCTCTTTATTCTTTATACTTCCGGCTCAACCGGCAAACCCAAGGGAATTGTTCATACCACCGCAGGATATATGGTATATACTGCTTACACCTTTCTCAATGTATTTCAATACAATGCGGGAGATGTCTATTTCTGTACTGCCGATATTGGTTGGGTCACCGGCCATTCATATATTGTCTACGGTCCATTGCTGAATGGCGCACAAACACTGATGTTCGAAGGAATTCCAACCTGGCCCGATGCCGGACGCTTCTGGGACGTAGTTGACAAGCATAAAGTCAACCAGTTTTATACTGCCCCCACTGCCATCCGTTCCTTAATTGCACTAGGAATGGAACACATTACGGACAAAAACTTATCGTCACTGAAAGTATTAGGTACTGTTGGGGAACCCATCAACGAAGAAGCATGGCACTGGTACCATGATCATATTGGACGCAACCGCTGCCCGATCGTTGATACCTGGTGGCAAACCGAAACAGGAGGAGTGATGATCAGTCCGATCCCAGGAATCATTCCTACGAAACCTTCCTTTGCAACCTTACCTTTACCAGGAATTCAGCCTGTTATTGTGAATGGGGACAATAAGGAATTGAGCGGAAACAGTGTCAAAGGAAATCTTTGCATCAAATTCCCATGGCCAGGAATGGCACGTACGATCTGGGGAGATCACGAACGCTTCAGGCAAACCTACTTCTCGACCTTCAAGAACCTGTATTTTACAGGCGATGGTGCTCAACGTGATGAAGATGGTTACTATCGGATATTGGGTCGTGTCGATGATGTAATCAATGTATCAGGACACCGTCTTGGAACTGCTGAAATTGAGAATGCTATTAACTCACATCCATTGGTCAACGAATCAGCTGTGGTAGGTTATCCACATTCAATTAAAGGACAGGGTATTTATGCCTTTGTGGTATGCGGTGAGCTATCTACCGGTGGAGAAGAAGGAATCAGAAAGAGTATCAAGATGGCTGTTACCAATATGATTGGACCATTTGCAAGGCCTGATCTGATTCAACTTGTTCCCGGATTACCTAAGACCCGTTCAGGGAAAATTATGCGTCGTATCCTCCGTAAAGTAGCCGAAGGCGATGCCTCTAGCCTGGGCGATATCACTACCTTATTGGATGAAGATGTTGTTGACAAGATCATCGATGGAGCTCTTGTCTCGGTAAAACGGTAAAATAATCATAAAAGAGGAAATCATTTATCGAAAAAGTAATCAGTCGCAGAGTTCAGTGTTCAATATTCAAAAATTGAATGCTGAACTCTGTCAGGAATGAAACCTAATAACATTAGAAACAATAGAAACTCTTCAAACCCTTAAACAAATGAAACCCATTCAACCCTTCTAACAAGAGAAACAACAGAAACCCTTCAAACCCTACTCCTCTTCCATCAGCCCCATGGATTTGAAAACCTTCTCTGTAATTCCCCGACGACTCTCCTTAAACTTCTCAGTGTTATCAGTTGACGATTCCATGTTACATACACACAACCAAACATTCCCATTTTCCTCAAGGTATCCGATTAACCAGCCCAGGTTTTTACCATCCTGCACAGTCATTCCTGTCTTTCCCCTGAATATCCATTTATCGGTCTGTTTCAGGATAATCAGCTTCTTTACCACATCAATATTGGCCTTTGAAAAGGTAATTTTATTGGTATAAAAGTGAAGCATAAAGTTCATCTGTTCCCAGGGAGTTATTCGCGAATCACCCCAGATCCAGAACTTATCGATGTTTTCTTTGGAAATATTCATACGTCCGTAATCACAATCATCCGACAATTGCTTCATCCGTGTTGGGCCAACCCGTCGGGCAACTTCCTGAAAGTATGGCACTGCAGAATATTGCAAGGCGGTTGCAAGGGTATGATCTTTGTTCCAGGCCTCCTCAGTGCTGACAATACTGTCCCAGGGAATCGTCATGTATTCATCGGTGATTACTCCTGTTTCCAGACCAATCAGTGCATTGGGAATATCGAAGGTAGTAGCAGGCAGATAACCCTGTTCGCAACGTCTTGAATTGTAAATCTGGTAAACGTCGTTTTTCAGATCATACAACAGGAAACACCCTTCCACACCATATTCCTCGAAAAAAGGCTGAAAGTTTGTCGTAACATCTTTTGCAGGCTGCACAGTACATGAACCCATACCGATGAATACAGCAATTACAATCCATATATTTAATAGATTCGTACGCATAAGACTTAATTTCCTAATTGAGTGATTTAATATGTTGCCACAATAGCCGCTCCCTCAAAAGTATATTTTTTATTGATTGGTTGAATAAAACTAATACAAGAATCCAAATAACCACAAAGGAATTATATTGTCATTACCAACTTCGATATTATCCTTAGTGATAAATGCATTTTTTAGTTCTGAAATTTGATTTTGTTGCTTATTCTTACCTCCAATTTCAATGGTATATTTGTTCTCAATTAGAAAATCTGCTTTTTTTGAAGCATTTACTTTTAACATTGGTGCCACTTGTGATAAAAAAAAGGTTTCCCTGACATGCCCAATCTCTGTGTTTTCAGGCGCTAGAGAATGCATCAGATTAGTATTTTGAAGATAAATCTTTTCCGGTTTATTTAAGCTATTTAAACCTTTGTTTTCAAAGTAAATCAAAGTTACAAGATTTGCATCAGTCAGATATTTCAAATATTGTTTCATTGTATTCACACTTATTCCTGTTCTTTGACTGATGGCCTGCATATTAGGTTTGAATGGTACTGAGCTTGAAATGATCTGTAGCAATCGTCTTAAATAGATAATATTCGATGTCTGCAATGATTCAAATTGCGGAATATCGATTTCAAGAGTAATCTGAATAGACTCAAATAGCTTCTGATGAAATGACTTTTTATTATCTAGATAAAACGGATAATACCCGTAATTAAGATAACTTGAAAAATGTGCCAGTGGTTTAATCTTACTGATTATCTCAATGGCAAGCTGTACGTGGTTTTCAAATATATCCTGAATAGTTATCTGAGGAAATTGTGCAACGTTCTCGAAAATAAGAAATTCTCTAAATGACAAACCCGGCATTTCGTACATTACTGCTCTTCTGCTTAAATCGGCTTTTGCTTTGCTGATCTGCAGCAATGATGATCCGGTAAAAATGACTTTCAAGCCTGCAAAATCATCATAGATATTTTTCAACTCCACTGACCAGTTTGGGTAACGATGAACTTCATCTAGCACCAAAAGTTCGCCTCCCTTTTTGAAAAAAGTATCTGCTAAATCATACAATCGGTTTTCAGTAAAGTAAAGGTTATCTAAGCTGGTATATAGAACTTTATTGTCTGCATTAAAATTAAGCTTAATATACTGCATCAGCAATGTAGTTTTGCCAACACCCCGACTACCTTTTATCCCAATAAACCTATTGCTCCAGTCAACCTGACTAATGAAATCCCGAACCAATTTTGTATTGGTTTGTGCATATTTCTCGTAAAACCGTTGGATCAGATTGTTCATATTCATGATATATATATGAATGCAAACTTATAATATTTTTATCAATGCATTGATGTCTATATCAATATTTCTATCAATACATTGATGTTTTTTAATTATTTACTGTCAACGCACTGACAACCAAAAAGCAATATAAATCCAGCCATTCACGAACAAATACCTCATAATAACCTCTTAGAAAAAAGGAGCAGCAAAAGCCACTCCTTCAAAAGTATATTTTTTATCGATTGGTTGTTCCTGTCAGATACAGTTGCAACTTATAAATTAATCCTCAAATTATTTAGCTACCCGTTCAAGCCACTTCAGCATAAAGATCATGGTAAACATTGAAAGTGTACATGCAGTGACAAATAAAGTCCAGGTCATCCAGATTGGAATATTATCGTAAAGGACTGCACCTACAAATAAAAGTGAATTTCCGATTGCAGTAGCTCCAAGCCATCCGCCCTGCATGACTCCCTGATATTGTGGAGGAGCAACTTTAGAAACAAAGGAGATTCCAAGTGGGCTGATAAATAACTCAGCTACCGTAAGAACAAAATAGGTAAGAATTAACAGAAATGGGGTAACTTTTAAGTTTTCAGCCATTGGAACGCCACCTTCTGCAGGATTGATAGCCGAATGCAAAGGAAGGTTATTAAAATATGAACCAACGGCCATAACAAGGAATCCACATGCGGCGATACACATCCCGATAGCAATTTTCCTCGGGGTGGAAGGTTCTTTGCCTTTTTTCCTCAACCATCCAAAAAAGACTAATACAATTGGAGTCAGAAATACAACAAAGAAAGGATTGATGGATTGAAAAACTTCAGCACCTTGTAAGGTTAAGCTACCCAAAGAAACTTTCATACTGCTTAAATCAGTATAATCTCTGGCAAAATAGGTAAGAGTTAATCCATTTTGATGAAAAGAAAGCCAGAAGAAAATGGCAACACCGAATACTGCAAACAAAGCATACATTCTTTGTTTAACTTCCTTAATATCCATTACAATAGCATCAGGATCAACTGCTGTTCCCGAGGTGACCACCTTTTTAGCATTCGGGAAGTTTTTCTTGTTCACCAAATAAATAGTCAAAGAAACGGCCATTGCAAGAATCGCACTTCCAAAGGCATAATGGAATCCAGTGGTAAAAACATTCAGATAGTCTTTCGTAAAGGCAGTAATATCTGTTATGGGAGTAGCGCTGACTTTAGTTGCAAGCTGCGTTAATGATTCGGAAGCTGCTGTATTTATTGTCCCGTCAAGATGGGCATGACATAAAGCAGGAAGATCAGGGTTATATTGAAATCCATGTTTCCCCAACCACCAGTTACGAACACCAATTGCAGCAAGGGGAGCAAAAATAGCACCTACATTAATAAACATATAGAATAAAGAGAAACCAGAGTCTCTCATTTTTCCATATTGAGGACTATCATACATTTGCCCAACCAGTGCCTGTAAATTTCCTTTAAACAATCCATTGCCGAAAGCTATAACAAATAAACCCATACACGTCAAAGTCAGGAAAAGAACTTTGTTTGGTGTAGGCGTTGGCGAAGGAATAGCAATCAGAAAATATCCAACTGCCATCAGGATTAAACCAGTAAGAATGGTCCCCTTGTAGTTTCTGGTTTTATCAGCAATCAGACCTCCAACGAAGGCTAAAATGTAAATTGAAAAGTAAAAAATGGAATAAATAATCCCCGCATGAGTGCCTGTCAAACCAAACTTAGCCTGTAAGAACAGCACAAGTATCGCCATCATGGTGTAAAAACCAAAGCGTTCCCCCATATTGGCCAGAGCCGCCGCTAATAATCCTTTTGGGTGTTGTTTAAACATATTCTGAATTTTTCAAATGAATAAAAGGTTAGTATGTAGTAAGTTTTTGCTTTGCTGACAAATATAACTAAGTTTTCATATCGTGCAATTGGAAATAAGTCATGTTTCAAAACAATCACTCTCAGTCAAAAAAGCTATAATATTAGCAAAGAATTACCAGTATTGCTTGCAATATATGATTTCAACTGAAGATGGAAATTCGAATAAGTCTTCTCAAACTTTTTATATTTTGACCTTGAGAATGACTTTTCATCAAACTTACATTCAATTGCAAAACCCTTTTGATATTCTGTATTTATAACAAAGTCAACTTCATTTCCATCTGCAGTTCGCCAAAACCGTATCGCATCCGTTGGATAAGTATCTCTTAATCTGATATAAACATAGTTCTCAATTAACTCACCACGATCTATCCGGTTGTCAATATCCGAAAACTGGTTCAATAAAATGTTTCTCATGCCCAAATCATTGAAGTAAACTTTAGGCATTTTAGTCAATTCCTTTTTCAGGTTACTGTAAAATGGTCGTAACAAGTGGATATGAAAAGTTTTACGTAGTACTTGTATATAATTTTCAACTGCTGTAACAGATAGTTGCAAGGCATTGGACAACTGATTTACATTGACTAATCCTCCTGTCCGTGCAGCTAATAACTTGGTGAGGATAAAGAACTTTTCCTCATCACGAACATTACTTTCCAAAATATCCCTTTTTAGAAATGACTGAGCCAATTCTGCAAGAATACTTCTTTTTCGCTCACGATCACCTGCAAGAACAACAGCAGGATAACCTCCATAGATAAGATACTCGTCCAGCATTTGTTTAATGGTAATGAGTTTGGAAGAAAGATATTCAGGACGTTTCTTCAATTCAAGTAATTCATCCGCCAGTCGTTTATCTCCCGTCTTAAAATATAGAAACTCATCGAAACTGAGCGTAAAGAGATTGTAATTCATTTTACGGCCCGCCAGTGAATCCTTAAAATTCTGATCAATATAAAAAGCGCTGCTTCCTGTACAGATTATTTTTACCTGCTCGTTATGCAGATCAAAATTGTACTTTAGAAAATTGGTAGGATCAGTCAGATATTGAATCTCATCAATCAAAACGTACATCTTTTGATTCATTTGAGGCAGTAACGAAAACAGGTTCTCTGGATGTTCATTAAGCCTTTTTAAAATAGCCGGATCTTCCATGGTTAAATATACTACCGTTTCGCCCTGCGATTGAAGTTGTTCTTCAACTAAACGAAGCACTGAAGTTTTCCCGCATTGACGAGGTCCTGTAATAATTACAAACTCCTTATAAGGCAAATTCTTCAGAATTGATGGCAATATATTTCTATTCAGCAAGTTCATGATGTAAAGATATACATTTTACCTGAAATATATTGCTGCTAAGTGAATATTATCCGATATTTTTCATTTAGTAAATGAATATTATCCGATATTTTTCACTTTGCAAATGAAGAATATCGAAAAACCTGTTGGTTATGATTTCAATCCATCAATTTTTTATAATCCGCAAAACAACTTAAGTTGAAAGTTGCGTCCACTTCTTCCAAATCCTTTTTCCCATAATTGCCACATTCCTTTTTATCCATCAAAAAAAATCTGAACAGACAATATTCATTCCCTGATTTTCGAAACCATTAATCTGGGTCTGCGTATTAAACGATCTGTACCAACTTGCCTATTTACGTATATATTTTGTATAAAATAAGTATAGCCTAAGTATACCTTATTTATTCATGAACACATAAGGTACACACAAGGTATACTTAATATATACACAAGGTATACACAAGGTGACAAATTGAAGGCACTTTGAGGGTATCCGTTTGACAGAGAATCCTAGTTCAGTGATTTGCTTGTTTATTTCAACTTTATTAGCTGGTGCGGGCGATAATTCGTATTTTTAGCTCAAATCTGAAGGCTATGAAACTTTTTACCTGTAAGCAAATCGCAGCGATTGACCAATTGACTATGAAACTTGAACCTGTTTCTTCCATTGACCTGATGGAACGGGCTTCGGGAGAGGTGGCCGACTGGATCATCCAACATTTCAGCAATGACCAGCCAATTGTCGTTTTTGCCGGTCCCGGAAACAATGGAGGAGATGCTTTGGCAGTGGCCCGAATGCTGGGTTGGTGCAATTTCAACTGTACGGTTTACTTGGTTTCATTGGGCCGTGAGTTGAAAGGTGATCCGGCAATCAACCTGCAGCGATTGGGTGAACAAAATAAAGTTGTTGTGAAAAGGATTGATTCGGAAGAGTCGATTCCCGAGCTTTCTTCAGCAATGATTATTATTGATGGCCTGTTCGGTTCAGGATTAAATAAACCGCTCGAAGGGCTGGCAAAGAAGATTGTTGGTCACATCAACCTTTCAGGAGCAACCGTGATCTCCATTGATATGCCGAGCGGACTTTTCGGGGAAGACAATTCGCTGAACGATTTGACGGGAGTGATCCGGGCCAACTATACGCTGACCTTTCAGATGCCAAAACTGAGTTTTCTTTTTGCTGAAAATAATCCGTTCGTCGGTGACTGGAAGGTACTGTCCATTGGTTTGCATCCTGACGCCATCGATCAAACCGAAAGTAAGTATTTCTACCTTGATCAGGCATTCATTTCAGGAAAAATCAAAAAACGTAGTAAGTTTTCGCATAAAGGGACTTACGGTCATGCCTTGCTGATTGCAGGAAGTTACGGGAAGATGGGCGCTTCGGTGCTGGGTTCACGGGCATGCCTGCGTTCGGGAGTGGGTTTGCTGACCAGCCACGTCCCACGACTGGGGTACGAGATCATCCAGAATTCGGTTCCTGAAGCTATGGTTTCGATCGATAAGGACGACCAGGTATTTTCAGAAGCGCCTGAACTCCAATCATACAGCGCCATTGGGATCGGTCCAGGTCTGGACCGAAAGCCAAAAACACAACTTGCGTTCCGAAAATTACTACGGACTAAACCCACAAAGTTTGTCATTGATGCCGATGGTTTAAATATCCTGTCTGAAAATATGGATTGGTACGATCTTTTGCCCGAAAACACGATACTGACCCCTCATCCCAAAGAATTTGAACGGTTGGCAGGGCCCTCAGCCAATTCCTGGGAGCGATTACAGATTCAAATTCAGTTCTCAGAAAAATACAAGGTCATCCTGGCGGTTAAAGGCGCTCATACCTGTATCACTTTGCCGGATGGAAGCGTGTTTTTCAACTCCACAGGGAATCCGGGAATGGCAACCGGTGGCAGCGGAGATGTCCTCACCGGCCTGATCCTCGGATTGTTGGCCCAGGCTTATACTCCGGAAGAGGCGGCTCTGATCGGGGTTTACCTTCATGGACTGGCAGGCGACCTCGCAGCAGCTGAAAATGGGCAGCAAGCCCTGATTGCCGGAGATATTACTGATCAAATAGGAAAAGCTTTTCTTCGTCTTGAATAATAATTTGGCTATTTTTGTGTTTTCTAAGAGAGGCACTCAACAAAAGCCTTCAGAAAGATGCAAAAAACAGTAAATAATAAAAACTCATGACAATGAAATCTTCGGTACTCTTTATAACGCTGATCTTTCTTGCGGGCTCGTTGCTTGCGACCGGCAAGGACGATAAGAAAAAAGAAACCCCCGGCACTCCGGGAGCTCCTATGGAGGGGGTAGTTTATTCCCTCCCGCAAACCGGCATCCGGGTACATATTAAGGCCACCTGCGAACGCTATGTAAGCGGACCATTTTGCATGTATGCCCAGAAAATGCTCGGGATCGACAATGCACCGACTTCAAACAGCGAACGTTGGAACCTTGATGAAATGCACCTGGAAACCTTCAGCGAACCCGATCCTGAACAGGTTCACAAAGCGCTGGGACAGGCAGCCCAGATGGTCAGCCTCACTGAATCGGGCATCCTGACCGGCATAAATACCACTGTCAAAACAGAGGAACCCAAAATTGAGACGCAGAGCTTTTTAACCAAAAATCTGGACAAGCAGGTAAAATTTACCGATCTGTCTATCTGGAGTTTCTATTCGCCTGCCGACTCGACCAAGAAGTTTAAGATGGTTTCGAAAAGCATGGATCAGAAGGCGGCAGAAGCTGCCGAAACAATATTTAACCTGCGGAATTCACGCTTTGGGTTGCTGACTAATGCCAACGCAGAACCGCTTCCCGATGGTAAATCGTTTGAAGTGATGACTCAGGAACTAGGCAAGATGGAAGAGAATTACCTTTCGTTATTTATAGGTAAATCTGTAAAGCAAAGCTATGAATTCAGCTTCGACTATATCCCCGGACAAAAAACAGCAAAGGGCGATGTGTTCTTCCGGTTCAGCGAAGATCGCGGTGTATTGCCTAAATCGGACTTGTCAGGCCGGCCTATCGTGATTGAAGTAAACAAATCAGAGAACCTTGCTTCGAAACAAACAAGCCTGAGTACTTCGGAAAGCCCCGATACGGGTAAGAGCGGATTGTATTATCGCATGCCAGGGCAGGCCGAAATCCGCATTCTGGATGGCAGCACCCAGCTTGCAGGAGCACGGGTAGCAATTGCACAGTTTGGTGCGACCGCAGCGGTTCCAGAGAATCTGCTGGACGGGAAATATCGTCTTGAGTTTTATCCCGCTACAGGAGCTGTAAAAAATATTCTTGAAAAGTAGGCGGAAATTAAACTGTATAAATTACATAATCGATCCCGGAAGACTCACTTTCGGGATTTTTTATTCTGTATTTTATCGTCGTTTGACGAAAGGATAATTTCCTATATTAGTGGCCTTAAAAATTATATTTCTAAACATTCTTACCCGTTAAACATGCAGGAAATTAAAAAATCGCTCCGCGACTCGAAATCAGCACGATGGCTAATGCTTATACTGGTGTCGTTTACTATGATGTGTATGTATTATCTGACCGATGCTATGGCTCCGTTGCAGGAAAGACTGCAGGGTGCATTATCATGGTCTGCTTCTGATTATGGATTTTTCACCAGTGGTTATGGTTGGTTCAATGTGTTTCTGCTGATGCTGGTTTTCAGTGGAATGATTCTGGACAAAATGGGTGTTCGTTTTACAGGGATACTTTCCATTGGAATCATGTTAATTGGTGCAACAATAAAATACTGGGCCATATCGGGACATGTTACCGGCATGTATGAAATTCACATCGGTTCGTGGCAAGTGCTTGAATCATCCAGAAAATCGGCAGTTGTCGCAGGATTTGGATTCGCGATATTTGGAGTTGGCTGCGAAATGTTTGGTATAGCAGCAAATAAGGCGGTTGTGCGTTGGTTCAGAGGTAAAGAAATGGCACTCGCCATTGGCTTAAACACTTCTACAGGTCGTATCGGAACTGCACTGGCCATGTTCACTCCAATACCTTTGGTTAAGCTGACAGGAGATATAAGCGCTCCGGTTATCCTTTCCATCTTCTTGTTATGTCTGGGACTGCTCGTGTTCATCCTGTTTACTTTTATGGACCGCAAATTAGACAAGGAAGATGCTGATTCAGGAATGGCCGCTGATGAAGAATTTAAGTTTAAAGATATTCTTGAAATAGGTCGAAACCGTGCCTTTTGGTATATAACCATACTATGCGTGTTGTTTTATTCAGCAGTATTTCCATTTATAAAGTACGCTACCAACATGATTGTTCAGAAGTTTGAAATTACTGACACTTTTGCCGGTTACATTCCTGCTTTATTACCTTTTGGTGCGTTACTGCTAACGCCTGTTTTTGGTACTTTATTCGACAAAAAAGGGAAAGGGGCTACCATCATGATCGTTGGTTCTATTCTGCTGGTATGCGTTCATCTGTTGTTCGCCATTCCTTCCTTAAACAGTTTCCCGATTGCCATTGGACTGGTAATTCTCTTAGGTATCGCCTTTTCAATGGTGCCGGCAGCGATGTGGCCATCAATAGCAAAAATTATTCCTGAAAGCAAACTCGGAACAGCCTACGCGATGACCTTCTGGGTACAGAACTGGGGATTAATGGGTGTTCCTTTACTTATTGGTATAGTTTTAGACAAATACTGTATAACAGGTACTATAAATAAACTGGTTGATGGCAAGGAACAAGTGATTACCCAATACAATTACATGATTCCGATGTTGATCTTTGCCTTCTTCGGATTTCTTGCCATTGGTTTTGCCGTACTTCTGAGAAATGAAGACCGTAAAATGGGATATGGCCTCGAAAAACCAAATATAAAAGACTAATTATTTTGTCATAAGATAAAAGCCTGCACTCCAAAAAAGAATGCAGGCTTTTTTATTGTTATGTTTTCAGAACAAAATCAATGGAATAATTGTACTTTTATATGCTGAATAATTCTGCGGAAATTTATATTAAAAACAACTATATGAGCAATGAAATCTCAAAATTAACGCCCAACGAAGTATGGGAGAATTTTCATGCGATTACGCGTATACCGCGTCCATCACATCATGAAGAGCAAATCAGGCAGTTTATTGCCGATTTTGGTAAAAGCCTTGGACTGGAAACCATTCAGGATAAGATCGGGAATGTGATTATCCGCAAACCGGCCAGTGCCGGAATGGAAAAACACAAGGGAGTTATTCTTCAGGGACACCTCGATATGGTGCCACAAAAGAACAGCGACAAGGATCATGACTTCGCCAAAGATCCTATTGAGACAATCATCGATGGTGAATGGGTCAGAGCCAACGGAACTACCCTTGGAGCCGACAACGGCATCGGAGTAGCAGCAGCAATGGCTGTACTTGCCTCTAAAGACCTTGTTCACGGTCCTATTGAAGCTTTATTTACCGCTACTGAAGAAACTGGCATGGACGGTGCAATCGGTCTGAAATCAGGCTTATTGAAAGGCGACATCCTGATCAATATGGATTCGGAAGACGAAGGTGAACTGTATGTAGGTTGTGCAGGAGGCGAGGATGCCAATGTCCTGTTTAATTATACAGCTGTTCCGGTTCCGGCTGATTCCATTGCCTTCCGTCTGAATATCACCGGACTTAAAGGTGGACACTCCGGCCTGGACATTGTTCTGGGTCGTGGAAATGCCAATAAGATTTTCTTTCGTGTACTCAAAGAAGCCTATAAAGTGTGTGGTCTGAGATTGGCATCAATCAATGGCGGAAACCTTCGCAACGCTATTCCACGAGAAGCTTTCGGTATTGTTACTGTACCCTATGAAAAGGCAGACAAACTGGTTGGTCTGCTTGCGGGCTTAACCACTGTGATTAAGCGTGAACTCTCAGCAACTGAGCCTACCCTGAAAATCGAACTTTCGAAGACAGAGATGCCAGCCATGCTGATCGATGAACAGACACAGATCAATCTGACTCATGCCATTGTGGCTTGTCCGAACGGAGTAATCCGTATGAGTGACAGCATGCCTGGGCTGGTTGAAACTTCGACCAACCTTGCTATTGTAAAATCTGACAATGATGATAAAACGATCAGTATTGCCTGCCTGATGCGAAGTTCGGTAGATACAGCACGGGCTGAACTGGGCTCACGAATGGATTCTGTATTTTCGCTGGCTGGAGCAAAGGTATCCTTAGCCGGTGGCTATCCGGGCTGGAAACCAAACATGGAATCACCCATCCTGAAAACCATGCAAGGGGTGTACCAATCCAAATTCGGACGTATACCTGAAATTAAAGCTATACATGCCGGACTGGAATGCGGTATATTGGGTGGAACGTATCCAAGCTGGGATATGATTTCCTTTGGACCAACCATCCGTTTTCCACATTCACCAGATGAAAAAGTAAACATCGAATCGGTGAGTAAATTCTGGGATTTCCTGGTTGAAACATTGAAGAGCATTCCGGTGAAATAAATTTACCTGAATCAAATATAAAAAAGATTCCGTCCCGAAAGAGGCGGAATCTTTTTTTTGTTAACTCTATGATACAGTTATTTAATACTGCGACTGAACACTTCCCCTTACCTACTTGAACAACTCCTTATTCGGCACAGCACCCATTGTAAATTCAAGCGTACTGCCATCCATGATTTCCTGATGAGTGATATAGGTACGATCCAACGCCTTGCCATTCAGTTTTACTTCCTGGATGTATTTATTGGCGACTGAAGCCAGCGGAGCTTTCATCGTGAAGTATTTGCCTGGAGCTACTTCTATTTTAGCTTCCTGAATAAGGGGAGAGCCAAACTGGTATTTCAATTCAGCGGGATTCACCGGATAAAAGCCCATGGCACTGAACACATACCAGGCCGACATTTGACCACAGTCCTCGTTTCCACACAAACCAGCCGGAGTATTGGTGTACATGGTGGTTTGAATCTGACGGTTCAGCTCCTGAGTACGCCAGGCACGTCCAGCATAATTAAACAGGAAAGAGGTATGATGTCCGGGTTCATTACCATGCGCATATGCACCAATTAAACCTGAAATATCAGCCGAAGCTTCTTCCCCGGTTACTCCAACCTCAACCTTGAACAACTGGTCCAGCTTATCGGCAAAGGGTTCTTTGCCGCCAAGCAATTCAATCAGGGCAGGCAC
>TBL_comb47_HYPODRAFT_10000302_pt1 | contig 64592 bp, 55 predicted proteins | sample TroBogypolimnion_40_FD_10682 | JGI IMG/M metagenome (IMG submission 10682)
GAACCTGGTACACCTCCAGCGCCGGCACCCGAAGGAACAACCGGCACCCCGGCAGCCGAACCCGCACAGAACAGCAATACCGCTCCCGGCATGATGTTCAATTATGATATCCCAAAAAAGAAGAATAGCGGAGCTGTTGTATGGGGCGTTATACTAATTATTATAGGGCTTCTATTCCTTTTCTGGACAATTTTGCCCTGGTTCGATTTTGAATTATACTTCCCTATTCTACTTGTCATTGGCGGTATTTTCCTTATTTTTAACTCAATTATTAAGAAGGGGTAATTATGAAAACAGGAAAATTATTTTGGGGTGTTTTATTCACCACAGTAGGATTACTTTTTCTTTCTGCTAAATTCCATATCATCAGTGCAGACTGGAGCTTTATCTGGAATCTTTGGCCTCTATTCTTTATTTTCTGGGGACTGCTTGTTCTATTCAAAGATCCTATTATAAAACCGATTATTGCAGGTGTGTTTGGTGTTTTTGTTGGGCTCTATATCTTCAGTGCAATTAACTGCCTCTTCTTTGGTTTTGATTTCGATTTTGATAAAAACAGAGATTATTCTACTTATGATAATACTTTCATTCAGGAATTCGACAAAGATATTAAAGAGGCACACTTAAAATTCTCATCAGGTGCAGGAGCATTTTCCATTGACGGCGTAACTGATAAATTAGTTGAAGGCTATTCAAAAGGATGGTTTTCTGATTATGCCGTAAATACAAGCATTGATGATAATATTGCTGATGTTGATGTTCACCTGCACGGAAGGAATTTCAGGATTTTCGGAGAGCATTTCAATAACAGAATTAACATGAAATTAAATCCAACCATTCCCTGGGATATTGATTTTGAATTCGGTGCAGCTCAGGGGAAATTTGATCTTACCCCATTTAATGTAAAAAATGTTGAGATTGGAACAGGTGCATCTTCCGTTGAAATAAAATTAGGGGATAAGAGTGATGATACTGATGTTCATGTTAATATGGGCGCTTCTTCACTTACTATTCTGCTGCCTAAAAATGTAGGCTGCCAATATTCCGGCGATTCATTTCTGGTAGGCAAAAACACACCGGGTTTCTCAAAGCGCAATGGAATTTATTACAGCAGTAATTATGATTCTACAACTAAAAGAGTGAATGTTTATCTTAGCAGCGGGGTTTCTTCCGTTTCAATAAAGTACTACTAATCTTTTTAGACGGGCGCCAGAGATGCTTTTCCATATCAACGCGCCCGTCTTCTAAAAATTCTACCCCCTCCGATCTTAATAAGTCCTCCATTAAGTGGGAGTCGCCAAAATGAAATTTCCCTGTTAAAGCCCCTACCCTATTTACAACTCTGTGACATGGCAAATGAGATGCATGTGCACCGTTCAATGCCCAGCCGACAGTCCTTGCAGAGGATTTTATTCCGCAAAATTCTGCAACTGCCCCATATGTAGTAACTTTGCCGTAAGGAATTTTTGCTACTACAGCATAAACACGGTCAAAGAAATCCTTCTTCTTTTTATCTCCGGAATTCGATTTTTTAACTTCCTTTACCGAATTCTTTTTTAATTGTGATTTCTGAACCGTTTTTTTTGTTTTATTTCTCATTCTTCAGGTTCTGCCCGAAATTATTTCAATATTTTATAAAGTTTAATTTACATATAATATTTTGTAATCATTATCAGATATTATTTATATAAAATAAATAAATGTTGTATTTGAATTTTGAATATTGCATATTGCAAATAACATAAATTTCTTTCGCACTTTATCTATGTCCGGGATTTTTTTTGATATTCTATATGCTTATCAAATAATTATTTTAAAATAATATTGGGAAACATTGAAAATGCGACTGAAACTGAGCATACTTGTAACGACCTTTAACTCCTCCAAATTGATTGATAAAGCACTTAAAAGTGCAGACTGGTGCGACGAGATAATTGTAGTCGACTCTTTCAGTACAGATAATACTCTTGATATTGTAAAAAAATATAATGCTAAAATATTTCAAAAAGAATATGTAGGAAGCTCGCGCCAGCTTGAGTATGGTGTTTCACTTGCATCAAATCATTATGTGCTTATTCTCGATTCTGATGAAGAAATTTCACTTCAGCTGAGAGAAGAAATACTTAATATCCTTAAATCAGGTAATTTTAATGAAGGCGGGTATAAGATTCCGAGAAAGGTATTCTTTTTCGGCAAATGGATTAATTATGGCGGTTGGGGGAATGATTACCAGTACAGGCTTATAAAAAAGTCTAATGTATCTTTTGTCCATAAACATGATGCACATTGGGGCATAGATTGTATTTACCCTTTTCTTAATTTGAATAATTTTATATTCCATTATTCTTACGAAAATATTTATGACTACATAGGCAGGATGAATATTTACAGCTCGCTTGATGTAAGAACTAAAATAGAACAAAATCCCGATATTAAAGTTAGCTGGATAAATCTTGTTCTGAATCCATTATCCGATTTCCTAAAGCGATATATCTCAAAAAAGGGGTACAAAGACGGGATGCCCGGTTTCATTCTTGCAGTGCTTTCAGCTACACATAAATTGGTTGCATACACCAAACTGTGGGAATATCAGCATAGCAAAAAAAATAACCTGGAACTGCCCCCAATTATCTATACTGAGATGAAGAAAAACAAAAAAAATTAGCTGTTTAATTCCCGGGATTATTGTTCTTATTCTTCAATTCCCACATTTTCATATACGTCATCATTTTGGTAGCAGCGTGAATTAAAGACACCATTAAACCATGAACTCCGTCTTTATAGCCTTTACGGTTTACGTAATGTGTAAAAAAAGCCGCGAATGGATTTAAAAGAATATTTATGGGAGTTACTCTTTTAGACTGGTAAAGTTCTTCAGCCTCGAGTGAAGAATACTCGTTTATTTTACTGAATGTAGAAAAGAGATCCTGATGTGTAAGGTGAATAAAACTGTTTTTAAGATGCCCACGGTTGCCGGTAATTAAAAATCCCTCATGTACCTTCCTTTCATTTACTATTGTTTTAGATTTGTTAAAGAGTCTCATTTGATAATCCGGATTCCAGCCGCAATTTTTTATCTCTTTGCCAAGGAAGAAATTTCTTCGGGGAATGAAATAGCCGTCAAATTCCGGCACACCGGATAAAAGCAATCTTATTTCCTCTGCAAGTTCCGGTGTCACTCTTTCATCTGCGTCAATACTAAGCACCCATTCATTAGATGCATTCTCAAGAGAATACCTTTTCTGAGGTGCATAACCTTCCCATTTCTTAAATAATATTTTAGTATTATAATTTTTTGCTATTTCAATTGTTTTATCGTTACTTCCTGAATCGACAAAGATTATTTCATCTGCCCATTTAACACTTTCAAGGCAGTCTTTAATATTTGCCTCTTCATTGAATGCAATAATAATAACCGATAATTTTAGCATATTAATTTCCGTATTGAAAAACTATTCGCCCATTACTTTAATAATAACTCTTTTCCTTCTCATGCCATCAAATTCCGCATAATAGACCTGCTGCCATGGGCCAAAATCGAGCCTGCCGTTTGTTACAGGAATTATTACTTCGTGATGCACAAGAATGCTTTTAAGATGGGAATCGCCGTTATCTTCGCCGGTTCTGTGATGCCTGTAATCTTTATTAAAAGGAGCCAGTTTTTCGAGCCATTCATCAATATCCTGTATTAAACCCGATTCTGCATCGTTAACATAAACTCCGGCTGTAATGTGCATTGCCGAAACAAGGATCATACCTTCCTTTATCCCGCTGCGATGAAGTATTTTTTCAACTTCTCCGGTTATATTAATGTATTCTCTCTTCTTTGATGTATTAAACCAGAGATACTCGGTTAGTGTTTTCATTTTTTCTTATCCATCACATGTTTAAGGTCAACAACCGCATTTACTTTTTCCGATAACTTCCAGTAATCATCCGTGGTTGCTGTAAGGCGTTCTGCAAGATTTTTAATAATCTTAACTGTAATATCAGGGAAATTTTTAATAAGGTCTTCTATTGTGGTTTCAACTACAATTACATTCGAATCTTCCATTGCTTTAATGGTAGCGGTACGCTGATGCCTCAGGATAATTGCAATTTCACCAACGATTGTACCCGGTTCATTGAATTCGGCTACTTTAAGGTTTCCCTTAAAAATTCCAATTCTGCCGTCAACAAGAATAAATAACTTTTCTTCTTTTGATGTTTCAAAAGCAATGACCTGATCCTTCTTAAAAACCTTCATTGTTTGCATTTAGCTCACCGATGAAAATTTTAATAAAAATTGTTTAATAAATTCATCAATACTTCCATCCATTACCCCCTGTGTATCGGAAGTTTCACAGTCGGTACGATGATCTTTAACCATATTATAGGGATGAAAAACATACGAACGGATCTGGCTGCCCCATTCAATTTTCATTTTTCCCTTTTCAATTTCGTTCAGTTCTTCCTGCTGCTTTTCAACCTCAAGCTGGTAAAGCTTCGATTTGAGAAGTTTAAAAGCATTGGTTTTATTCTGCAATTGAGAGCGTTCCGTCTGGCATGCTGCAACTGTTCCGGTAGGCATATGAGTAATCCTTACCGCAGTTTCCACTTTGTTAACGTTTTGCCCCCCTTTACCGCCTGAACGGTAAGTATCAATTTTCAAATCTGCAGGGTTAATATCAATTTCAATAGAATCATCAATTTCGGGAATTACAAACACTGATGCGAAGGATGTATGCCTTCTCTTATTGGCATCGAATGGAGAAATTCTCACAAGCCTGTGAACACCGTTTTCAGCTTTAAGATAGCCGTAAGCGAACTCCCCTTCAAATTCAATTGTGGCGCTTTTAACACCTGCGCCGTCACCATCAAGCCAGTCAACAAGATTGGTTTTATATCCGTTTCTCTCGCCGTAACGGAGATACATTCTCATAAGCATTTCAGCCCAATCCTGAGCCTCAGTGCCCCCCGCACCTGCGTGGATAGTAAGGATGCAATTCTTATCATCATCCTTACCGCTTAACATACTCTTTAATTCAAGTGAATCAATATGTGCGGCAAGCTGCTGTAGGTCATTATCAATTTCGGATGTTAAAGAAGTATCTTCTTCCATTGATGCAAGTTCTATCAACTCACTTATGGAATCGAGTTTTTTCTTCCTGTCTAGCCATAGGTCTACCCAGTTTTGCAGTTGTTTGGCTTTTTGTAAAAGTTGTTGAGCGGATTTTTGATCGTTCCAGAAATCGGGTGCTTCGCTTTTTTTTCTTATTTCTTCAATCTGAGTTTCTTTTTCCCCCAGCTTAAAGATAACCTCGTAGATTATCAACCCTCGATTTTTGATTCATCAGAAATTTTAATTGATCTTCGTACATTTTTTACTCCATTTATTATTCAATATCAATTTCCATTCTTAGTAAAGCGGCTGCAAGAGTTTTACCTTGTGCATCATGTTTTAACGAAACCGTACCGCCGCCGCCCAAAGTATTATTCAAAAGAAAATTCAATGCCCTTATATTTGGCATCTCCCACCTTTTAACTTCTCCGAAACAGATTCCTTCAAAATATTTTTTTATTTTTTCCTCTGTAAGATACGTTTTTATTATATTATATCCATAATCGTCATAGGCGATAATACCTATATTGGCAGCATCCCCTTTATCGCCGCTTCTGCCGTGTGCTATATCTATCAATCTAATTTTCATATTAAAGCTCCATCATTTTTACTTGCGGAACGACAACTTTTTTAGATATTAATGCAGGCCAGTAAGCAACAACTTCACTCGGTTTCGGTCTACCCCCTGCAAATCCTGTAACAGCCGGAGGCCCCGTTAAAATCAGCGGTGCAATTTCCTTGCCGAACCGTTCAACAGAATTAAAATCACTTGAACGTACTGCAACCCGCATCATTATTTCATTAATTAAATCTTCATCCATTTCTTTTGCCAGAGGCCCGTGACAGGAATTATACCCAATAAATTCAGTTCTTATTTCGTCAAATTTCAAACCCAGGTTTTCAAGCCTTTGACGGAGTATCTTATCCGCAGCTTTTGCTTTTGTTAATGCCTGAGGCCATGAATAAGTAAGGCTTGCCGATGAAGAGTAGCCATCCATAAAAGAACAGGAGACTTTATAGAATTCTGTTGCATCTAAACCTTTAATATCATAAACCATTACACGGTTGTTGCCCATGTCTTCAAGTTTGATAGATGTAAAGTCTGCAACACAATCGGGTGTTATATAATTTTTAGGATCTCCTATTTCATATACAAGCTGTTCGGCAACCGTTTCAAATGATACCCTGCCCCCAAGGCTTTCATGTTTGGTGATAATCACTTTCCCATCGGGAAAAGCTTCTGCAATCGGGAAACCAATCTCTGCAAAATTTTCAATTGACTGCCAGTCCCCAAGAAAATTACCTCCCGATGCCTGTGCACCGCATTCAAGGATATGCCCTGCAATTGTACCTGCGGCAAGAAGGTCAAAATCTTTTTCATTCCAGCCGAACTCATAAATCATCGGGGCTAAAGTAAGTCCCGTATCGGTTGTTCTTCCTGTTATTACAATATCAGCCCCTAGTTTTAAAGCTTCAACAATGGGGAAAGCGCCGAAATATACATTAGCACTTAAAAGCTTATCCTTAATTATTGAAACAGGTTCTCCTGTATCCATATTTTTAAGAGGGTGCCCGTTTGAAACTAACTCATTTATCCGGGAGAAAATATCATCGCCGACTACAATAGCTACTTTCAGCTTTTTAAGGCCTAACTCCTTTGCAACATTTAATACTTCTTTTGCACATGCTTCAGGGTTAACACCCCCTCCGTTTGTAATTACCTTTATATTCTTCCGGGTGCAGAAGGGTAATATTCTTCTCATCAGGCCGGGAATGTCTTTTGCAAATCCCGCAAAAGGATTTTTGTTCTTTTGCTTTTGCAGAATTGACATTGTTACTTCAGCCAGATAATCCATTACAAGATAATCAATGTCTCCTTTGGTAACCTGCCAGTAAGGGGCTTCAATCAGGTCTCCCCAAAAACCCTGTCCGGACGCTATTCTTATTTTATCTTTCATAGGCTAAGTATTCTGTCTTTATTTTAAAAATTAAAATTATGATTTATAATTATAAATACAAGAACAAAATTAAAAATGAATAAAGTTCAATGGGGCGAAACACTAATATGAAGATAGATAAGAAGAAGACAAATATATGAGTTTACCGATATAGTTTTTGGATTATCTTTTCAGAAATTGTGTTAAGGCCTTCTTCAGAGTTAATTTCAAACCAGTTTATTCTTTCATCCTTGCGGAACCAGGTCATCTGCCGTTTTGCAAATCGGCGGGTGTTTCTTTTAACTAATTCTATTGCGCGTTCAAGTGTTATTTCGTTTTCCAGATAGGCAATTACCTCTTTATAACCGACCGTATTAAGGGCATTAAGCTCTTTGCTGTAACCAAGCGATAGAATATTTTGTACTTCATTAATAAGCCCGGAATTGAACATCATATCCACTCTTTCTTCAATACGCTTGTAAAGTAGTTCCCTGTTCCAGAGCAGGCCGAACTGCATAAAATTTAATCCGGTATCCCTTTTATAATTTTCCTGAAGTTTCCATATAGGCATTCCGGCAAGAGTGAAAACTTCAAGCGCCCGCATTACCCTTTTCCAGTTTTGCGGAAGCATTTTAGATGCGCTCTCAGGATCAACTTTTTTTAATTCTTCATATAGGTATTCATCCCCTTTGTTTTTCTTCATTTCAAGGAAATGATTTCGCAGTTCTTCATCGGTATCTACTGAATTAAATATACCATCTACCAGTGCCTTGATATATAGCCCGGAACCGCCGCATACAATTGGTATTTTCCCTTTGCTGAAAATTTCCTCAATTATCTTAAGCGATTCAATTTCAAATTTGCTTGCATTAAAATCTTCATCGGGATTAAAGGAATTTATAAGATGATGTTTTGCTTTGCTCAATTCTTCCGGATTGGGTTTGGCAGTACCTATGTTCAACAGCTTGTACACCTGCCGGCTATCAGCGGAAATTATTTCTGAGGGGATTTGCTTTGCAAGCTGTAATGATACTTCCGTCTTTCCGGAACAGGTTGGCCCTTCTATTATTATTACTGTTCTTTCCAACCTTCCCTACCGATTAGTGGCACAAATGCAAAATTCGGTTCTTCAACTATATCAAAGTCATAATCTGAAATTTTAGTAAGGATGGTTAATGTCTGCCCGTCTCTGCCGCCGACAGGTATTACCATTCTTCCGTTTATTGCCATTTGTTTTTTAAGGTTATTGGGGATTGCAGGCCCCCCTGCTGTAACTATAATGCCGTCGAAGGGAGCAAATTCTTCCCAACCGATTGTACCATCGCTGCAGCGTGCCGCTATGCGCAGCCCCATTTTCTCGAACAGTTTGAGTGTGGTAAGATAAAGTTTTTCGTTGCGTTCAATAGTATAGACTTTCATACCAAGAAAATGCAGAACAGCCGCCTGGTAACCGGAACCGGTACCCACTTCAAGCACCTTGCTCCCCGGCTTTAAGGCAAGCTTCTCAGTCATAAATGCAACGGTGTAGGGTTGGGAGATTGTCTGTCCATGCCCGATAGGCACCGCATTATCTTTATATGCGTGGGCAGCCATTGCACCGGGAACAAACAGGTGCCTTTCTACATTGAGGATGGCATTAAGCACATTTTTATCCTTTATGCCTTTGCCTTTGAGTGTTTCTACTAATGCTTCTCTTTCTTTTTCATGCATAATAATGACTATTTATCTTCCCGAAATATACTCTATTTTGATAAGTTTGAAAGGGGAAAAATGAAAATTGTTGAGATTTGAATTTTATTACAAAATCTTCTTACCGGAAGAAATAATTTCCTTAACAAAAGGATTTTCTTCTGTAAAATCTTCAGTTTTAAAAGGATGTACTTCCAAATCGGCGGATGTTTTTAAGATATATTTATTTATTTTCTTTTTATCAAAAAAGCGGCTCCCTTCAAAATTATCGGAAACAATAGCAAGATCAACATCGCTATAATTATCCGGATTTCCATTTGCATATGATCCAAATAAATAAACTGACCTTAAAGGGAATTCACTTGATACAAGGTTTATAAAGTCATTTACTATTTTATTTATATCAACTTGAGAATACATTCATGTAATTCCTTAATCTTAGAAAGATATTTTCCAGTAAATTCTTTTGTACATTTTGCATGGAAGTCTAACTTATAATCCGGATAACGGGTCTCAAGATTAAAATCATTTATTTCAAGCAACAATTCAGAATCCTCCAATGATAAATAGAACTGAGCTTCATCTGCTAATTTTTTAAGATTATGAGTTCTTGGAGGGTTTGTTTCGTTATTGTTTTTAATCCACAGCGCCTTGAATATTTTTTCCAATGCCAAATGTCCGATAAATAACGACCAATCATAATTAGCCGATTTAAAATTACTTTCCATTGAAGATAAATCATTAATTGAAGTTTTTATCCAGTATTCTATGTATTCTTGTTTTTCCAATTTACTTCCATTTGAACTTAATAAATATAATGATATGATTCTTTAAAAACACGTCTATTTGTCCATAGGCAAATTATAAAATTTTGAAAAATTTGCATGAAAAAACCCCGTTTAATAATTAAAACAGGGTTAATTGAGGCGCCGACCTGCCCGGCTTCGACTGGTCGGATTCGCCCGGCTAATGCCGGGTTGCAGACCTTCCCCTTAAGTCCCGGTATATTGCTACTTTTCCAATTTTCATATCGGTTGTCGAGTGTTCCGAGTTCGTCGGTAGACGTACGAGGAATGTATCGAGACAACCATTTAAAACAAAAAATCCCGACTGGTGTCAGGATTCGTTTAGAGGCGCCGATCGGATTCGAACCGATGAATAAAGGTTTTGCAGACCTTCCCCTTAAGCCACTTGGGTACAGCGCCATTTTAGACATCAAAATATAAAAAACTATTTATAAAAAAAAATCCACAGAAGTGGATTTTTGAGCGGGAAACGGGACTCGAACCCGCGACATCAACCTTGGCAAGGTTGCGCTCTACCAACTGAGCTATTCCCGCATTAAAAGAACCGAAAAATCGTGGGTCAAATATAATATTGTTTCTAATTTAGTGCAATAATAAAGTGAATTATTTTCCGGTTCTTCTAATTTGAGTAAAAATGTTACTTTTTAAAGAACAGCTTATAGAGGAACAGAATAACAATTGCACCGATAAGCGCACTTATAAGGAAACTTATAATACCTTCTTTGAACAAACCAAAAACCGGAAAAAGGAATCCGCCTAAGAAAGCACCGCAGACACCAAGAATTAAATCGCCCCAAAAGCCTAATTTTGATTTCATAATTTTACCGGCAAGAAATCCGGCAATAAGGCCAATAAGCAGGAAAATGATAATGTTCATCTTTGTTCTCTCCTAATTTGTTATTATTTATTAAAGAGAAAAGGAAATATTCTTACCTGCTCTATAAATATTTTACTTCAAAGAAATTGGAGGAAACTTATGATATTGCAAAATAAGAAAATTTGATTTAAACCAAAACCATTTTTTTGTAAACCAACTTAGCGCTGTACTCCCGACTTACTTATTCGTCTGCCGTAATCTGCAACCCAGCATTTGCCGGGCGAATCCGACCCGTCGGAGCCGGGCAGGTCGGCGCCTCTAAAAGTATCCCGGTTTATGCCGGGATTTTTTATTTTGCGACTACAGTAGTTTAGAAGTAGAGTATAATTAAAAATATTTTTTGGGTAAAATAGATAAAATAAACTTTATGGTATACGTAAAGTTTCCCCTTCCTTTACTATGGCGTCTTTTTCCGTTCCATCAATACTATATCTAACCTTCAATTCTTTAATCACACCGAATTGTGGATCACCAGCTAATTCATTTGAAGCAACCACATTCAATTTCCCTTTTGAAATAAATGATTGCAAAACATTTTTAACATCTATTCTTATAGCGTCACTTGTACCATAAAATGCTTCAATTATTTCAAGTTTATACAGTTGATTATACTTGGTAAGATCGAAAGAATAAACGGATGAGAGCATTTTATTCCATAATAGCTTCGCATAGTATAGTGAAAATGAACTAATGACCAATGACCACAATAAAAAAATAGGCATCGTGATTAAAAAAGAAAGAAGATATGAAATAATATGAGTAAATTCTTTCCCTTCTTCCCAATAAATATTTAATGAATTACCTATTAAAAAAGAAACAATAAATTTATAAACATAAACAAATATGAAATAAATAATAATTGCACCAATTAGAATGAAAAGCATTTTTATCAATATCAGCGTAAAATTAAATACCTTCCTACCTAACATACTTCTATCTTTTTTAAATAAACCGTAACTACCTAAGCCACTAATGCCAAGTATTGTCATTACGTCGGCAATCCATCGTAAAGTTCTTTCAATCATATCCATATTTAACATTCCTTATTCAATTTATTTTGTTCAAAGACTCAGATAAAGCAAATTATGTTTTTATTTTACACTCTTTTCTACTATCTCTATTTCTTTTTCTGTTAAGCCGTAAAGCTCATATACTAGCTGGTCTATTTGCTTGTCAATTATTGAACATTTCTGCTCTAAGTATTCTTTTTCGCTATCAGTTTTAGTAGTTAATAATTTCCGTTTTGCCTCCATGATTTGAGTCACTAATAATATTATCCTATCCAGGTTCCTTTTTCCGATTTTAGTAACATCTATTATAGGAATTTGGCTTAAACTATAAAGCGTTACTTGTGGAAAAGAATTTTTAAAATCCGAGAACATTATTTTCCAATAGTATTCAATCAATCTTGAATTAATTATGCCCAATATTATTGTTTCATCTTGTATTGAAGGACACATAATAGTAAATATATTCCCTGTAACCGCTATTTTCTCTTTTATTAAACTAGCTGTGGGTTTTATTCCTATTTGTCTTATTATCAACTTATGTTCTGCCAAGTGAACCTCTGCATCCCAACAACCACCAGCTGTCTTTGGTTTTTTAAAATAAACAAAATTAGATGGCTTGTTTGAATAATATCTATAAACATCACCACCTTCAAGAATCGGTATATATTTGTCATTTATTTTTTCTTTTGCGAAATATTTTTGTTTATCGCCAGTAATGAGTCCACGATTTAATTTAGCAATATCAGAAAGTCTTACAGTCTCACTTAGTAATTTATTAATCAGCGGAACATTTATTTCATCCAAAAGTAAATTCCAAACTTTTCCATATGTTTCAAAGTATCGCGATTGTTTTATGAAAGTATAATTAAATGAATTACCCTTTCTAAGAAGTTCGAGTTCAATAGTTTTGGCAACAATATTATCATTACGCATTGATTCATTGGTTTCTTTGGACATAAGAAAAACCGAAGTATATACATCAGCATTATCAAAAACTTTCTCTTTTGTTAAAGAGATTTTATTAATTTTAGCATTATTTAATAACCATAATCTTAAATTTTCGACATAAACATTATTCAGTAGTGAAGATGGTAGTATAAAACCTAGATGACCTTGATTTTTTAAATTAATTATCCCTTTCTGAATAAATAGATGGAATAAATCTATTTTGAAAGCAGTCACAGCATACTTGTTTTTGTAGTAAAACAATACTTCGTCAGTTGTATTATGTGGTTGAACCATTCTATACGGCGGATTTCCCACAACTGCATCAAAACCCCCGTTCTTCATAACTTCGGGGAATACGCTTTCAAAATCCATTGGCTTTAGTTTAAGTTCTTCTTCCCTTTCAAAGAGGGAGCCATCCATAATATCGGTGCCAATTAAAGAATTGCCGCAAATAATATTCTTATTAAGGTTAGGCAATATTTGTTCTTTAAACATTACCCATGTATCATTTGCCGTTGCAGTGGTTTCATCTTCAAGAAGCTTTAAGTACAAAGAAAGCTGTGTTACTTCAATAGCCTGCGGGTCTAAATCCACACCATAAATATTATTAAGAAGAATGTTCTGTTTTTGCTTTAGAGAAAGAGCCCAGATGCCGTCATGTAAAATGGAGCCCTCCTTCTTTGCCTGTTCCGGGTTTGCCTGGTACCATTTTTTATGGTACTCAAGAAGAGTATCAAATACAGTAATAAGAAAAGAACCGCTTCCGCATGAAATATCGGCAAAGCGCATCTTAGCAATTTCAGAAGGCTTTTTCCCTTCAATAAGTTTGCCTACGGTATTTTCAACAATATAATTTACAATGTATTGGGGAGTGTAATAAACACCTCCTGCTTTTCTTACTTCCGGCTTTTCTTCAATCCGCACCCGTTTATCGGTAGCAATTACAACTTTGCCAAGGAACCTTTCATAAATAGAACCGAGAATATGAATAGGAATAATATCAAAATTATATGGGGAGTTTTTATGCGCCAGTTCTTCGCATATCTGGGAAAAAGCGGCATCGTGAGGTTCAATGAAATTATCGCTATCCACAAAATGTTTCTTAAATACAATTCCGTTGTATTTTGCATCCAGTTTGCGGCAAGCAATTCTAAAATCTTTCCAGGGTGTTTTAGAGACAACAAACTCGCTTACGTAATGTTCCGGTTCAATCTGCCTGTCCTCTAAAAAGCGTATAAAGACAAGGCGGTCAATAGTGCGTTGAGTCATTTCGGTAAGTTCTTCGCTTCCCAAATGTTCATTAGACTTTTTAAATGTTTTTGCCAGAGAATTCCTAATTTCATCAAGCTCTTCTAAGAAAGCTTCATCAATAGTCTGGTAAGCCGCGCCATGAGTAGTTTTTGAAATTGTCTTGCCTTTAGGCTTAGGCAGGCTTTCAGCAAATTTATCCAAAGAATTATTTGCAGCTGCTTCCCTGCTTATAAGCCAATAAATTTCTGCAAACTTTTCTTCATTAGCATAATCGTTATAATTGTATGATTTAATTTTATTATTCAGGATAGAGTTTATATCAGGTTTAGTGCGGCAATCGAGAATAATGAATTCTTCAAAATCGGTTAGGAAGGTAATTTGAGTTCCGGCGTTCCATCCATAGCGGCAGGTTTGAAAATAATCATCGGCATTATTAAGATTGTGTGAAGGTTTCTTGGCTTCAACATAAAATTTAACATCCCTGAAGTTTGGCATAATATAAAAAGCATAATCTGCCCGCTTCTGTTGTTTCCCTACATAAACCCCTTTTTCAATTTTAACTTCCTGCTCATAAGGATTTTTTTGAATATCGTGATTAACGTCCCATCCCAAAGCAATAAAAAACTTATCAATATAATCTTTTCTTACATCAGCTTCGGAATAATCCCCCGAAATATATTTAGATTCATTTGCATTAAAATCTTTGACTAAGTTTAGAACCTGTTTAAATGCATTTTCCTGATTTGTCAAATTAACCTCTATGTTAGATTTACCTGCAACATATTTTTGTCTGGAATAAAAAATCAGCTTAATAGCACTTATAAATATAATATTTTATTCAATATGTCTCTACTGGTTTTTTATGCAACATAAGGAAAGATAGGCGTGTCTCCGGTTATCTCGATACAGCCGGCTTTGCCGGCCACTCGATAACCGGTTGGCTTTTACCAATGTTACAGGACACCGAGTGATCCGTCGGCTGACGAATTTTACCGAGGTGTCCGTGTGGTATTATAATATGCAAGTATCATGGGGCTAAAGCCCGGATAAGCTCGTCTCCGGTTATCTCGGTACAGCCGGCTTTGCCGGCCACTCGATAACCGGTTGGCTTTTACCAATGTTATAGGACACCGAGTGATCCGTCGGCAGACGGATTGTACCGAGGTGTCCGTGTGGTATTATAATATGCAAGCATCCTGGGGCTAAAGCCCGGAGAGGCTCGTCTCCGTTTATCTCGATACAGCCGGCTTTGCCGGCCACTCGATAACCGGTTGGCTTTTACCAATGTTACAGGACACCGAGTGATCCGTCGGCTGACGGATTGTACCGAGGTGTCCGTTTTTTGGATAGGAGGGGCAGAGGTGAGGTCGCAAATTCAGTGCATCTCTATATACTCATCCAACTGTTTATGCCACAGTTCAGGTTCATAAATTTGCGGGTCGGTATCTTCGCCGAACAGGAGGTCAACAATGTAGCGCGGTTTCCTGCCGCCGATGTGCATTGATTTTATACATGAGATGCAATAGACCACTACATCCTCAGCGGGCATTTCAGAAGCTCTTTTAGCCATTTGTTTCTTCACGTCCTCAACAGGAAGAACGCCAAAGAAACTATCGCCGCAGCAGACACCATGTACGCCAGTTTTTTGCGGCTCTTTAACCTTTATGTTTATCCTGGCAAGCAGCTTTCTTATATCGCTGTGGACTTTCACATCTTCACGAGTGGGACAGGCATCAAGTATTGTCATCTCCACCCCTTTATAATCGGGGAATGGGAAGAAATTGTTCTCCGCAAAGACTTCCCATAAAGAAACAGCAGTTGTGTCCGGATAATCATTATTAAACCTTTTATGGCACCCGGGACAAATATTAATTACTTCGGTCATTTCAGTAAAGCCGGGTTCATGTTTACAGCAGGTAAGTAATTTATCAACACCGTTTAAATTTTCATTAAGCAGCACATGTAATTTCTCTGCGAGATATGGTTTGTAAATCATCAGGGCACAGCCGGGAGCAAAAGATTTTTTCATTATTTTTTCACCAAATTATTTTTTTCAAAATCGAGGAGCCATTTTTTACGCCAGATACCTCCGCCATATCCTGTTAGGCTGCCGTCGCTGCCTATTACCCTGTGGCATGGTACAACAATAGAAATTCTGTTAGCACCGTTAGCAGATGCTACTGCCCTAACCCCTTTAGGATTACCTACAGAAACAGCCTGTTCTTTGTATGATCTTGTTTCGCCGTAAGGGATATCAAGAAGCCTTTGCCATGCACTGTTCTGGAAATCAGTGCCGGGAGTTACCAACGGCAGATTAAATATTTTTCTCTTGCCTGCAAAATATTCATTTATCTGTTTTTCAGTTTCATCAAAAAGTGGATTATTGCCGTAGATAATATTTGCCTTTAAATGCCTTTTCAAATCCTTTAATTCGGTTGCAAGCATTCTTCTGTCGGTGAACTCAAGTAGGCACAGCTTGCTTTCAAAAACACCTGCAATCATTGGACCGATTGGGGTAGTAAAGCGGTAAAGATTTATTACGTTGGAATATTTTGCACCGGATGGGTTCTTTCCGAGGTTCTTTTTGAATGCATCGGAGAAACCGCTTATTGAGTTATACCCGCTTTCAAATGCAGCTGAGGAAACGTCTCCCCCCGCGGCAAGCATATTATATGCACAGTTAAGCCGTATCATACGCTGGTAGCCCGAAAATGTTACTCCGTGATTTTGTTTGAACCAACGCCTTACTTTATTGGGCTCTATGTTCAATTTTAGTAAATCATAGTTTGAAATTTTTATATGGGGATTTTCATTAAGCTTTTTCAGAATAGTATTAATATATTCAGGTACAGCACCAAGCCTTTCAAGAGGTTTGCACATTTTACACGGCCTGTAACCGTTTAGAATTGCATCATTTATATTTGTAAAAAATTCAATATTTTCTTTCTTAGGCCTGCGTGCCCCGCATGTAGGGCGGCAGAATATTCCCGTTGTCTTTACGCCAACCCAGAAGATTCCTTCAAATGAGGAATCTTTATTTATAAATGCCGAGTAAAATTTGTTATCCATAATTAATTTTCTTTTTGGTAAAAATACCGGAGGAATAAGTCACATACAACCGTAAATGTAACAAAGTTATTTTTTTTATTTGAGAGGAAAATTAAACGTCAGTTTAATGAAGGGATGGTAAAGATAAATTTGCTGCCGATACCAACTTCGCTTTCAATTTTAAACTCACCTTTATGCATTTCAATAAATTCTTTGCAAAGCAGTAAACCAAGTCCGGTACCCGATTCGCCGCTTGTACCGGGGGTGGAATTATTCTTTCTTATCCTGATGATATTATGCTTTCTATCCGGAGGCATTCCAATTCCATTATCTTCTACAGATATTTCAATAATAGAATCAGTCTTTTTTGCAATTACATCAACTTTACCCCCGTTATTGCTGTATTTAATGCCGTTTGAAACAAGGTTCCTTAGCACAGCCCGCATCATTTCTTTATCGCACAAGGCTATAATCTCATCAGAAACCTTACTGTTTAGAGAAATATTTTTGCTGACTGCCGAAGCCTGAAGCAGATCAAAAGTTTCTTTGACCAAACCGGATAAAGGAGTTGACTGTGGTTTATACTTGAGAGAACCTGTCTGTGCCAAAGACCAGTAAAGAAGGTTTTCTAAAAGTTTATAGGTCTGCTCACCCGACTGCTTAATCAGTTCAACCAAAGAAAGGATTTCACTTTTAGGGAGTGTCTCAAATTCATCTATAATTATTTGTGTTGCCCCCAAAATACTATTGAAAGGATTTTTTAGATCATGTGCAATAATGCTGAAGAGCAGATCCTTAGTAGCATTGAGTTCGTTTAATTTTACATTAGCCTTCTTTTTGTTGAAATATAAAACAAGGACGCTTGCAATAATTATTACCAGCAGAAGCAAGGTTATAATAGCATACTTTTTCTCTGCCGCATATATTCCAATATTTTTTTGAAGTTCTGCATTCTCTCTAATTGTCTGTCCTATTTTAAATACCGATTCCATTTCCTGAATTGCATTAATATTTTCGAGTACAATTGTCGAGTCCCTTTTTTCAGTATATCTTTTGTAATACGCAAGAGAATGGGCAGGATCGTTTTTCATGTCATAATATTTGGAATATGCAAGATAACAGCTCAGTATCTGGCCATTATTTTTCCCTTTCATAGCTTCAAAGAGTGCCTGGTTCAAACTCTTTTCAGCTTCGGCAAATTTGCCCATCTTAGTATAGATCAATCCCAAAGTAGTATAATTATTTATTTCAGTAACAAGGTTCTGAAGGCTTTTATTAACCTCAAATGACTTCAGTTCATACTTTAAAGCATTCTGCAGGTCATTTCTGGCAACATAGATTTTGCTTATATTATCATAAACATTAGCCAGTAAATTATGTTCTTCCAACTTTTGGGCTGATTTTTCAACATCCAATAAACGTTGTAAAGCTTCATTGTAAGAACCCATCAATAAATATATTCTGGCAACAGAAAAAAGCGAATTCGCAATTCCGCTCAGGTTTCCTTCTTCTTTTCTTAACTGAAGAGCTTTCTCATAATATTCCAGTGCTTTATTATAAACCTTTTGCTGCTCGTATAAATTGCCTAAATTCATTGCACAAAATGCAATTCCAAGTTTTAAATTCATCCGCTCAAATATTTTTATTCCATTTAAAATATGCTCAATTGCTAAAGTGTTATACCCTTTAATTTGGTAAGCTCCGCCAATGTTGTTTTCAGCATAAGCAATTTCAGTTGAATCTTTACATTGTCTTGCACAATCAAGGGCACCTAGAAACAAGGTCATTGATTTATCAATCAAATTTTGTCCGCGGTAAACAATACCGAGAATGTTAAGCACTTTAGCCTGAAATTTTTTAGACCCTATATTAAAGGCAATTTCCAGAGCCTTTCCACCAATTTCGGAAGCTGATTTTGCGTCATTATATCTGTTTTTCCAGCAGACATCCGACAACATAAGTATTTTAACAGTATCAGGCTTTCCTGCAATTGCAGAATAGATTGAATCCACCTTTACCTGTCCGAAAAGCGTAAAAATCGGGAAAAGAAATATTAATATTTTAAACTTCATTAAACTGCTAATAATCCATGTTTTGAGCAAAATCTATACTATCTATTCACATTATCGCAGAAAAAGTCTTTTAATTTAGTTCTAAAGTCCTTCTTCTGAGATTAAATATGCCATAATTGCAAGAGCTGCAGAGCCAAGTTCCATCTCTCTGGGATGAACTTCAGAATAAACATCATTTGCAGAATGGTGAAGATCAAAGTAACGCTGGCTATCAGGAATATATTCCATTAGAACTTTAGCATTTTTAATCTGGCTTACATCAGCCCCGCCGCCCCCAAGAATGATATTTTCTATAAGGGCTTTACGAAGAACCGGCAGCCAGCTTCTCATTTTATTAAGAGTAATGGAATCAGCACCTGCAGAGAATGCACGAGGTGTAAATGCGCCCCTGTCCGATTCAATAGCTGCAAGAGTTATTTCGCCCGACGAAAGAGCATACTTTCCGTATTCCATACCACCCCTTGATCCGTTTTCTTCATTTATAAAGAAAACGCATCTGATTGTTCTCTTTGGCCTGATACCATTTCTTTTTAGTAAATCCACAACTTCCATAGCCTGAATTCCGGGTGCACCATCATCATGTGCGCCTACACTAAGGTCCCAACAATCCGAATGGCCCCCTACCACAATAACTTCATTTGGCTTTACACTTCCGGTTATTTCACCAATAACATTGAATGATTCAGCATCGGGCAATGTACGGCAGCTTGTTATATATGTAACTTTAAGATTAGGTTCCTGCTTAAGAGCATTGCTAAGAAAATCTGCATCCTGTACGCCTACAGCAACGGCAGGAATGGGTTTAACATCCTTTTGCCTTCCCGTAACACCTGTATGAGGATTGTTATCATCCTTTGTTGTAACGGATCTGATAATAACCCCCACTGCGCCTAATTTGCTTGCGGCAATAGGTCCTGCAAATCTCTGGTCTACTGCACCTCCGTAACCTGCAAATGTTTCAACAAGGGTTTTATCAAACGGCCTGTTAAAAAATACTATTTTGCCTTTTACTTTATCTTTAAGCTGCATCAGTTCATCTATTGATTTCACTTCAATTACTTCGGCAGTTATACCTTCTTTTGGAGTAGCTACAGTCATACCGAGCGAAGCAATATTTAATTTTCTTCCTTTGAATTTACGGGAGAATGAAATAAAACCTTTTTCAATTTTCCCTCGTTCCCATCTCGGCACCATAGTTTTCTGCATCCATACTTTATCAAAACCGGCTTCATCCATTTTTTTCTTCAGCCAGTATAGTGCTTTAAGGGATTGTTCCGAACCGCTTAGCCTGGGCCCGAATGAAAAGTAATCTTTTAATAATTTATATCCTCTTTCTTCCTGCAGAGCAGAAGAAATAATTTTATCAGCAACAACTTTATAAAAAATGAGTTTATCATTATTTAACTGAGCATAATTTTTGCACTGTGTAAGAAAAACAAATGCAGCAATCGCTAAAAAATAAGCAAGCCTCTTCAAACTGCCTCCAATTGGAAAGTTACGAATTTATTTATGGTTAATTTAGGGAGATGAATTATAAAGTCAAAATCTATATAGAATTTAAAACAAAAAAGCTCAAACCAAATATTTGAGCTTTATATTAAAAAACGTTACGAATAAAATTATATTTTATTCTCGCGGACTAATTTAGCAACTTCAGCAGTACCGTTTTTAGCAATTGTTCTTAATGATTTAGCAGTCAGCTTTACAGTAACAAAACGGTTTAATTCCTGAACCCAAATTCTCTTAGTTTGAAGGTTAGGCAAAAATCTTCTTTTACTTTTGTTATGAGCGTGAGAAATACTGTGCCCGCTTTTTGGCCCTACGCCGCTTACCTGACATTTTCTTGCCATCTTTGATTCCTATTTCTAAAATTTTAGTCATATAATTTATGAAAAAAAAATAAAAAATTAAAATATTTAGTAAAAAAACTTTGAATTTACCCCTTTTAAGCTCATAAACCGCCTTACATTACAGCCCAACGACCCAAATAAAAACATAAAAGCGGCCAAAAGCCGCTTTTTTTAATAATTAAGCTCTTTTACCAAGCTCCTTATCAAGCATATAGAGACTGCCTTTGCTATCCCCAATCATCTTGAATTTTTCAACAATAACCTTAACAGCACTAACTTCTTCAACCTGTTCTTTTACAAACCAGCCTAAAAATAACCCTGTAGCATGATCTTTTTCATCCAGAGCCAGGGTTGCAAGTTTATTGATGTTATCGGTAATCATAAGTTCATGTGATACTGATTCTTCAAAAACACTCAATGCGGAAGGCCATTCTGATTTTGGCTGTTCTATTTTTTCCAGTTTAACTTTTGCGCCGGTTTCAATAATATAACCGAAAAATTTCACGGCATGTTCATATTCTTCTTTGCTTTGCAGCTTCATCCAGTTTGCCATACCGAAGTGATTAATCCCTTCAAAATATGCAGCCATGGATAAATATAAATAGCTTGAATAAAACTCTGCATTCATCTGCTTGTTTAATGCATTCTGCATTTTTTCTGAAATCATCATAATTTACCTCACTGTAATTTTAATAATTTATTGATTTTCCTGTTTATTTAAACGAATTCCATCATTTACACATTATAACTAATATACATTAAAAAAGGTTCTAAAATGGAAAAATTATTTTTGTTTTTTTCATAATTAGTGTAATTTTATCACTAATATTTACTAATAAGATGAATAATTGAAGATAAAGGTTCAATGTTCTTAAAATTGCTAAAATATATTTTATTTTCCGCTGTAATTTTTATAATTGCCAGTGTTCTTGTAGTTGTTGTATTTAAGTGGGTAAACCCTTCAACTTCGGCATTTATAGCATTAAAATCGGGCGGGCTTGATGAAATGTTTTATACCGATATACCAAAGCAGGATTGGGTTCCTTTAAATAAAATTTCTCCATATATGCCCCTTGCAGTGATAGCCTCGGAGGATCAAATATTCTTTGATCACTTTGGATTTGATTTTAATCAAATTGAAAAAGCAATGAAAGAAAATCAGAAAAGGAAACGTATCCGGGGTGCAAGTACAATTTCACAGCAGGTGGCAAAGAATATGTTCCTTTATCCCGGAAAAAGTTTTATTAGAAAAGGCATTGAGGCATATTTTACAATGCTGATAGAACTTATCTGGGGTAAAAAAAGGATATTAGAAGTCTATCTTAATGTAGCTGAATTCGGTGAAGGTATTTATGGAGTGCAGGCTGCTTCAAGAATTTATTTCCATAAAGATGCATCTGCATTAAATGCAGGCGAAGCAGCCCTGTTAACCGCTATACTTCCAAGTCCTCTAAAAAGGTCAGTTGCGCGGCCAAGCGCATATGTTATAACGCGCAAGGGACAAATCCTTACACAAATGGAATTAATTGGGGGAATAAAATTTTTACACGAAAATATTAATTAACCGGCCTCTTTCCTGCAAGTGTAACAGTTGCAGCTATCATATATTTCTTCATATCCGTAGTCCATTGTAAGTTCTTCCCCTGCTTTGATATTGCGCGACGCCACCAGAAAAAGGCTTGATGCATCATTTTCATCAACATAACAATTGGGGTTACAGTCATGATTAATATATTTTATTTTATCAGTACTTGAAACATCAATAAAAATATCGTCGCCATTCCAAAAGATATAAACATTGTTTTCATTTTCTTCGCGGCGCTCGCACTCAATGCCATTAATTACATCCCCTTTGATGACCATAATAATTTCATCTTCGGAAATGTTTCCGTTTACAAACAAACCTTTACCATGCACCGAAGAATTTTTTACCTCAGTACTAGTTTCAAAAGTAATTATGCTGTTATTCATTTTTTAAGAATTTCCTGGCATTTATTAAGTATCATTTCCTGATCCGAATCTTTTAATAAAGGCCATCCGTATTTATAATCAGTGACTTCGGAATCTGCCGGATAATTGTATTTTTTAAGTTCTTTTCCTTTGCTGTTGTATAAACCAATCTGGGTTATTCCATACCGCAAAAGTTTAATATTAATGAGGTAACTTGTAGAGGTTTTTTGTATTTCTTCCGGAATACCTTCAAGAAGAAAAGGTGTTAAGAATTCCTCCATAGCGGTAACGATAATATCCCCGTCTTTATTTTGAGAAACACTTTTCTGGTCAATTAAAATTTTATTACCGGTCTTACCTGTAAGAGTAATCCATTTCTCTTTAGCAGTCTGTGAATACAATAAATTGCACAACAGCAGCAACACTGATAAATATAAAACTTTCTTCACATCAACCTCTTATAGTTTTGCGGAAAGAGGGGGATTCGAACCCCCGGTCCGGTGAATACCGAACAACGGTTTTCGAGACCGCCGCATTCAACCACTCTGCCATCTTTCCAATGATTTTAAGAACTAATTTATTTATACTAAAACCTTATTACGGTTTTATTTTTATTAGATGGGGCCGCATGCCAACTTGAGCTTGCGAAATCCCGGACTTGTCCGGGGCACTCTGCCATCTTTCCAATGATTTTAAGAACTAATTTATTTATACTAAAACCTTATTACAGTTTTATTTTTATTAGATGGGGCCGCATGCCAACTTGAGCTTGCGAAATCCCGGACTTGTCCGGGGCACTCTGCCATCTTTCCAATGATTTTAAGAACTAATTTATTTATACTAAAACCTTATTACGGTTTTATTTTTATTAGATGAGGCCGCATGCCAACTTGAGCTTGCGAAATCCCGGACTTGTCCGGGGCACTCTGCCATCTTTCCAATGATTTTAAGAACTAATTAATTTTATAGTTTATTATTGATTGAAAGGGACACTAACCTTCCAATAAAAAATATCTTATTTAATGAATAAATTTTAATAACATAAATATTTAAATTCAATATATAATTTAAGAAAAAAATTATTTATGTGAACAACTATTAATAATATAAGCATACCTCTAAGGCTGATTTATCTATTATAAACAGAGTCTAATTTATCTTGCTGATTCCAAAACATCAAAATATTTTTGGTTAAGATATGCACCTGCAAAATAAATTACACCGTCTGCTCCTGAATCTTTGCATATTTCCATTTGTTTCAAAAGGCCTTCGGGTGTATTTTCATTATGTGCAGAAATAACACCCAAACCAATACAAATGCTGCAATGCCCTTTCCCGATTTCAACAGCCCTTTTTGTATAGCTTTCAAGAAGCTCCATGTGGTTTGTATAAAGCATAGGACAAAGCATATCTACTAACCCGTCTTCCGCCCACTTCTTCCAATCCTGTCCAATCAACACTTTTGCATTATCAGCAACGGGAAATACTGCCGCAGATATTTTTCCGTTTTTATTAATCTGTTTAACACCTGATCTAAGCTCTCTTACAAATTGTGTAACCTGATCTGCATTCCATTCTATCCATTCATTCCATACCGAATTACCGGAATCCTGATGCTTAATTAATAGAGGGTCTTCTCCTGAATATTTTTTAAACAATTCACGTGTTGCCACGTCATAGCTATAGTAGTTCTCTGAAGGATCGCATGGATAACGGACATAGTCAAGATGCACCCAATCTATTCCGTATAATTTTACAACCTCAATAATATAACTTAGAACATATTCCCTTACTGCAGGCAATGCAGGATTAAGGGTTCTAACCATTTCCCCTTTCCTGCTTGTGACGAGCCATTCCGGATGCTTTCGTACTTCCCCCGTTAAATCTCCTTCTGAAAAAACAGAGAACCAGGCATGGACTGTCATATTTCTTTTTCTTGCTTCAGTTAAAAAAGTGCCGAAAAAATCCCACTTGTATGCAGGATCGAAAGGCACAATTGTACTTTTATATAATGCGCCTATCCCCGATTTAACAGGGACTATCAATACAGTTATGCCGCATTTTTGGTATTCATCCAAAGTAGATTTAATTTTTTCCACTGCCGGTTTTTCCTCCGTACCGAATACTGAAGGAGATACCCATATTCCTCTTACCTGTCCTTCGAATTTTTCCTGCGCACAGAGTATAAGCTGAAGTGAGAAAATTAATATTACAGTAAAAGCACAAATGAATCTTTTAGGATACATAACAGCGCCTCTAATTATTATTTATGGAATTGACTTATTTAAAATAAGGAGAATTTAGTTATTTATTGATATATATGCCTTACAAGAAAATGGACAACAAAATAGCTAACATTAGCAAGTTTATTTTGTTAAAAAAAAAGGGACAGCAGATTATTTCATCAAACTTATTGACCAAGTTGTACGATACCAGGAATTGTCATAATTATCATCTATTTCTTATCCTCTGCTTCCAATATTTTTTTATACAGCGGGTAGTGTGTAAAAGCGAGTGTAATTTCAGGAGTGCTAAATTCCCATGTAAGTGAAATTATTTCTTCTGCTTCTTCATTTACATTTTTCTCTATCCAGAAATATGAGCCGCCGTCGTCCCTCATTGTAGAACCGGATTTGAAATATTCGCTGCTAATGGCTTTTTCAATTTTATTTAACATTACTCTGCTTTCAGCCATATCATTTGCAGGCACATAATCAACTTCCACATTACAAAGTTTATTTTCAAAAAATTCAAATTGCCATTTCTTTACTTTAACACCTTTGTAAGTTCCCCCTTCAAATTCAATTTTACCTTTTTCCTGTTTTACAAAACGCACACCGGAAATTTTTGCGGGCATATCTTTCTTAATTACCGACGCGGCAGTCCCCCATTTAAAATTCAGGAACCCGTCAATCTTTTTATCCTGTGCTGAAACAAGTAAAGGTATAATTAAGCAAAAGATAATAGCAAAGCAATTTATTTTGGTATTCATAACGTACACACTATTTGATATTTCATATATTACTTAATACCCCGGTCAATTCGACAGGTTTACCTGCCGAGGCAGGCTCAATGACCGGACAGGGACAATGACTAACTCGGTTGTTGAGCGAATAGTGCGCGAATGGTGAGCTTGTCGAACCATGTCGAACCATGTCGAAACAACCATTTCATCTCAATGATAATCTAAAATACTTCCGCCGATGAATTCACGTAGTACTGAATCCCCCGGAATAGCAGATTCATCTTCCATAGGTTCTACTGCTTCAAGCATTTTCTTAACACGGGCAGCACGTTCGTAAGCATCCTCTCTAAGTGCATCCCCTTTATACTTTTTCTCCCATTCAATAAATGATTTTAGGAGTTTGGGCCTGTAAATAGACACTTCATAAGGCATAGAAGTATTTACAATATAGTCAGCAGTACCGGAATAAGGAAGAATTGTCCTTTTTTCTGCAGAACGCACATAATGCCAATGGAGCAAAGTCTGTTCCGGATTGTAAGCACGGTGAACAGAATCGCGCAGCATACGTCGTATAAGGCGTAAATCGGTCCAGCGGATATATTTTCCATCCTGTAGTTTCATCTGTAAAAGAGGTTCAAGGTAAAGTTTGAATTTTTGGGCTGCCGGAATCTCGCGGCTGAAATCGGGGAACAGGCCATGAAGGCTGTCAATCAACAGCACCTGATGATCCTTAATCTGTAATGGGGACTGATCTAAAAATCTTTTTCCGGTTTTAAAATCATAGAATGGGATTTTAACTTCTTTACCCGCGGCAAGCTGAACAAGGTGTTCATTTATCAAATCGAGATCAAGGGCATGAGGAGTTTCAAAATCATAATCCCCGAATTCATCTTTAGGATGCATTTCTAGGTCAAAGAAATAATTATCAACTACCAGAGGTACAAAACTCATACCCATTTTCTTAAGCCGCTGTTCAAGTTTTAGAGTAGTTGTAGTTTTACCGGATGAAGAAGGCCCGCTTACCATAACCATTTTAAGTTCAGCGCTTCTGTCTTTAATTAATTCTGCGGCAGTATCTAACTGAGTTTCGTAGAAGGATTCCGATTCATGCACAATCTGTGGGAATTCCCCTTTCCTGATTCTATCATTTATCTCATTAGCAGTATTAAGATTATGGGAAACGGCCCAATCTAAGGAGCGCCAAACCTTTTTCCATGGAATAAGTTCATTCGGTTTGGAAAAATGGCGTGAATTTTCCCTCCTTTTTTGTGCAGCTTCCTCTCTATATAAGATAAATTCTTTCGCAACTTTGGCATGGCCGTTTTCAATAAGGATTTTTTCTACTATATCCTGTATTTCCTCAACATGCGGCCTATAACCATCTTCATATATTTCATCCATATAGTCAATTACTTTTTGGGCAAGCTCTTTAGATTTTTCTTTATCCCTTCCTCCAACCGAAACTGCAGCACGGTAAATTACATTAGCTATCCTTTCCGGATTAAATGGAACAACGGCCCCGCTTCTTTTAATAACAAATTGAAATTTGCTCATGTTCTCTCTTTGAATAATTATTAAACAATATTATAATTTACAATAGAAGGATTTAATATTCAATTATATAATAAAAAAACCTCCGCCCTAAAACCAAGGCAGAGGCTCAAATTTTAAGGGGTCAACCCCAATATTGTATCATTTTACTAACGATGCAGGAACACTATCTTTATCAGTACCCCAATTATAATTTGGTTTATCCCCCATAACAAAAATAAGTTCGCCGCCATTCATTACTTCTTCAACAGGAATATATATTTTATTCCATTTTTTGCCGTTAAGTGTTACAGACTGAATGTACATGTTCTTTTCAGAGTAATTTTCGGCTTTGGTAACAAATGTTTTGCCGTTTCCCATTTTCATAGTCACTTTAGGCATACATGGAGTACCAATTATATAATATCGGCTTGAAGGAGCAACAGGATAAAATCCCATTGTATTAAAAATATACCATGCCGACATCTGCCCGCAATCATCATTGCCGCATAGAGAGTTAGGTTTATTGCCGTACTGGGTGTCCATAACCTGCCTAATAAATTTCTGAGTTTTCCACGGCTGCCCTGCAAAATCGAACAAGTAAATAATATGATGCGAAGGTTCATTCCCGTGCCAGTACTCTCCTATTCTTCCAAGAATGTCTTCAGAACCTGCAGCCACTTTATCCTGCTTTGGTTCTATAAATAAAGAATCCAATTTATTTGCGAATGCTTCTTTGCCTCCGTGTAGTTTTATCAGGCCCTGAACATCCTGAGGAACAAACCAGCTATATTGCCAGTTAGTGCCCTCTGTTATGTCTCTTTTGGAAAGGTCATCAATATATTCATGCGGATGAAAAGGTGTGCGCCAGTTGCCTTTGGAATCTTTTCCTCTCATCAGGTTGAATGACGGATCAAACAAATTTTTATATGATACAGCCCTATTAATAAAGTATTCATAATCTTTTTGTTTGCCAAGTTTTTTTGCAACCTGAGCAATACAGAAATCATCAAATGCATATTCAAGAGTTTTTGATACAGATTCATTTTCTTTATCGAACGGCACATAACCTATTTTTGCATATTCATCAACTGAATCATAATCCGGGTTCATAGCAGTTTTTTTACATGCTTCGTAAGCGCGCTCATAATCGAAACCTTTTATTCCGTTCATTATAGCATCGGCAATAACCGGCACTGCATGGTAGCCAATCATACACCAAGTTTCATTATTATTTAATGACCATACAGGTAGAAGATGCTCTACGCTTTGGTCATAATGTGCAAGCATTGAATTAATCATATCTGCATTTCTGTCAGGCTGAATTAAACAGAAGAGAGGATGTTCAGCGCGGAAAGTATCCCACAAAGAAAAGATTGCGTAATTTTTAAATCCTTTCGCTTTGTGAATGTTCTGGTCCAATCCGCGGTATTCCCCATTTACATCCTGATATATAGTTGGAGTTAACAGGCAATGGTAAAGTGAAGTGTAGAAAGTCTCTTTTTCTTCCTGCGTACCTTCAACAAGCATTTTCTGCATTTCTTTATTCCATTTTGCGCGGGCATCATTTACAACTTTATCAAAATTCCAACCGGGAATTTCTGCATCAAGGTTCATCAATGCATTTGCACTGCTGACCGCAGAAATGCCTATCTTAACCATAATTACTTCATTATCCTTTGTAGAATATCTTGTATAATACTGTAAATTTAATCCTGCTGATTCAAACCTGCTTCTAAATCTTGAAGTATTATAAATAACCTTTCTACTGTTATTCATGATTACAAAATCATCATAAGGGCGTGAATACCGTGCAGCAAAATATAAATGCCTTTCGCTTGCCCAACCGTTTACAAGGTGGTATCCGGTTACAAGATCTTTGCCAATCGCTCTTACATTAGACCACTTTACACTCCATTGAAGTACGTGGCTTAAGTCCATCATTATATTTGCATTTTCAGTCTTCGGGAATGTAAATTTTAATATTCCTGCATGTTCAGTAGCTGCAAGTTCTACAAGCACATTATGTTCAGGAAGCCTAACCGAATAATACCCCGGTTTTACTATTTCATCTTTGTGGAAATATTTAGTGGAGTAACCTGAATCAGGGTCCTGGATATAAAATGTCTGCCCTGTTTTGGTTTTCTTTGCAACAGTCCCTGATTTGAATTCCGGTTTACCTACCGAAGGCATCATAAGAAAATCCCCCAGATCGGGTATACCGGTTCCGCTTAAATGCTGCATGCTAAAACCAATCAGAACACTATCTGCATATTCATAACCTGAGGCTGTTTCCCAGCTCTTTTTATCCGTATCGGGCCCAAGCTGAACCATTCCATGCGGACAAACCGGTCCGGGGTAGGTATTGCCTTCTCCATTTGTACCTATCAAAGGCTTTATATAATCAACCAGGTTTTTTTCTTTTACTTTCTGCTGGCCAAACAAAATTCCAGTAAATAAAATCAGGACAATAACACCTACAAAAATATTTTTAAATCTTCTCATCATTATCTCCTTATTGGGAAACTACAGAATATGGCATAGCGCTTTTATCTGTGCACCATTTTTTATTTGGTTCGGAAGACATTACGAATTTCAACTCGCCTCCCTTAATTATTTCTTCATGCGTTATGTAACATCTCTTTAGGCTTTTACCATTCAGCAGAGCGTCTTTAATATAAATATTTTTTTCGGAATAATTTTCCGTGGTAATTTTAAATGTTTTTCCGCTTTCAAGATTAATCTGTGCTGATTTTACACAGGGACTTCCTATAACATACTGGTTGCTTCCGGGAGTTACAGGATAAAATCCCAGCACACTGAATATATACCATGCCGACATCTGTCCGCAATCATCATTGCCGCACAATCCGTCAGGTTTGGGCAAATACATTGTCTCAACAATCTGATGAATACGTTCCTGAGTTTTCCAGGGTGCTCCTGCATATACATACATATAAGGTACATGGTGGCTTGGTTCATTGCCATGGACATATAAGCCAATCATTCCGTCTTTGGTAACGTCTTCACTTTCGCCAAAATATTTTTCGGGCAGCTGAACAGTAAAGAGAGAATCAAGCCAGGTAATTAATTTATCTTTTGAACCGAGCATGTACATGAATCCATTAATATCCTGCGGAACGAATAAAGAATAATTCCATGCATTCCCCTCAATGTACCCCTGATTAATAACACTAAGCGGGTCAAACGGTTTTTGAAAATTTCCAAGTGTGTCTTTTGCACGAAAATAATGAGTTTCTTTATCATATATATGCCTGAAATTTTCTGATCTCATCTGATACTCATCAGTGTCTTCTTTCAGTCCCATTTTATGTGCAAGCTGGAAGATTGTCCAGTCATCATAAGCATATTCAAGAGTAACGGATGCAGAAGATCCGCTGAAATTTGAAGGAACATAACCATATTTTTTATATGCAGCAATTCCATCGTAAGGATCATAATTCGCACTGGCAGTAACTGCATTCAAGGCCCTGTAAAGATTAATTCCCGGGATGTCTTTCATACAGGCATCAACAACTACCGGAACTGCGTGGTAGCCAATCATACACCAGGTATCATTTGCCCACTCGGGCCAGATAGGCAATATTTTATGAACACTTTGGTCAAAATGATCAAGAAGCGAGTTAACAATATCAGTTGTGCGTTTTTGCTGTATTATAGTATATAGAGGATGAAGTGCCCTGAATGTATCCCACAATGAGAATGTAGTATAATTAACAGTTCCATTTAATTTATGAATATTCTGATCTAATCCGCGGTACTCTCCGTTTACATCTGAAAAAACATTAGGATTCAGGAAGCTATGGTACATCGATGTATAAAAACTGATTTTACTATCTTCAGGTGCATCAATAACAATTTTTGATAATTCTTTATTCCATTTATCACTTGCGTTTGCGGCAACCTGTTCAAAATTCCATTCCGGTATTTCAGCTTTTAAATTTTCCATTGCATTCTTTGTACTTACTCCGGATATCCCGACTTTAACCAGAATAGCTTCCCCTTCTGCAGTTTCAAAATTAAAGAAACATTTTACTTTATGCCCTGCTCTTTCAGGAAAATTATCATTCTCTTTCCATCTTCTCCAAAATCCGTTATAAATTAATTTTTCATCATTCCTTAGGCCGTAAGATTTGAAAGGCTTTGAAAATTCCATTGCAAAATAAATGTATCGTGTACGTGCCCATCCGCTTGTCTGCCTGAAACCGGTAATAAGTTTATTATTTTCAACTCTTACGGAGGCCCACACAACCTTTCCCTCATAATTATAAATGCCTGAAGTTAAATCCACAATAATATGTGCTTTATCCGATTTAGGAAAAGTATATTTATGAAAACCCGCATGCTCTGTTGCAGTTAGTTCTGCTCTGATTTTATAATCATCTAAGGTAACAGCATAATAGCCTGCTTTAGCTACTTCAGTAGAATGGGAAAAAGCAGAACGGTATCCGCTGCCCGGTTTATCTTTAACTCCGGGATTAAGCTTAAGAGCGCCTATTGTAGGCATTACCAGAATATCACCAAGATCTGAATGCCCTGTTCCGTTCATATGAGTATGGCTAAAGCCGGTTATAGTTTTATCTTTATACTGGTAACCGGCGCAATACATATATACATCGGGATTATAGCCTTTACCGTAGCTATAAAGTACTGAGTCGGTCTCGGGACTAAGCTGAACCATTCCGAAAGGCACTACTGCGCCCGGATATGTATGCCCCATATTGTCGGTTCCAATAAGAGGATTAACATAATCTACAGGTTTTTTTACTCCCTGTGCAAATAACATAATGTTGCAAAATAATATGAAATAAAATAAACTTTTTCGTATTTTCACTTTGTTAATCTCCTAAATAAGTTATTTTTATATGGGATAAAGCTAACGAAAAAATATTTACGGGAGAAACAGAATAGTAAAGAAATAAAGGGAATTTCCATCAATAAAATAAAAGGAGCAGTGTTATGACAAATAACTTTAAGTTATTATCAGTTATAGTAATTTTGTTATTTAGTGTAAGCTTACTTGCACAGGATGCAAAAATTGTTGGTTCAAAAGCGTCCAAAAAATTTCACTATGCCGATTGCACCGCAGCAAAAAAAATCCAGAAAAATAATTTGATTGAATTCAAATCCGCAGCAGATGCTCAAGCACAGGGTTATACTGCCTGTAAAATCTGCAAGCCGGATCAGCCTAAAATGACAAAGGAAGCAAAAGACGCTAAAAAGAAAGCCGATAATGAAGCAAAGGCAGAAAAGAAAAAAGTAGACAAAGAGACAAAGAAAAAAGCTGATGCAGAGGCAAAAGCTGAAAAGAAAAAAGTAGACAAAGAGACAAAGAAAAAAGCAGACGCAGCAGCAAAAGTTGAAAAGAAAAAAGCAGACGCAGCAGCAAAAGTTGAAAAGAAAAAAGCTGATGCAGCAGCAAAAGCTGAAAAGGCAAAAGTAAAAGCTGCCGATGCTAAGAAAAAGTTAGATGATACTAAAACCGACCTTTCCAACACAATAAAGAAATAAAAGCTTTCATCATTCTATAGTCCCGCTCTGAAATTAGAGCGGGACAACCTAAAACTACCATTATTTATAGCCGATATTTCACTACTTTTGTGCCCCAAACAAGCCTAATATTCATAAATATTTTTATATTAATGTGAGTTTTCAGTTTTGGGATAAAAAAAAACTAGGTATATTTACAACCTGATTTTACGGATAGGTGCAGGAGTGGTTGATCTGGCTACCCTGGAAAGGTAGTATACTCGCAAGGGTATCGAGGGTTCGAATCCCTCCCTCTCCGCAAGAAACAATTTCCCGGCTTTTGCCGGGTTTTGTTTTTTAAACGAGATGGGATGATGATATGGCCAGCCTGAAGGCTGAAACGGCAATTCTACTGAATTTACGTTGAAGTCACAGCCCACTGTCGAGGGTTCTCCCGTAGGGACTCCTTCGGAGGAATCCCTCCCTCTCCGCAAGAAACAATTTCCCGGCTTTTGCCGGGTTTTGTTTTTTAAACGAGATGGGATGATGATATGGCCAGCCTGAAGGCTGAAACGGCAATTCTACTGAATTTACGTTGAAGTCACAGTCCACTGTCGAGGGTTCTCCCGTAGGGACTCCTTCGGAGGAATCCCTCCCTCTCCACTGTAAAAACATTAAGCCCGGCTTTTGCCGGGTTTTGTTTTTTAAACGAGATGGGATGATGATATGGCCAGCCCGAAGGCTGAAACGGCAATTCTACAGAATCTGCTTTGAAGTCACTGCCCACTCTCGAGGGTTCTCCCGTAGGGACTCCTTCGGAGGAATCCCTCCCTCTCCGCAAGAAACAATTTCCCAGCTTTTGCCGGGTTTTGTTTTTTAAACGAGATGGGATGATGATATGGCCAGCCTGAAGGCTGAAAAGGAAATTCTACTGAATTTACGTTGAACTCACTGCCCACTGTCGAGGGTTCTCCCGTAGGGACTCCTTCGGAGGAATCCCTCCCTCTCCGCAAGAAACAATTTCCCGGCTTTTGCCGGGTTTTGTTTTTTAAACGAGATGGGATGTCTATAAGGCCAGGCTGAAACGGTAATTCTACTGAATCTGCTTTGAAGTCACTGCCCACTCTCGAGGGTTCTCCCGTAGGGACTCCTTCGGAGGAATCCCTCCCTCTCTGCTGTAAAAACATTAAGAGATTATCTCAAAAGTAATTTTTACATATTTGTCATTCCCGCGAAAGCGGGAATCTATAATATTTTTCAAGTTCTTAGATGCCTGCCTACGCAGGCATGACAGCAAAATCTAAGTTTTTAGACATCCTGAAAAGGCAATTCTACTGAATTTACGTTGAAGTTCCCATATGCCAAGATGCTTATTTAAATACGAGAAAAAACACTTTGCCTAATATCGTAGCTTCACAACTGACAAACTATGAACATAGAACACAAACATCTTTCTTGAATATAATTTATTGAATACTATGCATTTATTAATTTAAATCTTTTCATAAACTAATAGATCAAAATTTCTAAAGACTAATTTTTGATTAGTTCACGCTTGAGGCTTCTTATAATTTATCATCCAAATATAAGCGCAAATTGAACTATATCTAATAGAATATTGTTTATGATAAAGTGTTGTGGGAAATTTAATATAATATTTTAAATACTTAAGAGATAAACTTCAGAGAAAAAGGATGGAAAAACAGTCCAACTTATCTATAGTGTCTTTTTCAAACGAAAAAATCTATGACGTAATAGATTCCTTAAAAGATACTTCTACTTCAATTATAATTACTAATTTGAACGGTAATATTCTTTTTGTAAATAAAATTTTTGAAGATCGTACAGGCCATTTTCTTAGCGAAATAAAAGGGAAAAATCCCCGCTTCTTAAAATCAGATGAAACAAATCCGGAAAAATATAAAAAGCTGTGGGATACCATTTTAAGCGGCAAAATTTGGAGTGGTGAATTTAAAAACAGAAAGAAAAATGGAGATTTTTTTTGGGAATATTCTACAATTCATCCAATAAAAGATAAGAATAATAAGATAACCCACTTTCTAGCCATAAAAGAGGATATCACCCAAATTAAATTATTAGAAGAACTTTTAAATTCTTCTATTGAGAAAGATAATCTGAAAGAAATTAAATTTGAATTTCTAAGACAGATTTCTCATGAAATACAAAACCCAGTAAATGTTATTTTAAGTTTTGTTGAAATTCTAAAAACAAAATGCAAATCAGATGGCTGCTTAGACTGCAATATCCAGGACCCTTATTTTGATATAATTATCGAACAGGCAAATAGGTTATTGAAATTGACCGAGATGCTGATAAATATATCTGAAATTAAAACTGAAATTACAGATTTTAAATTGAACATATTAAGCCAAGACTTTTTAAACAGTTTAATTGCAGAAATTAAAGAACCAGTTCCTACAATTCTTGGGACAATGTCGCTTCTAAAATTAGAATGTATTAAAAAAAATGAGACTGAATATGTAACCGGATTCAATGCTATTTCTATTTCATGCAGTAGAATTGTAACTACATGGGAGATAATTTACTTATGTTCCAGGCATGAAGATGATGAAATTAGTTTTTGTAAAAATGTTATTGCAAAAATAAGCGAGGAAAAAGAAAAATTCGAAAAACTTACTTCTAAAGTTATTACCCCTCCGCGCGATATTAAAAAAATTATTGAAAACCATTTGGAGGATAACAAATACGGCACTGCAGAGGAAAGCACACCTCCTGTACCCGCTCTTGAAGTAAAAATTGATATAGACTCCACTCCTTTTATATTTAATCGAAATGAAGACCTGCTTATTGAGGCAAAGGAGTTTGATGGAATTAAATTAGTGTTTTTCAATACATTCTGGCCCAACTTAACGCAGGTAAGAGAATTTAAGGAATATTTAATTTCCCTTATTAGTTCGGGCCAAGAAAGAATAATAATTGACATTTCAAGATGCAATAAAATTGATGCATCGTTTGCAGGCTCCTTATTCATTGTTAAAAAAGCTATTAATAAAATTAATGGCAAAATAGTTCTTGTATTTAATCCGAAATTTATTTTAATAAACTCTTTTGCTATGATCAATATAGAATTAATATTTGATCTATATCCGGATCTGAAAAGTGCAATTACCGCTCTTACTAACAACGTACTGCCATACAATGCTGAAACTAAGGGAATAATCTAATCATTCAGTTTTAATGTTTAAATTGACTCTTCCTTAACATCCCGAAAAAAGATCCACCCTTTTTTAATATAGTACATTACATTCTGCCATACAATATATTTTTATAGTTTAATTTCCTTTTTATTTAAAATATACACGCAGCCATTAAAATGTAGGACTTTTCAAAACCCATGAAATTTTTAAGTTTTCTTCTTTAAACCTGCTTTAGAATCCATAAAAATGAAATACACAATTATAAACTGTTGATATTTTAAGTACTTCGTTTAGTAATCAAACACAAAATAAATATAAATGGATCATTTTCAGGAATGAAGTCAAATCACTCCCTCTCTGCCAAAATGATTAAATCCCTTTTTAGAGGATTTTTTATTGCTCTTTGTATCAAGGATGTTCTAAAGCCTAATCAAAATGCCTTCAATTTGAGTAACCCCAACTTTATTGACATACGCCATATCAATTTTCAATAATAAACTATTACATATTACTTTCGATAGTGTGTTAAACTTAAAATATAATGGTGGATTTATGGAATTGTTAAATTGTTGGCAATACAAAAAGTGCGGCAGAAACCCGGGCGGTGATAAAGTTGCAGAATTTGGTATCTGCCCTGCGGCTATTGAAACAAGAACAGACAAGATAAATCGCGGTACTAATGGGGGCAGAGCCTGCTGGGCAATTAGCGGTACATTGTGCGGTGGAAAAGTTCAGGGAACATTTGCATCAAAACTTTCTAACTGTATGCAATGTGAATTTTACCAATTAGTTGGTGTTGAAGAAGGTCCTAATCACGAAAGTGCAAGAGATATTTTGGCTATACTTAAGTAGGAATATTTTTTGCAACTATTGTACCAATTATCAATCAGTTTATTTTGGTGGCTTACTTTAATATAGTGCAATGTTATCCTTTAATTAAATCGCATATATACTATTGTGTTTATAATATAAATGTTGTAAAATGTACTAGAAAAAGATATTAGTATATTTTTTATTACTGTTCTGTAATCTGCAGGGAAATTGGTTATAAAAAAAATCATAATATTTTCTATTTTTTTCGAATTGTCAAATGATTAATTCTTAAATATTTTCAAATTAAAAGTGTTAGTCAATTGGGTTAGTTACAATATTCATAGAGATATTGAAAATGGGCGATACTAATTTTACCGACTTTAAAGGGAAATTTAAGGGTTGGTCTGATGTGGATCTGTTAAATACAATCAGAAAAAATAAAAAAATATTCCGCCCCGGTGCACTAAATGAAATGGAAGTGGAATTATCAAAAAGGGATGTACCAACCGGGAAAAAATCAGTATCTAAAAATGTCAATATAGAGAAAGAAAAGGACGCAGACACAAAATTAGCCGGCATTAAAGGATTTTTGCTGCTTTTCATTGTTTACATATTATGTCTTTTCATAGCAGATATATTTTTATCTGTATATACATTTAAGTACTCGCAAAGTAAGCTTGCCTTAATAAGCAGCGGTATACAAATGTTAATTGCTTTTAGCAGCCTGTTTATTTGCAGGTTACTAGTTGGCAAAAGAGATGGTGCAAAGAGGAAGACACAATATTGGCTTCTGGTTTTATTTTTATTTAATGTTATTTCTTTTTTTACATTACCTAATGACTACTACATGATTAGAATACTTGGGCTGTCCTCTATTATTTGGTATGTTTATTTCCAGGTTTCAAAACGCGTTTCAAATACTTACAAAAAGAAAGGCAATTACCTATTGGCAAACAGGTAATGATTTATAAATAAAAAAGAGAGCTTATTCTTTATTTACTGTTTGTTTTTTGCTTTACAAGATAATTTTGAATCTTCATTAAAATAGCTGAAACTTATTACGGCATTATCTATATAACTCAATCATACACGATTTATTCATATCGGTTAAATTACCAAGCGCGTACCATATCATACAAGTATAACCACATGGGAAATTTACTTGCAGATTCTGTAGATACAAGTGTTATGAAATGGCAGTACGGGCACACCTCGGTACGATTCCTTCGGAATCACTCGGCGTCCCCAAGTGCCGGGCAATAAGTGATCCGTTTGCCGACTGATTATGTTAAAATACCTGTAAGCACTCAGCGCCCACAGCTTGGAAAACATATTCTGCAATTTCTGACAGCTCATAAAATGCAACTTTATTATTTACAATCCCCCTACTATTTCAAATAAATCATTTTTCTGCTTACAGAAAAACTTCCTGCAGCAATGCGGTAGATATAAATTCCGCTGGCTAAATTATGCGCTGTAAAGTTTACCTTATATTCTCCAGCAGATTTCTCTTCGTTGACCAGAACTGCAACCTCACGGCCAAGCATATCATAAACTACTATTTGTACAAATGAAGTTTTAGTCAGTTTATAATTTATTGTAGTAGAAGGGTTGAATGGATTTGGATAATTCTGCTCTAAATAAAATTGTGTGGGTAAAGTAATATTCTTCTCATTTGCTACCACGCCCCCCTGTTTATAAACAGCCACTCCGCCGTAGGTTCCAATCCACTTATTTCCTGATGGATCTATTGCAAGCCAACAGATAGTGTTATTCGGGAGACTTGAATTGCCGATATTGTAAACAGTCCAGTTTGTGCCGTCAAATTTTGCCAATCCGCTGCCATTGGTTCCAATCCACTTATTTCCTGATGAATCAATTGCAAGCGACCAGACAGTGTTATTAGGGAGACTTGAATTTCCGGTATTGTAAACAGTCCAGTTTGTGCCGTCAAATTTTGCCAATCCGTTAAAAGTTCCAATCCATTTATTGCCGTATGAATCCAGTACGATTGTATAGATGTAATCATTTGGCAGGCTTGAATTGTCAGATTTATAAATAGTCCAGTTTGTGCCGTCAAACTTTGCCAATCCGCTATTGGTTCCAATCCACTTATTTCCAGATGCATCTATTGCGAGTGCTTTGATAATATTATCCGGCAGGCTTGAATTGTCAGATTTATAAATAGTCCAGTTTGTGCCGTCAAACTTTGCCAATCCGCTGCTGGTTCCAATCCACTTATTCCCCAGACCATCTATATCAAGTGACCGGACCGTGTTATTCGGGAGCTTTGAATTATCGGTGTTATAAACAGTCCAATTTGTGCCGTCAAACTTAGCCAATCCGCCGCCCAGGGTTCCAAGCCATTTATTTCCCGATGCATCTATAGCGATGTTCCAGATACCATTAACCGGCAGGCTTGAATTTCCGGTATTGTAAACAATCCATGTTGTGCCGTCAAACTTGGACAATCCGTTATTGGTTCCAATCCACTTGTTTCCCGATGGATCAATAGTAATTGCATAGACAGAATTATTCGGCAGGCTTGAATTGCCGGTATTGTAAATCATCCAATCGGGGTTTTGAGGATAAACTAATGCAGCCAATCCGTTGGTAGTTCCAATCCATTTATTGCCGTATGAATCCAGTGCAATTGCATAGATGATATTATTTGGCAGGCTCGAATTGCCGGTATTGTAAACAGTCCAGTTTGTGCCGTCAAACTTTGCCAATCCATTGTATGTTCCCAACCATATTTTTCCATATAAGTCAGCTTTGATTGAAATAACGATATTATACGGCAGGCTTGAATTGCCTGCATTGTAAACAGTCCAGTTAGTACCGTCAAACTTTACCAATCCGCCATTGGTTCCAATCCAAATATTTCCCAAGTAGTCTATTTCAATTGATCGAACTAAATCATTCGGCAGGTTTCCATTGGCGTTATTATAAATAGTCCAGTTAGTACCGTCAAACTTTGCCAATCCGCTTAGAGTTCCAATCCATTTATTCCCCGACGCGTCAATTGCGAGTGCCATGATAGAATTATTCGGCAGGCTTGAATTGCCGGCATTGTAAATATTCCAGTTAGTGCCGTCAAACTTTGCCAATCCTTCGCCTGTTCCAATCCACTTATTGCCCGATGCATCTATTGCGAGCGACAAGATATAATTATCCGGTAGGCCTGAATTGCCGGTATTGTAAACTGTCCAGTTTGTGTCGTCAAACTTTGCCAATCCTCCTCCATATGTTCCAATCCACTTATTTCCAGATGCATCTATTGCAAGTGATTCGATACAATTATTCGTCAGGCTTGAATTGTCGGAATTGTAAATAGTCCAGCTTGTACCTTCAAGTTTTGCCAATCCTCCGCCGGTTCCAATCCACTTATTGCCCGATGCATCTATTGCAATCGAATATATCCAATCATTCGGCAGACTTGAATTGCCGGTATTGTAAATATTCCATGTTGGATTTTGTGCAAAAATTTTTACAGATAAAATAACGGCAAGTAATAGAAAAAATCTTCTCATAATTGGGACTCCTTTAATAATTAACAAAGTAGACCTCATCATGAAATACAACAAGATACAGGTAAAGTAATCATGTTTTTCACATATGTCAAGCACAATTTAATCTTCTTTTTACATCAGGGCGCATGCATAATGCCTTATTTCAATTTTTTCCATTGTTTATATAAGTTCTAGATTGAATTACGTTTGTCCGATACAGATAAATTACTTAAACACTTTTATCACAATTGATAATTTACTTTCTGCTAACAGGAACCGTGCCTCTGTTCAATCGCCAAACAATTAAATTGATGCAGTCGTGAAAAATACTTAGAGCGCGCCTGCTACGGGCTTGAAAGCCCGTGTTACTTCTTCTGATACCAATTTCACTGCCAACGTAAATATTGTTGTAGTGTCCTGAATAAGGAAAGTAATTAAAGGGTGAGGTTTTTACACCTTGCCTAACCAAAAAATTTTACTAATTTTGTTAAAACAAATATGCGGGCAAAGAAATGGTTTTAAAATCCTTTAAGCATGGGGGCATTGTACGACCATACCACGCGGACAAGATGGATATTATCAACAAAATAATGATTCATATTTGGGTAACCATATGGGCGGATTTACTATGTTTCAAGCAATTAATCGTATTTTGGATACATTCCCTAAGCATTAATTTATTCGTTCATTTGAGAATCAATGAAGGATATTTATTAAACTTTAAGAGGTAAAAATGCTGAAATATATTTTATTTATATCATTCATTATATTTATAGATAATATCTTCTGTCAATCTGGGAATAGAGTTCCCTGTGCAGGGATAACAAACGTTGAATATGGAGGGAAAATCTATCATACAGTACAAATAGGCTCGCAATGTTGGTTCAAAGAAAATCTTAATATTGGAGTAATGATAAAAGGAAATATTGAACAGTCTAATAATGGAATAATAGAGAAATATTGCTACAATGATAGCTTAATAAATTGCGAAAAATATGGTGGGTTATATCAATGGGATGAAGCAATGCAATATTCAGAAACTGAGGGTATTCAAGGTATATGCCCAACAGGATGGCATATACCCACAGCTCAAGAATTTAAATCCCTTATTGATACCATACATCAAAATAGCAATACACTTTTAATGATTGGTCAAGGCAACGGATATATGGCCGGGACAAATAAAAGTGGCTTTTCTGGATTACTTGCTGGATCCTATATAGTAAAAGATGATTTGTATTATGGGTTAGGGGAAATAACTTATTGGAATTCTTCAACAAAAAATATTCAAGATTATATTTTTGCTTTGGTAGTAGGTCCTGCTCTTCAAAGTAATCAAGTTTTCTTAAATAATGGACCTAGAAAAACCCCTTTAAGCGTTCGTTGTATAAAAGATTAAAACATATATGGAGAATATTCTATGAATAAAATAAAAGTATCTGTGATTATTCTTTCGATAAATGTTATTATGTTATTTTTTTTAAATAATATTATAGCTCAAGATAAAATAAAATGCATTAAGATTGGCAAGGCCATATGGATGGTGGAAAATTTAAATGTAGATCATTTTAGAAATGGGGATACTATTCTAGAGGCAAGAACAAATGAAGAATGGTCTAAAGCGTGTTTAGAGAAGAGACCTGTATGGTGCTACTTTTACAATAATATTCAGAATGGCAAAAAATATGGTAGACTTTATAATGGGTATGCAGTAAATGATCCACGTGGTTTAGCGCCGAAAGGTTGGCGGATACCAGAAATATCTGAATTACAAGAATTATCAGCTTCAGTTAACAATGACGCTAATGCAATTAAAGTAAAAGGCGAAGGTTCTGGTGATGGTATAGGTACAAATAGTAGTGGTTTCTCAGCATATCCAGTAGGATTTCGGTTAGGATATAGTCTACATAAAGATGACAACCATTTTCTTTATTCTGGAATATATGCAAATTACTGGAGCTGTACTCAATTAGGTTCCGATGAATTATACTTTACATTTATTAGAATAAATGATAGTTATTTTAATTTTGGACCTACCGCAAAAGACTATGGCTTTTCAGTTCGTTGTATTAAAGAATAAATATTCCCCATCCTAGTAGTTATTGTCTTGCAAGTTTTTTATTTTTTATAAAGAGATGTTCCTTAAAGGTAAGTGGTTTATTAAGTTTTTAAAGTGGGAATGTTGTAAAAGCCAAAGGAATACTAATCCTTACAAATACGACCACATGGGCAACCTCCTTGCAGATTCTGTGGATTTGACCTGCCATGAAATGGCGGTACGTTTATGGCTAGCGAGGTAAGTAAAAGAATAACTCTATCCCACGTTCCCTTTCCCTTGCGAAGGAAAAGGGACGAGGTTTTTTAAGTTTTTCCAGCGTCCCGTTAAATAATGCATTTATAGAAACGGGACACACATTAAAAGTTGTAAATCCCGGTTAGGGGAATTACATAATAAGTTTATATATAAGATTTATTTATCAAGTTCTTTTAGGCAATACAAGTTTTCCTCTCCCTTGGGAGAGGAATAAAAAGGTGAGGGGATTTTTGCACCTGACTTTTTACCTTGCCTTAAAATAATATTTTACTAATTTTGTTAAAGTAAATATGCGGGCTAAGAAATGGTTTTAAGATCCTTTCAGTATGGGGGCATGTTGCGGCCATGCCCAGCTGAAAAGCACAATTAAAAGTTGGCAATAATAAGGAGAGAATAGAATAATGACTAAATTTTGTAATACATATATATTGTTTATCATGATTATAATAAATAATAGCAATATTTCCGCTCAAACTAAAATAAATAATTTCAATGGGAATCTTAAAAAACTAGTATTATTAAATACTAAAATTGATTCTATTTTAACCGTGGAAATGAAAAATGAAATACATTTAAGTAAAGAGAAAAACATAATATTATTAACAATAAATAGACGCAAATCTGAAATGCGGATCGCCTTTGACGATATTGGGTACATACTTGGGTATTATTATCCTCTATATTTAAATAAAATTACAATAGCAGGTTATCTGATAAAAAAAGGAATTACTATTTTTGTGTTTGGGAAGAATATCACTGAATATTTTCAAATAACTGAAGAAATCAAACATTATAATTTTAATTTACAGAAGATTAAGAAAAAGTACTCAGGCCTTGATGATGAGCCACTTGTGAATGTATATTTATTAAAAAATAAAAATATTACTTTTTCTCATCAAGAAATGATTAAATTTTGGTAATATGTTTCCCTGCCTTTCATTTTTGTCCGGGCAGGTGTTTTCAACTGCCCCGTAAGTATAATTTTTACAAACTTTTACTTTGGCAAATGGTAAAAGTAAAGTTAGTACGACCACATGGGCAACCTCCTTGCCGATTCTGCAGATGTAACAGATGAAATGGCAGTACGTTTATGGCTAGCGGTCACGGATTAAAGAAGTAACAAGGGAACTCATCACCAACCTCTTCTCTTACAAAGAGAAGAGGCTAAATATTTGTTGGTTCTATCACCTTAAAGTTGTAAATCCCGCTTTCGGCGAATTACGTAATAAGTTTATATATCAAGCTCTTTTAGGCAATACAAGTTTTCCTCTCCCTTGGGAGAGGAATAAAAAGGTGAGGGGATTTTTGCACCTGACTTTTTACCTTGCCTTAAAATAATATTTTACTAATTTTGTTAAGTAAATATGCGGGCTAAGAAATGGTATTAAGATCCTTTAAGTATGGGGGCATGCCCCGTTGAAAATATTAATTTATAAACTCTTTTTGAGAGAAAATATATGAAAACGAAAATTTATTTAAAAGCATCATTTAGTATATTGATTGTATGTTTCGTTGCATCAGGTTTTATTGCTGAAAACAAGACGATCAAAATATCGCCAAAAGAAAATGCTTCATCTTTAAATAATATAAAAGATACATTAAAATGTAATCAATTAAATTCTAAAGGCAAAAAATATGGTCTTTGGATTGAAGAAAAGGGATTATTTAAAATATATTATAAAGACGGTAAATATAATGGCATATATAGAGAATACAGTGGGAAAGGCAAATTAGGTTGCATAGGTGAATTTAAAAATGATGTACGTATAGGTGAGTGGTATTTTTTTGATGATGATGATTTTTTAATTTACAAACTTCAAGGTTTTGCAAAAAATACAAATATTTATGTTAGCCAAGACAAAGGTAAAAAAGTTCTGATTCCGAATAAATGTTATTGCACAAATTATTATAAAAATGGGAATATAGAAAGTGAGGGATATATGCTTTTTTATGATGCAGTTGAAGATGAGACAACTGATGTTGGGGTTTGGAAATATTATGATGAAAATGGAAAGCTTAAAGAAACAAAAGATGTAACTAATAAATAATTTGTGTAAATGGTTAATAAAGAAAATTAGATAAATGTTGTTTTACTTTGCGAAGCAGCATTTGTTTTTTATAAAATGCCGATGCGGAAAACCTTTTTGCAGATTCTGTTTATGTTACTGCCACGAAATGGCGGTACGTGCACACTTCGGTACGATTCCTTCAGAATCACTCGGCGTTCCAAGTGCCGGGTAATGAGTGATCCATAAGCCGACGTATTGTGTTAAAATACCTGTAAGCATTCAGCACCCACAGCATGGAAAACATATTCAACAATTTACTAAGTCAAAGAAATTTTTTACCCTACATTAGATCATCAACACTTAAATTGTTATAATCAGAAATATTAGTTCATACCAATTTCAGAAAACATCCTGCCATACTGTTAAATTTTTTAACACCTCTTAATCCGCTTGAAATACAACAACTTACAGGTTCACTATAAAAAAATTTAACAGTAGCAATTAGCTCAAAGTATCTCACTGTCCACTTTTTTAACAGAAAGGGACATATTTATCCCTGGCACGCCGTTTGCTTCTTAAGGGCAAGTAAATAAGAAATTAAAAAACAGGAGAATTAAAATGCAAAAGAGAATATTACTAATCGACGACGAACCATCATTACGCAGATCATTATCATTAGGTTTAGCACAGAGAGGAATTGATTGTGAATTAAGCGAAAACGGTATGAGCGCACTCAACAAAATAGACCTCTACAAGAAAAATGATGTTAACCTTGATTCCATCGTAGTAGATATTCAGTTACCTGACATCGACGGCATTAAATTAGGCAAAATCATTAAATCTAAATACCCTGAAGCTTCTATGATCTATATTACCGGTTATGCCGATAAATTAGAAGAAACCGAAATTGACGATCTTAAAATTGATGCTTTTTTACAGAAACCTTTCGATGCTGACGATTTATCAAACGAAATTGACAAAATCATTAACAGGTCAAAGACTCCGGTTAAAGAGAAAGTTGAAGAGAAAACTGATGTAAAAACATCCGCAGCTTTCGCACTATTAAAAATAAATGAAGATGCCGATTTTTTTAGTGTGTATAAAAAATTATATTTTATGGAGAACGTTTTATATTGTGATGCAACAAGAGGCGATATAGACATATTCCTCCTTCTTCAGGCAGACACAATGGAAAATTGCAAAGAGTTTTTTGAAAAAGAAATTAAACCTCTGGATGCAGTAAAAGAAGCAGAATTTCTGCCAATTAGCGTCCCGGTATTAAATGATAATATAAAAGATATTATAAATTCAGCCGGAATATCACTTTCAGAAGAAATGACAGGCAATGCCCGCAATTCAAAACAATCTGTCTGTTCATATATTCTTGCAGAAGTTGAAAGAGAAAAATTAGGCGATATTTATCCTGTACTGAAATTAACCGATAACGTAGTTTATTGCGATTTCACCTCGGGCAAATACAACATAATCATGATGGTACACGGAACACACTTCAGCCAGATCGATAAGTTTATCGAGAACAAGTTAATCAATCTTGACGGCGTACTAAAAATTAAGGAATACCCGATAATCAACATTTATGAAATGTAGGACATATTCAAAAAACATAATTAAACATAGAATTATTGTAAATTCAGATTATTAAGGGCAGTGTTTCAGAAAGGGCAAAGCGGATCCCGCAAGGGTTCCGCTTCCCTGTTGAAACGCCGCCCCTTTATTATTTTAAAATTATATAAATGGGAGAGCATTTTATGACGAACTCAGAAGTTCCCGAAAAACAAAGCATATTAAACTTTAAAATCGATCTTATTAATAAGCGTCAGCAGCATGGTTCATTAATACCATTACTGCAATCGGCGCAGGATTCGTATGGTTACATCCCCGAAAAGGTTATTCATTATATCAGCGAGTTGGTTGGCATTCCATCAGCAGAAATTTACGGAGTTATAACTTTCTACTCACAATTCCGGCTTAAACCACTGGGCAAAAACCTTATCCGGATTTGCGAAGGAACTGCCTGTCACGTAAACGGGGCAAAAAGCATTCTAACGGTTTTGCAGGATGAACTTGGCATTTCAGTTGATGAAACTTCCGATGACGGGCTTTTCAGCCTTCAATCTGTAGCCTGCCTTGGCTGCTGCTCATTAGCACCTGTAATAATGATTAATAACCAGACGCACGGTAATTTAACCACCGATAAGATTAAGAAAATAATTAAAAAATATAAAGCTGAAGAAAAAGTTCGGGTGGCATCATGAAAACAGTTAAAGTAGGACTCGGCACCTGCGGTATTTCTGCAGGCGGCGAACTCGTGTATAATAAATTAAGAGATGAAATTGCTGCAAGAAATCTTGACGTAGTGCTTAAAGAAACAGGCTGCATGGGAATGTGTTATGAAGAAGTTCTTGTGGAAATTGAAGATAACGGAGGCAGCGCCCTTTATTCTAAAGTTACAGTGGATAGAGTAGGCAGGATTATTAATGACCATTTGGTAAATGATAAACCTGTTACAGAATGGATAGTTAAAAGTAAAGACATAGATAAAGAGAAAGCATTCCTTCATAATCAAAACCGGATAGTATTAAGAAATTGCGGCGTTATTGACCCAACCTCCATTGACGAATATATTGCCAGAGACGGATATAATGCAATCCAGACTGTATTAAAGAACAACACACCTATAGAAGTAATTGACTTGATTATTAAATCAGGTTTAAGAGGCAGAGGCGGCGGCGGTTTCTCTACAGGTATGAAATGGAAATTTGCTCATCAGGAAAAAGCCGACCAAAAATATATCATTTGCAACGCAGATGAAGGAGATCCGGGCGCATTCATGGATAGAAGTGTACTTGAAGGAGATCCTCATTCAGTTCTTGAAGGAATGATGATTGCAGCTTATGCAATCGGTTCATCCGAAGCATATATCTATTGCCGTGCTGAGTATCCCCTTGCAATAAGAAGATTAAAAAATGCAATTGCCCAATGCGAAAGCAGAGGCTTCCTCGGCAAGAATATTTTCGGATCACAATTCAGTTTTATGATTAGAATTAAAGAAGGGGCCGGAGCTTTTGTATGCGGTGAGGAAACAGCTCTAATGGCTTCCATAGAAGGTAAACGAGGTGTTCCGCGCCTGCGCCCTCCATTCCCTGCCAATAAAGGCCTTTGGGGAAAACCAACAAACATTAACAATGTTGAAACATTTGCTAACGTTCCATGGATCATCAATAACGGATGGGATAAATACGCAGCTCTCGGCACAGAAAAAAGTAAAGGCACAAAAGTTTTTGCTCTTGCAGGTAAAATAAGCAGAAGCGGCCTTGCAGAAGTACCTATGGGCATGACAATAAATGAAATAGTTTTTGACCTCGGCGGCGGAATTAAGAACGGCAAGAAATTTAAAGCGGTTCAGATGGGCGGCCCTTCAGGCGGATGTATTCCTGCAAGTATGGGGGATCTTAAAATTGATTATGATGAAATTGTCCGTACCGGCGCTATTATGGGTTCGGGCGGTTTAATTGTTCTTGATGAAACAACCTGTATGGTTGACCTTGCAAAATTCTTCCTCAACTTTACACAGAATGAATCGTGCGGCAAATGTACTTTCTGCCGTATCGGTACAAAGAGAATGCTTGAAATTCTTGAAAGAATAACGGAAGGTAAAGGTAAAGAAACCGATATAGATTTACTGTTAGACCTTGCCAACAAAATAAGAAACAGCAGCCTTTGCGGTTTAGGCCAGACTGCTCCAAACCCTGTATTAACTACAATTAAATATTTCAGGGAAGAATACGAAGCACACATCCACGATAAAAAATGCCCTGCTCATTCTTGTCCGGCACTTATTACCTACAGTGTAGATCAGGAAATTTGTAAAGGATGCGGACTTTGTATTAAAGAGTGCCCGGTTAATGCAATTACCGGTTCTAAAAAAGCAGCACACGCTATTAATATTTCTCTTTGTATTAAATGCGGAAAGTGCTTTGAAGTATGTAACCTAGATGCTGTTATTAAAAATTAAATTCGTGCAAGGATAAAGTCATGGAAAAAATTAAAATAATTATAAATGGAAAAGAAGTTCTTACAACTCCCGATAAAACAATTCTGGAAGCTGTACATGAAAGCGGATTAGATAAAATTCCCACCTTATGCCATGATAAAAGGATTGAACCCTTTACATCATGCTTTATTTGCGTGGTTGAAGTTGAAGGCTCTGCAAAATTAATTCCTTCATGCTCTACCAAAGTAAGAGAAGGAATGAAAATAAACACCAACAACGAAACAGTGAGAAGTTCAAGAAAAACTGCGCTTGAATTATTATTTTCAAATCATTATGCAGACTGCGTAGGGCCTTGTAAAAATAACTGTCCTGCTGGTGTTGATGCTCAGGGTTATATTGCCCTATCATCATTGGGTAAATATAAAGAAGCGCTTAAACTTGTTAAAGAAAACAACCCTCTCCCCCTTTCAATAGGAAGAGTCTGTGTACGCGATTGCGAAAACGCTTGCCGCAGAAATTATGTAGATGAGCCGGTAGCATGCAACTATCTTAAAAGATTTATTGCAGATCAGGATAATTTTGAGAAATGGATTCCCGAAACAAAGCCGTCAAAGGATAAAAAAGTAGCTATCATCGGTGGCGGCCCTGCAGGTTTAACATGCGCATATTATCTTGCCCTGGAAGGATATCATTCAACTATATTTGAAAAACTTCCCGAACTTGGCGGCATGTTAAGATATGGAATTCCCGAATACCGTTTGCCTAAGAATGTACTTGATGATGAAATTCAATGGATTCTTGATCTTGGCGTAGATGTTAAAAAAGGTGTTGAATTCGGAAAAGATAAATGTGTTAAAGATTTATTGAAAGAAGGATTTGATTCTGTATTTATCGGTGTCGGTGCTCATAAAGCTTCAACCATGGGGCTCGACGGTGAAAATAAAATTGAAGGAATCTTAAGAGGTATCGATTTCTTAAGAGAAGTTGAAATGGGTATTGCACCTAAATTGCATGGGACAGTTGCAATAGTTGGCGGCGGCAACACTGCCATTGATGCAGCAAGAACTGCATTAAGATTCGGCGCTGAAAAAGTTAAGATTATTTATAGAAGAAGCATTAAAGAAATGCCTGCGCATCATGAAGAAATTGAAGCAGCCGAAGCAGAAGGTGTTGAAATACTCTTCCTAACACTTCCAAAATCAATTGTTTCAGAGAACAACAGGCTGAAAGGATTTGAATGTGTTAAAATGAAACTTGAAGCCGCAAAACCGGGCGAACGCCCTCAGCCCGTTCCTATTGAAGGCTCCGAATATGTTGTTGAATGCGATTTTGCTATCGGTGCAATTGGACAGAAAATTGACACATCATTCGTTTCATTAGATAAAGATATTAACCTTGAAAAATGGGGCGGCGTTAGAGTTAACCCTAAGACACTACAGACTGAAATACCGGGTGTATTTGCAGGTGGCGACGTTGTTACAGGCCCGCTAACCGCTATCAGCTCTATAGCGCAGGGTAAACAGGCAGCACAGGCTATTATGAACTTCTTCAATAACGGCTTTGCAAGCGTACTTGATAAACCTTACTGGAGCTTCCGCCACAGATTCGGCGAGCTTTCAGAAAGAGAATTTGATCATATCAAGAAATTGAAACGCGAAAAAAATAACGAAATTAATATGACCGAAAGAATAACCACTTTCAAAGAAGTTGAAACTGGCATTACCGAAGAACAGCTTCAAATTGAATGCGATCGCTGCCTTGAATGCGGATGTTCGGAATTCTATGATTGTGCTCTCCGCCAGTATGCTGAAGAATATAAGATCAATATCAATGATATTTTAGGCGATGTTAAAAAATACCTTGTTGATAACAGGCATCCTTTTATTTCGCTTGATGCTAACAAATGTATTAATTGCGGAAGATGCGTTAGAACTTGTTCGGAAATATTAAAAGTAGCTGCTCTTGGTTTTGTTTACAGAGGATTCAAATCCGTTGTTAAACCTGCCATGGAAAAAGCATTGCTGGAAACAAACTGTATTGCATGCGGCAACTGTATTGATACATGTCCTACAGGCGCCATAAGCGAAAAATTCCAATTTAAGAGCCTTGGCACCCTTCCAAAAGAAAATCATGAAACTGTCTGCGGTTTCTGTTCCGTTGGATGCAAAGTTAATTTCAAAACAATTGGTAATGATGTATTCTATGTATCGAACTCTACCGAAGAAATTAAAGACACTCATAACCATGGCTATCTTTGTGTTAAAGGAAGATTCGGCCACCGCTATTTGATGGAAAAGAACCGTGTTTACAATCCTTCAATTAAAAAAGACGGAATTGTAAAACATGTTGAGCTAAGCGAAGCAGTAAAATATTCTGAAAACAAAATAAAAGAAATAATAAAACGTTACGGCAGCGATTCCGTGGCTGTATTTGCTTCCCCTAAACTATCAAATGAAGACTTATACCTGCTTCAGAAATTTGCACGCGCCGGACTTAAGACAAACAACATTGCAAGCTTCTCAAATCTTTTCAGCGATAAAGAAATGGACAGTCTTGATGATATGTTGGGACTTACAGTGTCTACTGCTACAATGGACAACCTTAACAAAGCTAATGTTATTGTCGTAATCAACTCCAATCTTTCTGAAGATAATCTTGTTATGGAACTAAAAATTAAAGAGGCTCAGAAAAAAGGAGCCAAACTAATCGTAATTGATTCTTCAGAAATAAAACTGACACGTTATGCCGATTTATGGATAGATACCAAGAAAGGTACAAATACTCTGCTGCTCAACACTTTAATGAAGTTATTCGTTGAAAATAAATATATTGACAGCAAATTTATTAAGGAAAGGACTGCACATTTTGAAGAATTCAGTAAGGCTATTGCAGATATAAATACCGAAGAAGCTGTAGAAACAATTAAGACCGATGATGATAAATTAATTTCATTAATGGAAATGCTTAAAGCACCTGAATCGAATGTAGTTTTCATTTATAATATTGATTCAGCACGCGATAAATCTGAGAACGGCTTAAAAGCAATTGCCAACTTCATGCTTCTTACAGGCAGAATAAATAAACCGGATAACGGCATTATTATTCTGAAAGAATACAATAACTCAACCGGCGTTATTGATATGGGTGTTACTCCGAATAATCTCCCCGGTTATGTTAAGCAAAACGATAAAGAAAACACAAGCAGGATATCCAAAGCGTGGGGCGTTGACCTTTCTCCTGTTATGGCAAATACACAGCTTGAAGAATCTCTTAAAAAACGGGAAATTAAAGCTGCTCTTGTATTCGGTGAAGATATCTTTGCAAATGAGAACAACAGGAAATTCTTCAGCAATCTTGAATTCCTTCTCGTTGCCGATTCATTCTATACTGACACAGTTGAAAATGCCGATGTAGTTCTTCCCCTTGCATCCCATATTGAACAGGAAGGCACCTTTACAAGATGCGATCATACAATTCAAAAAGCGAATAAAATTGTTAATAATTGCGTTCCGGCTAACCGGGAGACTATCTTAGAGCTGGCTTCAAGGTTCGGAAAAGGTTTCTCTTTTAACTCCCAAAATGATATCTTTGAAGAAATCAAAAATATCAACAAGTATTATAAGAATGCAGAAGATGGCGTTTCTGTCATTAACACAATTTTCTCTAACGGATTCAAGGATAAGAAGTTAAACTTTGCACTATATGAAACCGGCTTAACAGTTTATGATTCTACAAAAGCACAGACATATTTTCAAGAAAATTATTACTTAAAAAATATAAAAATTCAATTATTGTAAAAATAAAATGACACATAAAAACAATTTTAATTTTTTTGATGAACTATTTGCCCAAATTGTAGTTTTTGATATTGAAAAGCATATTATTTTCGCGGGCAGTAACCTTAGCAGTTATGTTAAGGATAACGACCAAATTAATTGTTTTTTAACTATAAACGGTATTGAATTCGAGAAACTTCCAAAATCCGTTAATCAAATTTTGGAAGTTGTTAAACACGACTTCGAACCGCATACTTTTAAATTCACGGGGGTTACGGATGAATTCATCTTGTTCCCTGTGAATTTAAAAGATACTCCTCACATTATCCTTGCCCAAAAGCAAAAAATTGACCAGATCATTAAAATTGAATACGACCTTAAAGAACGAGTAAAAGAATTACGCTGCCTTTACAATGTGAGCCTTGAGCTCGAAACTGCTGCACAGTTAAGCGAAGCATTCGAAAACTCACTTAAACATGTACAAGTGGCATTCCAATCCCCTATCGATACAATTGTAAATTTTGAAATCGATAATAAACTATATGGCGATACAGGATGGGACCCGAAAACTATAGACTCAATTCTTACTTCTCCAATTACTCTCAATAATAAAAAGAGAGGTAAAATTAATGTTTACTTCAAAAATAAAATAGGGTTCCTGGAAGAAGAAAAAACAATGGTTGATGAAATTGCTTCTAAATTTAAAAAAGCCTTGGAAGCAGCAGATAAAACGATCAATCTTGAAAAACAGAAAAAAATACTTCTAGCAAAAAACGAAGCCTTGTTAAGGCTTACTGAAGACTGCCACAGTAAAAGGGAAAAGTTAAAAACTTTCTTTAATGCAATCACTGATAAGATAATAGTAATTGACAAAGATTTTAATATCATAATGTCCAACAAAGATGATATTGGTGATTCCGGGAAATGTTATGCTAAATTATTCGACCGTACCGAGAAATGCATAAATTGTCCATCTGTAAGGACATTTGAAAATTTCGGCAACTCCACCGAAGAAACTATCTTTGATGATAAATATATGACATTAAGTTCCTACCCTATTTACAATCAGGAAGGAATGGTAGACCGCACCTTAGAGGTATGCAGAGATATTTCGGTTCAGAAAAAAATGGAAGTGCAGCTTCTTCAGTCATATAAACTTGCATCGCTCGGTAAATTAGTTGCCGGCGTTGCGCATGAAATAAACAACCCCAATACTTTTATCCTCGGCAATTTGAAAATAATTCAGGAAGCATTTAATGATATTTTCCCTATCCTTGATGATTATTACGGCAAAAATAAGGATTTGAAAATTGCCCGCCTGAATTACGACCTTTTCAAAGACAATATCTCTACTCTTGTTAATGATATGATAAACGGCGCTAACAGGACCAAAAAGATTGTAGGCGACCTTAGAAATTTTGCACGCAAGGATGACGGTCAGTTAGATGAAGATGTTGATTTGAACTATATAATTACTAACAACCTTACACTTACAAGAAGCCATATTAAAAAGCATGCACAGCTTGAAATTGAGCTTTATGAGAACCTGCCTAAATTTCATGGCAATCCTGTAAAATTGGAACAGGTACTCCTGAATCTGGTTATTAATGCATCCGAATCTTTCCAGGATGGCGAAGGAACAATAAAAATTAAAACCGATTACGATGAACAGACAAAAGATATAATTTTAGTAGTTTCAGATAACGGATGCGGCATTGAAGAACATGTGCTTAAAAATATATTCGACCCTTTCTTTACTACTAAAAGAAACAGGGGCGGTACGGGTTTAGGGCTTTCAATTACTTACGGAATTATTAAAGAACATAACGGCACAATTGATGTTGAATCCAAAATTGGTTTAGGTACAAAATTTACTATTAAACTCTCAACTAAAACGGCATCCTGATGGCTAAAATATTAATTATTGACGATAATCAGGCGGTACTGAATTTTCTAAAAATATTTTTATTGCAGACCGGGAAATATGAAGTAGTAACTCTGCAGGATAGTACACGCGCATTCGATTTACTCAATAAAGAAAGTTTTGATGTCCTTCTTCTTGATATGGACATGCCTGAAGTTACCGGACTCGATATTCTTAAGTATAATCAGGAAAACGCAATAAATATTACCACTATTGTACTTACAGGTGTTGAAGATATTGACCTTGCCATTTCCGCAATGAAACTTGGCACCCTCGATTATATGCTCAAACCGATTGAAGAAGAAAAACTTATTAAAGTAATAGACGATGCTATTGCAGGGAAAGAACTTGAAAAGAAAGGTCCCGAACCTGATTTTAATATTTCGTTAGATGAACTAAAGCATAAGGATGTTTTTAAAAACATCATAACCTGTGACGAGAAAATGCTGAAAATTTTTCACTACATTGAAAAATTTGCTCCAACCGATAACAGCATACTTATCTGGGGAGAAAGCGGTTCGGGCAAAGAACTTGTTGCAGAGGCAATACATAAAATAAGCAGCAGAAAAGATAAAAAATTTATTGCAGTTAATGCCGGAGCTTTTGCACAGGAATTATTTTCATCGGAATTTTTCGGATATGAAAAAGGGGCTTTCACAGGTGCTGCTACCGATAAAATTGGATTTATTGAGGAAGCCAACGGCGGTACTCTTTTTCTGGATGAAATTGGCGAACTATCACTTCCTATTCAGGTTAAGCTTTTAAGAGTCCTACAGGAAGAGGAGTTTTACAGGCTCGGCTCTACAAAGAATATAAAGGTAAACGTTAGAATAATTGCGGCTACAAATAAAAATCTTTTTGAAGAGATTAAAAAAGGATCATTCAGAAAAGATTTGTTCTTCAGGTTAAACATTAATTCATTAAGCCTTCCTCCGCTCCGTGAAAGGACGGGTGACATTGAACTCCTTACCGATTATTTCCTGAAAAAATTCAATGCTAAGTATGATAAAAATGTAGAAAGAGTTTCCCCCGCTGCTCTTAACTGCCTAAAAAGTTACCCTTTCCCGGGCAATGTAAGGGAGCTAATGAATTTAATAAACAGCGCAATTATTGTGGAAAACAGCAACGAGCTGAAGAAAAAATCACTCCCCAATTACTTCCTTGAAAGCAGCTCTTATCAGGATTTAGATTCGGAAATTACACCTCCTTCTCTTGAAGAAGTTGAAAGAAAACATATTGAACTTGTTTTAAGGTTTACCCATAATAATAAATCCAAAGCAGCGGAAATATTGGGTATTTCCCGCGTTAGCCTTATATCTAAAATTAAAGCTTACAAGCTGGAAGCGATAAATTAGTCTAATCCATTCTTCTGAAATAATATTTATTTTATCCGCAAGCCATTGTACATGGCATTATTCCTTTTGTATTTATGCGCAGTCGCTATAAATGCAGTGGGTTTATGGCGTTTTTGTTTTTTACCAATGTTTGATTTCGAACGAGGTCAAGGTTTGCTACTTTTTGAAAATTTTAGGAGATTACAAAAACTCAACACATTCTAATTATATGCTTTTTATTCCTTTAGGTATAAAACATTAACAGAAATTGTCACAAAGAAAATATTACGATCCCGCAGGCATCCAGGCATGTAATTATTCTATTTTAATTTATTTCCTCTAACAATTGATATTTTTTCTATTTAGATATATCTTTATATGTAATACTTTATAAAGGAATTATAAAATGTTAGATCATTTTTCAACTGAAGTAGAAAGCTTTAAAACCAACCTTATTAAAATGGCCTCACTGGTAAATGCACAGGTAGAGCGTGCATTTGAAGCCCTTGAAACGGGGAATATAGAGACATGCAAAGGCATAAAAGCAAAAGACCTTGAAATAGATGCTTATGATAATTTAATACAAACTGAATGTGAAAATATACTTGCCCTCTTCCAGCCCGTAGCAACCGACCTTAGGTTCATGATGTCCGCCCTTATGATAAATAACCAACTTGAAAGGTGCGGAGATATTGCAGTTAATGTGGCTCAGCGTGTTAAAAAGACCGGTGCACATCACAATCTGATTATTGAAAGCAAAATACTTGACATGGGTAAACAGGCCCGTGAAATGGTGCGCGAAGCTATTGATTCATTCGTTAACATTGATGCGGAGCTTGCGCAAAAAGTTCTTGATAAAGATGAGATTGTTGATAAATACAACAAAGATATATTTAAATTTCTTGTTGCAAAAATGCAGTCAGACCCTTCAGTTATAGAGCCTTGTTCTCATTTAATAGTTCTTACAAGGCAGATAGAACGGCTTGCCGATCACGCAACAAACATTGCGGAAAATCTGGTATTTTATGTTAATGCAAAGGTTATAGCGCATAGTAAGAAATTGGAAAAACTGGAAAAACTAAATTATAAGAATGAAGTATAATCTTAGCCGTATTTTCCTGAGATATAATCTTCTGTAAGTTTATTTGCCGGATTCGTAAATACTTTTTTGGTTGCGTCAAATTCTATCATTTCACCTAAGAGCATGTATCCTGTATAATCCGATACCCTGGCAGCCTGCTGCATATTATGAGTTACAATTGCTATAGTATAATTTTTCTTAAGCTCATGCATCAGTTCTTCAACCTTCATTGTGGCAATAGGGTCAAGAGATGAGCAGGGTTCATCCATTAAGATAACATCCGGTTTAACTGCAAGAAGGCGTGATATACATAAGCGCTGCTGCTGGTCTAAAGGAAGTTCTAATGCTGAATGATCAAGTTTGTCCTTTAGCTGATCCCAGAGCCATGCGTCTTTTAAACTTCTTTCGGCAATTTCACTTAGACTATTTTTGTTGCTTATTCCGGCAACTTTTAAACCATATATTACATTTTCATAAATGGTAAGAGGAAAAGGATTAGGGCGCTGGAAAACCATACCGACTTTCTTTCTAAGCTCTGCAACATCAGTGGCCGGATCATTTATATCAACATCCGCAAGAAGTATTTTGCCTGTTATTTTAACTCCTTTAATCAAATCATTCATCCGGTTAAGGCACCTTAACAGAGTTGATTTGCCGCATCCCGAGGGGCCTATTAAAGCTGTTATTATATTCTTGCCTACACGAAGATCAACATTTTTCAATGCCTGAAACTCCCCGTAAAACAGGTCTAAATCCTCTATAGTAATTATGGGCTCTTTAATCATTTCCATGTCTATCCGAATTTCCCTGTTATATAATCATCAGTTTCTTTCTTAAGCGGAGAGGTAAAAATCTTTTTTGTATCCCCAATTTCAATCATTTCCCCCATAAGGAAAAACGCTGTTTTATCGGAAACACGGGCAGCTTGTTTTGTATTATTTGTAACCAGAATAATTGTATAATTCTTTTTCAATTCATTAAGCGCATCTTCAATTTTTGAAGTAGATATTGGATCAAGTCCCGAACATGGTTCGTCAAGAAGAATTACATCCGGTTTCATTGCCAGAACACGTGCAAGGCAAAGCCGTTGCTGCTGTCCGCCCGAAAGCCTTAAACCTGAAAGTTTAAGCCTGTCCTTAACTTCATTCCATAAATAAGATTCCGTTAAGCTTTCTTCAACAAGCTGATCAAGTTTTTGAGAATCATGTATCCCGGAAAGCCTTACGCCGTAAACAACATTTTCATAAATACTCATAGGAAGAGGTGCAGGCATAGCAAAAACAATTCCTACTTTCTTTCTTAATTCAATTACATCTGTATCAGGGGAATAAATATCATTGCCGTCCATTAAAATTCTTCCTTCATTTCTAAAACCGGGATGAAGCTCATTCATTCTGTTCAATGCACGAAGGAATGTTGTCTTTCCCGAACCTGAAGGGCCTATTATTCCCAATATTTCATTAGCAGAAATATCAAAATTTGCATTCTTAAGGTACTGTTCTTTGTTACAGAAGATAGATAAATTTTCTATTTTGAATTTTATGTTCATACCGGACATACTTTAGCTCCTCTTCGCAATAAAACGGTTCATTGTCCAGTAAGCTATAAGATTTATAGAAAGCACAGCAATAATAAGTACAGCTGCTGTTCCATAAGCATTTTCGTTTGAAATTCCTTCACGCGCAAGGATATAGAAATGCACTGCCATGGTACGTGTTGAATCGAAAAGAGATGTAGGAAGCCTTAACGAAGAGCCGGCTGTAAAAATTACTGCAGCAGTTTCACTAATTGAACGCCCTATGCTTAGCATAATTCCGGTAACAATGCCGGGTAATGCATTCGGCAAAACTACTTTCTTAACTGTATGCCACCTGCTTGCACCAAGAGAAAAACTTACTTCCCTGTATGATTGCGGTACTGCTCTTAATGCCTCTTCTGAAGTACGTATAATTGTAGGCAGAACCATAACTGCAAGTGTTAAACCGCCGGAAAGAATTGACCATCCGAAACCGAGTGTTTCAACGAAAAATATAAATCCGAATAAACCGAATATAATTGAAGGAATTCCTGATAAGCAGTCGGTTGCAAACCTTATTATTTTTGTAATCCTTGTTTCACGCGTGTACTCACACAGGTAAACGGATGTAAGTACTCCAAGTGGTCCTGCAATTACAATTGCTAATATCGGCAGAATAGCAGAACCAATTAATGTAGGGAATATTCCTCCCGACCTTCCCATATCTTCAGGGCTTGATATAAGAAAGTTCAGGCTTAAAACTGAAAATCCTTTCATCAAAATAAAAATTACTATGAATGCAAGAACGAGAAGAATGAACAATGTTGCTGCCATTAGGATTACAACTGCACCACGCTGAGTATATTTTGGAAGTATCCTCATTTACCGTATTTCCTCTTTCTAATAGCTGTGCTTGCAATTGAATTCAAAATAATAATGATAACAAATAACACCACACCTGTTGCAAAAAGCGCCTGCCTGTGAAGGCCGGTTGCGTAGCTCATTTCCAATGCAATGTTTGCAGTTAAAGTTCTTACAGAATCTAATGGTGAATGAGGTACATTAACAGCATTGCCTGCAACCATAATGACTGCCATAGTTTCACCTATTGCGCGCCCCAGACCTAAAATTATGCTTGCTACAATTCCTGACCTTGCAGCCTTTAGAGTCACCATGTGAGTAGTCTGCCACGTTGTTGCACCGAGCGCAAGAGAACCTTCGCGGTACGATTTAGGTACAGCTAAAATGGAATCGACCGAAATACTTATAACTGTAGGCAATATCATTATTCCAAGGATAAAACAAGCAGCAAGAAGTGAAAGGCCGGGGCCGCCTAGATAGTTACGGATAAGCGGAGCTAAAACCATTACACCTATAAAACCGAACACAACGGATGGTATTGCTGCAAGCAGCTCTATTGTTGGTTTAATAATTCTCATAACAGATACGGGAGCAAACTCTGTAAGAAATATTGCCCCTGCAACGCCAAGCGGGGCACCTATTATCATTGCTCCGAATGTAACCCATAAGGATGACATTATCATCGGGAATATCCCGAACTGTCCTTTACTTGGCTGCCATTCGGATGAAAAAAGGAATTCCTTTATGCCGTACTTGAATATAAACGGCAGTCCCTCATTAAGAATGAAAAGGGCTATCAAAAGAATTGCTGAGATAGCAGAGAATGCAGTAATCATTAAAATTTTCTCTACTCCCTTTTCTCCGGATATTTTTTTTAAGAAGCCTGGTTTTTTCATTTAGCCGGGAGTAATCCATTACCGGTTATTACTTTCTGCCCTTCAGGCGAAAGGATATAATCTATGAAGTTTTTATTTTCCCCATCCAGATTTCCTTTAACAAGTAAAAAGATAGGCCTTACCAATTTATAACTTCCTGAAACTATATTTTCAACCGTGCATTCGGTTTTATCAAGCTTTATTGCTTTTACTTTTGCATTCACTAAACCATGGGATAAATAACCGATTGAATTGACATCGTTAGAAACCGTTTCACGGATTGAACCGTTTGAATCCTGTATTAATGCATCCTTCTTTAATGAAATTCCTGTAATTATCTGTTCAAAAGATGATCTTGTGCCTGAACCTGCTTCGCGGGAGACTACGGTTATCGGTGTATTATCTCCGCCAACTTCTTTCCAGTTTGTAATTTTTCCGTTGAATATATCGCGTATCTGCTCTGCCGTTAAATTTTCAACTTTATTTTTAGGATTTACAACCATTGCAATACCATCGCGGGCAACAACTGTTGCAATAAGAGATTTTGCTTCATCGGGGAGTACAACTAAATCTGCCATTCCTATCTGAGCTGCACCAGAGTTAGCAGATTGAATTCCAACCGCTGAACCGCCCCCCTGTACTGTAATTGAGACATTCTTATTAATTGCCATATATTGCTCTGCAAGCTTTTCTGCAAATGGCTGGAATGCTGTTGAACCTGCCAGAGTAATGGATGTTTTTGGTTTTCCGCATCCGCTTATGATTAAAATTATTGCAATTATGCTTAAAAATGAAGCTATTTTCTTTAACATGACATCTCCCGGATTGTTTTGTTATAATTCCAAAAATAAGCCAAATTTGTCCCCCTTTCAATCGTTAATAATTATTTAACAATTATTTAACATTGGGGAAATATAATAATGCTATCTTAAAAATTCGTACATTTTCATATTATTACCCTCAAATTAACCTATTTCTTAAATATTTAAATAATTAATAAAATTTTTGCTGTAAATTCAGCCAAAGCTGCCGATAATGTAGTTAAGAACTTTATGTTCTTGAAAAACTCAAGCAAGGATGTTTGAGTGCTTTATACAGAATACATGGAGGTATTTATGGGATTTGCTATCAACACCAATCTGGGCTCTCTTAAAGCTTACAATGCATTGGCAAAAGTAAACTCTGAAACTGAAAAGGCTCAACTCCGTCTGGCAAGTATGAAAAAAATAAATTCAGTTGCCGATGACACATCCGGGTTCAATGTCAGCACAAAGCTTCAAGCACAAATTCTGCAGCAGAAAGCAGAACTGAACAATGCTTCTTCCGCCAAAAACTATTTATCAACCGCTGAAACAGCATTAGAGCAAATTAACGATAAGCTTAATCAAATTTCTGCAAAGTACACCGATTCTCAGGATACACTAAAAGATTCGGCTTCCATTGCAAAAGATATTAGAACGTTGGCAGGTGAAATTGATTCTATTCTTAAAAACACGAATATCAACGGGCACCAGTTATTAGCAAGCACTGACGGGACTACAGCGCTTTCTGCACCAACTTTTAATATCGGCGGTTCTTCATTTGCAGTTGATTTTGCAAGCGACAGTTTTTTCAAAGTAGGCACTTTAAGCAGTGCATTGCATGGCTCAACTGATCAAGGTGCTGCTTCCTTTGACGGCTCAACAATTTTATTATCGGATGCTGTCTCTCCCGGTAATCAGACATCTGTGATTACAACAACTTTTAAGGATGGCACTACTACACATCTTTCTGTAAACACTAATAATTGTTCTACAAAGTACGATTTAATTAGTGCTATTTATACTTCAGCCGGCTTTTTTAGTTCAGGTTGGTCTGCAGGCGGTTCTTTTAACCCCGACGGTCATTGGACAGTACAAAGTTATGAAGGTTCAAACATTATGAGCATGTCCACAACTTCCGGATGGGACATTACCGGCGCGATGGGTATTACAAAGCAGACATCAGGAGGCGTTACCGGCGGTTTGATGGATTCCAATGACTCAACTGTACTTAGCGCTGCACAAGATATTTCTACAATCTCTAATAATATAAAAACGGCTCTTGGAAGAATCGGCAATTTGTCCCAAACTGTCGATTCAAGAAGCGATTTCCTCACATCTGCTATTGCTAATAATACTGCTTCAGTTTCAGGCATCACCGATGCCGATATGGCATATGAGCAGCTTAATGCAACTAAAGGAAACATTGGCAGCCAAATTGCTACTACAATGCTTTCGCAGATGAATACTGCACCGCAGAATTTACTCTCTCTATTCAGGTAATTTGTTGTTATAGAGGTTATTTATTTCTCAGCGGGCCGGAGTAATTTCCGGTCCGTATTTTCCAAACTCTTAATGAGGCGAAAGTTTAGTTCTTTGTCATTTAAATAAATTTTTTTTACAGATTGTCTTAAATAATATTTTTGAAGGCAATTATTTTTCGAAAACTTCAAGCAAGGATGCCTGAATTTAATTTTCTGAAATACATGGAGGTATTTATGGGATTCTCTATTAACACTAATCTTGGCTCCCTCAAGGCTTATAACGCATTGGCAAAAGTGAACGCTGAAACTGAAAAGGCTCAGCTCCGTCTTGCAAGCATGAAAAAAATAAATTCAGTTGCAGACGACACATCCGGTTTCAATGTTAGTACAAAGCTTCAGGCACAAATTCTGCAGCAGAAAGCACAATTAAATAATGCTTCTTCTGCTAAAAATTATTTATCAACTGCTGAAACAGCATTAGAACAGATTAATGATAAGCTTAATCAGATTTCTGCAAAGTACACCGATTCACAGGATACATTAAAAGATTCTGCATCCATTGCAAAAGACATTAGAACATTAGCAGGTGAAATTGATTCTATTCTTAAAAACACTAATATCAACGGGCACCAGTTATTAGCAAGCACTGATGGCACTACAGCGGTTTCTACTCCAAGTTTTAATATCGGCGGCTCAACTTTTTCAATGGATTTTGCAGGCAACAGTTTACTTAATGTCGGCGCAATAGCAACTAAATTACATGGAGCAACAGATCCCGGTGTCAACAATTATGCAGGTACAACAATTAATGCTAACGATGCAGTCTCTCCCGGCAATCAGACATCTGTAATTAAAGCAACATTTGCCGACGGAACTTCTACAACTTTAAATGTTGACACTTCAGGCGTTACTTCTAAATTTGGTTTATTAGGTGCCATTGATAATGCACCCGGTTACATGTCTAACAATGGCTCTACTTTTAATAAAGGTTGGTACAGTATAGGGTATTACGCTTTTAACCCAATTGGCAATTCGACCATTCAGGCAACTGGACCAAACATAACAAGCCTTACCACTACTTCGGGGTATGACATTATAGGCGCTTTAGGTTTTACTAAACAATCATCAGGCGGCAGCGGTTTGATGGATTCCAATGACTCAACTGTACTTAGTGCTGCACAAGATATTTCTACAATCTCTAATAACGTAAAAACGGCTCTTGGAAGAATCGGCAATTTGTCCCAGACTGTCGATTCAAGAAGCGATTTCCTAACATCTGCTATTGCGAATAATACTGCTTCAGTTTCAGGCATTACCGATGCCGATATGGCATATGAGCAGCTTAACGCAACTAAAGGAAACATTGGCAGTCAAATTGCTACTACAATGCTTTCACAGATGAATACTGCACCGCAGAATTTACTCTCTCTATTCAGGTAATTTGTTGTTATAGAGGTTATTTATTTCTCAGCGGGCCGGGGTTGTTACCCGGCCTGTGTTTTATACCTTCATTAAGTCCAAACCATATAGAATACGTATGTTAAGAATATAATGCGTTTCAAATGCCATTATAATATATAATACTTTTCTTTATTTATCCCTTTCAATTTTTTTATCATTTCCTCAGCTTTCTGCGGCAGGGATTTAAATAAATTATTTTTCTGCTCCGGGTCTTCTTTAATATTGTACATCTGGTATATGGAAGAATTGCCTAACTCAATATCAACATCAAAATCTTTTGCAGGGCCTTCGTAAGGAGGTATCAGAACCCAATCGCCATTTCGGTAAGCCACCTTTTCACTGGAGCCTTCAAGCACAATATCCTTTCTGCCAACATTACTTTTGCCAAGCAATGCGCTCATAATATTTTCGCTATCTGTAGGCAGGGTTTTAACGTCAAGCAGGTGTGCAAATGAAGCTGCAAAATCGATCTGGCAAACAATTGCATCGGAGACCCCCTGTTTAATATGGTTCTTCCAGCTTATTAAAAATGGTACGTGCGTACCTCCGTCATAAAGGCTATACTTACCGCCGCGTAAAATTCCCGCAGGCTTATGCGCTCCGTTTAATTTAACCGCATCATCTTTGTAGCCGTCATCAAGAACGGGACCGTTATCGCTGGTAAAAATAACAATTGTATCTTCAGTAATCTTTAATTCATCAATGTAATCAAGAATTTGGCCAATGCACCAGTCCGCTTCAAGAATGGAATCGCCGCGCGGCCCTAAACCTGATTTGCCGGCAAACATTTTATTCGGGGTTCTTGGTACATGCGGCTCCTGAATTGCGTAATAAAGAAAAAATGGTTTGCCTTTATTTGTACCGATAAAATTTTTAGCACTATCAAGAAAACGGTTTGCCATTTCTTCATCATTCCACATAGCATCTTTACCCCCGTGCTGAAATCCAATTCGGGGAATCCCATTAAGGATGCTCATATCATGCCCCTGACTTGGTTTCATTTTTAGCAGATCGGGGTTATCTTTACCTGTAGGTTCGCCCGGGAAATTCTTTGAATAACTTACTTCTAGAGGATCATCTTTCCTTAGCCCCACTACTTCCCCATTTTCGCAAA